>Ga0194131_10009865_pt1 | contig 11906 bp, 12 predicted proteins | sample TA2KigO120mmetaG_FD_148631 | JGI IMG/M metagenome (GOLD analysis project Ga0194131, IMG submission 148631) | Freshwater microbial communities from Lake Tanganyika, Tanzania - TA2015053 Kigoma Offshore 120m | ecosystem: Environmental > Aquatic > Freshwater > Lake | place: Tanzania: Lake... | reverse complement strand
ACGCGGGCCGTGGACAAGACCAAGGTCTTTCACGGCGAGGCCTGGATCGATTGCGCGCGCCACGCCGCCGAAGCCCTGGGCGCCGGCCAGCGGATCGACGGGCCGGCCGTCATCGAAGGCTATACCGCGACGACCTGGGTGCCGCCCGGCTGGACGGCCGAGCTCGACCCGGCCGACAATCTGCTGCTGCGGAGATCACCATGAGCGCCTTGAGCCCGATCGACTACGCCGTGATCAGCCAGGCGCTGATCGCCGCCGCGCGCGAGATGGGCGTGAAGCTGATCCGCTCGGCCTATTCCACCATCCTGCGCGAGGCGCGCGACGGCTCGGCCGGCCTGATGGATCGCCACGGCAACACGGTGGCGCAGGCCGAGCTGATCTCCATGCAGCTCGGGCCGATCGGCGAGACGCTGCGCGCCTGCCTCAAACGCCATCCCGTCGAGACGCTGCAAGAAGGCGACTTCCTGATCAACAACGACCCGTTCGAGGGTGGCCAGCACATCCCCGACGTCTTCATCTTCACGCCGATCTTCGTCGCCGGCCGCGTCGTGGGGTTCGGCGCCTCGGTGGCGCATCATCTCGACCTCGGCGGCGGCGCGCCGGGCCTCAACATCCACGCCTCCGACGTCTACCAGGAGGGCTTGCGCTTCCCGCCCAGCAAGTACGACTTCCGGCGCGACTGGAACGGCGGCGCCTTCGAGCGGCTGGTGACGGCCAACGTGCGCGTGCCCGATCTCACGATCGGCGACTTCAACGCCCAGTTCGCCGCCAATGCCGTCGGCGTCTTGCGCGTCAAGCAACTGTGCGAGCGCTACGGCACCGCCAAGGTCGAGGCGGCGATGCGGGAGATGCAGGACTACTCCGAGCGCCGCGTGCGCGCCGCCATCGCCCAGGCGCCCAAGGGGACCTTCTACGGCGAGGATGCGATCGACGACGACGGGCTGTCCGACGATCCGCTGGTGGTCAAGGCCATGGTGACGATTGCCGAGGATTCCGTCGAGATCGACTTCGACGGCACCTGCCCGCAGGTCAAGCGCAACCTCAACTGTCCGTACTCGAGCACGCTGTCGGCGGCGCTCTCCTGCGTGAAGTCGGTGCTGACCAGCCCGGACATCCCGTACAACGAAGGCATGGCGCGGCCGATCCGCATCAAGGCGCCCTACGGCTCGCTGCTCAACCCGCGGCCGCCGGCGCCGGTGCGCGCCCGCATGATCCCGGCCTACCGCGCCTTCAACGCCGTGATGAAGGCGATGGCCCAGGCGCTGCCCGACAAGGTGATCGCCACCGGCTTCGACTGCACCACCGCGTTCTGCCTCAGCCACCTCGGCGAGAAGGGCTATAGCGTCTACCTGGAAATCTTCGGCGGCGGCTACGGCGCCTCACGGGCGGCCGACGGCTGCGACGCCGTCGACTCGCCGCTCAGCAATTGTTCCAACGCGCCGGTCGAATCGCTCGACATCGACTACGACTTCTTCCGCATCGTCCGCTACGAGCTGGCGCCGGACTCGTTCGGGCTGGGCGCGCGGCGCGGTGGCGCGGGCTTCCTGCGGCGCTGCGAGATCCTGAAGGACGACGTGCAGCTCGCCATCTACTCCGACCGCTTCCGGCTGGCGCCCGACGGCCTGCAGGGCGGCGAGCCCGGCCAGCGCGGCCACTGCCGCGTGCGGCGCGCCGACGGCACGGTCGAGGAGCTGAAGAGCAAGGCCGCCATCGACCTCGACACCGGCGACGTCGTCGAGATGTTCGTGGGCGGCGGCGGCGGCTTCGGCCGCATTTCCGAGCGGCCGGACTCGTCGATCGACCGCGACCTCGCCGACGGCCTGCTCACGCGCGATCCGCGGGCCGCGAGAAGCTCGGCGGCGCGGAAGATGGCGGCTGAGTAGCGCTACGCTGCTTTTCTCTTCGCCTTCAGACGGTTGCGCGCAACGCCTGTCAGCAAAACCGGTTCATGCTCGGGAAACTCCACGATCAAGTGAAGTCGGCCGCCGATCGCATCGATGTACCTGGTCAGCGTCGATAGCCGCGGATCGTCGCGACTTTCCAACCGCGAAATGCTGACCTGCTTCACACCGAGACGCCGTGCGACAGACACTTGAGTGCGGTTGCGCGCCTGACGCAGCTCTCGGAGTGCCAGATGGCGCTTCGCGATCGAGGCGGCCTTCCATCGGATCGCCGTGCGTTCCTTCGGCGAAAACAACTGCTGCATCATCTCTTCGAATTTTACGGGCATTTCATCTCCTCTTGGGCCCCCGTATCGCTCGCAGGTGATCGTCCAGTCGACGGTCGGCGATCGAGATCAACCGACGATAGAAGCGGTCCGATGCGACGCCAGATTTGCTCGCACCGACCAACAGAATGCCACGCCGGCGAGGATCGAAGGCGTAGGCGATCCGCCATTCACCATCGCCGACACTGAATCTCAATTCCTTCATGTTCCCATGCCGAGAGCCCTTCAGCGTGTCGGCATGAGGTCGGCCGAGCATCGGCCCGACCAGCTGCAAGGTCGCTATCGACGTCGCTGCGGCTCTTTGCACATCGCGGCGCCACGCTCGGAATGCCTCGACAAATGCATCACGGAACTCGATGGCCCAGACCGTTCGCGCCAATATATCTCATAGGATATATTCTTCCAAGTCCTGGCGAACCGAGCATCACGACGCTCCCACCGACCGCAGGTGTTTTTGGCCGCATTCCCGAGCGGCCGGACTCGCTGATCGATCGCGACCTCGCCGACGGCCTGCTGACGCGCGACCCGAGGGCTGCGCGCAGGCTCGCGGCGGAGCAGCGCTACGCCGCTTTCTTCCTGGACCGAGAACGCGCGGAGGGACGCAGGGCGCGGATCACTGCCTGAGGTTCACTGGCAATGACCGCCAGAAGAACGCGCGCGGGCCCATCGGCCATCACTCGTCCCTGCTCCCAGTTGCGCACGGTTGCGACGCTGAAGCCGAAGCGATTGGCAAACTCGGCCTGGCTGAGCTTCAGACGACGCCGCAAGGCCGCGACGTCCGGCATCGGAGGAACTAGCTGCGCCTCAGTCGCACTGTCGAGCGACACTATGCTGTCGAAGTCATCCAGCGCATTGCGTTCGATCTCCTCATCGGACATCGCCTTTATGCGCTTCCAGTCGATCCCGTTCCACGCCTTGCGCATCTGACTAGGAGTCATTTTCAGACGGACGAATTTGGCCGCGCCGGACTTTCCAGAAGCGGTCCCTTTCTTCATGCCTCGGTCTCCTTAGAGAAATGATCCGCGCGACATCGTCGCGTAGAGTAAAGACACAGGTGAACTCGAATCCATCCAGTAAGCCAACCGCGACGTACCGCACCTCGCCGTGTCCCAAACGCGGGCTGATCCATTGGACGGATGGAGTCGCGAAGATCAGCGATGCAGCGTCAAGTCCAATCCCGTGCTTCTCTCGGTTGAGCCGATCCTTCGCGGAATCGTACTCGATCTGCATCGACATCGACGCAGATACCATACGCTATAAGCGTCTATACGCCAATAGCGTATTTAGGCGGCTGCTCCCACCGACCGCAGGTAGAGGCCGCTCGCCTCCTTTGTGACCGGACCCGGCTTGCCGTCGGCGATCGGCCGGCCGTCGACCTTCGTGACGGGTGTGACGCCGCCCAGGGTGCCGGTCACGAAGGCCTCGTCGGCCGAGTAGACCTGGGCCAGGGTGAAGTCGCATTCGCGGGCGATGCCGCCCGCGGCGCGCCACGCCGCGATGACGTTGGCCTGGGTGATGCCCTTGAAGCTGTAGAGGCCGGTCGAGGTCCAGAGCTCGCGGCCACGCACGATGAAGAAGTTCGTGGAATTGCAGGAAGCGACGAAGCCGCGCGGGTCGAGCATCAGCGCCTCGTCGGCGCCGGCCTTGATCGCCTGGATCAGCGCCTGAATGAGGTTCAGCCGTGAATGCGAGTTGAGACGCAGATCGAACTGGTCGGGGCCGGTAGTACGGAAGGTCGAGGTGAAGAGCGCATAGCCCTTGGCCTTGGCTTCCGGAATCGGCGTCTTGTACTCGGCGACGCAGACGACGGTCGCCTTGCCGATCACGAAGCGCGGATCCTGGTTGGGCGTCTTCTTCAGGCCGCGCGTGATCATCAGCCTGACATGCGCACCGTCGGTCATGCCGTTCTTCGCTAGTGTGTCGGTCACGACCTTCGTGACACCGCGACGGTCGAGGCCGATGTCGAGGTCGATCGAGCGGGCGCCCTCGAACAGCCGGTCGAGATGGGCTTCGAGGCTGATCAGCCTGCCCTTCACCAGGCGCAATCCCTCCCACACGCCGTCGCCCAGCACGAAGCCCGAATCGAAGACGGAGACGCTGGCCTCGTTGCGCGGCACGAACGCGCCGTTCACGTAGACCAGCACCTGATCGTTGCGTGCGTCCGGCATGTAGGCCTGCGCGCTCGCCTGTTCGTTGGTCATGCTCTTTCCCTACAGACTGAATTCCTTGTGCCGCGCCAGGAACGCCTGCGTGCGCTCCCTCTTCGGGTGCTTCAAGACCTCGTCCGGCGTGCCCTGCTCGTGGATGGCACCGTCGGCCAGGAAGATCACGCGCGTCGCCACGTGGTAGGCAAAGCCGAGCTCGTGGGTGACCAGCAGCATGGTGCGACCCTCCTCGGCGAGCGCCCGGATGACACCCAGCACCTCGCCGACCAGCTCCGGGTCGAGTGCCGAGGTCGGCTCGTCGAACAGCAGCAGCTCGGGATCCATGGCGAGCGCGCGGGCGATCGCGACACGCTGCTTCTGTCCACCCGAAAGATGCGCGGGATAGTGCGCCGTCTTGTCGGCGAGGCCGACGCGCGCCAGTTCGCGCTCGGCGCGCGCTTGCGCCTCGGGTCGGGCCAGGCGCCGCACCGTGCACAGCCCCTCCATGACATTGCCGAGCGCCGTCATGTGGGGAAAGAGGTTGAACTGCTGGAACACCATGCCGACGCGCTGGCGGACCTGGACCAGCTCGCGCTCGCCGCGGCCGACCAGCTTGCCGTCGAGGGCGATCGAGCCGGCGTCGGGTATTTCCAGGAAGTTCAGGCAGCGCAGCAAAGTCGACTTGCCCGATCCCGAGGCGCCCAGCACGGCGATGCGCTCGCCCTTCTCGATGTCGAGGTCGATGCCGGCCAGCACCGCATTGCCGCCGAAGCGCTTGGCAAGGCCCGAGACGGCGAGCAGCGTCATTCGTCCCTCGCCAGCCGCCGTTCCAGGAGGTAGGTGAGCTGCACCAGCGGCCACAGGAAGACGAAGAAGATCACGGCCACCGCGGTGTAGGCCTCGATGGGGTTAAAGTTCAGCGAGGCGATCAGCTTGGCCTGCTGCAGGAGCTCGACATAGGCCACTGCCGAGGCGAGCGTCGACATCTTGAAGATCTCGATGGCGCGGTTGGTCAGCGCCGGCGTCATGCGCTTCAACGCCTGCGGCAGGATGATGCGCCGCATCGCCTGCAGAAAGCTCATGCCGAGCGCCCGTGCACCGTCCCACTGGCCGCGCTCGATCGACTGGATGCCGCCGCGATAGATCTCGGCGGAGAAAGCCGCCGAGTTGAGCGAGATGCCGAGCGCCGCGGCGGCCAGCGGACTGATGGTGAAGGGCGCGAGGATGGGCAGCGCGAAGTAGAACCAGACAATCTGCACCAGCACCGGCGTGTTGCGGAAGAATTCCACGAACGCCGTCGCCGGCCAGTAGAAGACCCGCCGCCGCGAATAGCGGCCGAGGCCGATCAGCAACCCCAAACCGAGTCCCGCGACCAGGCAGATGGCGAAAATGCGCAGGGTGCCCACCGCGCCGACCAGCAGCGCATCGCTGTTGGCCAGCACCGAGGAGAAATCCCACTGGGCCACGTCAGTGCACCGTCGATTCGCCGCTCACCGCCAGGCGGCGTTCCAGCCGGCGGGCGAACAGGCTGAAGGCGGTGATGACGACGAAGTAGATCAGTGCCGCGACCGTCAGCGTCTCGAGCGGCCGGAAGGTCTTCTGGGCGATCTCGTTGGCGGCGAACAGCAGGTCGGCATAGGAGATCGTGGCGACCAGCGTCGTGGTCTTCATGAGCTCGATGGCCCGTTCCATGAAGGCCGGGATCATGCGCTTGACCGCCTGCGGCAGCACGATCCGGCGCAACGCCTGGCCGTGCGTCATGCCGATGGCGCGCGCGCCTTCCCATTGACCGCGCTCGATCGAGACGATGCCGGCTCGAAACACCTCGGCGAAGAACGCCGACGACTGGATCGAGAAGGTGACGGCGGCGGCCAGGAACGGCGTCATCTCGATGCCGGCGATCAACGGCAGGGCGAAGAAGAACCAGAAGAGCTGGACCAGAGGCGGCGTGGTGCGGAACACTTCGATGATCAGGCCGGCCGGCCAGGCGGCGAGGCGCAGCCGCGACAGGCGCAGCAACGCCAGCACCAAGCCCAGCGCCAGCCCGCAGGCCAGCGCCGTGCCGGTCACCTTCAGCGTGTTCACGAGGCCTTGCGCCAACAGATCGGCATTGGCGAAGACCGGCGTGAAATCCCACTGGTAGGCCACGCGAGCCTACTTGATCATCTCCTTCATGACCGGCGGCGCGAGCTTGGGATCGAGGCCGAAGTCGGCGAGTGCCGCCTCGTACCATTTCTGCGTCTGACCGTTCTTGTAGTAGTCGGCGAACTGCCCATCGACCCAGGCGACGAACTGCGGATCGCCCTTTCTCACCGCCGCACTCGAGGCCTGCGACTTGGCCGGCGCCGGCACGACGATCTTGCCCTTGCCCAGCCGCTGACGAGCGGCGAGCAGCGGCGGATGGAAGAGGCAGACGGCATCGACACGGCCCGACTGGAAGGCCGCGATCGAGGCGGCATTGTCGGGAAAACGCTGCAGATCGGCCTTGGGTGCGAACTCGCTGACGAAACGATCCATCGAGGAGGCCTGCGGCACGGCGATGCGCACGGCAGGCTTGTCGAGCTCGGCCCAGGTCGCGGCCGGCAGGTCGTCGCGCGCCAGGACGGCGAGCGAGTAGTAGAGCAGCGGCGATTGCGGGAAGTCGACGGCCTGCTTGCGCTCGTCGGTGGCGTCGAGCATGAACATGATGTCGATCTTGTCGGCCTGCAGGGCGGCGATGGCGGTGCCCCAGCTCACCTCGACCGTCTCCATCTTGACGCCGAGCTTGTCGGCCATCGCCTTGCCCATCGAGATGCCCAACCCCGACGTCCATTCGCCGGTCCGGGGATCCTTGGAGAACCAGGGTGGTGCTTGGGTGACACCGATGCGGAAGGCGCCGCGCTTCTTGGCCTCCTCCATGGTGCCGGCGCGCGCTGCGAGCGGCAGCGACGATATCGTGGCGCCGGCCGCCAGACCGGCGACCGTGCGGCGACGTGTGATGATCATGTCATATCCCCCTTCTTTCCAACGTTGGCGAGTCCCGCGTCGCGCAGGAAGCGCTCGGTGACCTCGACGCCGCGGCGCATGTGGTCGGTAATTTCCGACCGCAACGCGGCCAAATCGTCGCCCAAGGCGGCAGCGATATAGCTGTCATGACTGTCGCGCCGCGGCCCGCGCCGGCCGTGCGCGCGGTGGTGCGCCGCCCAGTAGAGCTGCAGACGGCCGCACAATCCCTGCCAGGCGTGCTGCAGGAGCTTGTGGCCACCCGCCTCGTAGACCAGCCCGTGCACGGCGAGCTCGGCGGAGATGCTGGCGCGATCGTCGCCGGCATCGATGGTGGCGATGAGGACCCGGTTGCGACGCAGCAGCTCGGCGCGGAAGTCGTCGTCGCGACGATCCCACACCTGATCGAAGGCGAAGATTTCGAGCGTGGTGCGCAACGAGAAGATCTCGCGCACGTCCTCGACCGACAACGACGCGACATGGGTGCCGGTGTAAGGCACCGTCACCAACAGCCCCTCGTCGACGAGCTGACGTAGCGCCTCGCGCAACGGGCCACGGCTCACATCGAAGCGTGCCGACAATGCCGTTTCCGTCAGCGACGAGCCGGGCGCAATGTCGCCGGCCAAGATGGCGGCACGCAGTCGCTCGGCGATGCGCTCGCGCAGCGTGCTCTTGGCCAACCGTCCAATGCCGGCTGCGCGGCCATCGGCAATCGAGGCGTCCAAAATCGTCAGGGCGTCATCCTATATTGTCGATTGTCGACAATATGACAGACAGCCAGCAGAACTCGCAAGAGAGCTCGATTTGCAGCGACTTGAAGGGCTCGCGCGCGATTCGATCAGCGAAATTTTGCGATTCGAATCTTAGCTCTGGGGATTAAATCGATGGAATCCCTGACTCTTTCCCCGATTTGGGTACCGTTTCTTATTGCAGGTCGACTCCCCCGTATGGCAGTCTACCCCTTGTGGGTATTTGGGTGCCCACCACGATAGGTCGGCCAGCCGCGACAAGAATGGTTCGCCAGGAACCGCAAAGCGGAAATGGTTGGGGAGTGGGTCGATGGCGTTATCGCGACACGAGCGGACCAGACGAAAAGTCGATCTCAACCCGCTCGAGATGATCGAAAAGGTCGTCGCCGCCAACGACTGGCCCTTCGACCGGACTTCCGACCGCGAGATCGCGGTCGAGGTCGCCGGCCGCTGGTGCGACTACCGCATGTTCTTCAGCTGGCGCGACGACGTCGAGGCGCTGCACTTCACTTGTGCCTACGATGTGCGCATCCCGACCGAACGCCACAACGACATCCATGTCCTGCTGGCGCTGATCAACGAAAAGATGTGGCTGGGTCACTTCGATCTGTGGACCGACGAAGGCCTGCCGATGTTCCGCCATGCCATCCCGTTGCGCGGCACGACCGGCCTGATGCCCGAGCAGCTCAACGACCTGGTCGAAGTGGCGATCAGCGAAAGCGAGCGCTTCTACCCCGCCTTCCAATACGTCGTGTGGGCGGGCAAGACGCCGCTCGACGCGCTCACCGCCTCGATCCTCGAGACGGTCGGCGAGGCCTGACAACGGACCGTCCGACGCCCCCTCGCGTAAGCAAGAACAAGAGCCTCTGTCGTTCGGATTGTCCCAGCGGCGCCGGTCCCCCAGACCGGCGCCGCGTTCCTTTTGAGTGGTCGCCGGCCAGCGCTCAGCGGCCGTCGCGCCAGCCCCGCCGGGGAATCGTGAGCGCCATCGCCATGCCGGCGAGATTGAAGACGACGGCGATCAGCATGGCCGCGGCGTAGTCGCGCGTGAGGTCGAACAGGTAGCCGGCCAGCACCGGCAGGCTGACCGCGGCCAGGCACCAGGCGATGTAGGTGCGCCCGGCCACGCGCCCGTAGTCGGCCGGCGGCCAGTAGATGCCGATGCCGCCGGCGGTGGCGCCCGACACGAAGCCGTAGCCCGTGCCGACCATGGCGAGCCCGAGCACAGCCGTGACGGGCGCGGGAAACAGCGTCAGCAGCAGGCCGCCGCCGAGCGCCAGCGCGTGCGCCGCGCACATCACCCAGGGCACGGCGAAACGATCGACCAGCCAACCGCCGCTGATGCGCGCCAACGCGATCGCCCCGGTGATGCCGGTCGTGGCGGCAACCGCGAGCGTGGCCGCCCCGCCATAGACGGCAACGATCTCGCGCGCCTGGCTCAGCACCATCAGGCCGGCCGAGGCGGCAAGAAAGAATGCCGACGAGAGCTTGAAGAAGGTCAGCCCGAGCGCCGCCGGCTCGGCCGTCGCGCCGCCTGCCGGCGCGACCAGCCGCGCGCCGCTCCATTTCGCCAGCAGCGCCGCCGCCGTGCCGCAGATCACCAGCACCGCCGCCAGTCCGCCCAGGGTGGTGCGCCAGCCGAAGGCTTCGTTGCAGGCATGGAAGGCCGGGGTGGCGATCATCGCGCCCAGTGGATAGAGGCTCACGATATAGCCGTTCACCAGACCGCGGCGCTGCCGCACCAGCATGTTCACGCCCTGCTGCAGCAGGATGTAGGCCACGCCGCCGCCGGTGCCGAACACGATGCCGTAGCCAACGAGCATCTGTGCAAGCTCGCCGGCCGTCGCCGCCAGTGCGATGCCGGCCGCGGCGGCGAGCGCGCTGGCAAACACCAGGATCGGCGCCGACGCCACCCGGTAGAGGAACACCGCTCCGACCGAGCCCACCGTGAACCCCACCGTGGCGAGACCGAACACCAGCGACAGCGCCGAACGGGAGATCGCCAGCTCCTGCTCGATCGGACGCAGCAGCACGCTGAAGGAATAGACCGACCCGAGTGGCAGGTTGAGCAGCGTCGTCGCCGCCAGCGCCGCCCACAGGCGCTCGGCTCGGACCGGGTGGGCGGGCGCCGTGACGGACATCGCGCAACCCTCCGCCGCCGCCTCCAGACGGTCAAGATTGCTCGACCGATGGGCGGCACCGGCTTGCCGCTTCGCAGAGCGTTGCCCGGCCCGCTATAAGCCCGGTCGATGACTCCCCTAGTCCTGCCCTATCCCGAGATCGATCCGGTCCTGATCCAGCTGGGGCCGTTCGCCGTCCGCTGGTACGCCCTGGCCTACATCGCCGCTCTGGTGATCGGCTGGCAGGTCGTCCGCCGGGTCTGCGAGCAGCCGCCCAAGGTACTGTCGCCGGCCAAGATCGACGACTTCCTCCTGTGGGCGGCGCTCGGCGTCATCCTGGGCGGCCGGCTGGGCTACGTGCTGTTCTACAAGCCGCTGTTCTATCTCTCCCACCCGCTCGCCATCCTGACCGTGTGGGAAGGCGGCATGTCGTTCCACGGCGGCGCGCTCGGCGCCATGGTCGCCGGCATCGCCTTCGCCCTGCGCAACAAAGCCAACCCCTTGATGCTGCTCGACCTGATGGCGATCGTGGGGCCGATCGGGCTGTTCCTGGGACGCCTCGCCAATTTCATCAACGGCGAGCTGTGGGGGCGCGTGAGCGACGTGGCGTGGGCCATAGTCTTCCCGCGTGGTGGGCCGCTGCCGCGCCATCCCAGCCAGCTCTACCAGGCGTTCTTCGAAGGCATCGTGCTCACCATCGTGATCCTCCTGGTGTGGCGCCTGACCGATGGCCGCCGCCGGCCCGGCCTGCTGAGCGGCGTGTTCGGCGTGGGCTATGCGATGGCCCGCATCGTGGGCGAGCTGTTCCGAGAGCCCGACGCCCATCTCGGCTTCCTGTGGGGGCCGCTCACCATGGGCATGCTGCTGTCGCTGCCGCTGGCCGCTGCCGGCCTATGGCTGATCGCGCGCGCGACCTCGCGGCCGGCGCTGCCGTGACGGCGGCGCCGCCGGCAGGCTTGTCATGACCAGCGAGCTCGGCCGGCTGATCGCCCGACGCATCGCGCTGGCCGGCCCGATCTCGCTCGCCGATTTCATGGCCGAGGCGCTCGGCCATCCGCGGCTCGGCTACTACCGCCGCGCCCTGCCGGTGGGCGCCGCCGGCGACTTCACCACGGCGCCGGAGATCTCCCAGATTTTCGGCGAGCTTTTGGGCGCCTGGCTGGCCGAGCGCTGGCTGGCGATGGGTCGACCCGCGCCGCTCCGTCTGGTCGAGCTGGGGCCGGGCCGCGGCACGTTGATGGCCGATGCGCTGCGCGCCAGCCGCGGCGTCGCAGGCTTCCATGCCGCGATCGACCTCCATCTGGTCGAGATCAACCCGCGCCTGCGCGCTTTGCAGCAGGTCGCACTCGATGGCATCACGCCGCGCTGGCACGAGCGCTTCGACGACGTGCCCGAAGGCCCGACCTTGTTGCTGGCCAACGAATTCTTCGACGCATTGCCGGTGCGCCAGTTCGAGCGCACGGCCGGCGGCTGGAGCGAGCGCATGGTCGGCCTCGCCGCCGACGGCGAGGCGCTGCGGTTGGCGCTCGCGCCCGGCGTGACACCCTACGCCGCCCTCCTGCCCGAGGCACCGGTCGGCGCTCGGGCCGAGATCTCCGAAAGCGGCCAGCGGCTTGCGGCGGCGATCGGCGCGCGGCTTGGCCGGCACGGCGGATGGGCGCTGATCGTCGACTACGGCCGCGAC
>Ga0194131_10009863_pt1 | contig 11910 bp, 7 predicted proteins | sample TA2KigO120mmetaG_FD_148631 | JGI IMG/M metagenome (GOLD analysis project Ga0194131, IMG submission 148631) | Freshwater microbial communities from Lake Tanganyika, Tanzania - TA2015053 Kigoma Offshore 120m | ecosystem: Environmental > Aquatic > Freshwater > Lake | place: Tanzania: Lake... | reverse complement strand
AACCAATGGGCCAGGCACCTGCATCACCACCCTCGCCCCCTCAGAACTCGCCTTCCGCGCGTAACGACAAAACTGCAACGTGTCGCCCAAACCTTGTTCAGCGTATGTGAACAACACTCGATCACATATAGACACCTCTCCGCGCCATGCTGGACTGCGGGTACCCGAGACGGGTTGGCTCAGCTTCCGCAGCCGCCAATCGAAAATTTGAAATCCGTCAGTAAAGTGACCGAGAGAAAGTAGCGCCATAGCCTTGCTAATGTGCGCATCAACGTGTTCCGGAGAACGCAGAATTACAGCATCAAAATGATTTATAGCCTCGGCGGGACGCATCAGCTCGAGCATCAATACTCCAATGTTATTGTGCGTTTCGACCCTGGAATCATCGGCTACAAGTGCGCGACGGTAGCAAATCAGCGCCTGGCCATTCCGATGGGACTCTTGAAGACAAATTCCGCGATTAACCCATGCGTCCGTAAGCGCAGGATCCATAACGAGGGCGCGTGCGGTATCCACACGTGCGTCGGCAAAACGACCGAGATCGTTCGCCACCGAAGCCCTGCAGCTATAGGGCGTCGCGAGACTCCCTTCACAGTCGACAGCCTTGTTGAGCGCATCGAGTGCATCGGTTAGCCGACCGCTCTCCCGCAAACTCAACCCTAAATGCACCCAACTCGCCGATCGTTCTGGTTCAATACATATCGATTGACTGAATGCCAACCGCGACTCTGAGTAACGCTTTAACGTTCGGTAGCTTAGGCCCATTTCATCAAACGACTCGGCAGAGTTCATCAACAGTAGGCTCGCACGACTATGAGCCCATAGGCTTCGGGTGTCGCGTGACCGTGTTCCCATCAGGTATCCGTAGTAGCTTACGGCTCTACTGCAAGTCGGATCCAAGCAAAGGGCGCTTTCGAAATTCCTCTGGGCAAGGTCGAGTTCTCCCTCGCTCTGCAGGCTTACTCCTTGATTAATCCATGTCTCGACGTCCTCAGCATCCAACGCCAACGCCCGGGAGAATGCAGAAGAGGCGTAGCCCCACTCTCCTTGTTGGTGATACGCCGAGCCAAGCAATTTCCATGACAAGCCGTGTAAGGGGTAACCCCGCGTGAAGCTCAGTCCCAGCGTCACTGCTTCCGCAAAGCGACCTTCCTGAAAAGCCAAAATGAGCTCGTCAAGCTCGCCGCTCGGGGGGCCACACGACTCCAGCACCTCACGCCTCAAGCGACGCAGATCGTTCGCCACAAAGAATCTTTGTTGTGGTGCATGGTGCAACAGATCGAGCGCATCCAAGCTTCGACCAGTCAAACCGAGTGCTCGCCCGTAACTAATCCAAAAATCGAGCACTTCGACGCCGGAAAGCCATGCCCGCCGAAACCAACCCACAGACTGCCCCTGCCGACCGCCGTTAAAATGAATCGTCCCGAGATTGTGAGCAGCGTCGATGTGACTTGGATCGAACGTTATTACACGCTCATAGGCTCCTGTCGCAATATCAAAATGACCATCCTTATGGGCACACAACGCGGCCGAAAAATAATCTGCACAGGGATTGGTCATCAGTATCGCTGCTCTAATGAATTCGTCCCAGTCCGAAATCACTCTGCAAACAACTCAAAGCCTCGCTGACGACTTCTTCCCAATGCGTAGTCGGCGAACGTTTTCGGAATAACTTGAGACCTGCATACCAAGGTGTACGTGAGCCCTCGGTCATCCACCGCCAACTTGGGGCGAACGGCAACAGAACATAGGCTGGCTTACCGAGCGCACCGCACAGATGAGCCGTGGTGTTACCGATGGTTACTACCGCATCGCAAGCCGAGATCAGCGCAGCCACTCCATCCAAATCGTTCGCGATATCCAAAGATGGGTGCTGCCATACTTCGACACCGCTTGTTTGCATGGCTTCGCGCAGCTCCATGGCGGTACATCCATACTGCAGATTTACCAACTTAACTCTTGGAAAAGCATCACTAAGGCTTTCGGATAGCCACGCAAGATCGATATTTCGACGCGCGGCAGACTCAGCGTTTGTACTGCGCCAACTAATACCAATAATTTTTTCGTCGTCGCTTTGTAACATTTCGCGAAATTCTGCAACGCGTCTAACATCTGGCCGCAAGTAGCCGGCTGTCTTAGCGTCAAAGTCTTCAATACTGCTCCGGACATAAAGACCGAGACTGCCCATGGCAAGTTGTGACGCAACACCAATCGTCTCAACGGGAGCATCTATGCCCAACACCTCGACGTCTAAGGGCAGTGATCGACGAAACAATCGTACTAATCTTGGATCGACCTGCACTACCAAACTTTCAACCCGCTTTGTAAAATCGACAATCATTGAAGCAAACATCACTTCATCGCCAACGCCTTGCTCCGCGCGCACGAGTACTCGCTGGCTTTTGGTTTGAGTTGGCGTGAACATGGGCAGCTTGGGTAGTCTTCTGTCTACTACCGCGCCGGCCGCAAAGCGGTGCTCATGAAGAACCCAGCCCTTAGCGAACTCGGCAATCGCCAAACAACCGAGCGATGCATTCCACAATGCAGATGAGTTTGAAGGGTCTACGGCGAAAGCGCGCTCAAAACATCGGATTGCTTCGCTTACCCGTCGCAGATCCAACAAGGCAGTGCCTCGGTTGGTCAAACCCTCAACAAAATTCGGCCGCAGCGCAATGGCCGTCTCGAAACCAGACAGCGACTCTTCATAGCGCGCAAGATCTCGGAGAGCAGTCCCGCGGTTACTAAGAATCTCATGGCTTTCCGGCCGAATTCGTATCGATCGATCAAACTGCCGTAGTGACGCCTCAAGCTGTCTCCCGGCGCGAAGCGCAACTGCAAGACCCGTAAGAAGTTTGTAATCTGCTGGCGTGACAGTCAGCACTCTCTGAAGATAATGTACGGCGCCTACTACATCACCCATCTCGATCAAGCACGTGCCCATACTTGCCTGATGGTCGATAGTTGTATTTCGTATTTGAACGGCTAACTTAATAAAGCGTAAAGCAGCCACGAAATCTCGGTTCAATCTCAGCACAACGCTGATGCCGGCTAGGGCTTCGGTAGAACTTGGACTCAGTGACAAGGCGTGACGATAGGCGTCCAGCGCCTGTCCGATATTCCCGACAGATCTAAGCGACCTCGCGCGGTTACTCCAAGCGTCTGCTTGAAGCGAGTCCAACAGCAGTGCTCTTCGAAAAAACACTAGTGCGTCTGTAGATCGACCCGCCGCATTAAGCGCCAATCCGTAGTTATACAAGTAGCCGGGACTCAATGTGTCTACGACGACTGACTTCTCGATACTTTGAAGTGCTGCCTCGTTTTGCCCCAATCGCTGAAGAGCGACGCCTCGAACCTGCCAAGCCGACGCCTCGTTTCGATCTAGCAACAACGATCGATTGACAGCATCAAGCGCTTTACGATAGTCCTCCAACTGCAGCAACGCAGCACCAAGTACCCGCCATGCAAATTTCTCATCGGGCTGCCTAAGAATAAGCGCAGTTGAAAGGTTGACCACCTCGCCGAAACGTCCTGAGGCAAAAGTTTCCTTCAAGACGCGAATTTCAGCATTTAACGGCAAAGCGTTCGGAAGCTCTGACATCACACACCCGAGTCGGGATCGTGAAGGGAAAATCCTTGTGGCTTGAAGGGACAGGAATTCGCCAAAGACTTCAGCAGCGGCAGATGACTTGGAAGGGTAGCGACACTCTCAAGCGCCGCCAAGTCACGCGATTCGTAGCTTCGCAATACCACCGGCTGGGGATCTAATCCGACCGACTGAAAGTAGTCGCGAAACTTCGTGTCATCGCCGTCTATGGGGTTTACGGAACGAATCCAAACAGACGGTACGCCGTAAGCGTGCGAAACAATCACGCCATGAAGCGATGAAGAGAATGTGATTTTGCATGACACGATATGTTCGATTACCCGATCGATAGGTCTTGTCGGGTCGATCACCAAAAAATCGCCCCTGCTGCAAAATAGCCGGCGATCGACAAAATGGGGAATTAAGCCTATCGGGTATAAACGCAAACTGCGGGCGGGTTTGTAGCACTGGGGAAGTAAAATCGCTGGATCGCCATATACTTCCGGGCACTCGTAACCAAGCGCCGTGACCCTACGCCGGGTAAGTGGTCCACGGACCGCCAAAATTTTCTTTGGTCGCTTGAATGCGTCGCTCCCGGACATGATACCGCTACCCCAGACGATAACTCGATCATCAGTTATCAGATGGCGCAGAATACTGCCCACCGCCATCACACAGCCAAATTGTGATATTCGCTCGCGCGGGCAAAATAGCGGCGGCGATCCGGTAGCAGCCTCATACAGATAGGGCCCAATCCAATCACCAAAGTTACGAGGCTCGTACCAGCTCCAGAACAAAAGTTTTTCCGGTTCGACTTTTTCAGGGTGCTTCCAAATCGATAGCTCGCGTTTTTTGTTAAAATCATGGCTCGAACGCATGGAGTTATCTCAAGCCTAAATCAGCGAAATGCCGAGAGTTTGATCCAGCGTAATACCGCGCAAGATCTCGCACCACTTTCCATCTTTGGCTCAATCGAGCACGCAAGCCATCAGAAATCTGCGTGCCTCTGACCACAGCGTCCGACGCCTCCAAAGCCAACCGCACATCGGGCGATATCGCTCCTGATACGGTACCGCGACAACGGGAGAGCAGATCGGCGACACCCCACGGCGCCTCTCGGGTCAAAATCGCATCCTGTCGGCCGGAGTTCTTTTGAGCACGCTCCCAAAGGGATGGGTAGCCCCGAGTCGGGATTTTCTTAAGCCAGTTTTTCGGCCTATTGACACAGATTGCAGGAATCCCTTTCGATTTTAGATGCGCCGCTACAAAAAGATCGGACATGCCTTTATCGGTGAACAAATCCAACGGAGAAGCCGGCATCACCTTCCGCATCACTGCGATTGTGCCGGTTCCCAAGTACGAGCAAGGTGCGTCGAACGCGAGAGCGTCCCAAAAACAAAAAACCCGCCGACTCAGAAAGGTAACTGGCGACTCCGGTACGAATGCACCATGCACCCCTACAGCCACCCCCGCGCCAAACCGGGAAAGGCAATCAAGCATACGGACGACATAGTCGTTCGGATAAAGGATGTCGTCATCCAACGCAAAGTAGATACAGTCGTCGTATTTCTGCATCCCCAAAAACTTCGCGTTATCAGCATGGTCACCAGCATCTTGACTGGTTACTACAGAAACACGCGGTATATTTAACCACTCAGGTACTACATCGTATCCATTGAGTACTACCTCAATCTGATCTACCTGACCAACAATGGACTCGATCACCAGTCGCAGCGAATGGCAGCGACTCGGGATCGAGGCTACTCCCGCGATCACCGGGCGAGCCCGTTTATTGCTCATTAGCCATTGCATCCTGCAGTCAAAGATGTCGCAAACTTTGCCAAACGAATCGGCCATATGCCGATGGGGCTGCAAGTATTGCAATCATCAGATATCCCACACTCAGCTGAACAGCCAGCGCCTGCCAATCGGCAAGGTCACTGAGCAGCGCGAAGCGCTCCAACACAGCATAAATCAGCGACAACGCTGCGAACGAAATAATCGGTAGCCTGAGCATCCGAAGCGCGGCCGCTCTTGGCAGAAACTCGTCGCCCGAACAAACGTACATAGCGTAGGGAACTCGGACTAACAAACCGAGCACTGTGTAGGTGGCAGCCACTGCAACGATGCCATAAGGCACACTCAATACAAAGCCGCAAAGATTTATTGAGGAATTGACCAGGGTTGTTTGGCTGAGATCACGCCCTCGATGTCGCGTGATTAGCGTCCACATAAGTACAGACCCGCAAAGTTGGAAGCTCACAGCGAATCCGAACCATCCGACCAAAGACGCAGCCGGCATCCACGGAGTTCCGAGAATCACACTGGTCACCTCGGAGGCCTGCCAGATCATCAGACCGCCGACAGGCTGTAGTACCAAAAGGCTTGTCGTCAGTGTGTGAGTAGCGAGGCGACAATATTTTTCTGGTTCATCACGAAGACGACCCAGCAGTGGCTGAAGCACCTGACCCAAGGGGCTGGATATCTGATTCAGGGGCGCCAGCATGTCATACGCCTTTGTATAAAGCCCCAGAGGCGCGGCACCCCAAAACCAACCGATTAAAAAGTTATCGGCGTTCCGTGATGCGTAGCTCGCGATATTAGCGCCCGTCACGTGCAGGCTGAAATACGCCTGCCCACGAACCTCATGTAATGCAAACGAGCCCGAGGGACGCCATGAACATGCCACCCAAACACCGATCGTCGTCAATGCAATTTGCACCAAGCGCTGCCAAATCAGGCTCCACCACCCGAAATCGAACCACGCCAACGCAAGCGACACTCCAAATCCGCCGATAAGGGCAAGAATCTCGACAGCTCCAAGGCTCGCAAATTTAAGGTTTCGCGCAAGCAGTGCAGAATGTGCAGAACCAAGCGCACTAATCGGAAAACCAAGGCTTACAGTCAGAAGAGCCGGACCGAGTTCAGGTGCAGAAAAAAACCATGCAAGAAGTGGCGCAAGTGCCAAACTTAAAACGGCGAGAGCCAGCCCTCCACACTGAACCAGCCAAAAAATCGTACTCGCTTGCCGTTGCGATAGATTCACGCTCTGCACGACTGCCGTCCCGAAACCGAAATCTTTGAAAAGGAATATCAGATTCATGACCAGGGCCGTCATGGCGGCAAGACCGAACGCTTGGGGGGCAAGCAGACGCACAAGAATCAACGTCCCGAGGACGTTGATTGCGAGTTTTACGAACTGGCTGGCGCCGACCACAGTCAACGCACGCAGGCCTTCCTGGCGTATCCCTGTCGTAGTGCTGGGGAGCTCCAGCCAGTCTGAAGCCCTCACAAACGTACGTTGCTGCCACCACTTACGGAGTCGTAAATGGCGATCAAAGCTTGCAAATTATTTTCACGACCATGCACATGGTGCACTAGATTCCTGGCGCGCTCGGCGAGGGTACTTCGTAGGGTCGAATCAGTAGCCACTCTTTTAACTGCCGTAACCAACTGTGAGATGTTACCGGGATCAAATAGAAGTCCGTCGACATCGTCAGTCAACAGCTCCGGAATACCGCCAAACCGAGAGGCAATCACAGGCGTGCCGACGGCCATGGCCTCAAGCAACGTCAGCGGCACCCCCCCTTCAAAGCAGAGAGAAGGAATAACCGCACCCCTAGCCGAACTAACAATACGGGTAACAACACTACGTTCCTGCATGCCTACAAACTCGACCGGCAAAACATGTCGCCGTACATATTCCTCAAGCCACGGCCTGAGAGGCCCATCGCCAACCAATGCTAGTGGCACATCCGCCAACTGCTTCCAGGCCTCTAGGAGAAACTTGACCCCTTTCTCTTCAGCGAGACGACCAACGAATACGAACTTATTGGTGATGGCATCGAGATTTTCACGATCAGTTAACCCGCTCACAAAATTTGGCTTTACGGTGATACGGTCCGAGGAAACGCCCATCGCGATCAACCTGCGTGCTGCAAAACCGGTGAGCGCAATGAATCGCGTAACGAAGTTGCGATATACACCGCGATGATGATTTCGGTAGATTGTTGCTGCTACTGCAAGTGATGCAACGCGCGAATCTCGATAGCAGCCATACTGCACGGCTGCCCAAGGTTTCGATGGCGTGCAACTCTCGCATACAGACCCGTTTCTAAAATGAATGGCGGCGCTGCAAGCCATTCGAAAGTTGTGGACTGTCTGAACGACAGGCACTCCAGCAGTGACACAGGCCTCGTAGCCGCTAGCGCTAATCAGGGGAAAAACATTATGAAAATGGGCTACCTGAGGACGAATATTAAAAATGAGACTACGAATTTCGCGAAGTGTTCTTTGAGATCGTTGCATTCCAATAGCAACTCTCGCCTGATCGAGAATTCGGCGCTCGTCCATTTCATCATTGCTGCGCGTGTAACAAAACACCTCGTGCCCAGCCCCGAGAAGTAAGTCGCGCTCTTGCTCGAAAACAACATCCTCGCCGCCAGGCGCGCCGGAGCGATAGTAGTTGTGAACCAAAAGGATCTTCATGAGGTGGCCACAACTGATGCAGCACTAATGCCGTGACGGCATCAGCCTGACTCGCCTGTCAGTTGGTCGAGTTCCCGCTCAATCTGCAAAAAAACGCCATCCCAATCGCCTGGTACCGCCTGGCGAAACAGTCTCACCGTTGGGTACCAGGGCGAGTTATCACGGCTCAACATCCAACGCCAATCAGGCACCAGGGCAAGAACGATCCACGCGGGCTTACCTGCCGCCGCAGCCAAATGCGCAATAGATGTGTCTGAGGTGATTACGAGATCAAGATGCTCAAAGATTGCGATTGAGTCGAGGAACACACCATTACGATCAAAATCCTCATCAAAACTCGCGATACCCAGCGAGCCAAGCAAACCCTGCTCGGCTTGGTCTGATTGGTGGAGGCTGTAGAGCATCACATCTTGCCGCGATGCCAATCGAGCGAAGCGATCCGGCCCAAACGACCGCGATGCGTCCGCCCGGTATCTGTCGCTACCACGCCAGCACACACCAATGTTCAAAACACCCTTCTCACGCGAGATAATTTCGCCCCACTTCTTTATTCGGTCGGGATGGGCATAGAGGTACGGCGCCTGCATGCCGAGGTCAGACTCTGTCAGTTTCCAGACTGCAGGGAGACTCATCAACGGAATCTGACAATCCGCCAGGGGCTCAGGCTCGCCCCGCGCCACGACATGAGAGGCAATATTCGATTGGCGCATCAAGGGTACGAGTGGCGGATGCACCTCCAGCGTCACTCGCGCACCACGCTCGACAAGGCGGCGGGAAAACCTCGAGAACTGGATGGTATCCCCGAGGCCCTGCTCGGCATACACGAAAATATGCCGATCTGACACGGACTCATGCCCCTGATATCGAGGCATGGAGAACACACGTTTAGAGGGAAATAGTTCAGCGACATCCCATCGACTTTCATAAAGTGAAAACCCTTTGGTCACATCGCCCATCAACAAAAAAAGCAAAGCTTTGTTCCAGATGGCTTCGGCATGGCACGGATCGATCGTTAGAGCTCTGTCGTAGGCGGTCATAGCGTCGGTCGCAGCGAGCGTTTCTTTGAGCGAGTTACCGTAATTATTAAGAGATAACACCGCACCCGGTGAGATACACACAGATTTCGCCAACCATGCACGACCCTCGGCAGATTGACCCATAGTGGTTAGAACAATCCCCAGATTTCTGTATAAATCGCCACGATGCGCACTATCGATGGAATCGAAAGTCAAAAGATCAACCGCCGCCGAGTACATCTGGGAAGCCGGGGCAAGCATTCCCTGGTCCTGAAGCAAAGCGCCCATATTGAAAAGTGGACCAATCTCGTTTGGAGCACTCTGTACAGCTTTGTGCAGCGACGAGTAACCGCCAACCGAATCCCCGAGAACTTTGGAGCTCAACCCAAGGTTATTAAACGCCTTCCAAGCATGGGGGTTCAGTACAGCGGACTTGCGCAAGCTCGCTATTGCCCCCGAATGATCATTCTTGGCGCGCAAAGCCACGCCCAAGTTGTAGTGAGCATCTTCACTCACTTCATCGCAAATGACAGAGGCGCGCGCCGCGTCAGCTGCCATTGCCGGATTCTTGAGTTCGAGCTGGCAGAGACAAAGATAATTCCAAGCCCCAGCATCAGCAGGCATGATTGAGAGCGCACGCCCCAAAGAGTTAATCGCTTCGGCAAACTCCCTAGCTTGCATCATCGCCAAACCCAGAAAAAAATTAACCTGTGCGTCGCATGGATCTGCGGTAAGCAGGTTTCGATAAATTAATCGCGCGTTGTGCAGATCGCCCGCATCATGCGCAGAAAGCGCGCGGGCTAGAGTGTTGTTTCTTGATTCGATCACGGCTGCCCTCTCCCTCGGGCGCGTCGCCCCTGGAGCTCACGCTGCGATCTCCGGGTTGCACTAGCCGCCTGTTAGCCGAGCTACAATTAATCGTCGAACTTGACGTCCCCGTGACGAAAGGGGATCCAATCCTTGTACTCAGGCCGGTACTGAAGTCCGTACGGAGACTTTAAAAAGATCTTGGGGGGATTACCGGTGTTCTGCCGGGTCTTTTCGTTGTCCACCAAGCCAGAGGGCAAAAATATCTTATCAAGACATTCTTGGATGGATACTTCCCGATTCTCAGCCTTGGCGGCCTTGGCATGCTCTCTGGCGGTATCGGAGAGCTTCCACGCCTGCTCAACGAGTTCCATGTAATAAGCAACAGAAGGCATGGCCTTGACTCCAGTATTCGATGGTTTGCGAGTGACGTGCCATTTTGTCCCTTGAAGTGGCCGTTTTCAAGGCCAAGCCTTGAAGGCCGCCACGCCAAAGGCCCTTTGGGCCTCAGTCACTGGGCTACGCCAGTCGCCGCGCGAACGTTGACGGAAAAGCCTGACGCTTGGATACCAAGGACATGAGCTACCTTCTCTCATCCAGCGCCATCCCGCCGCATAAGGCAAGAGTACCCAGGTAGGCTTACCGAGTGCGCCGGAGAGGTGTGCCGTGGCATTTCCGACAGAAATCACGAGGTTGCAGGCCTCGATCAGGCCGGCTATCCCGTCGAAATCGTTGGTGAGGTTAACCGCGGGATGGCAGTGGACGTGACATCCGGTTACCTGAGATGCCACAGACAGATCGTCACGGGAAGCCCCATATTGGAGATTAAGAAATCGTACTTGCTCGCTCCGAAAGGCGCTCAATAACAACTCAAGCGGCAGACTGCGCCGTGCTCCATTGTTCGGATTGGCACTACGCCAGCTCAAGCCGATCAAGCAATCATCGTTGTCGATGGATAAATCCTGCCGCAATCGGTGTCCCAACCCCTCCGAGCTCCACAAGTAACGACCAGCTTTACCAGCAAAACTGTCCTTGGTCGGTCGCACGAAACGCCCAAGGCTCCCCATCGACAGTTGTTCGTCGTACCGCTCGAGCGAAACCTTTTCATCTGTCCCGACAAATTCAATACTCGGACACGAGTTTGCAAATAGATTTCGCAAACGCGGATCTACCTGCACGATCAGCTTGGAACATCGCTGCTGGAAATCCGCTAGCAGTCCGCCGAACATGATTTCATCACCCACGCCTTGCTCCGCCCAGACCAAGACGCGCTTCAACCCACCGCCCTCTTGGTAGGACGGACGTGATGAACGCAGTTCGCCGCATTCCTTTAATTGCGCTACACCAATCGACGCCAGCCATCTGTGCTCGTAATTGAGCCAGCCCCTAACGAAATCGCCATCTGCCAACTGAAGCAGCGACAACCAGTATGGAAAATCGTGGTTTTCAGGCTGGATACCCCAGGCACGACCGTAGATTCTCGCTGCATGGGCTGGGTTGCCAAGCTCAACAAAAACGGCTGCGATAGCTGAAAGTGCCGCAACGAGACCAGGTGACAAAGAAAGCGCGCGCCCCAACAAATCGAGCGCTGATGGGTGTTGTCCCTCTCGCACTAAAGCGGCTGCGATCGGCATCAACGCCTCAGAGGAGTTGGGCTGAAGAAGTACCGCCCACTGGCACGTGTGTCTGGCGAAGGGGTATATCGGCTCTTCACTGACGAGGGTTGCGACAGCGTTTGCTGCGAGCTGCACGGCGGCAAAGCCTGAGGGATCGAGCAAGATAGCCCGCAGAAGAGACCACATTGCAGGCGTAGATCGACCAAGGCGTCGTTGCGCTCGCGCCGAGTTCAGCCAACCGTCAATGAAAGAGGGATCGGTGACATTGACTATATTAAGAAACAGCAAACCGGTTGCGTAATGCTCCAACTCACAATGCAAGACTCCTGCGAGGTGCAGTGCATCGACAGTAGCCGGCTGGAGTACAACAAGCCGCTCGGCACACTCGAGCGCTCGAGCC
>Ga0194131_10009859_pt1 | contig 11914 bp, 10 predicted proteins | sample TA2KigO120mmetaG_FD_148631 | JGI IMG/M metagenome (GOLD analysis project Ga0194131, IMG submission 148631) | Freshwater microbial communities from Lake Tanganyika, Tanzania - TA2015053 Kigoma Offshore 120m | ecosystem: Environmental > Aquatic > Freshwater > Lake | place: Tanzania: Lake... | reverse complement strand
CTTCCTCATTAGAGGATCTATATAGCATGGGTTGAGTGAAAAAACAATAGGGAGATCACCAAAATTGCCTGTTTCATTCAAACTTCTTATTTTAATTCCCAACTTGTTTTTTCCAATAAGTAAATTGTTCTCATCAAAAAAACTTATTATCTTTTCTTTAGTAATTCTACGTTGTTGTATTCCGACCCAAATCATTATTCCTAATCCAAAAACACCAATATGGTCAAATTTGTCTGCTAGCTGATAAGTATTTAAAATTGAATTATTAAAAATAATATGTTCATATACAAGATCATTCATAAACCGCTGATAATTTTTTACAGGTTTATTTTTTGTTCCTTTTTTACATAAGGCAAACAATGGTAACTCAGAATTACTCTCTGTTAATCGAATAACATCCAGGTTACACACTCCAAGTAAATTTTTTATTGTTTCTTTTGTAAAATGAGTTAGGTGATCATAAACAAACAAATCTACCGGATTTAATTTGAAATTAGGAACATCAAAAAATATAATTCCATTATCTTTAAGACATGTGGATACAGTTCTTAAAAATGAAGTTGGTTCTTCTAGATGCTCTAATACTCCCAAAATGACAATTACATCAAACTTCTGGCCAAAGATATTGGAATCAAACAATCCCTCAAAAAAATTCGCATGAGGAAGCTTACTCCTAGCAAACTCAAGTGCACTCTTACTAGCTTCAACTCCATAAAGTGACCATTTTGGAAATTTCTTTGCAAATTGAAAAAGAAAGTTACCCTTCCCACAACCTATATCAAGAATGCTACCTTCGGAAGTTAAATTTCCATGTTTAATAAGAACATCTAATCTCAAACTTGAATAGGAAACGCTTCCTTCTTCTGTATAATACATAAATTCTGCTTCCGATGTTGTTTCTAAAAGCTTGTATGAATCTCTATAGAAGTCTGCAATTTTACCTCGACTTCCAGTTTCATTAAAAATATTTCCACAAGTATTGCATATTCGGTTTGTAATACTCTCATCCATCATTTGTGAATCAGAAGTAACACTCTTCATCGATTCAAAAACTGAATTATCAGTTTTAGGTGAATCACAAATTGGACAATTCAAGTGTTGGCTCTCATCGTGTACTGTGTCTTCATAATTTAAACTATAAAATTAATAGTGTAAATTATATGAACCGCTTTATCTCAATAAAAGAGTTAATGGTATGAGATTTTTTTGTATAATGACTTTTATCAAACATGAGGTGTTTTATTTCATACGTTTTAGCTGCTATTAGATCAGCTTTCGCATCTCCTATGGAAACAATTCTTTTTGTATCTATGTCATATCGTTGTATAATTTTCTTATAGATCTTCTTTTTCTCTTTTATTGCATTTGGTAATTTACGAGTATTGATTTTATTTTTGACATTATATATCATATCTATGTTGGAATCGATTTTCTCTTTTTTAAGAAATAATTTTATGATTCTCTCTTTTTTTCGTAGTGTGGCAATTACTATTTTGATTTTATTTTTTTTGCACATTTTTAGAATATATCTAACATGAGGACGTAATCTCAAAAAGTTTATTGAACACCTACTCTCTAAAACTCTTCTTCGTAAATTTAAAAAGTATTTTCTATCAAACCCATTCTTTGATCTATCATATATCCAATCGATGATGTCTTGAGCTAAATATCCTCTTTGTCTAAGAAAATAAATCTCAGATTTTGTTGGTATGTAACAATTAAATTTCTTACAAATAGTTGTAAAACTCCGATAATCTAAAACTTTGTTATCTATTAACGTATCATCAAAATCAATTATCATTAACTCTATCATACATGCATATTGTTTTTTGCTTCATCAAAATGTATGTGTTTCTCCACCAAACCTCTAACCACATAACCAAATTTATAATCAGTTTTTTTAGGAATTTCACCAAATAATCTATATCGACAAAAAATATCTGGTTCATTGTGTCCTACAGTGCTTCTGGGCCCTGTAGTTCCTGAAAACCTTGGATTAATCTCAAATGGAACAATTCCGGATTCCGTCTTTCTACATTGAATGTTTACAGGCCCATTTACTCCAAGCATACTTGCTATTTTTTCCGCCTCTTTTCTTACATCTTTAAATTCATCAATTATTCCCTGTGAAATTCCTGATGAAATGACATATTTTTTGTTGGTTTTTGAGTCATTGACAATTTGTCTGGTCGATAAACCGCTGCCCAACAATCTCTTCATGGCAATTGATGAGATCAGCTTTCCCCCATCTCCATACAAAACTCCAATTGTATATTCTTCATTATAATCTCCGACATATTCTTGAATTAGAGGGTCATAACCATATTTTTTCAAATATTTGGAAAAAAATATTGCCTCCTCTTTATCTTGTGCAATAAACACATACTGAGAGCCTCCACCAACTCTTGGTTTAACAACTACTGGATAGAATTGTATGTTGTCAATATCACGTTCACTTTCATAAAGGAAATATCTCGCACACTTTACACCATTTTTGGTAAGAAAGTTCATTAGCGCATATTTATCGGTACACTTTTCAATTACCTCTAGAGGATTTAACAAAACTTTTACTCCAATATCTTCAAAAACATGCACATTTTTAGCAACTTTTTTTAATTCTGGTTCAGAGCCAGTAGCAAGGGCCTGCACATTTTCTTTTTTACAAATTTTTAGTAAAGATGGAATGTATTCATCAGAGGATGCAGGCGGAATTATGTATCTGTAAGGTGTTTCGGAAAGGCCAAAGCTATTATCCCACATATCAGTTGCCACTATTTTGTAGTTGCGTGGTGAAGATTTGAAGGCCTTTAATACCTCCATTCCGTGCCCACCGCCTCCTACTCCGGCTACCAAAACGCAGACCTGATCAGACATAAGAACACTTGTCATAATCTATTATTAAACTACAAGAAGCAATTTCGATTTATGTTTGCATATGTATGCTTAAACATTATTAAGAATCCATATGTTGAAAAATCATTTGATCACTAAACTAAACAAGACACACATCAGAAATATTATGACTATACGTTATGATCCCACAGAAAAACCACCACTACAACCTGTCATGTCTGCTAGCTTGAATCCAATTCATTCTGATATTAACGGATATAACACTGAACGACTATTAAAAAACACAATTTCAAAATCACTTCGACAATTCGACGAATCGTTGGTTATATCACTAAGTAGTGGAATTGACTCTACATTATCCTTAGCACTTATACGTAAAGTCTTTCCAAAACACAAAATCACTGCTATTTGTGGCATTTTTGGTGGAGATCAAAATGAATCAAAACAGGCAAAAAAAATTGCAAAAGCATTCGATGCTGATTTTAAAGAAGTTCAAATGAGCTCAATTTTCAAGCACATGCCACAAATCATATCAATTTCTAAAAAACCGCGATGGAATACATATACTCATCTAATAGCCAAAGAAGCTAAAAAATATGGTGATGTTATCGTTACAGGAGATGGTGCTGATGAAGTTTTTGGCGGCTATACATTCCGTTACGCGAAATTTTTGAATTTATTGCATCCAAAAGACAATTGGAAAACAAAAACCATCAATTATTTGGAATGTCATAATCGTGATTGGGTACCTGATCAAGAACAACTTTTTGATAAGAGTATGAAATTCAACTGGGATTCTATATACAGATACTTTAGACCATATTTTTCAAATAGATTGAAACCACTACAACAAATCATGCTCGCAGATTTTAATGGAAAGCTTTTGCATGATTTTATCCCTACTGGCAAAGCGATCTGCCAACATTACAAATTAATAGGCTACAGCGCATTTCTTGATTATTTTGTAATAAATTATGGATTAGCATTACCAACTGATCAAAAATATAATCAAAAAACACAGCTAGGAAAACTAACCTTACGGAAAATTGCTAAACGTATTGGCGTTGAGCATATACAGCAAAAAAAAGGGTTCTCTCCTGATTTATGGTTTGACTGGAAAAATTATGGAAAGAAAATTTGTGAAACATACCTACTAAACAGAGACAGTAAGATATATCGTGAAAAAATCATCAATCCTAATTGGGTTGTGCGTACGTTTGAAAAAGTAAATGATGATGGAGACATTCGATATCTAAATCGTTTAATTTCAGTCTTGGCTTTGGAAATATGGTACAACATCTTCATCACAAAAGATATGATTGGTGATGAAATATTATGATTCTTTTATGTGATCTGAGAAGAAAATATACTGCCAACTTTAATTTCTCCTCCCTCAAACTCAGTTATTAATAATAGGCCGGAATTACAATTTACCACAAAATCCCCGGTTAAAAATATTTTAACTATTTTACCTTCCTCTGTTTCTGGATAAGTAATTTTTGTATCAAATGGTTGGGCTTTCCAGATGAAAATTTTTCTACCATCTAAATATGTGAATGCACCAGAATATGGTTTTGTAATTGCTCTTATGAAATTATATATCTCAAAAACTGTTTTACTCCAATCGATTTCTCCATCCTTTGGTGATCTTTTGGGATAGTAAGTAGGAACACCTTTTTGTGGAATTGGGCTAATTGTATCGTTAACAATTTTTGGGATGGTTCTTATTAGCATTCTGCTAGTGAGAATTTCATTTTTATAATATAGTGTCTGGCAGGTGTCCCACTGATTGATATCAAATATTTCCCAATCTAAAATCTCACCATCATCAATTCCGGATTTCATCAAAAATAATTGCAAGATAAATCGAGATTTACCTTCAATTAAAGACCAATTGATGGGAGATCTGCCACGCCCTTTTGGTAAAAAATCGGCACTACCATGAACTCCAATGCCTCCAAATTTCAGAGTTCCTAATACTTCTTCGGGTATTAGTCTATTCCATCCAGCAACTAACAAAATATCAAATTGGTTATCTTCAAAAAAGTTGAAATCAGAATTCTCTTTGAGCGAATATGTTTTAGGATAATAAATTGGGATATTATGATGTTTAGAAATATTTTCAAATGAGTGATAATCTGATACTTGCGCCGTGATGGCCTGTTGTTCTGTTAAAGTAACAAAATATGAAATATCTAAACCATTTTTCAACAATTCCTGTGATATCTCGATACCACTTCGAGTGCAACCACACATCACAATTTTTAGATTATCGTACAATGTTTCTTCTACCCATTTTCTTTAATGTTGTTATGTAATCTGACTTTATGTTATTTGCTCTGCCCTCAATAGATCTGATTATTCTCTGTTGAGGTGATAGGGGTTTTTTTTGCCACCATTCCGGATGAATCAGTATATGTAACTTCATGATATCGGGTTTTTTTAAAACATCTTCTAGTCTCTGATATCTCCAGTAACCATTCGAATCGGAACAATATGTGTATTTTGATTTGATTTTCTTTCCATAAACATTAATCATTCCAGCAATCTTGTCATCATTAAATCGTAATACATTTGATACTTCTGGATTGTGAAATGAAAATACTTTAATTTTTTTGGAACAAATACTCTCTAAGACTTTTTTATCATTTTTTAGATACTGTGTTAATGATCTTTTATTACGAATGGGATCGAAGAAATCTGTATCAAAATGTAGGCCTATCTGATGGCCTAAAGCAACAATTTTTTTTATTTTTTCATAAACCTGCTTTTCAAATACATTATAATATTCACAATGAAGTCTTAGAAAAAAAGTTGAATGTACACCTAACTTCGTCTCAATTTTAGCTAATGCAAGCGCCCTGTGAATAGATACATCTACATCATGTCGTAAAATTATGTGGGGTTTTCTGCTAGTTGTACAAAATGATTCAAATTCAAATTTCTTCTTTGCGATTTTTAATAATAATTCATAGTTTTTTTCAGTAAAATCACTAAAATGATATTTTATGTTCTGCAACAATTTTCAATTGCCCAAAGTTTCCTTAATTATGTTGCATATGGTTATCTGATCTTCCGTTGTCAGATTTTTATGAAGTGGTAGTGTCAATGTATTGTTGTATAATTTTTCAGAGTTTTCTAAGTTTCCTACTTTTCTCATTTTCTGATAGGCAGGCTCCAAATGAAGAGCATAGGTACCAATCTGACTTTGAATATTTTTGTCAGCTAGTGCCTTTCGTATCTTATCACGATAACCCTCCTTTTCAACATAACATGTATAAGATTGAAATGTCTGTCTACCGTTCTTTACAACGTAAGCTGGTTTGATGTATTTGATTCTAGATATTAATTCGTGGTAGATTTTAGCTTTTTCAATTCTTGTCTCTATGATGTCTTCTATTTTCTTCATCTGAACAAGTCCAATTGCAGATAAGACATTTGATAGTTTGTAATTCGTACCAACTGTTTCAAAAGAATTACCTTTCATTCCAAAATGCTTGTATGAATAACACTTTTCCGCAATTATGTCATCATCAGTTGTTATCATTCCGCCTTCTCCAGTAGTTATGACTTTTCTTGGATGAAAACTAAAACATGAATAATTGGCAAGCTTTCCAACAAAATTTGAATCTATTTTTGCACCAAGACTACAAGCAGCATCCTCAAGACATTTGAGATTTAGGTCTTTTGATTTTTTGTATATGTTTGATTCAAGAGGAACTCCTGCCCAAGAAACTGGAATAAATACCGAGATGGTACTATCATAAGCTTCTTCCAAGATCCCACTTGTCATGTTCATACTTTCCAAATCTACGTCTACTAATACTGGTCTGCCACCTGCAAGAATTACAGCTTCTGCAGTAGCAGGATAAGTATAATCTGGCACTATAACTTCTTGGCCTTTGATATTAAGACATTCAAGTACTGTATGAAGTGCAGTGGTACATGATGTTACTGCAATTGCATGTTTGACTCCAACATATTCTGCTACCATTTTTTCAAATTCTTGTGTCGTTATACCTTCTGTTAAAAAACCAGTTGCCAAAACTTTGCGAATCTCTTGTAATTCCTCATCACCGACATCTGGTAATGCAAGTGATATTGTTTTATCCATCTGATTTTTGAATCAGATTTATTCCTATTAATACTATAAGATACGAAGACTTTTAGACCGTGTTTTTTCATTCGTAACATTGAAAGTTTTAGTTTTAGGTTCCGAAGGATTTGTTGGCAATAATCTTGTTCAAGGTTTAGAAAAATCACATGAGATCTTCACTGCTGATCAGGTTGACAGTAAACGGTTAAAAAATCATATAGCATTTGATATTACTAACTACGAAAGCGTTCAAAAAACAATCAAAGATATCGATGTAGTAATAGATCTAGCTGCACATTCACTTGTCTCGTCAATAGAAGAAACAATCCAAAATGCCAAAGTTAACATCATTGGATTACTCAATGTATTGGAAGCATGTAGAAAAAATAATATTAAAAAAATAATTTTTACATCAGCATCATCACTAATTGGTGAACCGTTAACATACAAAGTATCTGAATCACACATACCAAAACCAAAAACTGCCTATGGAATAACAAAACTAACATCAGAACATTACTTGAGATTATATAGCGAGCTTTATGGATTAGATCATATCGTCTTTCGATTTTTTAATATCTATGGAGATCATCAGAAAAATGGACTAATTCCATCACTATACAATAAAATATTAAAAAATGAGTCATTGACTGTATTTGGGAAAGGTGATCAGATACGCGATTACGTTTACATAAAAGACATAGTTCCTTTCTTTGAAAAAGCAATATCAAGTGAGGTTGCAAACAATTCGATTTTTAATCTAGGCACGGGAACTGGCTCTACAATCATGGATGTTATAGCCATCATGTCAAAAATTATGAAGATTAACCCAATAATTGAGAACAAACCTACACGGCCAGGCGAAATAGGAAACTTTGTTGCTGATACTACACATTTAGAGAAAACCTTTGGAACTATTCCACAAACTAATCTAGAATCGGGATTGCGAACAACAATATCTTGGTTAAAGAATAATTAACTGTGATTTGGAGTAATAAAAGATTTGAAAAAAACCAAATCAAAAATCCTCACTAACAAAATAATATCGATATATGGGTTGGGCAATGTAGGGGGGCCAATAGCAGCTGCTTGGCTTAGAGCGGGAGCCAAAGTCATAGGAGTTGATATTTCCACAAAATTACTTAATGAAATAAAAAATGGAATATCTCATAAAAAAGAGCCTTATATCTCTGAAACCTTTACAAGCGCATTAAAAAATAATAATCTAGAATTAACATCAGATGGAGTATTAGCTTCTAAAAATTCACATATAAAAATAGTGGCAGTTCCAGTTGGACTAAAAGGCCATAAAATTGACTTAAGTTCACTTATTCATGTTACTAAAAACATTGCAAGAGGTTTGAAGAAAAATGATGCTGTGATAATATGCCCATCAATACCACCGGGAACTACAGAAAAAATAATCTTACCAATATTAGAAAAAAACATGCTTAAAGGAGAAAGAGATTTCCATCTAATCTACAATCCAGAGAGAATCTATGAAGGCAGAGCTTTGCAGGACATAGAAGAAAATTATCCTGCTATTGTATCTGGTCTTGGTAAAAAGAGTACAAATTTTGCTCAAAGTCTGCTCGGCATTATATCAAAAAAAGGAGTTTTGATGTTGCCATCTTTGGCTACTGCCGAAGCAGAGAAGCTCTTTGAGGGTGTCTATCGTGATGTTAATATTGCCTTAGCAAATGAACTTGTTGATTTTTGTAAAGATGTTGGAATAAACTATTGGGAAGCAAGAAAAGCGGCAAACTCTCAACCATACTGCCATCTTCATTACCCTGGAACAGGAGTAGGTGGACTGTGCATACCAGTATATCCTCGATTTGTTATTGAACAAGCTAAAAAACTAGGAAAAAATATGCGAATAACAGAATTTGCTAGGAAAATTAATGATGAAATGCCAGTTCATTGTGTAAGAAAAGCTATTGCTCTTCTCAAAAACAAGAAAAAAGCAAAGAACACAAAGATAGCAGTTTTAGGGTTGGGATTTAGAGGAGATGTTACAGATTCTAGGCTATCTCCTACCTATACGGTAGTCAACGAATTTAAAAAGAGAGGCTACAAAGTGTCTGTACATGATCCATACATACATCTAGATAATCTTCTACCAAACGATGTAGAACTTTCAGATGATCTCTCAAGGATAGTTGATAAATCTGATCTGATTTTTATTTCAACTGATCACAAAATCTATTCCAAGCTGAATAAAAACTCATTCTCAAAATCGAAAAAACCATTGCTAATCTTTGATGGGAGAAACATCTTGAATAAAAATAACTTCAAAAATTCAATAATATCTACAATAGGCATGAACTGACTTCGTATTCTATTTGTTATGTTTTTGATGGAATAATTCAAAATCTACTTTTAATCACTTTGGTTTTCAATTTTTGGTAAGCCATGCTTTCAGAAGCAAAGATCTTTCCAAATATGAGTATTTATTCTCATCTTCATAAGCATCATTCAAATATTTATTGAAAAACTAATCACCTTCAATAACTAAATATGTTAAACCTAATCCTTTACATTCTACAATTATTTCTTTAATTGAGTTTCCGGTTAATCTGATTCTTTCTAAATCTTTTAAATTATTCTTTGAAATACTTTTTTCAACAAGAAAATATGTTTTAAAAACTTTGTTGTCTACATAGCCAAGGTCTCTACAATACTTTAACTACATTCCTTCATTGAAAACTTTGTCTTCAAAATTATTTTTCAAATATTTACAAAAAGTTATTTTTTCATTCTCTAGAATTGTGTCTGGTTTCTGATAATTCATAGTTGTAAAAACTAAAGATGAAGTGAAAATAGTGATTATTGTCAGAAAAAGAGAAAACCTTCTTGATAAATCAATAATTTCGTTACAGATAAGTACTAAATTATATTCACCAGATTTTCTTTCAAATTATGAAACTGTATCATAAATACTATAAATTTTCAAATCTATTTCTCCCTAAAATGTTAGCCATAAGATCAATAATTTTGGTGCTGTAATGTGAAATTATACAACAAATTCATACTTGTCATTCTTTGCACTGTGTTGTTTTATGCGCTTTTTCTCATTCTTTCTGATCTTACCAAAGTTTCTGAAGAATTTAGTACAATAAAATTAGAGTACATTCCAGTTATCGTTCTTCTTGCTCCAGCTTCATGGCTTGTTTTATTCACTAGATGGAATTTACTTTTAAAAAATTCAAACATTAACATACCGTGGCATGAAAGTTTGAAGATAAATTTATCTGGATATGCGCTATCCGTAACGCCTGGAAAAGTAGGTGAATTACTAAAATCTCATTTCATGAAAACCAAATTTCAGATACCACAAAAAAATGTCATGCCGATAGTATTGATAGAGCAATTTTACACATTTCTGGGACTATCTATTGTTGGTATAATTGGAATTTGGTATTTCCAATTAGGAACGTATGTTGTATTTGGATCATTATCTATTCTAGCTCTTACCTTTTGTGTCTTATCGTCCACAAGAATTTTTAATAAATTCTTCTTTCTTTCAAACAAAATTCCATTTGTAACTAAATACACAAATTCTATGTCAGATTCGTATCATATCATTAAAAATTCATTAAAAAAGAAAATTTTTTTCTATTCATCTTTACTATCTATCACATTCTGGCTAATAGAATCTCTTTTAGTATATTTCATAGTTTTATCGTTTAATATAGATACATTGGAATTTGCTCAAATAGTTTCAATATATGTGACATCGATTATCTTTGGGTTAGTATCATTTCTTCCGTTAGGAATTGGTGTGGTGGAAGGCAGTTTAGCAAGCTTCTTCACATTGCAGGGATTGGATATATCACTAAGTGTCCCATTAGTGATAATAATTAGAATTTTTACTCGCTGGTATGGAGTATCAATAGGTTTAATCGCATTAAAAATGGTTGGAGGATTTACATTAAAAGAGAATTCTAATCCCTAAAGGTTTCAAGATAAGACTCTGCAGTTCCGACATCTATTATCGTGTCATCGTTTTTCATCAAAAGTGCTTTCACTTGACCACCCCGCTCAATTAGTTTTTGTATTGCATCAGTAAGCTGAATTTCATTTCGTGTTTTTTGAATTTCTTTTAATGTCTCAAATATAGACGGTTTGAATCTATACAAAGCTACTATCGATAAATTAGACTTTGGATGTTTTGGTTTTTCTTCAACATCTGTGACTCTTAACTCCCTTCTAAATTTAGTTACTACTGCAACTCCAAATCGTCTGGGATCTGGGACTTCTTTTAGTACCAATAATGCATCGTTTTTTCCTTTTAATTTTAAATTCAGTAGTTGATTTATCATGGCATGATTTTGTGGTATGTATGTGTCTCCTGCACTGACAAGAAATTCATCATCCCCTACAAATGATTCTGAATACAAGACTGCGTTACCAAACCCTCTTTGTTGATTCTGATTAATCCAAAAAATTCTTGCCTGTGTTAACATATCATAAAATCTTCTTAATTCGTTCTTCAAGTTATTCTTTGAATTAATGCTATCGAGAAAACCATGATCTACAGTAAAATGATCCTCAATGGCTCTTTTTTGTCTTCCAACTATCATGCAATATTCTCTTATCCCTAATTGAAAAAATTTTTCAAATAAAGCATGGATTAATGGTTTAACAATTGTCTCACCCCTAGAGTTTTTGATAAATATGGGCATCATCTCTTTTGGTATCTCTTTTGTCATAGGTAATAATCTGGAACCAAGTCCTGCTGCCGGTATCACAATTTTTTTAATCATCTGTCTTCTACTTACTTGAATCCTTTCATGTTTACTAGTCTTTCCTCTTTACTTGAGATTCTGGATGCCTCCATGATCTTGGCTTGAATGAGTAAATCCCCCTCAAATGTATCCAATGATCGAATATTTCCTCTTAACTCTGCACAGAATTTGTCTATCATTAGTCGTGATTGATTAGCAGATTGTAGACTAACGA
>Ga0194131_10009855_pt1 | contig 11917 bp, 14 predicted proteins | sample TA2KigO120mmetaG_FD_148631 | JGI IMG/M metagenome (GOLD analysis project Ga0194131, IMG submission 148631) | Freshwater microbial communities from Lake Tanganyika, Tanzania - TA2015053 Kigoma Offshore 120m | ecosystem: Environmental > Aquatic > Freshwater > Lake | place: Tanzania: Lake... | reverse complement strand
GTCGCCCGCGTTCATCCAGCTCTTCGACCAGACTTCGATACTTAGACCGAAGCCAGCACACAATGGTCTCGTCTCTCATCCCTGCTCTTGTGCAGAGGCTCTCCACTCCGGTCAATCACTATTGCGGTAAGTTGTTTCCTGCCACCGCCAAACCACGCACTACCGGGTCTGGAATGAAGGCTGGGAGGCGCGGCTTGAGGGTGACGTGCATGTACTTACTGCGAGTGATAGCAACTGCAAACTCGCTCTCCGTTTGACGCCAGAGAAACCACCAGTGATCCACGGCGAAAACGGCCTCAGTCAGAAAGGCGCTTCTATCGGGAACGCGTCGCATTACTACTCGTACTCACGTATGCGCACCAGCGGTACGATAGCGGTAGATGGACAAACCTTCCCCGTCACCGGATTGAGCTGGATGGACCATGAGTTCGGTACCAGCTTTTTAGAGAAGGACCAAATTGGCTGGGACTGGTTTTCCTTGCAGTTGCAGGATGGGCGTGAGTTGATGCTGTTTCAGATCCGCCGTGCCGATGGATCGATCGATCCTCATTCCAGCGGCACGATGGTTGAGACCAACGATCGCGCCACACATCTTCCAGTTGGTACGTTCTCTCTTGTGCCAGAGCAGTATTGGCAGTCGCCCGAGAGTGGTACACGTTATCCGATTGTGTGGACCCTCACCCTCTCCCAACTGGATCTCCAGGTACGCGTCAACGCTGCCTTGCCCAACCAGGAATTGCGGACCGCAGCGAGTACCGGAGTGACCTACTGGGAGGGCAGTGTCCTAGTGACTGGAAAGTCCGGAACGAGTGACGTTCAAGGACGAGGCTACCTTGAGATGACCGGCTATGACGGCAAGAGCATGGGGCCGATGCTCGGCGGCCAGTAAGATGGGCATGTCACAACAAGATATCCTCCGTAGTGCCTGATCGTTTGCCCGACGGAATCCCTCACTCACAGAGATAAACTCTATCTCTGTGAATACAGCCCCCTCACTACTCGACAGTGCTCACTAGTATTTCACCTCAAAAATGGTGTCACTTTCATGAGAGCCCTTCCACAAGAATGCGGAGAATCGGTTCAACAAACAGTGGAGAACAGCCAAGGACGGCGCTCACGGTCCATGCATGTGCCAGTACAGGGTGCCAGCGTGCGACGCCCATCCGTAACTCAAGCAGGACGAAGCCGCCTTGGAGCAGAAAAAAAATCGCCATGGCGAGCGCCATGACTTCCCCCACAGCGACCCATGTGAAGTACGCATGAAAGATTGCACTCGCAGTGAAAGCGGCGGTCAGGCCGAAACGCACCTGTCCACGGCGTGCCAACGGCACGAAACAATGGGCCCGTAACCACCCTCCCACCGCGCGATTCCAGCGCTTTCCCCAAAATTCTTGTACTGATCGTGAGACAATCGGCAGGACATGTTGACGGGGGACGCGCACGCCCGCCGCACGATAGAGCAGACGGACGGCACCCTCCACTGCATCCGCCAGACTATAGAAGAACAGCGCTCCCCCAAACCACCGCAGTACCCAATACCACGTGCCATCACGCGCCGTTGCAACCTCACTGACAATCAGCACACCAAGCGTCGCCAGCGCCGCGTAGCAGAGTGTTTTTCCCAACGCGTTGTGATCTAACGCCGGCGGGGTAAACGTTGCCTGCCGCGTATCCACCACACCGAACACATGCCATAGGCGCGCTCCCCAGGAGCGTGTGCGAGACTCAGTCACGACATCGACGACACGTCCGAGGCACCACGTCGTCCAGATCGCGAGTCCGCCGCGCAGAAACGGTCCCTCGGCGGCTACCAGCCACGGTATCCCGGCTGCGCTTATCGCACTGCAAATAGCCATCCGTCGCTGCCACAGCGGTCCGCTCGAGAGCAAGGCGGACGTGATGAGGAACATCGTCGCGAGAACAATGGCCACTGGTCCACTCAGCATCGCACACACTCCGCTTCATAGGGGAGCGGCTGCACCACTGACGAACACGGTGCGTGACCGCTCCATGTTGAGCCACTCAACAACTATACCGCTGCTGCCAATCGTCGCACTTCAGGGAGCACGGCACCAAAGGTCGTAATCGTTTCTTTCAGTCCATCATACATACTGCCATGCCTCACCGCCGCGAGATTCATACTCAGACTGGTGAAACCGAGATCGAGAATCCGTTTGACTTGTTGTACGCATTCACTTGGTGTTCCGGCGATGGCAAAGCGCGCCACGATATCGTCTGAGATGAGCTCGTGCAGTTCCTCAGGGTATTGCACGTCAGCATCGAAATACCACCCACGCGCCTGTTGTACGGCGGCTTCGATCCGCGCCAGGTGCGTCGGCGCCAGTGCCAGGTCATTGGGTTTCAAGAGTGTCAGGTAATAGGCCGCATAAAACTTGACGCTGCGTTTGGCTAACTCGCCATCCTGTGAGACACAGAGCGTGAGGCGTGGGGCCACTTCGATGTCGTCCATGCGACGCCCGGCGCGGGTTGTCCCTTCAGCGAGCCACTGTCGATAGCGCTGGACGATGGCCGGTGACCAATACCGTGCACCGATAACGGCAATATCCGCATGTTCTCCGGCAAGCCGCATGGTCTGCGGACTCCGTGTCCCGATCATTATCGGCACAGCCTGTTCTGGCACACGCACGAGCTTCGCCTTACGAATGGTGTAGACCTGTCCGAGACGTTCGACCAGGCGGCCTGCGAGGAGATCACGAATGATGCCCATAGCTTCCCGTAACGCTGCGACGGGCCGCGGCTGCGCAATCCCGATGTCCTCTAAGCCCGCCCCTGCGCCGAGACCAAGAAACGCCCGGCCATTCGACACTTCTTGGAGCGTCGCGATCGCACTGGCTAACAACACGGGGTGATGCGAATACGGATTGGTAACCAAACTCCCGATCATGATGCGTTTGGTTGCCAGTGCACACAGCGCTTGCAACTGAAAACAGTCAGGGTATGACGGCACATCAGAAATCCCCAAGCGATCGAAGCCGACCTCTTCGACGAGAGTCGCGAGGTGGGTGACTTCTTGCGGACTCATTCCAGGAGTGATTTCGGCTTCGATAGTCAATGGCATGTTCATCGTCCGTTTCCGTACATGGATACGATACGCTTGTGAGTGTGTTCGGCAGCAGAGTCCGAATTAGCAACTGAACCCTCAACACTGCTGTGGAGCACTTGTGCCGACTGTGGTCGCGATGATGCACCGTTGCGTACACACGCCTGCGCAATGCCCTGCAGCATGCCCGCAAAGATCAGCTGATGCAGAGGATACACGAGGTACCAGTACGCCAGTCCACTCAGCCCAATGGGATCAAAACTGGCGGTTTGCCGAATGATCGATCCAGCATCGTCTGCCGCCACTTCAAATTCTAACCACGCCCGTCCTGGCAGTTTCATTTCTGCAGCAAGCCGTAACCGTCGGTTCGGTTCGATCGCTTCCACTCGCCACCAGTCAACGGTGTCACCAACCTGTAACCACTCAGGATCGCGCCGTCCACGACGAACGCCGACACCGCCGCATAAGAGGTCGATAAAGCCACGGATACGCCAGAGCCAATCGCCATAGTACCAGCCAGTGATCCCACCGATGCGACGAACCGGGAGAAACGCCTCAGCAGGAGGAACTGGCACGTGCGCAGATCGCGAGTCAATCAGCCGCGAGCCGAAACGCACGCCTGCCCAACTCTGTACCGCACCACCTGCCGATAGTGCATCTGACCAGCGGGTCTGAGCGAATTCATGATCCTCATTCCGTAACGCCCGGGCAATCGCGTTGCGCATGCCTATGGGACGGATTGCAAACGTCTGCAGCGCGGTTGCGTCCTGCACGATGGTGGGATGGCGGATACTATCGACGATCTTGCGACCCACCCGGGCGTACAACGGCGTGACGAGCCCCAACCACAAACTCGACAGTCGCGGTGTGAGCACGGGCACACGGATCATCACCCGCGGTAAGCCGCGTTGGCGTGCGTACTCGCGCATGAGATCCCCGTACGACACCTGCTCAGCACCACCGATTTCAAAGATACGTTGTTCCTCTTCGGGGAGCTGTAAGGCCGCCAGCAGATAGGCAAGCAGATCGTCGATCGCAATCGGCTGCGCCAGCACCGACACCCAGCGCGGCGTAATCATAATCGGCAAGCGCTCGACCAACGCGCGAATCATTTCAAACGACAGACTGCCAGAGCCAATCACGATGGAGGCGCGAAACTCGATGACTGGGATGCCGGACTGGCGTAACAGGTCACCTACTTCATGGCGGCTGCGCAGGTGGGACGAGAGGGAATCGTCGCTCTGGGCTAACCCGCCAAGGTAAATAATACGTTTCACCCCAGCACGCCGTGCAGCTTCAGCAAAATACTGCGCGCCCTGACGATCTTCTTCTTCGAACGCACCACTCGACCCCATGGAGTGGACAAGATAGTACGCTGTGTGTACGCCGTTTAGAGCTGCTAACAGGCTATTTCGATCACGCACGTCTCCCTGAACCACTTCGGTGGTCGTCGCTACTGTCGAACGCAGGAACTCCGGTCGACGCACCAGGCAGCGGACGTGATACCCTGCCGCTTCCAAGCGTTCACGCAACCGCCCGCCGATGTAGCCAGTTGCTCCTGTCAGCAGAATGCGAGGAGTTGCAGCCGCAGTGTCATGGGCGAGTGCCATTAGACCGTCCCTTTGTCTGGAGTTCCTTGAGAAACTGCGCGCCAGTTTCCGCAATCGCGTCAGCAATCGGAGCATAGCAAAAGTCACAGAGCTGGGTGATTTTGCTGGCGTCAAAACGGTGCAGCGGAGCGGCGGTCATAGTAATCACGGCATCGCGTGAGATGAGCGGTTCCTTGCCGGAGAAGGAGGCCAGCGTTTCTAACAACGAGCCAGTCGCGCGCAACATCGGGGTCGGAAGTTTCAGCGCGGGTGCAGGTTTGCCGACACTGCGGGCGATCTGAGCAAACAACTCTTTCATGCTCAACATCTCACTGACGAGGAAAAATCGTTCGCCGCTGTGAAAGGGACTCATAAGAAGTAGCCGCACTGCTTGAGCCACATCGCGTGCGGCGACCGTGCCGACGGTCCCGTCCATGTAAAACTTGAACCCATCGTGCACCATCTTAAAGAGCGCACAGGACCCTTCCTGCCAATTCCCAGCGCCGACAATCAACGGCGGGATGGCGAGAACCGCGGGCAACCCGTTACGCGCCGCCTCCAGCACCAGTTGTTCTGCCAACGCTTTGGTTTCGGCATACGATGTCAGTGGGGACGGTAACCGCATGGGGGTTTCTTCGTTGACGAGAGCTGCTCCCTGCTCGACCGGATCCCCCATCGTCGCCATCGCACCGACATAGACAAACTTCTCGACACGGCGTTCGGCACATGCGGAGACAAGATTCCGCGTGCCCTGGACATTGATCGCGAACATCTCGTCTCGTCGCTTCCGCCAAAAGCTCATCAGCGCCGCGGCATGCACGACGTGGGTCACACCGTCGAGTGCGCGGGCGAGCGAGGGTGGGTCAGTCACATCTCCTGCAACCACCTCAACCCGCTCACTTGCCTGGTGCGTATGTTTGGTCGGATTGCGCGAGAGCACGCGAACGGGCAGCGCCGTGTGCGAGAGCGCACGAATGAGATACTGCCCCAAAAACCCTGTGCCTCCAGTGACCAGAATCATGCGTGGTACTCCTTCACGACGAGCATGCGTGGGCGCATGTTAGTCGTAGGTAGAATTCATGCGGATGGCGACTGCCTGTGTTGGGTCGCTCACGGTAAACGCGGCTTCATCAAATCGTGGAGCCCGAAGCTTCGGGCGCGGATCGCGCGAGGCGCCGGTCGTTTCTTTCGGAATACCCAGAAAGTTATAATCGACCGTGCCGTTGTCGTTCTCGTCATGAAAGACCGCAATCGCATAGACACCCGGAGAGACATTCTCGAACACCGCGGAGGCTGACCCATTATCAATGGACACGGCCTTGCGCTGGTCCGCACCCTCCAGGTTGGTGATAAAATCCTCAGGCCGCGTATACAACAGGAACACGACTTTGCCGTTCGCATTGCTCAGGCCCGTGGCTTTCACCGTCACGGTAGCTGCCCGCCCAGGCGTGGTGAGAGACGGAGACGTCTCTGCCTCAACAGCACGAGTGTGAGATACACACGAAAGACAGAATGCCAATACAGCGAGCAGTACGAGTTTCATTGCGCCTCCATAGGAACAGTTTGTAACTGCGTGCTTCGGTTGCCGTTCGTCGTCCTGATCTTGGCTAGCGCGGCCAGTGCACGGACGCGCGCAGTGTGATGACTGACGATCGGCTCAGGATAGGTCGTTCCTAATTTCACTCCTGCCTCGCTCAATACATTCGGTGGTGATTCCCAGGGTTTGTGAATCCATTCTGCCGGTAAACGGCTCAACTCAGGAACCCAGCGACGGACGTACGCGCCGTTAGGGTCGAATTTTTCCCCCTGCGCCACTGGATTAAAGATGCGAAAATACGGCGCGGCGTCGGCCCCACAGCCTGCGACCCACTGCCATCCCAAGGTATTGTTGGCTAAGTCTGCATCCACCAGGGTCTCCCAGAACCAACGGTCTCCGTCCTGCCACGGCAAGAGCAAATGCTTCACGAGAAACGAAGCGGCTACCATTCGTACGCGGTTATGCATCCAGCCGGTAGCCCACAGTTCCCGCATCCCAGCATCGACCAGCGGGTATCCGGTTTGGCCACGTTGCCATGCGCGGAAGTCCGCGGGGTGGTCTCGCCAGGGAAAGTCGGCAAATTCCGCCCGCAGCGGTTGCTCGGTTGTATGGGGGAAGTGAAATAACAGATGGTGAGCAAACTCCCGCCAGCCGAGTTGCCGCAGATACGCCTCAGCGCCACGTTGTTTCATCAGCTGTTGCCTGCTGGCCTTGCGTACGGCAGACCAGACCTGTCGCGGGCTGATCTCGCCAAAGTGGAGATGCGGCGAGAGACGTGAGGTCTGGACTTCATCTGGTCGATCGCGGCGCTCTGCGTAGTCAGTGACTGCCGCATCCACGAAACGTTGCAGCTCACGAGTGGCCCCATCTTCGCCAGGACACCAGGCTGCGCGTGTGCCGCCAGCCCAATCAATCGTCGGCTCAAGCTGCAAGCTGTCGAGGGATACTGAATGCGGCCACTGGTCTGGCGCGGAGAGGCGAGCAGGCGCCCTGAGCGGAGCGCTGGGTTCCGCCAGAGACAGGCACGTCTGCCAAAAGGGGGTGAACACTTGGAACGGCTTTCCTGCTCTATTGCGAAGAGTGGTAGGCTCGAACAGCAAAGCCGTATTGAAACTTTCGACGTGGAGGCCTGTTGCACGGAGCGTGCTTTTCATTTCTGTATCGCGTTTGACGATTGACGGCTCATAGCGACGATTCCAGAATACGGCCTGTGCACCGGTGTCCTTGATCAACGTTTGGAGCGTCAAAAGACTCGGGCCACGACGAATCACAAGTCGTGATCCACACGTGGACAAGTGAGCGGCAAGACGCGCGAGAGACTGATGTAGCCACCAGCGTGACGCCGCTCCGGGTGGCCAGGCGCCCTCCTCCTCTGGTGCCCAGACGTACACCGGGATGATTGGTCCACCGCGTTGGACGGCTGCCTCTAGTGCAGGGTTATCGGCAACGCGGAGATCGTGACGAAACCAGACGAGGGAAACACTGGCTGCCATGCTGATTACGCCACCATGACGAGATGGCGCCCCCACTCTTCGACTTCAGCGAGATCCACAAGCACCTTCAACCCAGGTTGGGTACTGGGCGCACCGACTCCACCCACAAGTAGAGTCACCCGACGCGGTAGCACGCTGCGCAGGAAGGTGATCTGGCCCGCCATCGGCTCTCCCCGATTGGCAATCGAGACACTCACACCGACCGCACGGGCGTTGAGATCTCGGGCTAAACTGGCCACCTGCGTTGGCGGGACTTCCGTCCCGAGAAACAGGATGCGACATCCAACTCCCGTGAGCAGCAGTGCCACCATTTGCAGTCCCAAGCCATGCTCCTCACCCGGCAAGGTCGCACACACGACCAGCGGTCCTCTGGCCTTTTCCTCGAGCGGCAGTCGCACCGAGCGCAACACATCACTGACACGCTCCGAGAGAAACCGTTCATGACGAATTTCGAGGCGTGCAGCGGCCCACTCTTCCCCAACGGCGTGAATCAGCGGGGCGATCCGTTTCCGGAGAAATTCCAAGGGCGTCAGGCGCTTCCAATCACGGATGAGACTGCGTGTGAGCTGTTCCGCATCGAACGTTTCGACAAAGCGGAGCAAATCGACGACATCAGCCTCCCCTTTCTCGTCAGGACTCTGACGCGGGGTGACCTCCACCGGGCCAACGGTTAAGAGCGAACTCAGGGCCTGCTCGGAGGCGGATACCGCTTCGTGGGCGCGGTGCCCACGCGCAAGCGCCTCGGCAATCCGTCGTAAGCGCGGCACACTGGATGTCGGATAGACGCGATGTCCTGACGGTTTGCGCTCAGGCTCGGGAAAGCCGTAGCGTTGCTCCCAGGTTCGTAACGTCTCTGGCGGAATCCCGGTGGCACGCGAGAGCGCACCAATCGAGAGATTCGCCTCTTCCTCCCGAGCCTCGTGGCGACGTGCGGTCATAGGGAGCACCCCATGGGGATCGCGAGACACAACGTGTGTAATTGCGCGCTTTGACAAGACCCTATCACTTCTCGACGGATCGCGGGGCGATCCTGGTGGCAACGGTGGTGCTTCATGTGTGTGGCTTTCCTCTCTGTTATTGGCGACGTCTTGCATCTACTTTTATCCAACTGTGAGCGATTTTGCTAATGCGTCCGCAAAGAGCATCCCGCGACTCGTGCGCTGAGCAATGGCGTCATGCCCGGCGTTGCCGCACGCCCGGATCATCTGCATATGTGTGATTCTTTGGTTCGATGGGTCGTAACGGAGCGACAGTATTGTTTTGTCGCTTCCGCGCTCGCCAATCCAGTTCCGCCTTTGATGCGGCGTAGAGCAACGGCGCCAGAGCACCAATGCCACACATAAACGATACTCCAACGCCAAACAGAAAGAGATTCCAGTCAGACATGATGATCCTCCTTCCGCGCATTGGTCAGTAGCCCCCCAAGCGCCAGAATCGACGGTACCCACAGTCCAACAAATGCGCCTTGCTCTTTATTGCCCACCACAAACCACAGATACACCGACAGTAAAAACGAGAGCCCGGCAGCTCCGAGAAACATTCCCTTTGACAGATGATGAACAGACATCGTTGATCCTCCTTCTGATATTTAGATAATCACTCTCTTCTTGTGAGGTTCGTATCCAACTCGCTTCCTGATGCCTTACCGTACCCGCTACTGTGTTCGTACGGCTTGCAAAAACTCGTTACGTAAGGCTGGATCGTCGCGGAAGACCCCAAGCAACGCGGAGGTCACGGTGGTGGAGTTCTGCTTCTCCACCCCACGCATCATCATGCAGAAGTGGGCGGCTTCGACCATAACCGCGACCCCGCGTGGGTTGAGGGCTTCCTGCAACGCTTCGGCGACTTGCTGGGTCAGACGTTCCTGCACCTGTAACCGCCGTGCATACACATCGAGCAGCCGAGGTAACTTACTGAGACCAACAACTTTCCCTGCAGGCAGATAGGCGATATGCGCACGGCCATGAAACGGCAGGACGTGATGCTCGCAGAGCGAATAGAACTCGATATCCTTAACCAGGACCATCTGGTCATAGCGCTCGGTAAAGATCGCGCCGTTGAGTACATCTTTCATGGTCATCGTTGCCCCGCTAGTCAAATAGGCCAATGCCTTAGCCATACGCTGCGGCGTTTGGCGCAAGCCTTCTCGGTCGAGGTTCTCCCCCAGCGCGGCTAAGACATCAGCGGTGGCCGAGATCAGCGCATCATTGGCCGATGACGTCTGCGGCAGCGCAGTAGGACTCATCAGTACTCCATGGATTGGACCATTAGTTATCTCACAGCGCGGTTGTCGCCGTTGCTCTGTCATAGTTAACTCTGTCTCCATCGTCCGTGTCCTTTCTTGCCAGTCTTTCTAGGTTCGTTATTAAACTGGGGTCGTACCCCTTGTGATGCTCAGTGCCCCCCTACTTGCGACGGTCAACGAACGCTGGGATCGCAGCGACCTGACGTGTGCGCCGATGCCAGCGTTCCTCCTCTTACCGCCACGCGGCTAGAAAGATCGGCAGAAAGATCATCGAAAAGAGGACAGTTGTTACTGCTGCAAACATCAACAAAACCATAAAACACCTCCATACACGTCGTTGTTGGTTATGAACGGTTTGAGTCAGGGACTACCGTCAAATGATGCCGCCCAGACTGGGGCCGGCGCAGAAGTCGATATAGCGAGACCGCTTTCTCTGCGGGTGCCTCTGGCAGTCGCCGTAAGCCCGCTCGTATGTAGTCGGCATCCAGATTGAGATGATCGCAAATGAATTCAAAATCGCCCAACGCGGTTCGGTTGGTCGTAGCAAACCAGGCCTGGGTTTCCCGAAACAATCGCTTCCCACGCGTCGAGCGATCGGTGCGGTAGCGAAAGAACATGGCGACCGCGTCTTCAAGGACAGCCAAGAGCAAGCGGCGTTCCGGTGTCCAGGCGACCCGCGATCGCTCCGCAGGGGTAAAGAATTGCTCCGGGGTCACGACCTCGTCGACGATCGCGATCTTGTCTGGCGCGGGATCCGCTGCCGGAGCAGCGAACAAGAGGGCGTCGGACCACTGATCAGCGAGTGCGGTATCCATAATGTTTTCTCCTTGTGTATTGCGTCTACACAGACATAATAGTCTGCGAATATATTTTGTCAATATTTTGAGTAGATATTGCGTAAATTATTTTTTATCCCCTTGACGGTGGTCTGCGTCGCATCAAACGACACGGGCGCATAGACACAGTGAACAGGTCAGGCGTGCGCAGGGTTCGTTCGTGTGAGATGGGAAGCGATGCGCGGCGAGTTAAGAACCCGCTCGATGTCTCTGAATTTCATTTGTCAATATATTGTTTATGTATTGAAGTGATCTCGCATTTCTGCGGAGTTCCTCCGCATCATGCGCACCGAACAGCACAGGCACCGGCTTCCGCATCGGTTGTGGACACGATGGAAAAGACACGATCAGAGAGAGGCTGTGCGTCGGCAGTGTTCCTCAACACACGTGTTGCATACGACGGCTCTTGTGGATGGCTGTCGACGCAGGGGGGGTAGGCTTTTACGCTGGGAAAAGACGAGACGTCATTCCCGCGAATGCGGGAATCCAGGGGGAATAGGCAATCGTTCAGGGGTGAAGCTCCTGGATGCCCGCTCCCCTAATGACCGGGGACAAGCTGCGCGGGCATGACGAACACGCGGCTCCTCACGAGGGGAAATCCGCGCCAATTGAGGCTTGGATAAAAAACCTACCCTTATGAGCGCCCCCTCTCCCCTTCGTCAAGCTCAGGACAGGCATGACAGGAGAGGGGAATATCGTCCAAGGGTAGGTTCCAATTATTTCCCTCTCCTGTGAAGGAGAGGGCTAGTGCCGTGTCTCGCAAGTTTATTAGCAGTGAAATCGTAGGGCGCGTACCACGCGCTAGTCAGTTGGCGCGTGGTACGCGCCAGTCAGTTGGCGCGCTTCGCACGCCCTACAACTGCTCACGAAGTTATGAGACACGGTACTAGAAGCTGTTTTGAGAGCAGCACTCGTTGGAGATCTGGTACCCCCTCAGGATGTTCCTCCAAATAATGGATCACATCATGAATGTCTTTCATATCTTGTAACGACATGGCTGCCCTCGCTCCACACTTTCTCCATTATCTTCAGGACTTACGCTTGAGGACCACAAGTATCATTTTAGGGATATGATTACCAAGAAGCAGTACGTCGAATATTTGGTGAGCACGCCGAAGAATTGCACCTGTACGTATCTGGCCGAGCATTTGGAAGA
>Ga0194131_10009853_pt1 | contig 11920 bp, 8 predicted proteins | sample TA2KigO120mmetaG_FD_148631 | JGI IMG/M metagenome (GOLD analysis project Ga0194131, IMG submission 148631) | Freshwater microbial communities from Lake Tanganyika, Tanzania - TA2015053 Kigoma Offshore 120m | ecosystem: Environmental > Aquatic > Freshwater > Lake | place: Tanzania: Lake... | reverse complement strand
GCACGTCCGGGCGGTCCGGGTACCAGGTGATGCGGCGGAAGCCCTGCGCCTCGCACTGGGTGACGCAGCCGCTGGCGGCCTGGTAGAGGCCCTCGAGCTTGGTGTTCTGCTGGGGCACGATGCGCGTTGCCGTCTCCAGGACGAAGGCATCGGGCACGCCTGCGAGCGTCAGGCGCTGCGGGGTCACCGAGTGCGGGAAGTCGCGGCCATCGAGCTTCAGCCACTGGAGTTCGAGTTCGTCGCCGTCCAGCTCCAGCGGGGCCTGCGGCCGCGCGGCCGCGGGGTTGCGCCGCAGCCGCAGCTTCGCCGTGACGAGGGCGTCCGCGTCGCGGATGGAGACCTCCAGTTCGATCCGCCCGACGAGGAACGCCGGCGGGGTGTAGTCCTTGAGGTGAATGGTGGCTGGAGTCGGCTCGCGCATGAGCCGATTCTACCGCCCCGGCCATGCGGCCAAGGGGAAGGCTAGGCGACCAAGGAGAACGCCTACGCGTTCTTCTCCGCCAGGCGCTTGATCAGGCCGTCGATGCCGGAAGTACGGGTGATTTGCTCGAATTCGGAGCGGTAGGTGAGCACGAGGCTCACCCCTTCCACGCTGATGTCGTAGATCTTCCACCCTTCGGGGGTCTTCTTCATCGCGTAGTCCACCGGCACCGGCGGCGCGCCGGGCTTCAGGTAGCGGTTGCGAACCGTGGTCTCGGTGGCGCCGGCGGCCATGCGCAGCGGCAGCACCTGCATGGTCTGGCCGCGGTAGGTGTCGAGGGCGTTGGAGTAGATGCGGATCAGCAGGCCGCGGAACTCGGTGGCGATGCGCTCCTGCTGCGCCGGCGTGGCTTTCCACCAGAGCTTGCCGACGGCGAGTTGCGCGGCTTCGCGAAAGTCCACGTGCGGCAGGACCTTTTGCTCGGCGAGCGCCAGGGCCCGCTTGCGGTCGGCCAGCAGGTCCTTGTCGGACTTGAGGGCTTCGAGGACGTCAGCGGTGACTTTTTTCACCAATTCCTCGGGTCCCAGGGCCTGGGCAGCGGCGTGGAATGCAAACAGAAGTGGGAGCAAGCCGAGGAGTGTTTTCATGCGCGATTCGACCATGGCGGGAAGCGGAAGTTCAACACGTTCCTGGTCACTTCAGGGCCGGCAGCGGCGCTCGGCGAGGAACGGCGCGAGGATGCGCCCGGTATGGCCGCCGCTGTTGCCCGCGCCCTCGGGCGGCCCCTGGTAAACCACCCTCCCGCCCGCCGCGCCGCCTTCCGGCCCGAGGTCCACCAGCCAGTCCGCCTCCGCGATGAGGTCCAGATTGTGCTCGATGACCACCACGGTGTTGCCGGCGTCGACCAGGCGATGCAGCACCTTGATCAGTTTCTCCACATCGGCCATGTGCAGACCGACGGTGGGCTCGTCGAGGACGTAAAGCGTACCGGCACTGCGTGCCGGTGTCTCTGTCTTCCCGCGCACGGGAGGAGACAGAGCGGATGAAAACTTGGCCAGTTCGGTGACCAGTTTCAGGCGCTGGGCTTCGCCGCCGGACAGGGTCGGGCTTTGCTGGCCGAGGGTCAGGTAACCCAGGCCGGTGTCCTGCAGCAGGCGCAGCGCGCGGTGGGTGGACGGGTGCGCGGCGAAGAATTCCACCGCCTCGTCCACGCTGAGGTTCAACACCTCGCCGATGGTCTTGCCGCGCCAGCGCACCGCCAGCGTCTCGGGGTTGAAGCGCAGGCCGGCGCAGGCCTCGCAGGCGACGCGCACCTCGGGCAGGAAAGACATCTCGATCTTCTTCATGCCCTGGCCATCGCAGGACTCGCAGCGCCCGCCCTTGGTGTTGAAGGAGAAGCGGCTGGCGGTCCAGCCGCGCATTTTCGCCTCCGTGGTTTCGGCGAACATGCGCCGAATGGCGTCCCAGAAGCCGACGTAGGTGGCCGGGCAGGAGCGCGGGGTCTTGCCGATCGGGGTCTGATCCACCTCGAGTACGCGCGCTATCGCCTTGGCGCCCTTGAAGGCCTTGCAGGCGACGGGCTTGCCGGCCTTGGCGCTGTTGTAGAGCACGTCGCGCGCGAGCGTGGACTTGCCGGAGCCGGAGACGCCGGTGACCACGGTCAGGCGCCCGAGCGGCACGCGCAGATCCACGTTCTTCAGGTTGTGCAGGCTTGCCTTCACCACCTGCAGCGCCTCGGCGTTGCGCGGCACCGGCCGTCGCGGCTGCAGCGGATGGCGCAGGGGCGCCTTGAGGAACTTCCCGGTGAGCGAATCCGGGTTGGCGAGGAGGTCCTCGGCATGGCCCGAGGCGATCATCTGCCCGCCCAGCTTGCCGGCGCCGGGCCCCAGGTCAATGACGTGATGCGCTCGGCGGATGGTGTCCTCGTCGTGCTCCACCACCACCAGGGTGTTGCCCTTGGCTTGCAGCCGCTCCAGCACGTCTAGCAGGATCCGGTTGTCGCGCGGGTGCAGGCCGATGGTCGGTTCGTCCAGGATGTAGCACACGCCGCGCAGGTTGGAGCCCAGCTGCGCCGCGAGCCGGATGCGCTGCGCCTCGCCACCCGAGAGCGTCGGGGCAGAACGGTCGAGCGCGAGATAGCCCAGGCCGACCTCCGCGAGGAAGCCGAGCCGGCTCTTCATTTCCACCAGCAGGTCGCGCGCGATTTCCGCCTCGCGTCCCTTGAGGCCGCTGCCGGACACCGCTTCACCCAGGCTGGCGATCGGCAGGCCGCCGTAGTCGGCGATGGTCTTGCCCTTCCAGGTCACCGCCAGCGCCTCCGGGTTCAGGCGCCGCCCTTCGCACTCGGGGCAGGGCTCGTCCAGCTCCAGCCAGTCGATCCAGGAATCGAGCACGTGGTCCTCGGTGCCGGTTTTCGCGCGCTCGTCGTCCCACTGGACCTCGTCGATCTTCACCCCGGTGCCGTAGCAGGCGGCGCACCAGCCGTGGCGCGAGTTGTAGGAGAACAGGCGCGGGTCGAGCTCCGCGAAGCTGCGGCCGCACGAGGGGCATGCGCGCTTGGTGGAATAGGCCTCGAGGGACTTGCCGGCCAGAACCTGCACCGTGCCCTTGCCGAAGTCGAGCGCGGTGGCGAGCAGCTGGCGCAGCGCGGCCTCGTTCTTCGCTTCCACGCGCACTTCGCCTACCGGCAGCTCGATGCTGTGCTCCTTGAAGCGGTCGAGGCGCGGGAAGGGCCGCACCGGGAGCCGCTTGCCGTCCACGCGCAGCTGGCCGTAGCCCTTCGATCCGGCCCACTTGGCGAGGTCGGTGTAGACGCCCTTGCGGTTCACGATCAGGGGGGCGAGCACGGACACCGTTCTGCCGCGGTGGCCCTTCATGACGCGGGCGAGGATGGCCTCGGCGCTCTGCGGCTCGATGGGCACCTTGCAGTCGGGGCAGTGCTGCGTGCCCAGCTTCACGAACAGCAGGCGCAGGAAATGGTGGATCTCCGTGAGCGTGCCGACGGTGCTCTTCCTGCCGCCGCGGCTGGTGCGCTGCTCGATGGCCACCGTGGGCGGGATGCCGAAGATGGCGTCCACGTCCGGGCGCGAGGCACCCTGGACGAACTGGCGGGCGTAGGCATTGAGGGATTCGAGATACCTTCTCTGTCCCTCGGCGAACAGGATGTCGAAGGCGAGCGTCGATTTTCCGGAACCGGAGACTCCCGTTACGACGGTGAAGCGGTTTCTTGGTATTTCGACATCGATGTTCTTCAGGTTGTGCTCGCGGGCTTTGCGTATCTGGATCGCATTTCCCAAATACCGTCCATTCGGCTCACGGACTGCTCCGCTCGACATTGTCGAGCGGGAATCCTCTTCGGCTACTAGATTCGCCGCAGAGGATTTCGGGGAGAAGCTTGCCGCGTAGTCTCGCAGCGCCTTGCCTGTATGCGAGCTCGGGTGCTTCATCACATCCGCGGGCACGCCTTCACATACGATCTCTCCACCCGCATCGCCTCCCTCGGGGCCGAGGTCGATGATCCAGTCGCTGGCGCGGATGACATCGAGGTTGTGTTCGATGACCACCATCGAGTGGCCCGCGGCAATGAGTTGCCTGAACGCGCGCAGCAGCTTGGCGACGTCGTCGAAGTGCAATCCCGTCGTCGGCTCGTCGAACAGGAACAGTTTCCTGGAATTCGGGACCGACCCCGATTTCACATCCGCGAGGTGGCCGGCGAGCTTCAGCCGTTGCGCCTCTCCGCCCGAGAGCGTCGGCACCGGTTGTCCCAGCCTCAGGTAGTCCAGGCCCACCTCCACGAGCGGCTTCAGCCTCGCATGCAGATCCCGCTCGTCCTGGAAGAATTCCAAAGCTTCGTGGGCGGTCATCTCCAGCACCTCGGCGATGGATCTGCCGCGCACCCGGACTTCCAGCACTTGGGCGCGGAAGCGCTTGCCGTCGCAGTCGGGGCAACGCAGGTAGACGTCGGAGAGGAACTGCATCTCGACGTGCTCGAAGCCGTTGCCGCCGCAGGCGGGGCAGCGGCCATTGCCGGAGTTGAAGCTGAAGGTGCCGGCGGTGTACTGGCGCTGCCTGGATTCGGGTGTCTTGGCGAACAGCTCGCGGATGGCGTCGAAGGCGCCGACGTAGCTGGCGGGGTTGGAGCGCGTGGTCTTGCCGATGGCCGACTGGTCAACCATGACGACTTCGTCCACCAGCTCGGCGCCGCGCAGGGCCTTGTGGGCACCCGGGGTTTCGGTGGGCTTGCCCTTGGCCTTTCGCAGGGCCGCGTAGAGGACGTCCTGCACCAGCGTGGACTTGCCGGAGCCGGAGACGCCGGTGACGCAGGCGAGGCGCTGCAGCGGAATGCCGACGTCGATGGCCTTGAGGTTGTGCTCGGAGGCGCCCTCGACATGAAGGTATGCCGAGGCCGGGGCGGCCGGCCGCGCAGTTGCTGCCGACTTCCGGCCGGAGAGGTAGTCGCCGGTCAGGGTGGACTTCGCGCGCAGCTCGGCCGGGGTGCCGAAAAACACGACCTCGCCGCCGCGCTCGCCGGGGCCAGGTCCCATGTCCAGGATCCGGTCAGCGGCGAACATGATCTGGGGGTCGTGCTCGACCACCACCAGCGAGTTGCCGGCGTCGCGCAGGCGCTTCATGACCTCGATGACGCGGCCCATGTCGCGCGGGTGCAGGCCGATGGAGGGTTCGTCCAGCACAAAGAGGGTGTCGACCAGCGACGTCCCGAGCGCGGTGGTGAGGTTGATGCGCTGGACTTCGCCGCCCGACAGCGTGCGCGACTGCCGGTCCAGCGTCAGGTAGCCCAGGCCGACGTCACAGAGAAATTTGAGTCGGGTCCGGATCTCGCCCAGCAGCAGGTCGGTGGCCTCGTCCAGCGGCGCGGGCAACCGCAGGCTGTCGAACATCCCCCTGACGGTGGAGATGGGCAGCAGCATCAGGTCGTGGATGGACTGGCCCTCGATCCTCCACAGCGTGGCATCGGGTTTCAGGCGCGTGCCGCCACAGGCTTCGCACGCCGTATAGGAGCGGTACTTGGAGAGCAGCACCCGGATGTGCATCCTGTAGGCCTTGCTCTCCAGCCACTTGAAGAAGCGGCCGACCCCGTACCAGACGCCGGGCCAGGACTTCCTCCAGCTCACCCATTCCCTCTCGCCCTCGAGGGTCCAGGCGCGCTGCTCGGGCTTCAGTTGGTTCCAGGGCGTGTCCAGCGGGATGCCGCGCTTGTTGGCGTACCTGACCAGGTCGTCCTGGCATTCCTTGAAGCTGGGCGTCTGCCAGGGGCGCACGGCGCCTTCGCGCAGGGTCTTGCGCTCCTCCGGGATCACCAGGCCGTAGTCGACGCCGATGACGCGGCCGAAGCCCCGGCAGGCTTCGCAAGCACCGACGGGCGAATTGAAGGAGAACGCGGCCGGGGTGGGCTCGGAATAGCTGATGTCGCAGTCGGGGCAGTGCAGGTTGGAGGAGAAGCGGAAGACCTGGTCGTTCTCGCCGTAGACGTTGACCCTGGCCTGTCCGAACTTGAGCGCCGTCTCCAGCGCCTCGATGACCCGCGCCCGCCCGGCGCCGGACTGTCTGAAACGGTCCTGGATCACCTCGATGCGCGTCCTCGAGCGCGAATGCAGCCGGGTATAGCCCTGCCGCTCCAGCAGTTGCTGGACCTCGGCTTCCTTGAAGTTCTTCGGGATGTCCACCGCAAAGGTGATCACCAGCCGCTGCTCTGGCAGGGCCATCAGCGCGGCGCAGATGGAATCCGGCGTGTCGCGCGACACCGGCTTGCCGCAGCCGCGGCAGGAGAGCTTCGAGGCCCGCGCGAAGAGCAGCTTCAGGTGGTCGTTCAACTCGGTCATCGTGCCCACGGTGGAGCGCGAGGTGCGGACCGGATTGGTCTGGTCGATGGCGATCGCCGGCGGGATGCCATCGATGGCCTCAACCTGAGGCCTGTCCATGCGCTCCAGGAACTGGCGCGCGTAGGGACTAAAGGTCTCGACATAGCGGCGCTGGCCCTCGGCGTACAGGGTGTCGAAGACCAGCGAAGACTTTCCCGAGCCCGAGACGCCGGTGACGACCACCAGCTCGCCGTTCGGGATCGAGAGCGTCAGGTTCTTGAGGTTGTTCTGCCGCGCGCCGCGAATAACCATCGCGTCGGAGGCCGCGTATCTCCTCCCCGGTGCTTCTTGCTTCACATCCGCATGATAACGTTGCGCGGCAGCAGGAATTCGGAGACTCCCCATGAAAGTGAAAGCGGCAGTCGCGCAGCGGGCCGGCGCCGCGCTCGAGATCGAACGCCCTTGCGCCGCCGGAGGCCACCCCCTTGCATACCCGGCTCATAGGGCTGGAAGACGCGCTCGCCTTTGCTGAGCGAGGTCAGGCCGGGGCCCATATCGACCACCATGCCCGTGCCTTCGTGTCCCGGGATGGCCGTGAAAAGTCCTTCCAGATCAGTGCCCGAGCGCGTGAATTCGTCCGTGTGGCAAACGCCCGGACCTCGCCGGCCCTGGGGCCTTCGGCCTCCACCGGCGCAGCGTCCTGCCTCGCGTCGTGGGCTGGCACATGGCCAATAAGATCAACACCGACAACTTGATCACGCAGGTGATGCCGCTGGAGCGCATCGACGAGGCCTTCGACCTGATGCACCAGGGGCGTTCGGTAAGATCCGTGGTGACGTTCTAAGGTGGTGCGACGCAGCAACCTTGCCTGAGGACTTGCCAGCACGCGGCAGGTTGTCCATATTACCGGGGCTTGGGCGTACGCCGGTGGCCAATACGAGGAGGGGATCATGAGAGTTTCCAATGTTCTGAAGCTTGTCCTGGTGGCCGCATCGTTCGTCGCCGCCGCCGCGACGGCTCAATCACAGACGGTCAGGGTGGGCGTGGTGCTGCCCTACAGCGGCGTGGGCGCCGAATTCGCGCAGCAGGTGGACCGCGGCATGCAGGTGTTCATGAAGCTGAACCCGAACGCCTTCGGGCCCTACAAGGTCGAACTGGTGAAGCGCGACTCGAAGAACCCGAGCGGGGCCGAGGCCAAGACCGCGGTGCAGGAACTGATCGCGCAGGAGAAGGTGGACATCCTCACCGGCTTCATTTACTCGCCCGATGCCATCGCCTCCGCCTCGCTGTTCACTGAAGGCAAGAAGCCCGCGGTGATCATGAACGCGGGCACGGCGTGGATCACCAACCTATCGCCCATGATCTCGCGGGTCTCGTTCTCGATGTGGCACGCCGGCCACGCCATGGGCGAGGCAGCGGTGAAGAACCTTAAGGCGAAGACCGCGGTGGTCGGCTACACCGATTTCCCGCCCGGCAAGGACAGCCTGGACGCGTTCAAGCGCGCCTTCGAGGTCAACGGCGGCAAGGTGATCGACGCCATCCCGATGGGCGGCGCGGGGCAGGTGCCGGATTTCACGCCCTTTTTCCAGCGCGCCAAGGACAGGAAGCCCGACGTGTTCTTCGTCTTCGTGCCCTCGGGTGACCACGCGGTTGCGGTGATGAAGACCTACAATGCGCTCGGCATGCGCCAGGCCGGCATCAAGCTGGTCGGCCCGGGCGACCTGACGCCGGACTATAAGCTCCAGGGCATGGGCGACGACGCGGTGGGGCTGATCACCGCCCACCACTACAACGCCGACCTCGACAACCCGCACAACCGGCGCTTCGTCGAGACCTGGAAGAAGGATTACGGCGCCAACGCCACGCCCGACTTCATGGCGGTTCAGGGCTACGACGGCATGGCGGCGATCGCGCATGCGGTGGTGGCGATGAAGGGCAGGATGGACCCCGAGGGCACCATGAACGCCCTCAGGGGCTGGAAGTTCGACAGCCCGCGGGGGCCGATCCAGATCGACCCGGCGACGCGCGACATCATCATGAACGAGTACCTGAGCGAGGTCGTGAAGCAGGGCGGCCGCCTGGTGCAGAGGAACCTCGGGGTCATCACCGCCGTGAAGGACATGTGCAAGGAACTCAAGGAGGGGAAATGCAAGTAAGGGAACATCCTGCGCGCCAGTCCTGAACCCCCAGCAACCAGCCGCCGCCCGCGGTAGCCCGACGGGCGGCGTTTTTTTTCATGGATCCCGCAAGCATCCTCCTCGGCGGTTTCGCCTCCGGCATGGTGCTGTTCATCGTGTCGGTGGGCCTGTCGGTCACGATGGGCCTGATGGGCTTCGTCAACCTGGCGCACGGCGGCTTCGCCATGCTGGGCGGATACCTCATCGTGCTGGCGATGAAGCACTGGGGTCTGTCGTTCGTCGCGGCCCTGGCGCTGGCGTTCTGCGCCATCGCGGCGTTCTCGGTGGTGCTGGAGCGACTGCTTTACTCCCGGCTGTACCGCGCGCAGGAGCTGGACCAGGTGCTGTTCACGATCGGCCTGGTCTTCATCATGACCGCGGCGGTGACCCTCGGCGTCGGTCCGGAGACGCAGGTGATCCGCCTGCCCGACTGGCTGCGCGGGCAGACCAACCTCGGCTTCATGACCTATCGCACCTACAGCCTGGCGCTGATCGTCGTCGGCACCCTGATCATGCTGGGCCTGTGGCTGGGCTTCGAGCGCACGCGCTACGGCGCGCGCATCCGCGCTGCGGTGGACAACCGGCGCATGGCGCAGTCCATGGGCGTGGACGTGGGGCGCCTGTTCACCGTCGCCTTCGCGCTGGGCAGCGGGCTGGCGGCGCTGGGCGGCGGGCTGGGCGCGGAGATCCTTGGCCTGGATCCCAACTATCCGCTGCGGTACCTGGTCTACTTCCTGATCGTGGTCGCGGTCGGTGGCCTGGGCAAGGTGTCCGGCGTGTTCTTCGCCGCGCTGCTCATCGGCGTGCTCGATTTCGTGCTCAAGATCTACTTCCCCAAGGGCGGCACCATCTTCATCTATGCGCTCACCCTGATCCTGCTGCTCGCCCGGCCGCAGGGATTGTTTGGGAAGAAAGGCGCCTGATGGACGCGCCGCAGACCGCCGCCGGACGGTTCGCGCGCCGCCACCGCTTCCGGTGGTGGGAGCTGCTGCCCTGGATCGCCGCCGTCGCGGCGTTCTTCGCCTTCCCGACCTACCTCGCCTTCGGCACCCAGCTGCTGATCACGATCCTGTTCGCGCTGTCGCTGGACCTGGTGCTGGGCTACGCCGGCATCGTCACCCTGGGCCACGCCGCGTTCTTCGGCGCCGGCGCCTACACCGTCGGCATGCTGGCCTCGCACCTGGGCTGGAACGAGCCGCTATCGGGCCTGCTGGCAGCGGCCGTGGTGGCCGGGCTGATCGGGCTGGTGAGCGGCCTGGTGCTGTTGCGCACCCACGGCCTGACACTGCTGATGCTGACGCTGTGCACCATGGCACTGCTGGAGCAGGCGGCCAACATGGGTGCCCACTGGACCGGCGGCTTCGATGGCATCCCCGGCCTGAGCTTCGGCAAGATCCTCGGCCTGTTCTCGTTCGACGTCCTCTATTTCCGCTCGCAGTACCTGTACGTGCTCGTGGTGCTGCTGCTGTGTTTCCTGGTGGTGCGCACGCTGGTGTATTCGTCCTTCGGCCAGAGCCTGACCGGGGTGCGCGAGAACCTGCTGCGCATGCACGCGGTCGGTGCGCCGGTGCGCGCGCGCCTGGTGATCGCCTACACCATCTCGGCGGCGCTTGCCGGCGTCGCGGGCGGCCTCTTCACGCAGGCCACCGGCTACGTCAACCTCTCGGCCCTGAGCCTCGAACGTGCCGCCGGGTTGCTGATCATCCTGATCCTGGGCGGCTACGGGCGCCTGTACGGCGCCTTCGTCGGCGCCGTGGCCTACATGGTGCTGGAGCACGTGCTCGCCAAGGCCTACCCGACCGCCTGGCAGCTGGGCATCGGCGTGACGCTGGTCATGGTCGCGCTGTACGCGCGCAACGGCATCATCGGTATTGGCGAAGCCCTGATGCGGCGCCTGCGCGGCGCAAACACCGCATGAGCACCGCGCGCCTGGAGACCAAGGGCCTGAGCAAGAACTTCGGCGCGCTGGAGGTTGCGCGCGAGGTGAATTTCCGGCTCGAGGCCGGCGCGCGGCACGCGCTGATCGGGCCCAACGGCGCGGGCAAGACCACCTTCATCAACCTGCTCACCGGGGCGCTCGCCCCCTCGAAGGGCAAGGTGCTGCTGGAGGGCGAGGACCTCACCGGTTTGCCGCAGGCGAGGCGCGTCAAGCGCGGCATCGCGCGCACCTTCCAGATCAACCAGTTGTTCCGCGGCCTGACGGTGCTGGAGAACGTCTGCATCCCGGTGTTCGAGCGCATGGGCCTGGGCGGGGGCATGCTGCGCGCCGCGGGACGGCGCGCCGAGGTGCTGGCCGAGGCCATGCGCCTGATCGAGATGCTGAAACTGGGCGAGGACGCCGGCCGGCGCATCGTGGAGCTGCCCTACGGCCGCCAGCGCCTGGTGGAGATCGCCATCGCGCTGGGCCTTGCCCCGCGCGTGCTGCTGCTGGACGAGCCCGCGGCCGGAATCCCGAGCGCGGAAACGCACATCCTGCTCGATGCCATCGCCTCGCTGCCCCGCGACATCGCCGTGCTCATCATCGAGCACGACATGGAAGTAGTGTTCCGCTTCGCCGAGCGCATCACGGTGCTGGTGAACGGCGCGGTCTACGCCGAGGGCGCGCCGCAGCAGATCGCCGCGAATCGGGAGGTGCGCGCGGTGTACCTGGGGAACGCGCTGGATGCCTGAGGCGCTGTCGCTCAAGGGCGTCGGCTCCGGCTACGGCGAGACGCACCTGCTGGAGGAGATCCACCTCGCGCTGGACAAGGGCGAAAGCCTGTCGGTGATCGGCCGCAACGGCGTGGGCAAGTCCACGCTGCTGGAGACGATCATGGGACACACCACGATGCACGCGGGGACGATCGCCCTCAACGGGGCCGATGTTTCCGCCTATCCTCCCCACCGGCGCGCGCGCGCCGGCCTGGGCTACGTGCCGCAGGAGCGCGAGATTTTTCCCTCGCTCACGGTGCTGGAGAACCTGGAACTGGGCGCGCGCCCCGGGCCCTGGACCCGGGAGCGGGTGTTCGGGCTGTTTCCCAACCTGCGCGAGCGCCTCGCCAACGCCGGCACCCAGCTCTCCGGCGGCGAGCAGCAGATGCTGGCGGTGGCGCGCGCGCTGCTCACCAACCCTTCGGTGCTGCTGATGGACGAGCCCACCGAGGGCCTGGCGCCGGTGATCGTGCAGACGCTGACGCAGGTATTGCTCAAGTTGCGCGGCGCGGGCGGCCTTGCCATCATCCTGGTGGAGCAGAATAGCCGCGTGGCGCTGGAATTCTCCCCACGCACCGTGGTGATGGACCGCGGGCGCATCGTCTACGACGGCGCCTCCGACCGCCTGCGCCAGGACCCCGACTACCTCGCCAGCCTGATCGCGGCGCAGTAGGCCTTGCGTCCCGCTAGAATCGCCCGATGGCACTGTCCGCGTTCAACTTCGGCAAGTGGATCGACGAGCACGCGCACCTGCTCAGGCCGCCGGTGGGCAACCAGCAGGTGTTTCTGGAGGCCGAGGACCTGATCGTGAT
>Ga0194131_10009850_pt1 | contig 11923 bp, 6 predicted proteins | sample TA2KigO120mmetaG_FD_148631 | JGI IMG/M metagenome (GOLD analysis project Ga0194131, IMG submission 148631) | Freshwater microbial communities from Lake Tanganyika, Tanzania - TA2015053 Kigoma Offshore 120m | ecosystem: Environmental > Aquatic > Freshwater > Lake | place: Tanzania: Lake... | reverse complement strand
CTCACATTCACCACGATGTAATCTACCCAAGGGTAAATTTTCTCAAAACAGATTCGGTAATCGTGTATGGCATTCTCATTCGGCGTGATTCTGTTTTTTCCGATGTTTCCTCCCACAACCAATCCGTCAGGTCTATTTTTTAGGCGTGCAACCATGGCGTCTATTCCTTGATTGTTAAACCCCATTCGGTTAATCATTGCAAGGTCTTTTTTTAGTCGAAACAAACGGGGTTTTGGGTTGCCATCCTGCGACAATGGAGTAACGGTTCCTACTTCCACAAAACCAAATCCCAGGTTTTTCAGCAGATGCAGCCACCTTGCGTCTTTATCAAAACCGGCTGCAAGACCAATGGGATTGGGGAATTTTATGGCTAGAAAATTTACGGGATGATTCGTGTTGCTGCCGTATTGCTTTTTAATAATATTCTTTATGACAGGCAGTTTCAGACCGATGGAAAGTAAATCCATAGCCACATAGTGCGCTTTTTCGGGTGTTAGCAGAAACAAGAAAAAACGCAGGATGCCGTACATAGCTGTTAATGTTTAAAATGGCGCATGCCGGTCATGACCATCGCAATATTATTGGCGTTGCAGTAATCGATACTGGCCTGGTCCTTGATGCTGCCACCGGGCTGCACCACAGCTTTGATGCCCGCCTTATCGGCGATTTCCACGCAATCGGGGAAAGGGAAGAAAGCATCGGAAGCCATCACAGCGCCTTCCAGGTCAAACCCAAATCTTCCCGCCTTTTCAATGGCCTGGTTCAGTGCATCCACGCGGCTGGTTTGTCCGGTACCACTGGCCAGTAAGCAGGTGTCTTTTGCCAGCACAATGGTATTGCTTTTGTTGTGCTTCACAATTTTCAGGGCAAACTCCAGATCGGCAAACTGACTTTCCGTAGGGTGCAAAGTGGTGGCCGGTCTCATAACTTTTTTGGTCGCCAGACCATTGTCTCTGTCCTGCACCAGTTCTCCGTTCAGCACAGTTCTGATGAGCTGTTGCTTGAATGCGACCTGATGGATTTTTAGCAATATGCGGTTGGCTTTAGCCTGTAGTATTTTTAATGCTTCCGGCGTATAATCTTCAGCCAGCAGTACTTCAAAGAAAAGCGTGTCGATTTTTTGGGCTGTTGTCGCATCCACCATTGCATTGATTGCCAGAATACCGCCAAAAGCAGAAATAGGATCACAGGCAAATGCATCGTCCCACGCTGCTTCTGATGTGGCGCGGGTTGCCACGCCGCAGGCGTTGTTGTGTTTCACAATCACGCAGGTTACGCCCTTATTTTTATCAAAATCCCGCAGCAGGCAGAGGGCACTGTCTACATCCAGCAGGTTGTTGTAGCTGAGTTCCTTGCCTTGCAGTTTGGTGAAAACAGCTTCTAGGACACCCCTGAATTCGGCTTTCTGATGAGGGTTTTCGCCGTAGCGCAAAAGATAGTTTTTAGCTCCGTCAAACCAATCCCCAATTTGGCGGTCGTAGTTGGCGGTGGTATTGAAAGCCCTGCGGGCAAGCTCTCTTCTTTCAGCTATATTGAGGGAGCCGCTGCCAACTGTGTATTTCTCAAGAAACCAGTTGTAGTCTGCCTTATCGCTGATAATGCATGCATGGTTAAAGTTTTTGGCACCGGCCCGAATTAGGGAAACGCCGCCAATGTCAATCTTTTCAATGATTTCCTGTTCGGTGCCACCGGCATTCACGGTTTCCCTGAAGGGATATAAATCAACGATAACTAAGTCTAACAAAGGAATTTCATACTGTGCAGTTTCAGATAAATCCTGTTGATTTTCTCGGCGTGCCAGTATGCCTCCAAATACTTTGGGGTGCAAGGTTTTAACCCTTCCGCCCAGAATGCTGGGATAGCCGGTAACCTGTTCAATGCCGGTGCAGGGGACACCCAGGTCTTCAATGAATTTTTTAGTTCCTCCGGTGCTGTATAGGGTTACATGGTTCTTATGAAGTGCACGAATGATGGGCTCAAGACCGTCTTTGTAGAAAACAGAAATCAGCGCAGATTTTATTTTGACATCCACGGGGCAAAATTAGTTCTGAATAATATGGAAAGGACGTGGATCAACACAAAGGTTTTTACATTTTGTACACAAACCTCAGTTTGTGGGGTGTTTGATTTTTACTTCCTCACACAGATGTTTGTTCCCCTTGTTGTGCTTTGGCTCAAAAGGGCAATGTCGGCAAGCGCTTCCGCAGCAAATACCGCGTTTTAAAAGAAAGTATTCCGTAAAAACCAGGTATCCGTTTTCGCAGTAATAGTCTGAATGTGCTTTATCAGGCTCCTTTTGGCTCATGTGCGGACAAGTTTAGCCGTTGCCGTGGCAGTTTTTAAACTTTTTGCCGCTACCGCAAGGGCAAGGATCGTTTCTACCGACTTTCAGTTCGTTGCGAATGGGCGATTGAGGTATGGACTGGTACTCAGGGGCCTGTGGTGGCATGGACGGATCCTGCTGCATGGAGCCACCGCCAATCTCTTCACGGCCGGTTTTCATTTTAGGCTCCTCTTTTCTCTTGCTTACGCGGGCTTCTTCAACACGGTCCCCGCTTTCTATTTCACTGCGGAAAAGGAGTCCCAGCACACGCTGGTTAAGTCGGTTCAGCATTTGTCCGAAAAGTTCAAAACTTTCAATTTTATAAATCAGCAAAGGATCTTTCTGCTCATATTGTGCATTGTAGGTACTTTGCTTCAGCTCATCCAATTCGCGTAAATGCTCTTTCCACTCATCATCAATCATTTGCAGGGTAACCATTTTTTCCAGTTCGTGAATGAGTTCCTTACATTCAGATGCCAGGGCTTTTTGAAGGGGCGTTACAATTTGAAATGCGTTAAAACCATCGGTCATAGGTACCAATACGTTCTCTATTTTATCTCCCTGTTCCTGCTGTATACGACGGAAAACGGGCAGCGCCTGCTTACGTATGCGTTCGTTTTTATCCTGGTAGTGTTTGGTCAGGCTTTCAAACATTTGTTCAATCACTTCATCCTCTTTGGATGTTTGCAAAGCTTGGGAATCAAAGGGCAGGGCAGAGACCATGGTTTTGATCACTTCCAGCTCCAGTTGCTCGTAGCTGTCAGCGTCTTTGGCCTGTTGTACCTGTTCTGAGCACCAGTTATAGAGCATATTTTTCAGGTCAATGCTCAGGCGGTCACCAAACAGGGCATTACGACGCATCCGATAGATATTGGTGCGCTGCTTGTTCATCACATCATCGTATTCCAGCAGCCGTTTGCGCACACCGAAGTTGTTCTGCTCCATACGTTTCTGGTTGCGCTCGATGGTTTTGGTCATCCAACTGTGTTCAATCACATCACCTTCTTTGTAACCAAATTTATCCATCATACGGCTCACACGTTCAGAACCGAATATGCGCATCAAATCATCTTCCAGACTCACATAGAACCTTGAAGTTCCGGGATCACCCTGGCGGCCTGCTCGACCGCGCAACTGACGATCCACACGGCGACTGTCGTGGCGCTCTGTGCCAATGATAGCCAGTCCACCCGCAGCCTTTACCTCATCGCTGATTTTAATATCCGTACCACGGCCTGCCATGTTGGTGGCGATGGTTACAGCGCCGGGTTTGCCTGCTTCAGCTACAATTTCGGCTTCACGCTGGTGTTGTTTGGCATTCAGTACATTGTGCTTTATTTTCTTCATGGTCAGCATACGGCTCAGCAATTCGCTGAATTCCACGCTGGTGGTACCTACCAGCACCGGTCTGCCGGCTGCCTGAAGTTTTACCACTTCATCAATAACGGCATTGAATTTTTCCCGCATGGATTTGTAAACCTGATCTTCATAATCCTTGCGTATAGTTGGTTTGTTGGTAGGGATTACCACCACTCCCAGTTTGTATATATCCCAAAGTTCCTGCGCTTCCGTTTCTGCCGTACCGGTCATACCGGCCAGTTTGTGGTACATCCTGAAATAATTCTGAAGTGTAATGGTGGCATAGGTTTGTGTTGCGGCTTCAATACGCACATTTTCCTTGGCTTCAATAGCCTGATGAAGTCCATCGCTGTAGCGGCGTCCATCCAAAACGCGACCTGTCTGCTCATCAACAATCTTGACCTTGTTGTCCTGTATGATGTATTCAACATCCTTTTCAAACATGGTGTAGGCTTTCAGCAGCTGCTGCAAGCTGTGTATACGGTCGCTTTTGATGGCAAATTCGCGCATCAGTTCATCTTTACGGCGCACTTTTTCCGCTTCATCAGCCGATGTTCTTTCAATTTCTGCAATTTCACTGCCTACATCCGGCAACACAAAGAAATTGGGGTCTTCACCGGCACCGGTAATGAGCTCAATGCCCTTGTCCGTGAGGTCTACGCTGCTGGTTTTTTCGTCAATGGTAAAAAAAAGCGGCGAGTCTGCTTTGGGCATTTCCTTTTGCTGATCCTGAAGGTAATAACTTTCTGTTTTGGTCAGAATGGTCCGCATGCCGGATTCTCCAAGGAATTTTATCAGTGCTCGGTTTTTAGGCAAACCGCGGTGAGCGCGCAGCAGTGCAAGTCCGCCATCACCTTCTTTGCTGCCTGTATTCCCTTCTCCAATGAGTCTTTTGGCGTCGTTCAGTGCAGTTACAATGTACTTTTTCTGTGTTTCTACCAGTCTTTGAATTCTGGGTTTAAGAGCATCAAACTGCTGGTCATCGCCATGGGGCGTGGGCCCACTGATGATAAGTGGTGTTCTGGCATCGTCAATCAAAACGCTGTCCACTTCATCCACTATGGCAAAATGGTGTTTTCTCTGCACCTGTTCCTCCGGACTGTGTACCATATTGTCACGCAGGTAGTCAAAACCAAATTCATTGTTGGTGCCGTAGGTAATGTCTGCCAGATAAGCTTTGCGGCGCGATTCACTGTTGGGCTGATGATATTCCAGGCAATCTACTGAAAGTCCCATGAAGTTATACAGCGGGCCGTTCCATTCGCAGTCACGACGGGCCAGATAATCGTTTACGGTAACCACATGCACCCCGCGTTTTCCGAGTGCATTGAGATAAACCGGCAGTGTGCTCACCAGAGTTTTTCCCTCGCCCGTTGCCATTTCGGCAATTTTACCGCGGTGTAGGGCTATACCACCAATAAGCTGCACATCATAATGAACCATGTTCCAGCGGATGTGTCCGCCTGCTGCTGTCCATTCGTTGCGGTATATGGCCTGATTACCCTGTATTTCTATGTGGTTCCGGTTTACGGCAATTTCACGGTCCAGATCGGTAGCCGTTACGGTTAATTTTTCATTTTCTGTCAGTCTCCGCGCAGCCTCTTTCACGGCTGCAAAGGCCTCAGGCAATATTTCCACCAGGATTTCTTCTAAACTGTTGTCCCGGCTTTTTTCCAGTTCGTCAATTTGGTGAAACAATCCGTCTCGCACATCGGTCTGATCTTCCGGAGTCTGATTCAGTTCGGCTCTGGCATTTGCAATCCTGGCATCAATATTGGCAAGGTGTGTGTCGATTCGGCCAATAAATTCCTGGGTTTTATTACGCAATTCATCATTGCTCACGGTTGCATAAGCAGTAAAATGCTCGTTTATTTTTATGACAATGGGTTCAATTTCTTTGCGGTCGCGGTCGGTTTTGTTACCGCTAAAAATATTGCTGAGTCCGGATATGAGTTTTCCAATCATGGGATAAGGTGCGAAATTACATATTACAAGATGTAAGCCAAATAAGGCAATGATTAAAATACCGACATTTTTGCCGAAAATGAAAAATCCCTCCCTGCAAAGAGATTTTTAGGGGAATTAATATGAATTTTATTTTACCTGAATATTCTTGGAAGTAGTTATAGCTTCTACGTATTTATTATTCAGGCTAATGAGCTCGTGATTGAATTGTTTAAATGTTGAACTGCAAAGTTGAAGCCAGGAAGATCCGTCACTGCTGATCTAGGTCAATGTGTTCCCTGAATTAAATAATTGAAAAACAGATCGAAGAAGGTAACTTTATCTTATTTGTTGAACTTTTTACAGCTTGTTTTGTTTAATATTTCATGCGTACCGCCATTACTTCCGTTTTGTATCTGTTTGTTACATTGGGCTTTTCTCAAAGTATTGTTATCAAAGGCATTGTTAAGGATGCATCGACCAATGCTCCTGTCTCATTGGCGAATGTGAAAATTCTAAAGACGGATCTGATGATCAAATCAGATTCTGCGGGAAATTTTATGATACAGCTTTCCGAGCCCGGGTTTTATGTGCTGGGTGCCACGAAAGAAGGTTATTCCGATGCATTTGCCGCAGAAATGCTATTTACCTATGACAAAAGCCCATTTGTGCAAATCAGCATGGAAAGTCTGACCAAGAGCATAGGAACCGTCAATATATCGCGAAGTGCCATACAGGCCCGGAGAGCTGAAAGCCCAGTAGGTGCGCAGTCTTTGAGTATCCGGGAAATCGAACGAAACCCGGGGGGAAACCGCGATATCAGCAAAATTGTGCAGTCACTGCCGGGTGTAATCAGTGTTCCAAGTTTCAGAAACGATATTGTTATTCGCGGCGGTTCTCCGGTAGAAAATAAATTCTACCTTGATGGTTTTGAAATACCTGTTATCAATCATTTTCAGACCCAGGGAAGCACAGGCGGACCTGTGGGTATTTTGAATGTGAATTTTATAAAAGATGTAAATTTTTATACAGGTGCTTTCCCTATAAATTATGCCAATGGCATGAGTGCCGTGGTAGATTTCAGACAGATTGACGGGAATACAGAAAAGACAAAATTCCGCTTCACTTTGGGCAGTTCTGATCTGGGGTTCACTGCTGATGGACCGCTGGGGAAGTCAAAAAAAACCACCTTTATTGTTTCTGCCCGTCAGAGCTATTTGCAGGGATTGTTTACCTTGCTAAAACTGCCATTTCTTCCAAATTTTATTGATTATCAGGCCAAAGCAAGGACTAAGCTTAGCAATAAGTCCGAATTGAATTTTGTTATGCTTGGGGCGGTGGATTATTTCCGTCTTAATACCAATGTTAGCGATGGAATAACCGATTCATTGAAACTTAAAACCAATCAATATATCCTGGGTTACATTCCAGATTATCAGCAGTGGAACTATACGTTTGGGACTTCCTATACTTATTTTGGGAAAGCAAAGCACCAGGTTTTTTTAAGCCGGAATATGCTGAGCAACATCAGTACAAAATTTCAGAATAACGACGAATCAGATCCTGCGAAAAAAATTCTGGATTACAGAAGCACCGAGGAGGAAAACAAACTTCGATATGAGCAGTTGCGCCGATTTGGCCGCTGGAGCGTGATGAATGGGGGAGGGTTTGAATTTTCCCAGTATGGAAACCGAACATTCAATAGAATATACACACCGGCAGGCCCGCAGACTATTAACTTCCAAAGCGATTTGAATCTTGTAAAGTATAATGTCTTCAGCAAATGGAACCGCAGTTTCACTTCAGGCGCCATGGTGGCCATGGGTTTCAGGCTGGATGGCTCCGGGTACAACAGTAACACAAGCAATCCGTTTAATCAGCCGGGTATTTCTTTATCCGCTTCATTGCCGTTGGCAGACGGATTGTTTTTTAATGCCAATGTGGGACGATTTCACCAGCTGCCTGCTTACACACTTCTAGGTTATAGAGACAGTTTGGGTTTGCTCGCCAACCAAAATACGTTACAATACCTGCGGAACAACATGGCGGCAGCCGGTTTTCAGTACAATTACGGGTCTGAAACAAAGATTACCCTGGAGGGATTTTACAAGCAATACAACCGCTACCCTGTGGCACTGCGTGAAGGTATCAGCCTGGGCAACCTGGGCGGAGATTTTGCCATTGTTGGTAACGAGCCAGTTATCTCCAACGGAACAGGTAGGGCCTACGGAATGGAATTTCTTGTGCAGAGGCGCAGCCGCAAAGGTTTGTATGGCATAGCAAGCTACACGCTATGTTGGAGCAGTTTTGCAGATCCTTCAGGCAAACTGGTGGCAAGTGCTTGGGACAGCCGTCATACGTTAGTGCTGACAGGTGGTATGAAGCTAAAACGCAACTTGGAATTGGGCGTTAAGTGGAGATTTATAACCGGCAGACCCTTCACGCCTTATGACACAAACCGTTCATTGTCAAAATACAGCTGGGATATAGTAGGGCAGGCACTTCCAGATTATCGCCGTTTAAATACGCTGCGTGTAGGCGACTTTAATCAGTTTGATGTGCGGGTGGATAAGGTCTGGTACTTCAGAAAGAGTTCATTGAATCTGTACCTTGATATTCAAAATTTCTTCAACACACAATACACAGGCCCCAACACGTTAGTTGCGGCAAGAAATACCGATGGTTCTCTGGTTGCAGATCCTTCCAATCCGCTGCAGTATAAAGCTGATTTTCTGCCCAATACCTCGGGCACTGTTTTGCCTACCATAGGTGTGATTCTGGATTTTTAATCCATAAAAGAACCCACTGGTATAGCGGGTCTTTTTCACGAACATCAGTTCAATCAATAATTGTAGGTAAAGCCTATTTCCTTGGGATGAATGCACATTACCGGTGTGTTGCTTCTATTCACAATCTGCTGTGTGTAGGTACCCCTGATTATGTCACTAATTCCCAATTCCATGTCGGTCATTACCATAATTAAATCGGCATTGGCTTTCTCGGCATAGTTCATAATTTCAGTAGCATAGTTTTCGAGCAATTTGTCTTGAATTTCCACGGACTTGAAGTTCACGCCATTTTGAATCAGCTTATTCTCAACCGACTTAACATTGGCTTTGATGCGGTTTTGGGTAAACTCATCACTGCTGCCTTGATAGGCCACATGAATCTCAGAGTTGAATTTTTTAGCCACATGGATTGCCCAGTCCGTTTTTTGGCGGCTTTCAATGGTAAGATCTATAGGCATAACAATTTTTTTATAGCCCTCACCAGCAGAATGGTTTTTTACTACCACAACCGGCACATCTGCATATTGAATGGTTCTGCTGGCATTGGAACCGATTACCTGTTCAAGTCCGTTTGCTCCATGGCTCCCCATGATAATGGAGTCAAAATTCTCTTCGTTGGCAATGTTTGAAATGGTTTTATAAATCCGGCCGGAGTCAATTCGGGTATGCACAGTTACTCCGTGTTTGGTTTTTACTTCCGCAGCAATATTATTCAGTCGGTTTTGAACAGCCTCTTTTACGAGTTCTGACTGGTTTCCACTGGTGAAAATACCGCCGAATAAACCTTCATCCACAATGTTCAGCAGGGTGATTTCATTCTTGTACATCTGAGCTACTTTAATGGCATGGCCTAAAGCACTGGAAGCCAAATCCGAAAAATCGGTCGGCACAAGAATGTTGTTATTGGTTTCGCGTTGCATATTTAAAAAAAGATGGTGCAAAATTACTACATTGTACAGCAATAAAAGCGACTTTTATCACATTATTGATGTTGTTTGTCGGCATAAAAAACAAAAAGCAGGACAAGCCTGCTTTTTGAAAAGGGTAAGTCCTCCGTTTATGGATTTCTTTCAACCACCAGCCGGCTGGTTTGGCAGCCTTCGTTGCCTTTCAACTGAATGGTATATATCCCTGGTGGCAGGGTAGATGTTTTGAGTGTGGTTTTTTCACAGGATACAGCTGATTTGTAAACCAGTTTACCGGTTGATGCGTAAACGAATAGTTCGTTAAATTGACCATTCCAGGCAATAGCGGTGGTTTGGTCTGCGGGGTTGGGGTAAATTTGCATTCCGATACCGGTTTTATTCTGCTGGTAAGATTGCGCCGAGCGTGTTTTTACAACCTGAACCGTGATACAGAAAGTGGTGCTGCATTTACCCAGTGAGTCCCATACAGTGAGACAAATTTTGCGGGTGCCACCGAACTTATAAGCATGGTATATGGGTGATTTGAGTTTGCTGTAGGTGCTGTCGCCCCAGTCCCAGCTGTATCTGTAGCCACCTGTGCTGAGGTTAGTAACGTACACAATGCCGGCTTTGCTCACACTGTCAACCCTGAATTTGGCAACCGCAGAACAAGGATTGCAGTTGATTACAACATTCTGGCAGATGCTTGTATCACACTTTTTGCATGTGTCATTTAGTTTCAAGCAAACATTATAGGTGCCATTGTTGGTGTAGTTGAGGGTAAATATCTGTCCTGAGCCAACCATTGCTCCTGCGCTGTACCAGTTATATTTCACACAGCCATTGTTCAGGTTGTTTGCTGTTAATGTCACTTTTTTACAATCAACCTTGTATGTAAAGCCTGCCCCTTCTTTTTTCCAGTTGCATGGTGATGAACAATCTATGTAAATCTTTTGGCAAATTGTAGTATCGCATTTTTTACAGTTGTCAGTCAACTTTAAGCATATCCAATACCAGCCATTGCTGCTGAATCCAATGCTCTGGGTTCTGCCGTTGAAGGTAGCCAGCGGAACATTATTGGCATTAGAAACCGTAAACGCATATCCGATGCAAGTGTCATTTAGATTATTTCCCTCCAATATTAGGTTAGGACATTTCAAAGAATACGTAAATCCGGCACCGCGCTTAGCCCAGTTACAGGTTTCCTTGTAGCAAGAAACAGTAACGGTTTTGCAAATCGCGGTATCGCATTTTTTGCAATTATTGTAGAGTTTTAGGCAAATGGTGTACGTGCCGTTTTTAGGTAGTGTTAAGGTTTTAAGGCGGCCGCCTGTACTGTCGGTCAGGACACCGTTTACAGTCCACTTATACGATATGCAGGTGTCAGCGAGATTCCAGGCCTCAACCTTAACCACAGCACAGGTCGTGGTGCTGGTAATACCAAATCCTGCCTGTGACCAGGTGCAACGTTTGGTTTCAACCACAACCACCACTTTCTGGCAATAGATAATTTTACAGCGTTTATCGGCTGATGTTATGGTTACGCATACCGTGTATGTTCCCGATTTGCTGTAGGTTTTTAGTGGATTTATGCCGGTTCCTGTGGTGCCGTCTCCAAAATTCCAGCTGTAGGTTGCGCCTTTATCCGTACTGTAACCATAGAATTTATAGGTTCCGTTGCCTGTTTTCTTGAATGAAAATCCACCTTGCAGGCGGCAAGGTTCTTCAATCACCACTTTTTTGCAGATGGTAGTGCAGCATTTTTGGGTTTTGTCGCAAATGCGCACGCAGACTTCATACTTACCGGGTGTTTTGTACCACTTGGAAACGCTCTTGCCACTGCCGGTGGTGCCGTCGCCAAATTTCCACGTGTAGTAATAGCCGGTGTTGCTGGATCCTTCAAATTTTACCTGTCCGCCGGTTCCATAATAGATTTTGAAATCACCTTTGATATTGCAGGGATTGGTGCAGCTGATTTTTATTTCCTTACAAATTTCTTTAACACAAACCGTGGTAGTTCCGGGAACTTTCCATGTGGCTTTAAGGCATACTTTGTAGATGCCGTCTTTAACATAAGTCTTGCTTGGGTCCGAACCGGTACCTGTTCCTCCGTCGCCCCATGTCCAGCTATAGCTTACGCCGGTATTGTTAAGCATGCCCGAACTGGCCAGAAAGCGGACGTTTCTGCAATCGGCTTTCCAGGTAAAATCAGGTTTAAAGCTCAGGCAGGGATTGGGGGTACATGTGTCAACCGTCACAGATTTGCATATAACAGTATCCCAAAGTTTACATGAGTTTTTTACCTTCATGCAAACTTGATAGGTGCCCGGCTTCGCAAATTTGTAGGTCAGGCTGTTTCCTGTGTAGGTTGTTCCTGCAGCCTGCCAGTAAACAGTAAGGCAGCTGTCGGACTTTCCCGAGTAGCTGGTTATTACCGTCAGACATTCAGTTCTGTAGGTCCAGCCATACTGAGTTTGTGCTTTAAGTTCCTGCCGGTTGCCAAGCAGAAGGGCAATCAAGCCAAAAAGAAGGGTATATTTTAATCTCATGGTTTGTGTTATGGATTTTAGTGATAGACGTTTCTTATTTGTCAGGCGTTGCCT
>Ga0194131_10009846_pt1 | contig 11928 bp, 6 predicted proteins | sample TA2KigO120mmetaG_FD_148631 | JGI IMG/M metagenome (GOLD analysis project Ga0194131, IMG submission 148631) | Freshwater microbial communities from Lake Tanganyika, Tanzania - TA2015053 Kigoma Offshore 120m | ecosystem: Environmental > Aquatic > Freshwater > Lake | place: Tanzania: Lake... | reverse complement strand
CGTTAAACTCGGCGTACCAGGAAACCAATGGTAATTAGTTCCAGTTAATGTGGTTAAAAATGTAGTAGAATTTGTAGACTGAGATATTTGTACCTGTTGCTGTATTGATAATGAACCTGGCCAAAATTGTTTCCATGAACCTAAACCAGTTCCAAGTTTAATAAAACCAGATACAATACTCTTCCAAGAACCAGCACCCGATTTTTTAATAAGAATTTGTGAAATATTTTTCCATGAACCTGATCCCGAACCATTTTTAGCAAATACTGGGCTCATGGTGAATATACCAGAAGAATTTCTCCTTGGGTTCCGTAATTCTCCCATCCGACGCCGCCAGCCCAAATGTCTACGGTTACTGTTGCTATATTTCTTAAGCGCCCTCCGAATGATATATCATTATCTGAAACAACGGTGCCACCAGTTAAATATGGAGTCCCTCCTGATGATATTGATATGCCGACGCCTGTAGATCCGTTAAATATTCCTGGTGCTATAGTTATATAATTTCCGCTAGAAGCGTTTTTATACATTAATATTGCTGGATCATTAGAGTTAATAATGCTAGTTAAAGGAGAACTTCCCGCACTTAATATGAATCCAGGATCTGTTGCATCGTCTTGTGGACTAACATGAGCTTGCCCTGCTCCTCCTGTTGCATAAAACGAAAGAGCATGTGTTGTAGGGTTAAATATAGCACGTCTTGCAGAAGCAGAAGACGATGTTGCTATTGTAGATGCATAAATATTTGAAGATTCGATTGTAGATGCATAAATATTTGAAGATTGCATTGTAGATGTATAAATACTTGAAGATTCGATTGTTCCAGTAATGGTTGCGAGTCTTGCTATAAGAGCTCCATCGCTATTTCTTAATGTAATTCTATCTTCTAGGGTTGGGGGTGTGGTTGAAGTATCTAAATATTTAAATTGTAATCCTGTATCATTTAAAATATATCCTGTTCCATTTAAGGATCCACCAGTATCTCCAGTTGGAGTAACTGCATTACCAGATAAAGATCCGCTATATATAGAAGCACCGCTTCCCATACTTACGTTTCCACTAAATGATCCTTTCTTTGCCCTTAGATCTCCGTCTATTACAAAAGATGAGCCGTTCCACTGTATATAATTTGTTGTTGCTCCACCAACTTTTAACGATGCTGCTTGATTTGCGTCTATATACCAATAATTATGATCATTAAATACTAATCCACGTTTACCCGTATCAACACCATATCCAAATTTAAATGTTCCAGTCTCCCCTGTTGCACTTGCTCCAAAATATCCTACTGTTGTAACATTTTTACCAATGAATGGCGTTCCAGACGCAACTGCTGTACCGAGAGGAGTATAGCCTGAAGGTGCTGCTGGTGTTGCAGGAGAAGTATCATTTAACTGACTATATGATGTTACGGCAAGCTCATATGTTGTTCCTATAGATAAACCAGTAATCCTGAAAGCTGTTCCAGTTCCTGGAGAATCTACATAGCTATAAGGATTGCTTGTCCCATTTTCTCTAAACCTAATTCTATATCCACGTAAAGTAGAATCGTTTACTGCTGACCATGACACGTCTATAAAAGCATTAAAGCCTATTGTGGCTCCTGCACTATTATCTATACCTGCCGTTAGGCTTCCGCTTGACGGGGCTGATGGGCCAGTAACACTTGCTACAAGTGGTGCAACTGCAGCAACTAATCTCTCTGTACTAAATACAGAAACTCCTCCAGTTTTAGAAGCGGCACGTAGTTTTACATAATAATTTGTTCCTGTGTCCACCGTCAAAAGTTTTGTTCCTGTGGCAGTAAAGAATGTATTGGCAGAAACACTAGTTGTTCCATAGCTTCCTCCACGAATAAACACCTCTACTCTTTCTAAGTTTGATCCGTATGAGCTTCCTAAATAGTCTAGGCCTGACCATTTTATAATAAGGGTTGATCCATTGCTTGATAAATCTGCTTCTAAAAATTGTGGTGCATTTAGAGCAGTTTCTGTGTTAGTAACGAGAGTATATGCTGGGGACCAGTCGTCGCTTTCAGAACCATCTTCAAAAATATATTTAAATTGGAATAAATATGTTGAACCAAGCTTTAGATTAGGCTCTGTGTAGGTAAAAACATCTTTATCTGCAACATTGTTTGCAGCTATTTTTTCAGCAGTTGGGTTTATGATAAGGTCTTCAGGTATAAATTGATTTATAGAATCAAAAGTAAATGTCATTTAAAACTCCAGCTTTAATTTATACTCTATGTCTGCTGGCCTACCAGAGGTTTTCTTTAGCTCGTCACCTGAAGAAAACACATGTCTAGCAATTAGGCCATAGTGTGCATCAAAAGTATCTTCATCGTTTATTCTAAGTCCGTCAAAATAAATTACTGCATTCCCTGAAGAGGATGCAGTTACCTCTACTCCTATTTTGGTTATGTTGGTTAAATCTGGAGATCCAACAATATTATTAAAAACTGTGGACATTGATACAGATTGAAGTTTATCTTCATTGGCTCCGCTAGGCGTAAAATCTGCATAGTAGTGTGCAGTATCTGAGCTGTAAAACTTTACTCTAATCTTAGATACATTATCATCTGCTTTTTTATAGGCAAGAGTTATGCTATCATTTACGCTATATCCTGATAAATCTAACAAATAAATTGAATTTTTATATTCTTTAGAAGAAGATGCATTGACATTAAACCTGACCATGCTTTCTCCAATTTTAGATACAAATGTAGAAGAATTTAATTCTAATGCGGGACTGTCTCCTGATGTGTCTGTCCATGTAATGTTATTTTCAAATGATGAAATAAATTTACTGTCATACAAATTTAAAGAAGTTCTTATTCCTGGGTATAATCCTATTTCAGATATTACACCTGATATATTTTGTGGTATAGTAGTTTTAAAAATAGCATAGTAATTAAATCCGCCAGATGTATTACTCTCAATATTTATAGAGGATAAATTAACTGGCAATCTATAAATTTCAAACTTTAACCTAGTATCGTCTACAGATGCTGATTCTGAAGATATTCCCAAAGCTATATCTTTATTTGAAAAATTTGAATTTCCAGATATAAAGTCGGTTAAAAATCTTTTCCCAAATTTAGTTATCATCTTTTTGTTACCAGCGCCTTTATTCCTATAACGGGTTCTCCGCTAGAGTTTCTAATTTTAAAAACAACCGTTACTGATGGATTTCCAGAGGCGTCGTAAACAATTGTTTTATCAACTAATTTAATATCTATTAGGGTTGGAGATTTTCTAGGGTTTGTCTTTTTAACTGGTGGATCTTTTTTTTCAGGATCTTCTACTTCGCCCTCGCCCCCGTCGCCAGAATCTTCGTATGTATAATCAAGGGCTGTTGATACAATATCGCCATCCGTGCGGACGGGAAAACTTCTAATTAGGTGAGGGGCCATGTAGTAACGAGCTATGCCGTTAGCATAGTCCGTGAAGGGCGACCCAAGTCCTACGGATGTTGTTGATTCTTTTTCTTTATCTGCCATATTTTTATTATACCATTTGTCAACTATAAATTGAACGAGCAGTTATACTGGTATTTAAGCCTCCTTTAAATGAATTGCTTACTCTTGTGACTACAAATTTCTGTGTTCCATCTAAATCGTTTTTTGGATAATTTACTGTAATTATGTCTCCTACAGACATTAAAGGATTACTAAACATTTCTATTTCTATAATACGTTGTTCTTTTGACCACTGCTCCTTAACCCACGTAGCTAAATTTTTAGCGTCATCCTCTCTTTGTATCCAAGAACTCTCAAAAATTACTGGCTCTGGAGATGTTGTTTCGCTTAAGCTATTTGAAGAGTATTCGTGTGTTCCTGTTTCTGCTATTGCGTCTCCAATTACAGCAAAAGAATAATAGCCTCCGTCTGCTAATGGTGCAGTCATTCCACAATTATTTAAGACAAATATTTCGGCTCCGTATGAGGTAAGTCTTTGCCCAAGGACGGTGGCCAATTTATTTATACCTACCGTAGCAAACAGAGGCTCTGCTGGAGGATCTGAATATCTAATTTTGATTTGTTTTAATTCCCTAGCCGTAGTCCCAAACTCTTCTAGCCAAGGGCCCTGACCAGATGATATATTTTTATTTTCAATAACCTTGTCTCCATACAAAAAGCTAATTGTTTTAAGGCCATATTTTCCCTCATAAACGTTTTGGATAACGCCTGCTTTATATTGATCCTGTGTAATGGGGGCGGCATAAATGTAATCATAGCTTACTCTTCCACTATTAGAGAACATAGCAACATTTGACGTTATAGACAATGGAGAGGTGCTATCGGTTGCTGTAATTTTATAATTATTTAAATAAACCTCTATTTTGTTTGATGAGCTAGTAACAGAAACATTAACATCTAGTTTGTAAATAACTCCAGCGTATATTCCTGTGGGTGTTGCTGTAGTTTTTTGACTATCTGCCAATATTGTTTTTTTACCATTTACAACTTTAAATATGTTAACTTCTTTGTCGTCCTTGCTTGGAAGATGAGTAGTGGTTTGAACAGAAACATAATATCCCGTCATTCCATTAGGGCTTGTGAAAAACCCTAGTCCTCCAGAGCCAAGCACGTCCTTAATTGTCCCTGGGAAAAATAAAGCGGTGCCAAAAACGTAGTAAGAATACCCATTATTTATATTAGTATTTTTAATAGCTACTGAGTGCTGATTTGGATTAGTACTATTATTATTTAAAGTAAATAAAGACATCTGTACGTCTCTAGTGTTTCTAGTAAAAAACCCAGCTGCTCTATGTGACTCGTAACTGTCTAACATTATTTTGCCCTATAATAATATTCAGCCGCTGCGGCACGGCTTGCTGCGCCCGCTGAATAGTCCACGGTCTGGCCTCTTTCGGACCTGCGGTATGCATCCCAATCAGTATCTGATGGTGTCTGTGTTTTAGCAACCGTAGCAGTAACAGAACCAACATTTGTTTGAACTGGTGTTGAGCCACCCGTTTCATCCCATTGAACGTCATACCCACTCCAAGAGCTGACAATGTTTTCTTGCTTGACGTGAGGCTCTATTCTGCTTTTAAATGCCCCTCTGGTTTTAATTCTATATTTACCATTAGGTTGATAATTATTAGAACCAGGCTTGCTTAAACCTAAATACTTTAGTGCGTCTGCTCCAGTTGTAATATCTTTTGTTTGTAAAACTCCATTTAAGTCAAGATAATCATATTGAATTGCATCATATTCAATGATTTCTGCGTCTATGGCCAAATACCCGCTATACTCATTTAAAATATTATTTTTTAATCCATCATCGTTAACAACTTGTTTTAATTTTGCATATGAATTTGTAACACTATATGGGCCAACAGATTGTCCAGATATTGCTGGTAAATTTTCTTCTAGAGAAAGTGCCCCTAATAGCCTAGGTTGTGAAGACCAAATTGGTTGTGAATTTCCAACATATTTATTTGTAGCATGACTTTTCCAAAGCACCTTTACTTGGTTTGCAGAAGGTAGATCTTGTTTACTAAAAGACAATATGTTAGGTAGCTTGTCGTTATCTTTTGCATATCTAAATTCTATAGGAGTTTTCCCTACGCTGCTAAATAAATATTCTCTTGTGTAAAATTGCAGAATATTATTTTCATCAAATGTTGCTACCATTTGAGAATCTCTGCACAGGTCTTGGATAGAAGTCCATACTGTTTCTCCGTCATTTGTATACCAATATCTTGGAGCAAAGATAGATGTATCTGTGCCAGTAGAGTTAAAATTATAATTAGTAAAACCAACATTATCTAGTAAAGTTCTTATAATACCGACCACCGTATAATCTTTACAAACAATACCTGGCGCAACAATTCTTTGTAAAATTCTTGCTCCGTCTAGGGCGCTAAGACTTACATCCCCGAATTCACCTATAGAGTAGCTGTCTAAATAAAAAGAACCTTGAGATACTTTTTCGTATGCCCCCAAAGAATCTGTTAAGGGTGCACCAGTATAATATATTTTAAAATAAGGCTTGATTTCTGCACCTTTATATAAGTATGTCTTTGTAGAATCAAAAGTCATTGATTTATTAAATGATACAATTTCTCTAGTGTCTTCATAAGACACCATGCCTAAATTTAAAGAGTTTGCACTAACCATTCCTACAGGTAAAACATCTTCTGGCCCACTAGAAGAATCTTTTAATATTTCAATATCGGTAACTCTGTCTGTAATATCACGAATCCACCTAGGAGACATTTCAATGAGACCAATATACTTTCCAGTAACTGCTCCTGCAGTTACTTTAAGACTTGTCATGCTTATTGGGGTTGCGGGCGTGGCAGGCTCGGTTGTAGACCAGGTTGTTCCGTTGTAATATATTGTAACTGTACCAGCGTCGGCATTGCCAAATGCTTTAATTGATGAGCTTGTTCCACTGGCCAACTGGCTTGTTCCGTTATATATTGTCCATGAAGGCGGAGTAGAATGCGATAATTCAAATCGAATAACTATTTTATTTGTCAGTATAGGTTTTGGATATTGAGCAGTAACATCGAGAGCCTGCCCTTTATCTGAAACATAATATTTGTATGATGTTTCTGCTCCTGGATAATAGGTTCTAAAATTAATCTCATATTGACTAACCCTAGGGTTTCTATATGTATTAGCGGCAACATCTCCTACAATTGCATACTTTATCCCCGCCTTTATTGGACGATCTGGTTTTACTACCGCATCTATTGGAAAAAGTTTTTTAAATGGAAAATATGAATTACCAGCAGCATCAGTTCTAATTATATCGGCACCAGTCATTGTAATACCGTCTACTAAAGAATTCATATTATGCTCTAGTGTGCACCCTGTGTTTATAGTTACAGATGTTTGTTTTTCTAGTAAATCTTTAAGTGTATCGGATGCTGTAATCATTAGACCTCATCTAGTGTCAAGGAAACACTCCAGTGTGGTTGTAAGCCACGCTTTAGCACTGAAAAATTGCATGATCCAAATACAACCGTATACTCTTCTGATGAGGTATTAGTCATTGTAGATGTATAGGTTGCTCCTGAAGAAGAGGTGTCTGATCCTGCTTTTGCAAGATTAATTCTAATTTTAAATTCTTTTTTCCCATCATCGCTTAAGTAAAATGATCTTAAATCTTCTGCGCCCCAGCCGCCGTCTACAGTAAGGGTTCTATACGAAGGAAGCATTTCCCACGATGTTGAAAAAATTCTTTTATCTGCAACATGATTTTTTCTTAATGTTCCGTTAGAAGTTCTAACCACTTGTTCAATTCTTTCAATATTAATTTCAATAGGGCTTCTATTATGCTCAGTTACTTTATTCCAGGTTTTAGTGGTTCCAGCGGGGGTAGCAAGAATATCCTTAGCCTCTATTAATAATACTGAACCTCTAGGTAGGTACAAAGTTGGCATTATTTCACGCTCCTATAGAAGATTTGACCACTGGCTTAACTGCAGCCGCCCTGCCTTGGCGGGCATTTATAGAAGCCATCTTCTCCTCAAATTTACGCATTACGTCATCAACTGTAACATTTGTTCCATTTAAAGCAATATCTATATTATATATATTATTGCTACTTGGACTATTTTGTATATTAACCCCACCCTTTTGGTTGGTAGGCACATTGTATGTAGGCATTGTATTAATATTTGGATATATAAATCCAGACATAGCAGCCTTTGCAATGTTAGGTATAAATCCTTCTTTTTGTGCGCCTAAAGGACCAATTCTATCATTAAACATATAGGTTTGTCCAGCAGCAATTGCTCCACCCAATGATTTTTGTGCCACAACATCCATGCTCTGAATATATGGAATTCCCTGATAATTACTTCGTACAACAGAATTAACTTTATATTTTCTACCATTATACTCAAAGAAAGATCCGTTACCCAACTCTGGATTTGCCATAAGAATTGATCTTTTAGCATTATCATCTAGAAGTCCTTTATCATTTGTTTTATATGAAGTGTTTGGGTCTATCTTTTTTGGCATGTCTCTTGTGTATCCGCCAGCTGGCGCTGCACCGCCAGACTTAATATTTCCAACTAAATTAACTACCTGTGCCTGTACAGACATTGTTTGCACTATTTTACTAGTTAAATCTTTAGCTCCACCTGGAGTATCCAAAACAGTAGTTCTGCTTGTAACTGTAGATTTTGGATGCGATCTACCAGTAACAGTAACAACAGATTTAGACATTCCTAAATCTCTACGTCCAGTTTCAACTGCTGCTAGATCTGCTTTTTGTTGTTCGCTACCTTCATAAGCATCACCCATTATTAATTTATTAAATACAGCAGACGATAATGCTTTTTCTAAACCAGAAAGCTTATCCTTTAAAGCTCCAGCCTTTTCTTGAAGCTTAGACAAGCTCTCGCCTGCAAGGGCTGCCTTATCCGCCAATTCTTTATTTTTATTATTAAGAGCATCAATCTGATCTTGTAATGGTTTAATCTCAAGTTCTGCTTTTGCAATAATAGATTCTTCAGCTTTTTTAGATTGAACTTGATTTGTAAATTGCTGTAATGCAATTTGTGCTCTAGCGGCAGCATCCTGATCTCCACGAGCAACCGCTTCTTGATATTCTAACTGTAATTTTTGAAGTTCGAGTTGATCGTTCTCAGCTTGAGACTGAGCACGAAGAGCTTTAATCTTTGCATCCGCAGCTTCTTTAATTTTCTTAATTCTAGCATTAAGACCTTCAATAACCTTTCTAGTATCTATTTGCTCTTGTACGCTTTGTCCTTTAGCAGCAGACTGTAAAGACTTAATTCTCTTTTGTAGATTATCATATGCAGCATATTGATCTTTAATACCAGCAGTTCCCTTTAAAGTAGTGGTGGCATTTGCTGTAACCATTTCTTGTAACCTTAAAGCAGCAGTTGCCGCTTGTCCAGAAAGATTTTGTAAATCTAAATTTACTCCTTTAAGTGCTAATTGGTATTTAGCCCAAGCGGAGGTTGCGGTGTCGGTAGCATTAAGAATTTTAGCAAGCTCTGGATTTTGTTTCTTTAATTCTTCCAATACAGATCTATTAATTGTAACTTGTCCTTTACCAGTAGCTGACATCTTTTTTAATACCTGATCCATAGACTCGCCAAATTCTATTTCATTCTTTTTAGCGTTGGCCTCTATAGCATTACCTATTCCTTCAAATGCTATCATTAATGAATCAGCTGCAGCCTTTGAATCGCCTTTATTTAGCGCATCATCAAATGATCCAGCAGCAACTATTGCAGCATCTATTTCGTCCCTAATTCCCCTAAACCCTTTAGATCCAATTGCGCCAGCGGCCAGCTGAGCTTTATTAGATTGAGACATTAGTGCATATACTTTTGCAGTTGCAACATCGACACTGTCTCCCATAGACATAAATTGAGCTTTTAATCTAGTAGCAGTTGTATTAATTTCAGAATTGGATTTTTGATTAAATAATTCAATCATGTCAGGCATTTTTTCTTTTACTTCTTCACGAAGTTTTTTATATTCAGCAATAGTCATTTTAATTGGAATGTTTGCTTGGAACATAGTTTCATAAAGCATCTTGTTTCGTTCTTGCAATGCTTTAGCATCCGCTATAGCTTTTTTAACATTTCCATTATAATCAGTTAAGGTGTATCCTGCTTTTTTAATTGTTTCTGAAGACATTCCATATTCTAGTCTTGCAATACGCAGGGTTTCTTGATGATCTTGATATAATTTATTTAATCCCTTGACTGCAAGAATTGTTCCAGTTATTGCTAATCCTAGCGGACCAAATCCTCTAGCTAAAAATGAAAGCCCTCTTAATACTGGTCCAAAAGCTTTAGATAATCCAGTTAAGCTTAAAGCTTTATTAGTCAAAGCCTGACTTAATTTTGTTGTTCCAACATTTAATGGACCCATTTTAGATCTCATTGCATCCATTAATTTATTAACTTTAGGAAACATTTGAAGCATAGGCATAAACGTCATTGCCATACCAGCACTAGACATGATTTGTCCAGCGGTTCCGCCCATGGCCCCGCCCCCCATCATTAATCCCATTCCAGCCATTGGTGCTGCCATTCCGCCACCCAGGGGGTGGGGTTGGCGGAGGCCTACCTGGTTATCTCCATAGAAAATTCTATTTTCACCTACAACTCCTCCGCCTCGACGATATCCTCGTACCACTCCGCCCATGTTGTATCCAGGAACCATTCCTCCACGATTTGCTCCGAATACTTGTTTATGAATTGGATGTAAAGTTTGTGCAGATAAGCTATAGGCATCTCTAAGCCCTCTTGTTCTGCCAGCCATAGATTCAAGTATTGCTATATCGTCAGGGCTCATCCAACTTCTATTAGCACTTAAAGCAAATTTTGAAATTATAGGCATTGCAGGTAAAAATGCATTTGAATTAAATAAGCGTTTACCATCAATCTTATCGCCTTTTATGGAGGTAGTATTAAAATATTTTAATGTGGCGTCATACAGCGCACCTTTACCTTTATCGCTTAATCCTGGGATATTTCCAAAATACTTTTTGCCGCCACTAATATCCATTGCTTTGATTGTGTATGTTTGTAGTGCTTGAGGGCCATCATAATGCTTGCCAGTATATTTAAATCTTGCACCTAATCTAGCAAGAAGTGTTGCCCTTGATACTCCTCCGCCGCTGCTTGCCGACAGTAATTGCCGTAACCGATCCGCCGCACTTGATACTCCTCCGCCGCCATTATAGCCTGGAACTATTCCGCCAAGGTTAAATCCTAATATTCTTCCACCTCTGTTTTTATTTCGAATCATAAATGGATATTCATTTTTAGTAATATCCATTCGTTTATCATAGTAGCTCCAGTCGTTATCTTCATCTTTCATTGCTCTTGCATAAATAAGTTCAGCTTCGTCTATAGCTTGCTGTTGTGTATATCTGCCAGTAGACACTAAAGCTGTAGCATCATTTAATATTATTCCATGCTTATTAACTTGAGTAACTTTTCCTGACATCAGGTACTCAACATAATCTTTAAGTTCTGATACTCTTACTTTGCTTGAAGGATCATTTAGTCCTAAAAATCCTAATGGCGGTGGACCAAACTTTTTTGTATCCCATTTTTTAGTTCTTGCAAAATCTTCAACATGATTTAAAAACGATCTTATTTGATATGAATCAACAACTCCATCATCTATTAGTCCATATTTTGCAAACCAGTCTCCAGCACCGCCACGAGTAAATATATCTGGAATTGTTTCTTTTATTGCAGTTGCATCTGTTAATGGATTTACATCTCTTGTACCAAATCTAGAATGAAGTCTATTTTGTAGTTTATTATATTTATTTATAGAAGCTGCCCCAAAATACCCTCTAGTTCCTAGCAATCCTCGTTGAGCTAATTCTTTAACAGAATATAATGCGTGTGCTCTATCTCCATGCACTCCTGATGGATTATAGTAATATGTGGAGTCCAGCGGTTCCCTACGCTGTGCAACACGTCGTGCATATTCTTCGGACAGTGTGTTTCTTTTTGTTGGTGGTGGCGGGCTCCCAGCAGATCTCATTGCCTTTGCCCTTGCAAGAACTGCGCCTGCAGTTCTTAAATACTGAACACCTGAAACTCTTCCGCCCATGTTTGCTCTAAACGGAACAATTACCGCTTTTCCTCTATGTAAAGCCTCTACGGCATCTGGCCCTTGCTGTTTAACTACATCTCTTGTTAGTACAAATTCTCCTGGAGTAAGCATTGCTGGAACAACATCTGCATTTACATTTGGACCAGGAACTATATTTCCATCTTGCATTCCATGAATATATCCACCAGTATTAAGTTTTTTGGGTACAGTAGTTTCAATATTATATCCAGCGCCCCAGGTCCTTACCCCCAGTGCCCTAGCAATATTATTAATAAAGTCTCTAGTTTTTCCCTTTTTGAACAACTCTCTCATGTTTGACTTACCTGTTGGGCCAACAACTG
>Ga0194131_10009845_pt1 | contig 11929 bp, 10 predicted proteins | sample TA2KigO120mmetaG_FD_148631 | JGI IMG/M metagenome (GOLD analysis project Ga0194131, IMG submission 148631) | Freshwater microbial communities from Lake Tanganyika, Tanzania - TA2015053 Kigoma Offshore 120m | ecosystem: Environmental > Aquatic > Freshwater > Lake | place: Tanzania: Lake... | reverse complement strand
ACCTTCGTCCTGGCCCACGCCCTCTACCTCAAAGCCATTCACGGCGGCAAAAACAAGAACGACCGCATCGACTCCGAGAAGCTCACCCATCTGCTGCGCTCCAATCTCATCCCGCCCGCGTACGTGTGTCAGTGCCTGCGTGTGTTACCCGATAACATACACGCACGTCGGTTACAAGGACGCAGAAAGACAAACGGTATTGCGGAGCCGGCCGGCGGCGGCAAGTGCGGAATGGGAACAAGCGTAATCATTCTGCTCGTCACCCGGTTCCGATGAGGCCCGGCAAGGGATAGTGGCCCTCCTCTCGCCGGCCCTCTCCTCCCTCGGCAGGAGGTCAGGGAGGACTTCCCGCACATTTTCCAGATCAAGGACCGTGCTGGATCACGCTGTAGAAGGCGCGGCTGGCGAGGGGAGCGGGGTCGGTCAACACGAGCGTCGTCGCGTTGGTACGCAACTGCGCGGTCACGGGCGACCAGAAGGCCGCCGCCAGATCATCGCAACGCCACAGTTTGTAACTCGCGCCGGCGGTGTGCGTCAGCGTCACGGAAAAATTTCCGCCACCGGCCAAGGGCGCGAGCAGGCGCGGGCCGGTATTCGTGCTGTAGCCCGCCCGCCAGAATTCGAGGCGATCACGGCGCCGACGTTCGCCCGCGGTGAGGGATCCGGCGAGCAGGTTGCCTGTTTCGTAAGGATCCGCCTGGAGGTCGTAGAACTCGTCGTGCCCGTCGTTGAAGCGAATCAACTTGTAGCGGTCATCTCGCAGCGCGCGGCCGCCGTCGGTCGGGTTTGTGCTGTTGAAAGACTCGGCGTAAAGCCGGATCGGGGCGTAAGCCTGTCCCGCGAGCACGGCCAGAAAGCTGCGCGAATCGACCATCACGTTGGTGGGAACCGTGCCGCCCGGAAGTCCCGCCAGATCACAGATCGTTGCGAACACATCCACGGCGTGCACCAGTGCGTCGGAGGTTCGTCCAGGCGAAACAACGGCGGGACCTGCGGCAATGAGCGGCACGCGAAGACCGCCCTGATAGAGCGTGTCCTTGCCGCGGCCGGCGGGGTAGGGAGGCTGAAGGACGTTGGCCGGCGTGCCGTTGTCTCCGAGGAAAATGATGTGTGTATTGGTGCGATCCACCGCGGCGAGGAGACGTCCGAGTTCGGTGTCCATCGACTCGACCAGGGCTTCGTAGTAGGCGCGCGGATTGGCGTTGATGTTCGGCTGCGTGCCGGAGAGTCCGGTGTAATGCGGTGCGAGCGCGGCCGGGGGCTTGTGCAAGGGCGAGTGCGGCGCGTTGAACGCAACCCACGCAAACCACGGCGCTGATCCGCGCGCCTGAATCCAGGCGATCGCGTCGTTCACCAGGTCGGTGGTGGCGTAGTTCGTGCGCGTGGTGGAAACGCCATTCACGGTCTGGGTCCAGTTGGTGTAGCTCGCCAATGCGCCACCGAGCGAACCCGCAAAGTGCGGCCAGGCGCCGACCGAGTTCGGGCTGCCCGGCCCGTTGCTCAAGTGCCATTTGCCGAATTGCGCCACCTGGTATCCCAGGGCCGGCTGGGTCGCGAAGGCCTCCGGCAGCGTGAACTCCGCGGCGCGCAGTGAATTGCCCGCTCCCGCCACCACGTCCCCGACGCCGGTCCGGAACCCATGCCGTCCCGTGAGCAGACACGCGCGCGTGGGCGAGCAAACGGGATTGGCCCAGGCATTGCGAAAGAGCACTCCGCGTCCTGCGAGGTCGTCGATGTTCGGCGTGGGTGGAAGGCTGGCGGCCGTGTTCGTGTTGTAGAGCGAAAGGTTGTCGGCTCCAAAATCGTCCGCGATGATCAGCAGGATGTTTCGGGGGGTGGAGGCCAGGGATGCCCCTGGAAGTGCGAGAGCGAGGCCCAACGCGCACATCCTGTTTGGGAGAAACTGCGAAAGACGCGAAAACAACCCCCCCCTTTCGCGTCTTTGGCGTGTTTCGCGGTTTGACTCGGGAATCATGGTTCGCGGAATCCCAACGTTCCGACTGCACTACCAAATCGTTCATCCGTGAGCGTCCTCAGAAACGCCACCAGCGCCCGCTGATCCGCCGCGCTCAAGGGCACGCCGCCGTCGGGATGCTTGGCCAGATTCGGGTCCAGCGTCGCACTTCGTTCCACGCCGGTGCTGTAGTGGGCCACAACTTCCTCGAGGGTACGGAAACGTCCGTCGTGCATGTAAGGCGCGGTCCGCGCGATGTTGCGCAAGGAAGGCACGGCGAATTTTCCCTCGTCGGAGGACTTGCCCGTCACCCCGCCGCGCCCGGCGTCCTTGAACAACGCATCCAGGCCGTTGTTGGCGAAGAACTGGCTCTGAAAAAGCGGGCCGCCGTGACAATGAAAACAATCCGCGCCGAACTGCCCGCGCCGCGGGTCGTACTCGGTGTGAAACAACTCGAAGCCGCGCTTCTCCTCGTCGGTCAACTCCGCGCTGCCGTCGAGGCTGCGATCGAACTTCGAGTTGTGCGAGACCTGCGTCAGGAGAAACTGCTCGAGGGCGCGCGCGATGCGGTCGGCGGTGATCTCCTCCGAGCCGAACGCGCGGGCAAAGAGTGTTGGGTAGTTTGGAGGCGGAGGGGAAATGGAGCGAGGGTGAGAAGTTGCGTCCGGCACCTTGTCTCCTTTTTTCCCCGTGTCCTTTTCCAGCTTTCTCACCACGTTCGTCAGCGCCTCGTGCATTTCCACCGGATTCTCGATGGGCATCAGCACCTGGTCGCGCAGGGTCGGCGCGCGCCCGTCCCAAAAGAACGAGTTTCTCCAGGCCAGGTTGAAGAGCGGCATCGCGTTGCGGATGCCCACCTGACCCTCCGCGCCCAGGCTCACCGCCCGGTCGCGATCCGTGAACGCAGCGTCGGCCTGGTGACACGAGGCGCAGGATTGCCGGTCGTTGCGGGAGAGCCGCGGCTCGTGGAAAAGTTCCCGGCCCAGTTCCACGCCTTCCTCGGTGAGGGGATTGTCCAGCGGCAGCGCCGGCCGCGGGAAGAACCGGGAAATGCGCAACCGGTAGGGCGTGGCGTTCGAAGCCATCAACGTGATCTGCACCGGGCGCGACACCCTGGCCAACAGCGGGCTCGCGCGATCCAGGACTGTGAACGCCTCGCTGAGATTGTCCCGCAGTTGATCCGCCAGCACGTCACCCGCGCGCGAATGTGTGGACGCCGTGGCCTCGGTGATCTCGAGTTCGTGCCGGACGGCCCACAACCGATCCACCTCCAAGGCGAGGTGAAGCAGGCGGTTCGTTGTGAGATCGATTGCCACCGGCAGTTCCACGTTCGCGAGGGAACGATCATTGGCCACGTGATACGAATAACCACCGCGCCCGCCATCCGCCCGGAGCCAAGCGCCTTCGAGCGCCAGGAACACATAACCGCCCTGCCAGTTCCAATGCAGTCCATTTACGTTCGGATGCAGCGGATGGTCCGGCGCGAGCGTCGCGGGATCGGCGTGGTTTTCCTTCGCCGGCAGCCCGACGTGAAACCGCACGCGATCGTAATTGCCGGCGGGCAGTTCCCCGAGGCTGAAACGCGTGCGTCCGTCGCGTCCGCTCAGGTAGGCGAATCGCGCCGGCGCCGAAATCCATGTGCCGTCCGGACGCCGAAGGGCCGCATCGGAAACGAGGAAGTCCAGCCGTGTGACGGACACGACCTGACCCACCCCGGTGCGATTGGTGACGGAATCGAACGTCAGGGGTGCGTTCGCGAAGCGGGGCGTCACCTGCACGTGCAATTCATGCGCGAGCGCCGGCATCGAAATCCCAAGCGCGAGGCCCACTGCCACTGAATCAAGCCAGGAAGACCTGGCAACGCGCGGGAAGTTCTCCGCCCCTCTCCCCACTCGTGCCTCGCGTGGTGAGGGAGAACCTCTGCGTTCGCTGACGCTTAATTCAACGGCAGCGGAGCGCCGGTCTCCGACCCGGCGTGTGTCTCTATTCGGTGAACGTGCCGGGCCGGAGGCCGGCGCTCCGCCGCCGCTCCCGCTCTCGATACGCGTTTGGCTAAACATGGCGTCCCCCGCTCCTTTACGAGCTTGTCCCGAACGAGGAACTTTCTGGTCCGTGTCGGAAGCTTTGTCGATTCTGGCCTGAAGACATTGCCTTTTCGACAAAGCTTCCGACAAAGCTTCCGACAAAGACGGGCTTTTGGGAACAGGCCATAGTTAGTTAGATTAAAGAACCCCTGGCTTGGGGCCGGTTAGTTGATCGTGAATCCATTCGGCAAGGTGTAAGTCACCGTCTGGTTTGGATTCCCGGGCGGCCCGGGGAAAACCACGGTGACCGTCTGCGGCCCGGTCGCGGCGCCCCCCGGAATCGTGAAGCTCGCCGTGACCTGCGTCCGACTCACGTGCACGCGATTCACCCCGGCGAGGGCGCCGATGGTGACGCTGTTGACCGGTGCGTTCTGGGGCGGCGGGGGCGGTTGCGCGGCCGGGTCGATGTTCACGGTGAGCGTGAACGTGGCGCCCCGCGCGGCGCTTGTGGGTGAGACCGACAGAATTCCGTTGCCGCCGCCGCCGTTGGTCGTCGTGCCGCTGCCGTAGTGATTGGCGAGGGCGGTGCGTGCGACCCGATAAAAGCGCGACGATCCGGAAGCCCCGCCCGCTTCGGTGGCCCGCGCCACGATGCCGGTGGAGACGATGTTCGACTGAACCGAAGTCCAGTTGCCCACGACGACGTTGGTGGACGCCTCGACGCGGTAAGTTCCGCCTTCGACGCTGCTCCACGTGAGCACGACGTCCGAACCGGCGCGCGCGGGGGAATTCAGCGCCAGGCGGGAGTTGGGTCCGCCGGTGAAATAATTCGTCGTTCCGGCGGGAATGGTGGTGAGGTTGGCGGTATCCGGCGTGCCCCAGAATTGGCGGCCCACGGCGTAGGGAAAGGCGGGCGTGCCATCGGCGTTGAGCGAACAGACGTAGGCCCACGTTCCGCCTGGAAACTCCGGCGTGACGCACCAGCGCACGTTGTACTCGTTCAAGTCGAAGTCCACGCCCAATTGATGGCGTTGGCCCGTGACGGAGTTGGTGAGGTCGCCGAGGTAGGCGTTGTCTTCGAGGTAACGTCCCAGCGGGTACTGCGCCGACACGGCCGGACCGGCGATCCCGCTTTGGCCGTAGGCCCGTTGCGCCCACGCGGGAATCGTTGCGCGCCCGGTCGCCGCGAGATTATCCGTGCCGCGCTGGCCGTTGCGCAGGACAAAGCCCGACACGATCCGACGCACGCCACTGGCAGGGTTCGTGGCGTTGGCGTAGCCGTAGGGACCATAAATGGGGAAACCGTCCGAAACCCAGGCGAGGATGGGCGAATGGTGGAGATGGTTCGTGTCCTCGGCATAGCGGAACGTCGCCGGATTGTAACTGACGTTGTCGCCGAGTTGATACCGCAGCGCCGGGGGAAAGGCGTGGTAATGATAATTGCCCGTCTGTTCCTGATGCGCGTAACCAAAGTCGAACGTGACGCCCTCGTTCACCCACGCATCGCGGTTCCAATATCCGCTGCCGTTGGCCTCGGCCGTGCCGTTCCAGTAGAACGCGTCGCGATTGTCGAAGAGGGAGACGCCGTTGACATACATTCCGATAGCTCCGAGGCCGGTGGCGGTCTTGGTCACGGCCGGGGCGGGATTGCGGGCAAGGCGGCGGTAGCGGTTTGCGGCCAATGGCCGGTTCAGGAACAACTGCGTGCGCGCGGCGTTCAGGTACCACGGGCCCATGACGTAGCCGGCAAGGCCGTGGCTCCGCACGTAGATGTAATTGGCGTCGTGGGCAATCTCCTGCACGTCGCAGTAAGCGGGAAGCGTCTGCCCCGTCCACGTCGTGGCGCCGGCGGCGGGGGCGGCGTCCGTCTCGCGAACACGCGCATATTGCCCCGAGCTGCCGGTGCGCCACGAGGACAGCCGCGGATCGGCCGCGGGGGAGATGAGGGCGGACCCGAGTAGGATCAGGCCGGGAAACAGGACGCGAATCGTTTTCATAGGTTACTTCTGTCGCGCCTTCCGAGTGGAGGGTGAGTTTGCTCATTGATCGAAATCTTCCGAGTCCAAACGTCTGGACGGAACGGCGTCACCTCCTTCGACTCTTCTAACGCTCCACGGTTTCGCCATTGGCCGCGACGTTACTCCGGTTGTGCTGTGTTGTAAAGAGCAGCGTCGCCTCCCTGTGTGGCCAAACGAGATTCGGCTAACGCGCGGTTGAGATCCATCCCACGAATCCGGCAGTTCGATGGTTTCGCGAAGTCCCTGAGGGCCGGACAGGATGTCGCGGGTCGAGAATTCGGTTGCAGCCGGTTCAAGACCCGGTTATGGGCCACAGCATGAAACTTCCTCGTTGCTTCCTCTTCTTGTGGGTCGTCACCGGATCGCTCGCAGCTCAGGAGCGCACCGCCACGCTCATTGGTTATTGCAGGTCAGTTTATTTGCATCCTGCACAGGATACCGTCCTGCTCGACCAATTTCCCATTTACTTCACGACCTTTGACGGCCTCAGCGATCGTTTGCCACTCTATGACTTCACCGAAAACCGTTTCCTGTTCAGCGGCGAGCTGCGTCCATCAACGGGGTTCAGCGAGGATATCTACATGGCCGACTTCATTCGTCTTTCCGACGAAGTTAAAGAATGGGGCAGTTTTTCCCTGTCGATCCCCTTTCAAGATAAGAACACCAATGGTATTCCCGATATCGTCGAGGCGGGCGGCCCTCAACTCAGGCAGGCTTCTACGGCATCGTTTGTTTCGAGTTGGCCGAACAACAGCCAGAGGGCTTTCGCTGGCATCGTGTTCAAAGAAACGGGGACGAGTGGTGGTGTCTTCCAATTTGGCGGATCACGCCTGGTAAACATCGCATGGAATGCCCTTCGGCTTGAGGGCCAGGTGTCCTACGATCCTCTCACTCGCATCGCCAAACTGCGCCTCAGCTTGTTGTCACCCTCGCGGCAGGATTTCCCGTTAACGGCACAGTTCTCTTAGAGCGTGTCCGAAAATTGCGCGGGGTCCTGCGGCGAGGGATTTTGGCTGTGGCCAAGGCGGCGAGGTCCGAGCATCCCCAACGCGGGCTGTAAGGACCGAGCCAACGCAGGCCACGGACAAAAGACCCGCCGCCCGGAGGGTTTTCGCGCCAAAGGCCGCCTGGCTTCGTTGCTCCTCAGTCGAAGATCCAGGGAGGATATTCTCCTTCGTTGCGCCTCGCCATCCGGCCTTTGGCGCGAAAACAGGACCCCGTGGAATTTTCGGACACGCTCTTACGCGGCGCCGACCGCAGAGGCATTCTCCATACCTCAGGCTTCGTTAATAGGCGACCGCAAGAGCACGACGATTTCCAGTCCAGCCCGGCTCACTCGAGCTGGACGGAATTACCGTGGGTTGGTGGAGTTTGGCGATGGCAACTTGTCCACATCCTGGCCCGATTTTGGAGAGTGGTATCTTGACATCGCCGATCCCAACGACACCGACCGAGACGGAATACCCGACCTGTCCGATCCCAGTCCAGAAAACGCTGTGGCATCGATTCGTCTTCCGAAGACCGCAAACGGAATGTGGTGAGCGGTGCCACTGGCGGTCCCGCCGCTGGCCCAGGACCCGCGCGCGGTCGCGCGGAGAAAATGCCATTGCAGATGCCAAGTGCGGCGGGTATGTTCGGCCCGTTCGAATGCGACCCCTCGAGCCCGCTAACGGAATCATGAAAGCGAAGCCCCGCCCCAAGCGAATCTCCCGACTACAGAACCTTCGCCAACAGCAAGCGGCGCCGACAGATCCCGTATTGAGACTTCTCTTACAGACTCTCGAACCGCGGAACGGTTCGCACAAACCGCCAGTCAAACCGCCGGTGCAGTAGCGGACGCTCTTTGCGAATCGAAAACCGCATGGCGTGGCGAATCCGATCTGACTTCAGCGCGTGGCGCCGTTGCGTCCCGGAAAGTCCGCGAAGACTTTAGAGATCATGTGAGGGACGATTTCCCCAAGGGAAGACTTTGGGGATTCTGATCCGGCTCGGAGGCCTGTTCCGCCGCCCGCTCGGAGCGCAGCCCAGCATCGCTGCCTCCAAGAAGACCTTGGGCGGATTGAAGGCCGGTTGCGGCAGGCGCGGCAGTCCATTGGCGATCATATGCCCAATGCCCGATTCGCGCTACTACCTACCGCGCCAACCGCGCTTGCAACAACGGGGCGGCTTGGCGTATCGTGGGCTTCATCGTGACGGTGACCATTCCAGAAGAAAAGCTCCGCGACCTCGCTTTGAGTGAAAAGGACGCGGTAATCGATATCGCGATCGGTCTTTACAAGCGGGAGCAAGTCTCGCTCGGAAGGGCCGCGGAAATCTCCGGATTGCTCGCGCCTGGATTCATCGAGGAGTTGGCGCGCCGACGCATCCCGATCAACTACGACGCCGGCGACCTGCGGGCGGACCTGGCCACACTGAAGGCTCTTTCGTAAATCCGGCGCGCCGAAGGGAACAAACGCCGTGATCATTGGCCCATGGATCAGGCCTCCTGATAGAGCTGGCTGATACGCTCACAGAGGTCGTCACAGAGATGGGCTATTTCGGAGAGCTTGGTTTCCAGGTCCGCGCTGCCCGATCCCAGGAAATCACCCCGGTCTTCCCATATCTGGGATAGATCATAGAGGCCGTTTTCCAGGGCGCTCTCAATGTCCGAATGGTAACCGCGCTTGTGATATGGGAGTGGGTCGACGAGTGCTTTGAGTTGCATGCGAGCCTCCAAGACACCCCGGCACCTGGTTGGGTAGGATGGCCGCCGTTACATTACCCGTCTGAACGTAGTGAAGGACCATCAGGTTGGGTGGCGGTTGGCGCCGGGGAGATGCCGATAAACCTATACTGATTTGCCGGGATAGCAAGATCACTGATTGAAATCTTCCGCGGATGGTTCTAACCTCCGATCACGCGAGGGCGAGAGGGCTGGAAACGTCTCACCCAAGTTGATGGTCGCCGCGGAATCCTTTCTGCGCCGCGTGGCTAGAGGGATTCCGCAAGCGACGGCAACTCCGGAACCAGACGCGGCCAATGGCCGCGCGCGATTGAAAAAGCCAATATGAAAAACCCTGTTCTCATCGGACTTCACCGCTCCGGCACCGCGCTGCTCACCGCCGGGTGCGCGGCGTGCGTCTTTTCCCTCGCCGCCGCCCACGGACAAACCATCGACTTGAAGTCCGGATTGGAGGTTTACTGGACCTTCGACGACAAGACGGGCGAAGTGGCTCGAGACATCTCCGGCAAGGGCCGCGACGCCAGCCTTTACAATGTGGCCGCTTTTCAGGGCAAGTCGATCCTCTGGGCCGAAGGCAAATTCGGCGGCGCGATTAGCTTCGATGGCACCTACTTCCTTGCGGTTTCGAACTTCTTCGGCATTTCGGGGGCCACGCCGCGCACTGTCTCCGCGTGGATCAGGACCGACTGGGTGGTGGCGAGCGGGGCCAACGCCATCCTGGGTTGGGGCATGAACGTGGCTCAACAACGCTGGCATTTCAAACTCGAAAACACGGCCAACGGCGTGCTCCGCACCGAAAACCAGGGCGGCAACAACTGGGGGGCGATCCCCGTGAATGACGGCCAATGGCATCACGTCGTCTCGGTGTTTCCAGCGGGTGGACAGGTCATCGGCGATGTCAATCACTACGTCGATGGCGTCCTGGATTCGAGCAAGAGCGGCACGGTCACCAACCCGGTCAATACCAACACCGACCCAGCGACGGCTGCACCCTTGACGATCGGCGGCGCGCCCCTCGGCGTGGGTGGCGAACTTCGCTACGTCAACGCCCTCTTGGACGATGTCCGTCTTTACAGCCGCGCGTTGAGCGAGGCTGAGATCGCCGCCTTGGCTCGCGGCGAGCAGGTGTCATCCGGGAGCACCCCAGCTCCCAAGTTGAGCATCACCCTCGGGGCCAATCGCCAGATCACCCTGAGTTGGACCGGCGCCGGAACGCTCCAGTCCGCTGCCTCGTTGGGCACCACCTGGAGCGATGTCCCGAATGCGTCGAACCCGTTCACGACCGCCGCGGGGACGATCACTTTCTATCGAGTCCTGGCACGATAACCGCCCGGCGGCGTTCCGTGGAAAGCCCGGTATGGTCGCACCCAAGCCCGGCAACAAGGACGAGACTGGAATGGCCGGGTGACCACCCAGCCGGCACTAAAACATGAAGAGAGATCGCACCAACACAAGGAAACCGGCAGGCCCTCTCGTGGCGGAGGTGGGCCCTATCCGGCGATGGTCCCGGCGGGCGTTCACCCTGATCGAATTGCTCGTGGTCATTGCCATCATCGCCATTCTGGCGGCCTTGCTGCTTCCGGCCATGAGCAAGGCCAAGGAATCGAGCAAGCGGAGCCTCTGCAAGAACAACGAGCGCCAGATTCTGCTCACCATGCTCATGTATTCCGGCGACAACCAGGGCCATTTCCCGAGCGGCGTGCGCGACAACGCCTTCGAGCATTTCTCCTTCATTCACTCCGATGTTTACAAATACATCCAGCAGGTCGGTTCCATGCCGTCCAATTCCATCACCTGCCCCAACAAGCGCGATTGGTACCGGTATGAGCCAGGCGTCGGCCACCGGCTGGGCTATTACTTCCTGTTCGGACACAGCACCGATCTCGACAAACGGGATCGGGCCGCGACCTATACCGGACCGGTGCCTTGGGATTCGCCCAAGAAAGACACGGACAATCCCACCTGGCCGATGATCGCGGACGTGATTGAGAAAGGCACGGTCAATCCGAATGTGACCTCTGCTCCGCACGGCCCGACGGGACCGGTGCGCAGCCCGGTTGGGCAATTGCCCGAGCCTCAGGTCGTTCGTTCCCAAGGCGGCAACATTGGACTGCTGGACGGTTCGGTGAGCTGGCAGCCCCAAGCGAAGATGAAAGAGCACTACGCCACCATCCCCAGCGGAGAAATCCGGGGATACTGGTGAACGAGGCTCAATCGAAGTCCATCTCGTAGAAATAGACGTTCCCCTCAGTCCGGCTGCGCGTCTTGGTCCCACTCCGGGCGAAGACAGCTTGCATGCCCTTGTTTTCCTGCGGTGAACCCGCGGATGCCGTTGCGCCGGGCGATGCGGGCCAGGTGGCGCAAGAGGAACGTGCCGATGCCGCGTCTCTGCCAATGGTCTTGAACGGTGAACGCGACCTCCGCGCGGTTTGTTTTGGGATCGAGATAGTAATTGCCGATGGCGATGATGTCCTCGCCGTGGGCTTCCGGCACGACTCCGACGATGCTCACCTCGTTGCGATGATCGATATAGACGAAATCCTCGATCTGCGCTTGTCCCCGGTCTTGTAGAGCACCTTGCCCGCCTCCGTCACCTCGATCATGCGCGCCTGGGAAAACGGGCAGCGCAAGAAATACTGGATGAGGCGCTGGATTCCCGCCCGATCGCCCGCCTCCAAGCGCACGCTCTGGTCCACACTGAACAGTTTGGCCGACGGCGGATTTCTGGCTGCGTGCATCGCGGTGGCAGATCGATTGGCCAACATCGGCAGCACCTACTTGCCTGACGTGAAAACACTCAATCCGCCCGTCGAAAAATCAGCCGAATGGTTTTTCCTCAGTCAATTCGCAACCGAAAAACCGTTCGATGTGGATTTGAAGGCGGAAATCGAGAGAGCGGAGCAAGATTTGAACGCGTTTTCCGCCAAATAGCGCTTCGTGTCGCTGCGCCTGGTGAAGGCCTGTGAAGACGCGGGCTAACTCTCTTCGCATTGGTTAATTCTCAGGCCATGAATTTGCCGCGCCTTCACAGGCATGGCTTCCGCCGCCAATTACGGTGCGATGAAAACTGTCGGTCAGGGAGCGCAGCGTAAACGCGCGCAAGCGCTGCGGTCCCTGCACCTATGCACGTATCGGCTTTCGTTCCGCCAACTACGGTTTCAGCCGGTAGAATTTGCGGTTTCCGCTTGGAGTGACAGTTCGCGGACTGGTC
>Ga0194131_10009843_pt1 | contig 11930 bp, 9 predicted proteins | sample TA2KigO120mmetaG_FD_148631 | JGI IMG/M metagenome (GOLD analysis project Ga0194131, IMG submission 148631) | Freshwater microbial communities from Lake Tanganyika, Tanzania - TA2015053 Kigoma Offshore 120m | ecosystem: Environmental > Aquatic > Freshwater > Lake | place: Tanzania: Lake... | reverse complement strand
TGGGCATCTTGGTTGTGATCCAGTTCATGCCCCACACCACCACCGTCTTGCAGTGCTCCACTGACGACAGGTCGAACTCAACCGTCTGCTGCCCCGTCACCATCGGATGGCCCGGCGGAAGATCGGTGTGCCAGGAGTAGTTGTCGAATCCACGGCCGCCGAGCGCCTGGTCCGGACCCACCTTGCGGATCCGCGAATCAAGCAGCGCCATCGAATTCGCCATCCGGTAGAGCCCGAACACGCGCGTCATTCCGAGCAGCGGCATGCCTCCGCGGAACTTCAGCACCTGAGTCCCGATGCCGCGTGACGCCTCGATCACCGCCTCGTCGTAGTGCTGCTCTTTGAGCCGCCGCTTGCCTTCTTCGCCCGTGTAGGTCTCGGCGATGTTCTTGAGCGTCTTGGCCACCAGCGTGGCCGCCTCGGCATGGCTCACCCGGACCCACTGGTCGCGCGCTCTCTGGAAGTATTTCTCGGGCGGCTTTCCATCGGATCCGCGCGGATGGCCCTCCTCCACCCACTTCTTGAATCCGGCGCGGACCATGCAGCCGTTCACCCGCCGGTCGCCGTAGAAGCGCCGTGTCAGCGCCAGCCCCTTCTGGCAGATGCGCGGATCCCAGCGGTTGCTGGTCCGGTTGCCATTGAGGTCGGTCGCCTCTCCGTACTTCATCGTTGGTCCGATGCGCGTGATCACTCCCTGCCGGACATAGGCGTTCAACAGGCAGTTGTGCGTATCGTTCGGCGCGCAGGTGAACGTGTACGTCGAATCGTACTTCCACAGGTCGCGGTAGGCGCGCTCCCAGCCCCGGTCCGGATATTGGGCCAGCGGATTCGACACCGCCTCCACGGCCCACGCCTCGCGCGCGCCCGAAACCAGTCCCGCGAATCCGGCGGCCGATGCCAGCGCCATGAACTCGCGGCGTGAGTTGACGTCTTTCGTCATAGCGTTACTTCCCCTTCCATAAATTGATGAAGGTCACGATCGATTCCACATCCCCCGGCGTCAAAGTCCGGTGCACCGTCGACGGCTCGCCGAATGCGGGCATGACGGTACCCGGACGGCCTTTGGTGATGGTGTCGCGCAGGTAGCCTTCGGTGGCCACTTCGAGGAACGCCCTGGTTCCAAGCGACGGCCCCTTCGCACCCTGGCCTTTGTCGCCATGGCAGCCCGCGCATGCCGCCGCGTACAGTTTGCGGCCTTCCGCGGTGGACCCGTTCGCCTTCCATGCGTCCTCTTCGGTCCGTCCCGTCACACCGGCCAGCGCGCGAAGGTGCTCCACCACTACGCGGATCTCCTCGGGCCGCAGCCCGCCTTCCTTTTTCCAACCCGGCATCCTGCGTCCCGGCCGTCCCCGCGCGATCGTCTCCGTGAGGAACCGGTCCGTGACGAGCTTTTGAAACTCCGGATTCGCAATTGCGGGAAACGTTTCATCGCCGCTCGTCCGTCCCAGGCCATTGAGGCCGTGACAGCCGGCGCAGAACGCACCGTAGATGGTCGCGCCATCCGGGGCGAACTCGCGCTGCCCCATCCGCGCCACCGCGATCCGGTCCTTTGGCATATACGCGCCGGGCAGTTCACGCCGCCGCAGCGAAAGCACGAACATCGTCAACTGCTGGATGTCGGACTCGGGGGCCGCCACGGCCGGCATCTTCGACCCCGTCATCACAGCGCCTGGCGAACGGAAATGCTCGGCGATCCAGTTGTCCAGGCCCTGCTGTTCGGGCACGTGCGTGAAGTCGGTCTGGCCCGGATCCCGCTCTCCGGCGCGTGTCAGATCGGGACCCTCGTCCCCGCCCACTCCGCTCAGACGATGGCAGCCCAGGCACCCGTAGCTCAGGAACACGGACTTGGCTTCGGTCAGCCTCGGCGCACTGTTGCGTACGGCAAGGTACATCGCTACAGCCCCCTGGTCCGCCTCCGGCACGGGCGCGAACGAAGTCTTCCACGGACCCTTGTCCGCGGCGGCCGCCTTGGCCACATGCTTGCCGTGCCATCCCGCGTCATAACCCGTGATCCCCACACGCGACAGGTCCGGACCCTCCATGCCACCACCGTCCGGACGGATCGTCCCGCCGCGCCCATCCACGCGGTGGCACGCCCCGCAGTCCAGCCGTTCGAACGTGGCCCGCGCCTGCCGTAGCGTGTCGCGGGATGGAACTCCAGGCGCCGCGTGGCAGGTTCCGCATCCGGCCTCGGCCACTGCCGCCGGGATCATCGGTTCGGGCCAGAAGTGGACCGTGCCGTGCGCATCGTCCTTTTCGGTTGCCAATCCTTGTCCGCCGTGGCAAACCGTGCATCCGTACTGCGCCGGATCATGCACCACCGGCGGATGTTTCTTGAACAACGCATTCCCGGTGACACCATCCTCGCCCGGTCCCATGCTGACGTGGCAACTCACGCAGCGGTCGGCAGTACGCAGACCCATGTTCACCACCTGCCGCAACTGCACCGGGATCGGCTCGCCGTCGTGGCTGCCGGATGCCTGAATCCGGCGCCACTGCTTCAAGAAGTTCTCGTCGATGGCAGCCGCGGCCAGCAGCACGAACACGCCAATGCTCGACACCAGAAGCAGGATTTTGTTCTTCTTCATCGCGTTCAATGCCTCGGCCATTGCGACGGCGACCAGTAGAAGTCCCAGTTCGGACCGCGGAAATATGTCCCGACCACCGTCAGCACCAGGAATCCGCACAGGAAACAAGTGAACAACCCCAGCGCGCCCGCGCGCGTCGAACGATAGCGCTTCACAAGCCACACCGAGTAAGCGCCGTAGATCAATGTCAACAGCGTCCCGGGATTGAGGACCGTCACCACAAGCTGGCCGACGCTGGGGAACCACTCGCGGATCCAGCCGTACCGGATCACGAACGCCTCCACCAGGATCGACGCGCCGAATCCCACCACCAGCGCGCGCTTCACCAGCGGCCATCCGCCGGGTCCGCCAAACCACAGGCCCGTGCCCTCGGATTCCCGGTCGAGATAGGGAATCAACCCCAGTCCGGCGAGCACGATCGTGGGAATCCCGATTCCGCCCATGAATGCTGAGAAAGCGACCAGCTCCTGCAGGCCGAGGAAGTACCACGGCGCCTTGGCCGGATTCTCCGGCACGCTCGGATTTGCCAGCTCCTTCAGAGGCGCGTCCGACACGATCGACAGCGCGACACAGATCAGCGTCGTAAGCATCAGCACGCCCAACTCGGCGTAGAACAGGTGCGGCATCGAGGGCACGGTGTTTTCCGGACCACGGCCGACCGCCGGCGTCCGGCCCTTGACGACGGCCGCCAGTTGGTAGGTCTTCTCCGGCGCCTGCGTGAACACCGGATACACGCCGGGCTCGGGCTCCAGCCGCTGGTCCGCATCGACGGGACGCGCCAGTCCGCCGTCCTTGCGGATCCGCCAGAAGTGGATGCTCATCAACCCCACCAGCACCAGCGGCAGGATCATGACATGGAGCAGGTAGAAGCGGATCAGCGCTTCTTCACCCACAACCTCCGACCCGAGCAGCAGCGCACGTTGGAATCCGCCCGGATCGAACCATTCAGTGATCTCCAGCGCGTCGGTCACCTCCCGTGGCGACTGCGCGATATTGGCTCCGATCGTGATCGCCCAATAGGCAAGCTGGTCCCACGGCAGCAGATATCCGGTAAAGGAGAGTCCCAGCGTGACCGCCAGCAGCCCCATCCCGATCACCCAGTTGAACTCGCGCGGCTTCCGGTAGGCCGCCGTATAGAAGGCGCGAGCCATGTGTAGAATCACAGTCACCACCATCACGTTCGCCGCCCATCGATGGATGTTGCGCATGAAGCGGCCGGTGGGGACGACGAAGTGGATGTCCTTGATCGACTGGTAGGCGACGTCCGGGTAAGGCTTGTAGTAGAACATCAGCAGGACGCCCGTCACCAGCGTGATCAGGAAGGCAGCCGTCGTGGCGATTCCAAGCCCGGCGGTTGCCGTCCAACGCAGCGTCCAGCGGTGAACGCGGGCCGAGTGCAGGTGCAGGAACACGTTTCCGAACACGAAGGTTGACCGCGTGCGGTCGGTCGACGGACTCCCGCCGCGGAACGCGGTGTCCAGGATCCGGCGCGGCGCCGCGCGCAGGTTGTCCCAGAATTCCGCCAAAGGCGGCCGCTGCTCGGTGCTCGGGCTCATGCTTGCTTCGCCTTGGTCCCGCTCGGAACCGTCTTGCCTTCGTCGATGTGGACTTCGCCATTGGCCAACCGGACCTGGAGCCACGGCAGCGCCCGCGGCGCGGGTCCCTTCACCACTCCGCCCGCGTGGTCAAAGCGCGAGCCGTGGCACGGACACTCGAAGCCCTCTGCATTCGGCTTGACCACGCAGCCCAAGTGGGTGCAGATCGTTGAGATCGCGTAGACACCTTCACCGTCGCGGAACACGGCCATCGCGCGTCCCGGCGGGACAAACGCTTCACCCGCTGGCAGCGACTCCGGCAGCGTCAGCTTAAGCGCCTTGGAGGGTGCCGCCACAACGGCAGCCTTGGGCAGCCGCATTGCGCCGATGAATCCGAATGCCAGCGCCGAGGCCGCCGACCATAAGGAGGCCAGCCCCAGCCAGTCCCGCCGCGGTAAGGGTTCGGGATCGAGCCTCATTGGATCCTCCAGTCAGTCTGTGTCAGGACACGTTCCATCGAAATCGCCTCCACCGGACAGCGCATCGCGCACAACGCGCAGCGGATGCACCGGTCCTCGTCCTTTAAGATTGCGGAGTCCTCCGCGCCGCTCTCGACGCCTGCCAGCTCGAGTCCGGACATCGGCACCAGCTTCAGGCACTGCGTCGGGCACACGTCGGCACACCCGCCGCACAACACACACCGCGCGCCGTCGAACACCGGCGTCACACCACAATCCAGGCACCGCGAGGCTTCCCTCATCGCCAGCTCCGGTGTGTAGCCCATCTCGACGGCTACGTCGGGATGGCGCAGGCGTTCCTCCGGCTCGCACGTGGGCACAGCCTGCCGCCGGATCGACTCATAGCCCCGCTCGCGCCGGTAACGTTCGATCACCGCGTGCGCCGTCGTCACCTCGGTCTGTAGCTTTTCCCCCGTCAGGTATTCATACACGCTCCGCGCTGCCGCCTTGCCCGAGGCGACCGCGTCTATGAGCAACCGCGTCCCGTGTGCGAGGTCTCCGGCGGCGAACACGCCCGGCGCCTTCATCTCTCCGCGCGGATCCTCTCCCAGGAACCCGAGCGACGGCGCCTGGCCCACGGCCAGCAGCACTGTATCGCAGGACACCGTCCGCCGCTCGCTGTCGTCGAACGCCGGGGCGAATCTGCGGTTTGCGTCATAAACGCGGACGCACCGGCGGAACTCCACCGAGACTGGCATTCCGTCCGGCCCCCGCCGGATCTCGACTGGACCCCAGCCATTCATCCGCTCGATACCCTCCTCGTCGCCTTCGAGGATTTCGAGCGTATCGGCGGGCATCTCCTCGAGTCCCTCGAGCGAGGCCAGGACGACGTGCGTGGTTCCCGCGAGTCGGGCCGCGGTCCGCGCGGTGTCATAAGCGATCTGACGGACCACCGTGCGCGCCACGTCGTAGGCGACATTGCCGCCGCCGATGACCACTACCTCATGTCCGATGCTCATGGGCTCGCCGAGCGACACCGCCCGCAGCAGGTCGACTCCGCCATACACGCGCGGCCCCCGTTCCCCCGGCAATCCGAGCGAGCGAGACGACTTGGCGCCCACCGCGACGATCACGGCTCCTGAGTCCCGCTTCAGTTCCGCGTAATCGATATCCTTGCCGACCGTAACTCCGCACCGGATTTCGACTCCCAACGCCTCGATCACCGCCACTTCCCGCCGGATCACCTCCCGCGGCAGCCGGTAGGCCGGCACCCCAACCGCAAGCATCCCCGCCGCCACCGGCTCTGTCTCATAAACCACGGGCTTGAACCCCAACAGCGCGAGATCGTGCGCGGCAGACAATCCCGCCGGACCCGCGCCGATGATCGCCACCCGCTGCCCGCCGCCCTTACGGACCTTTCCGTTCGCCGCCGCCCGCAGGATCGCCGCCATCTCATCGGCGTGCGCCGAGACCTCGGGGACCCAGGCACTGATGCGCCGCAGCATCTCACCTGGCTCGCACCCGTTGTCCGGACCGGCCTGTTCGCAGGCAAACCGCTTTAGCGCCCGGATCGCAATCGGGCGGTCCACCGCAACGAAGCGCCCATCATCGTCCACCCGCGGGACCTTCCCGCGGCGGCAGGCTGCTTCACACGGCGCCCCGCAAATCCGGCCGCAAATCGAGGCAAACGGATTTGGCCCCCGCGCAATCAGGTATGCTTCCTCGAACCGCCCCTCCGCGATCGCCCGGACATATCCCCTGGCGTCGGTGTGGACCGGGCAAGCGGCCTGGCAGGAGATCAGCCCGGCGTGGTAGCCGTCCCCAGGAACCTCTGCGCGGAGCGCCTGCATGACAGTGTCTCGTTTGCACGCAGGGGGCCATTATTTTTGTTCGATTTAGCCCGTTTCCAGGGGGATTTGGCACATGCCGGCGGGGCGGTGGGGAATTTCGCGCAGCCGGACGCAGAGCTGGTAGTTTACGCGATTTGCTTCCACAGGGTGATCGGCACGATTACGGCCGTCGGTTTCTCTCTTGGACGCCATTCGCGGTCCCGGCCCTGCAGCTTATCGGCCCGACGCTCCCACAGGTTGCAATCGCTCCGGCGCATTCCAAGTATAATTTCCAATACAATGAAGCTGCTTTTCTCGGCCCTGCTGCTCACCGCCACCCTCCTCCCCCAAGCCCGGCGCGAACCTCAAACCCGCCCCGTCGTCCTCGGCCGCTTCCATGCGGTCTCCTCTATGAGGCTCGAAGGGACCCAGGTCGCCGAACGGATCCTCCATCAAGGCGGCAACGCATTCGACGCCGCTGTCGCCGGACAAGCTGTGCTGGGACTCGTCGACGCGAACAACAACGGGATCGGCGGCGACGCAGTAGTCCTGGTCTACGACGCGGCGTCTGGCAAGGTGGTCTCGATCGACGCCGAGGGCACCGCGCCCCGGCTGGCCACCATCGAATGGTTCGAAAAGCACAACGGCGGCAAGCTCCCCGACAGCGACGGACTCCTCGCCGGCACCGTCCCCGGCGTGATCGACGCCTGGTACCTGATGCTCGACCGCTGGGGCACGATGACCTTCGCCCAGGTGCTCGCCCCGGCCATCGACATGGCTGAGAACGGATTCCCGATAAACGACAAGCTCGCGGGCGCCATCAACGGATCCAAGAGGCTGCGCAAGTATCCGTCGTCAGCCGCCAACTACTTCCCGCTGCCCGGCCAGCAGACCTGGAAGGGTGGCGAGATCGCGCGCTTCCCGAACCTCGCCCGCACTATGCGCCGTCTGGTCGAAGCCGAACAACGCGCCTCGTCCCATGGCCGCCGCGCCGGACTGAAGGCGGCCCGCGACGAGTTCTATAAAGGCGCCATCGCGCGCGAGATGGCGAGCTTTTCCGAAGCCAACGGCGGACTGTTCCGCTACGAGGATTTCGCCACCTACGCGGCGCGCTTCGAGGAGCCGGTGTCGGTGGACTACCGCGGCTACCAGGTCTACAAGAACGCGTCGTCCAACCAGGGTCCCGCCGAACTCGCCGCGCTGAACCTGCTCGAAGGCTACGACCTGAAGAAGATGGGCCACAACTCTCCCGACTACATCCACACCTCGATCGAGTCGATCAAGCTCGCCTTCGCCGACCGCGAGAAATACCTGGGCGACACTGCTTTCATCCGCATTCCGTTCGAAGGGCTGCTTTCGAAGTCCTACGCTGATTCCCGCCGCGCCCTGATCGACCCGCGCCGCGCCTCGCTCGAATTCCGCCCCGGCGAGGCGGAGAAGTTCCAGCCCGGATTTCCGGCGGTCGAGCGGCCGGGCAATGTCAACCTGTCGGCTGAAGGCGGACAGAACGGCGATACGACCTACATCGCGGTGGTCGACAAGCACCGCAACATGGTCTCGTTCACACCGTCGCTTCACAACGGCTTTGGCACCAACGTCGTGATGGGCGATCTGGGATTCTCTTTCAATTGCCGCGGTGACTATTTTTCGCTCACCCGCGGCCACGCCAACGCGCTCGAGCCGGGCAAGCGCCCGCGCAGCACACTTCAGTCGACGCTGGTGATGAAGGACGGTAAGCCTGCGATGATCCTCGGCAGTCCCGGTGGCGACGACCAGTGCCTGCGCACGATGCAGACGTTCCTCAACATGGCCGAGTTTGGGATGAACGTCCAACGCGCGATCGAGGCTCCCCGCTGGTCCACGCGCAGTTTTCCGATGTCCTATTTCCCACACCGGATGTACGCGGGCGAAGTGACGGTCGAGGACCGCATCCCGGACTCCATCCGCAAGGAGCTGATCAGCCGCGGGCATAAGCTGAAGACCGGCGGAGGCTGGTCGATCGGCTTGAACGCGGCGATCGTAGTGGGTGCCAACGGAGTCCTGCAGGCAGGCGCCGATCCGCGCGCGGATGCATACGCGCTGGCCTGGTGACCGCAAGGCGATGCCCAAAAGATAGATGGGACCGGGCTCTCATCTATGTTCTAATCGCGACTAGGTGGTGGCAGGGGTAGAAACGGGGACGGGTTGATTGGGAGGCTGCTGCTCCTTGAGGGGCGCTTCTTGGCTGCGCCGTGGTGTGATTTTGGCTGCGCTGTCCGGCGTAATCGCCGCCACCAGGATTCCGCTCGCGCCAAAGTACCTCTACTACTTCGACAGCGTCAACTTCGCGCTTGCGCTTGAGGAATTCAATCCCACCCTCCACCAGCCTCAGCCCCCAGGCTATCCGCTGCATGTAGCCGTGCTCCGGATGATGCGCCCGGTGATCTCCGAACCCGAGCGCCTCTTCATCGCTGTCGGACTTTTGGCCTCCGTGTTTGCCGTGGCGCTGCTCTGGTGGCTGGGGGAATTGATGTTCTCGCCGCGGGCGGGAATCGCCGCTGCCCTGCTGCTGGCAGCCCATCCCGTCTTCTGGATGGCGTGCCTGTCCAATCAGGTCCGGCTATGGCTTGCGGTGGGTGCGGCCGGGGTCGGAATCGCTTGCTGGCGCGCGTTGTCGGGATCACGCGCCGGTCCGGCCTTTTTCTGGGCGTGCGCGCTGCTTGGCCTCTTTGCCGGATTCAGGCCCGCGATGCTGATTATGCTCACTCCCTTGGTCGCTTACACGGCGTGGCGCGCCCGGCCCGGATGGCGTTGGGTCGTGTGGGGCGCGGCCGCGATGTTCGCCGTGGTCGGATCCTGGCTGTCACTCACCGCCGCGGCGGGAGGGGGCTGGAGCCAGTTCGCCAGGCTGACACTGGACTACTCGCGCGCCGAGTTTTCACCCGGATCGGCGCTGTTCGGCGCAGGATCGCGGGCCGCCTCCCACATGTTCATGGCGGCCGCGGTATGGACCTGCATCGGCGTCCCAAGCTGGATCTGGGCACTGGCCGCCGTGCGCCCTTCACATTGGTTGAGCCCCCGGACCCTGTTTCTCGCCGTGTGGCTGGCGCCCGCGTTCCTGTTCCACTCCATCGTCCACGTTGGCGATCCCGACCACACGCTGGTCTCGATTACCGCTCTGTGTCTTGCCGGAGGCGCGCTCCTCGCTTCGCTGATGACCCGGCTGAACAAGGAGGGTTGGATCATGGCCACGGGTTTCGCTGTGGCCATCAACGTGGTGATCTTCTTCCTGCCGATGACAGGGCTGGCCGGCGCCACCGGATTCCGGGCTGTCGAGTACGTAGACCGTGCAACCCGCGAAACCATTGCCTCAATACGGCAGTTGACCGGTGCCGGGCCAGCAGTCCTGGTTTGCTACAAGTGCTTCGTCACCTACCGGCACCTGAGCTATTACTTCCCAGGTACTCCGGTGGCCGTGCTGCGCCAGGACTACGATCACGATCCACGGGACAAGCCCGCGGTCTGGTTGATCCGCGGCCGCAATTGGAGTGAACCGGAGATCCAGGCGGGTACAGTAATGTTGCCACCCGCCCGGCGCATCATATGGGTGCTTTCTCCCTATGACCCGGCAGCCCACGCGGTGTTGAGCCGGTCCACCGATGTCCGGCAGGCCGGCCCGGTGTACTGGACTCCGGTCGAGACCGCGGCGCCGGTACGGTTTGGTGCGTACACGCTTGCGCCGTCTCCAGCGGCGCCGCAGGCAGCGCAGCCCGCGGCGCTCAGCAACTGACGTGGTCCTGCCGCGACTCCGCGATCACGCACACCGCGGCCACCGCCATTCCCACCGCCACCGCCGGAAATAGCGCCGGAACCACCATCGCCGCACCCAACGTACCAGCCGCTCCGCCCACCACGCACGCCACGGTGCGGACGCGGCGCCAGCCCCACCTCCGCTCTCCCTTGATCCACATCCCGGCCCCGTTCGCCATCCCCGCGAGCAGCAGTGTGAGTCCCAGGTATCCCCACTTCCGCCGCGTCGCCGTGAGCACCTCCGTCAGACTTACGGACGCCCACGATTCCCCACCTTTGCTGGCCGCGTCGATCACCGCATGCTGGAGCTGATTCTCCCGGTAGTCCGACAGGACCGCAGTGCCGGTCAGCAACAATGCGCCAACTGCCGCCGCCTGCGCCAGCCGGTGCCGCTCTCCGTATCCGAACGCTATCCAGGCCACCCAGGCAGCGATGTGGATCCCGTACGAGGGAATGTAGAAGTGGTCCGCCCGCAAACCCTGGCGAAATTTCTCCGCCCGCCCGTCGAGCTTCGCCTTCGCCTCCGCTTTTGACCCCGCCCACCCAAAGTGCGGCAGCGACAATACATAGGGAGTGTAGAGCGCGAACGCTATCGCAGTGATGAGGGCGGCCCGTCGAAACACCCCTCAATTATCCCGCGGCCTGGATGGGACGCCCCCCGCTCCGCTGCGATAATTATGGTGACCGATGAAATTTCCCGCCGTCATTACCGCTGGAGCACCCGGCCAGCAACACATTCTCCAGCAGACCCTCGTCACGCACGAGAACCGCCGGACTTCGATTTTCGAGTTCCTCGCCGGGATGCTCGAAGGCGTCAGCGACCGCATCGCGCTGATCATTCCGGCAGGAGCGCGTGACCTGTTCACGCCGCTGATCCGTCCAGTGTCCTCCGACGTGACGCTGATTGAGCAGCCGGAGCCCCGCGGCTATGGCCACGCACTCTACCAGGCACGCGAATTCACCGCGGGCCAGCCGTTCCTGCACATGGTCGGTGATCACTTCTATCTCGCGAACGAGGGACCCAGCTCTGCCCTCGTCCAGACACTCGTGGAGATCCATGAGCGGCACAAGTGCAGCGTCACGGCGGTCCAGCCGACCCGAGAGTCCCTGCTGCCTTACTTCGGCGCTATCGGTGGACCGGCGATCGCTACGGACGGTCCAGTGAAGCTCTACCAGGTCGACACCGTGCTCGAAAAGCCCACCCCCACTCAGGCCGAATGCGAGCTTTACTCACCCGGACTGCGCCGCGGCCACTACCTGTGCTTCTTTGGTATTCACCTGCTCTCGCCAGCCGTCATGGACTTCTTCGACGAGCACGCGCAACGCGGCGGCCGGATTCCAAGCCTCTCCGAAGCGCTGCAAGCCGCGGCCCAGCGCGAACGCGTAATCGCCGCGCTCCTCCCCGGACAGCGCTTCGACATCGGCAGCAAGTACGGACTCCTCCAAGCCCAGCTCGCCCTTGGCCTCAACGGACCCGACCGCGCCGAGATCCTCTCCTTGCTCCTGGAGCAGGCCGTCCGATGAGCGCCGTCTCCGAGCTCATCGAGCGGATCACCAGCAGCGACGACACCGTCCGGCACCAGCCCTTCGACGCGTGGACGGCGGCTACGGATTTTGACACGTGGGTCGAAGCCGCCACGGCGCTCGACCGGTTCCGGCGCGGCGCGGGCAGCCTTTATGAGCGGGTCCGCGCATTGGCGTTCCTGACCGCGCTGCACCGTTTCCACATCG
>Ga0194131_10009840_pt1 | contig 11932 bp, 14 predicted proteins | sample TA2KigO120mmetaG_FD_148631 | JGI IMG/M metagenome (GOLD analysis project Ga0194131, IMG submission 148631) | Freshwater microbial communities from Lake Tanganyika, Tanzania - TA2015053 Kigoma Offshore 120m | ecosystem: Environmental > Aquatic > Freshwater > Lake | place: Tanzania: Lake... | reverse complement strand
GGCTCCGCGGGCGGCGCGGCGGCGGCCAGCCGCTCGCGCGCTTCGGCGTCGTTCGGCGCCAGGCGCGCGACCATGCGCCAGCGCGCGCGTGCCTGCTCCTCGCGGCCGATCGCGTCGAAGAACTGCGCGAGCTGCCGGTGCGCCTCCGCGTCCTCGCCGCGCGCCGCCGCCCAGCGCTCGAGGACGGGGATCGCGTCGTCCGCGCGGTCCAGCATCCGCGCCATGTTCATGGCGTCCTGCGCGAGGTCGGGACGACGGATGTCGCGCGCGAGGATCTTCGAGAGGATCCGCGAGGCGTCGGCGTACCGCCCGAGCCAGTCGTAGAGCCCGAGCAGGCGCTGGAGGGACGCGTCGTCCTCCGGCCGCGCGGCGACGAGCCGGTCCAGCGTGCGCGCCGCGCCTTCGATGTCCTTGGCGGCTTCGTACACATCCGTGAGGCGCAGCATGAGCTCGCGGTCGCCGGGCGTGGCGCCTGCCGCCGCCTCGAGCGCGGTGATCTGCCGCTCCGGGAAGCCGAGGCCGGCCCACGCCGCCGCGAGCGCTTCCCAGGTGTCGCGGCTGACGTTGCCGCGCTTCGTCAGCGGCTCCAGCACGGCGACGGCGCGCGCGTAGTCGCGTGTCGCGATGAAGCTCCAGCCGAGGTCGGTGCGCGACGGGAAGGAGACGGCCAGGAGGGCGAGCACGCCGAGGACGAAGGCCGCCCTCTGTAGGCGCGTGAGCTTCATCCGGCGCGCACCTCGACCACCGGAGCGGCGCCCGCCTCGAACGTCACCACGCCGGCGGTGCCGGCGATGGGCGCGAGCGTTCGCGCGCCCGCGCCGTCGGTGAGCCGGACATCGACGCGCGCGCCCGGGGGGAAGCCGGCGAGCGCGACCGACTTCGCCCCCACGCCGCTCAGCCTGAAGGCGAGCGCCTCACCCTCGGCGCGCCACGCCGACACGCGATGGCTCGCGCTCGCGAGGTAACGCTGCGGCGGCGCGGCATCGACCAGCGTGACGACGGCCTCCGGCGCCTCGTCGAGATGGACGTAGAGCGCGCCCTGGTGGTGGGTGTAGCCGAGGACCGCGCGGGAGCGGCCGAGGTCGACGGCGGCCGCCGAGCCGTCGAAGCGCAGCGTGCGCAGCGCCGCGTGCCGGAACACGCGCCACGCGGCGCGGGCGCGGGACGGCGTGGCGAGCCGCTCGATCCGCGCGGTGCGGAACCCGTCGACCGTCGCGAGGTACTCGCTGGTGAAGAGCGGCGCCAGCGGCTGGCGCATCGCCCAGTCGTGCACCGCGCGCAGCGCTTCGAGGCCCGCGCGGCGCTCGGCCGCGTAGAAGTGGTAGTAGACGTTCACCGGCGCGACCCGCCGGGGCGCCTCGGTGTTCGCGAACGTCTCCAGCACCGTGCGAAAGCCCCAGAACGGCCCCGTCCACAGACGCGTGTAGAGGTTCTCGTTGGAGGCCGAGGTGTAGTTCTGCCACCGCGTGCCGACCGGCCGCATGAGCGGCGCCACGCGCATGTAGGACGGCCACTGGCGGTCGCGCATGGTGTCGCCGCCGTTGATGTTGGCGATCCCGAGCCGGTCGGTGGCGGCGATCGCGTCCTCGCTCACGACGGTCGAGCCGGACCACTGGAACACGCGCAGCCGCTTGCCCGGCGGGAGCAGCCGCTCCTCGATGAACTTGACCGAGCCGTCGATCTCCTGCGCGAGCGAGAAGCGATAGCCCGGCAGCGCGAAGCTGGTGACGCCCTTCTCCCAGTTGAGCGGGTGCGCGTAGGAGTGGCTGCCCGCCTCCACGTTCGGCCGCGCGAACATGGTCCGCGCGAGCTTTTCGGTCCGCGCGGAGCCGAGCAGCGTCGGATCGACCTCGGAGGTGACGACCGACACGGTGACGGGCAGCGCGTAGCGCGCGAGGATCTCGTCGTCGACGATCTCACCGCTCAGGGCGCCCGCGCGCACCTCGGAGACGTTGCGCAGGCCGTCGCCGTCGAGGTGGCTGTAGTAGACGCGCCGGCCGTTCAGCGTGGTGACGTCGGGACGCGGCCAGTCCTCCACGCCGAACGCGGCGCCGAAGAACGCGAACGGGTCGAGCCACCACTTGGCGCCGTAGAGATCCACGCCGGAGGGCGCGTCGACCGCCTTGTTCGGGTCCGCGGCGTCGCTCGAGAACGGCGCGGCCTGATAGCGGACGTAACCCGCGCCGGCGAAGCCGCCCCACGGGCCGCTCACGACCATGTGGCTGGCGGAGTCCGGCGTGTCGCGCCGGGCGAGCGTCAGGTGGGGGCGGCTGTCCGCGCGGGTCGCTACGACCTGGAAATAGCCCGGCAGGCCCGGCGGGAACTTGCGCTCGAACTCCATGACGCGGTCGCGGTGGCGGATCTCGATCAGCCGCGGGTCCGTCGTCCAGCGGCCGCGAAAGCTCAGGCCGAGCGGCGCGAGCGCGCTCGACACGTCTTCGAGATCGAGGTCGACGCCGCGGCGCCGGTCGCGGAACGCGCCGAGCGTCTCCATGATCACCACGCGGCGGCCGGCCGTGACCTGGCCCGCGAGCCAGCGCAGGTACGCGCGCGGGTCGTCCATGTCTTCGCTCGCGAACCACGTCAGCACCCCGCGGTAGGCGGCCATCGTCTCGGGGCCGGGGAGGCTCGCGTCGACGTCGTGGTAGTCCACCATGAGGCCCAGCCAGTTGAGCGGCATCTGCGCCGCCTGGTGCGCGTCGTTCAGCGTGGGCGACTTCGGCCGCGCGCCGTCGAGGGTGGCGTAGGTCTCCTTCGACTTGTAGAGCGCGAGCACGCGCCGCGGGATCTCGCCCGGCGCGGCGGCGCGTGCGGGCGCCGCCCCCGACGCGCCGCCGGCGCGGCCGGCGACGAGCGTCGCAGCCGCGGCCTGCAGGAAGCGCCGGCGCCTCACCGCGCGCCCAGCGACGAGGTGAAGACGCGATCGAGGGCGATCGTCGCGACGTACGGCACGAAGCCACGGCCGCGCGCGCGCGCGAGCAGCTCGGCGGTCCACGCGCCGTCGTCGCCGTCCGTGTACTCGAGGACGAGGCCGCGGACGCCGGCGCGGCTCACCGCGCCGAGGCTGGCCGCGCGCGCCTCCGCGGCGGCGGGGGCGCGGCGCAGGTAGCGCTTCGCCGCGAAGTCGTAGTCCGTCCACACCGACTCCAGCGCCACGCCGTCGAGCATCGTCCCGAGGCGTGCGGCGATCGGCAGCCCCGCGTTCAGCACCACGATCGCGCGGGGATGCCGGGCGCGGAGCTCGCGCAGCACGCGCTCGAGGGCCGCGCCCGCGCCCGCGTAGCGCCGGGGCTCGTCGGCCTCGAGCTCGAGCACGGTGTCGGCGGTGTCCAGGAACAACCCGTGCACCGGCGCGGCGAGCGCGTCGGCGACGACGCCGTCGAGGAGCCAGCGCGCGTAGGCGGGGTCGCGCGGGTCGAGCTTGCGCGCTTCCGGCCACTGCGGGTTGGCGCCGAGCACCCACGGCGCGTCTTTCACCTCCGCGTAGCGGGGGTGGTGGACGTTGATCTCGCCCAGGCTCGCGTAGGCGAGCACGAGCGCGCCGAACCGCTTCACCTCGGGCAGCGGGGGCCGGCGCGTCGCGTCGAGCACCACGAGGTCGAAGCGCGCGAGCGTCGCGGCGGTCTCGGGCGCCTCGCCGTAGTACACGGCCCACGTCTTGACCGAGGCGAGGGGATTCACGCGGGCGGCATCAGCGGAGACGGCGATCGACAGGCTCGACAGCACGGCGACGGCGAGCCACGGGCCGGCTACCCCCACGAAGCGACGGCGTCCTGTCGCGTCACGTGGATCCTAACGATCTTCGTCAGCCGGGTCATCTCGAACACCGCCCGCACGTCGGCCTGGAGCGCGCAGAGCCTGATGTCGCCGCCGGCGCTGCGCGCGTGCTTGAGGCCCGCCACCATCGCGCCGAGGCCCGAGCTGTCCACGTAGTGCACGTCCGCGAGATCGAGCACGAGCTGGCGCGTGCCGCGGTCGACGAGCTCGACGAGGCGGCGCTTCAGGATGTCGGCGACCGCCATGTCGACGTCCGCGCGCGGCTGCACGACGGTCACCGTGCCGGACTCCGTGACGTCGATATCCATCGCCGGGCCGATCTTACGCTACGCCCGCGTCGAGGCCACCAGGGCTTCGAGGCCCGCGCGCAGGCTCCAGCGCGGGGCGTAGCCCAGCGCCGCGCGGATCGCGCGGATGTCGCCCTCCGAGTGGCGGACGTCGCCCGCGCGCGCGGCGCCGTGCGTGATGCGCGGGGTCGCGCCGATGATCGCGCCCAGCGTCGCCGCGAGCGCGTTCAGCGTGGTCCGCCCGCCGCCCGCCACGTTGAGCGGCGCCGGCCCCGCGTACGGCCCGAGCATCGCGCGCACGTTCGCCTCGACGACGTCCGCGACGAACACGAAGTCGCGCGTCTGCTCGCCGTCGCCGTGGATCGTCAGCGCCTGGTTCGCGAGGAGCCGCGCGACGAAGATCGAGATCACGCCCGAGTACGTGGAGGACGGGTCCTGGCGCGGTCCGAAGACGTTGAAGTAGCGAAGCGGGACGGTCTCGAGGCCGTGGAGCTCGTGATAGAGCGCGCCGAGCTGCTCGGTGTAGCGCTTGTCGAGGCCGTACGGGGAGAGCGGCCGCGTGGGCTCGCGCTCGGAGACCGGCAGCGCGGCGGTGTCGCCGTAGACGGCCGCGGAGCTCGCGTAGACCACGCGCCGGACGCCGGCGCGGCGGGCGGCCTCGAGCACGCGCGCGGTGCCGTGCGCGATGATGTCGCAGGACAGCTCGGGCAGCTCGACGGACCGCGGGACCGAGACGAGCGCCGCCTCGTGGAAGATCCCGTCCACGTCCGCGACGGCGGCCGCCACGGTCGCGGCGTCGCGGATGTCGCCCTCGATCACCTCGAGCGCGTCGCCGGGCTTGGCGAAGGCGAGGTTCTCACGGCGCCCGGTGCTGAAGTCGTCGAGCACGCGGACCGCGTGCCCCTCGCCGAGGAGCCGCTCGGCGAGGTGCGAGCCGATGAAGCCGGCGCCGCCCGTGACGAGGAACCGCACGCGGAGGCTAGCCCCAGGCGGCCACGGCTTCCTGCCGGGTCGTGTGGACCGCCAGGACCTTGTTCAGCCGGGTCATCTCGAAGAGCGCGCGCACGTCGCTCTCCAGCATGCAGACCTTGATGTCGCCGCCCGCCGCGCGCGCGTGCTTCATCGCGGCCACGAGCGCGCCGAGGCCGGAGCTGTCGATGTACATGACCGAGGCGAGGTCCAGCACGAGGCGCGCGCGGCCCTGGTCGACCAGGCCGGTGAGGCGCTGGCGCACCTCGTCGGCCACCGCCATGTCGACGTCGCCGCGCGGCGCGACGACCGTGATCTTGCCTGCGTCCTTCACCTCGATGTCCATGCCGTCTCCGGGTGGGTCAGGCCGGCGGCCCGACGCGATGTTTGACCAGGCGCCACCGCGTGCCCTTGGGACGCGCGGTGTCGAACGTGACCTCGTCGACGCTCTTGCGGACGAGGAACAGCCCCATGCCGTGCTCGGGCACGGTGTCGAGATCGGGTGGCGTATAGCCGCGCGGATCGTACGGCGCGCCCTCGTCCTCGACGTCGATGACGAAGCGGTCGGGACGGACGGCGAGGCCGATCGTGATCGGGTGCCCGGGCTCGCCGCGGTAGGCGTGCTTGATGACATTGTTGCAGATCTCGCCGACGGCGACGAGGTAGGCCGAGCACTCTTCGAGCGGGAGCGCCTGGCCGACGAGCTGCGTCCAGAGCCACGAGCGCATCCGCGCGAGCTGGTCCGCTTCGCTCGTCATGTGGAACGTGGCGACGTAGCCGGCGTCGGGCACCCCGCCAGTGTAGACCAAGAGGCGCGGGGTCACGTGTGGTACAAGATCGTTGTCTTTTCGCGCATATGCCGTCGATCGACGAGACCACCGCCGAGCTGATCCACTGGGTGTTTCCGGAGCACGCCGGAGCGCCCGGGCAGATCCATGGCGGCCGCATGATGGAGTGGATCGCCCAGGCCGGCACGCTCGCGGCCTCGCGCCTCGGGCGGGGGATGGTCGGCCTCGGCGCGATGGACGACATCGACTTCCTCCAGCCCGTGAAGGTCGGCGAGATCGCGATCCTCCGCGCGCAGGTCGAGTACGTCGGCACGAGCTCGCTCGAGGTCGGCGTGCGCGTCTGGGCGGAGAACGTCAGGACGGGCCGGCGGGCGGTGACGCTGAACGCGCACCTCGTCTTCGTCGCGATGGACGAAGCCGGGCGCCCGCGTCCCGTGCCCGACAGGATCACCCCGCGCGATGCCGCGGAGCGCGCGCTCGTGGCGGCGGCGCAGGAGCGGCGCGAGCGGCGGCTGGCGCGGTTCGCGCAGCGGGAGCGGCGCGTCACCGACACCGCGGCCGTCGACGACGAGATCCGCTGGAAGTTCGAGTCCGTCCGGGTGACGCTGCCCGAGGACGCGCTCTTCGGCGAGATGATGTTCGCGGGCAAGCTGCTGATGCAGCTCGACGAGGCCGGCGGCATCCTCTCGATGCGCTACTGCAAGGGGCTCGTGATGACCGCGTGCCTCGACGCGATGGACTTCTACACGCCGATCTTCACGCACGAGGTCGTCACGTTCCGGGCCGGCCTGAACCACGTGGGGACCTCGTCCCTCGAGGTCGGCGTGAAGGTGCTGGCCGAGAAGCCCCACACGGGGGAGATCCGGCACGCCTGTACGGCGTACCTTACGTTCGTGCACCTGGGGGAGGACCTGCGGCCCCGGCCCTGCCGGGCGTTCGCGCCGGAAACGCCGGCCGAGCGCCGGCGCTGGGAAGAGGCGCGGGTCCGCCGCGAGCAACGATTGGCGCGTGTGAAACGGCTGCGCGCCGCGATTTCGAACGAAAGAGGGTAAGCGCATGTCAGGGCACTCCCGGTGGTCCCAGATCAAGCGGAAGAAGGGCAAGGCGGACGTCCAGCGCGGCAAGCTCTTCTCGAAGATCCTGCGCGAGATCACGGTCGCGGCGAGGAACGGCGGCGGCGACCCGAAGATCAACATGCGGCTCAAGGCGGCGATGGAGTCGGCGAAGGAAGCGAACATGCCCGCCGACAACGTCAAGCGCGCCGTCCAGAAGGGCACCGGCGAGCTCCCCGGCGAGTCGTACGAGGAGATCACGTACGAAGGGTACGGACCGGGCGGGGTGGCGGTGATGGTCCGCTGCCTCACCGACAACCGCAACCGCACGGCGCCGGAGATCCGGCACACGTTCGAGAAGTACGGCGGCAACATGGGCGCCTCGGGCGCGGTCGCGTGGATGTTCGACCGCAAGGGCATCATCCGCGTGGACGCCGAGAAGATGTCCGAGGACGACGTGATGACCGCGGCGCTGGATGCCGGCGCGACCGACATGACGAGAGTCGAAAAAGCTTTCGAGATCACGACGGCGCCTGCTGAAATGGAGACGGTCCGGGCCGCGCTCGAGAAGGCGCGCGTCCCGGTGCTCGAAGCGGAAGTGACGTACGTCCCGCAGAACACCGTGCGCGTGGAAGGCAAAGAAGCTCCGACCGTGTTGCGCCTCGTGGAGGGGCTGGAGGATCTCGACGACGTTCAGGCCGTCTACGCGAACTACGACATCCCGGACGACGTCATCGAGGCGGTTGCCTGACCGTCACATGGGGGGCTCCGGGCGCCCCCCAAGCCCCCCACGCCTCCGGGCGGACGTGAAGTCCGCCCTGCGGCGAGTGTTGGGGATCGATCCAGGCCTCGTCGCGACCGGGTACGGGCTCCTGGAAGGCTCCGGCGGGGGCGGGACGCCCGCCGTGCTCGCCACCGGGGTCATCGCCACCAGCACCGACATGGCGTTCGAGGCGCGGCTGCGCCTCATCCATGACGGTGTGCACGACCTCCTGGTCAAGCACACGCCCGAGCTGGTCGTGCTCGAGGATCTCTACGCCGAGTACAAGTTTCCCCGCACCGCGCTGCTGATGGCTCACGCGCGCGGGGTCGTGTGCCTCGCGGCGGGGCAGTGCGGGGTGCCGGTGCTCGCGCTCGCGCCCGCCGAGGTCAAGCGCGTGGTCGCCTTCAACGGCGCCGCGCCGAAGACCCAGGTCCAGGAGTCGATCGGACGGCTGCTCCGGCTGCCCGAGGCGCCGCATCCGAGCCACGTCGCGGACGCGCTCGCGCTCGCGTGGACGGGCCTGGGCCGCGCGCGGACGCCGTCGTGATCGCCACGCTCACCGGCCGCGTCACGCGCAGGCTCGAGGACCGTGTGGTGCTCGACTGCGCCGGCGTGGGCTACGAGGTCTTTCTCCCCCCGATCGCGCTGCGGCAATTGGAGGGGGTGTGGGGGGCCTCCACCGATGGGGGCCCCATGGCCAATGCCAAGGAGCTGACGCTCGTCATCTACTACCACGCCACCCGCGACCAGCCGCGCCCGGTCCTCATCGGCTTCACGAGCGACCTCGACAAGGAGTTCTTCGAGAAGCTGATCACGGTCAAGGACATCGGGCCGATGGTGGCGGCGCGCTCGCTCTCGGCGCCGGTGGCCGAGCTCGCGGCCGCGATCGCCCGCGAGGACGAGAAGTACCTGCGCGCGCTGCCGGGCATCGGGCCGCAGAAGGCGAAGAACATCGTGGCGCAGCTCCAGAAGAAGGTCGCGAAGTTCGCGCTCGCGCGCGACGGCGAGCCGGTCGCGGCGCCGGCGGCCGCGGCGTCGGTCGACGCCGACGGGCTGCGCGAGGCGGCGTGGGAGATCCTGACGCGGCAGCTCGGCCACCGCCCCACGGAGGCGTCGCAGATGATCGCCGACGCGCTCAAGCGGCGGCCGGACATCCTGACGGTCGAGGACCTCTTCAACGAGATCTACAAGGGCAACGCGGCCGGGAAGCGCCCGTGAGCGACCCCGCCGCTCCCCTTAGCCCGACCGCGGCGCCGGAGGAAGCGCAGTTCGAGCGCGCGCTGCGGCCGCAGACGTTCGCCGAGTACGTCGGCCAGGACGAGGCGGTGGCCAGCCTGCGCGTGTCCGTCGAAGCGGCGCGCCAGCGCGGCGAGTGCGTGGACCACGTGCTGCTCTACGGGCCCCCGGGCCTCGGCAAGACCACGCTCGCCGGCATCCTCGCCAACGAGATGTCCACGAGCCTGGTCACGACCTCCGGCCCGGCCATCGAGCGCGGCGGTGACCTGATGGGGCTCCTCACGAACCTCAACGACGGCGACGTGCTGTTCATCGACGAGATCCACCGGCTCGCGCGCGTGGTGGAGGAGCTGCTCTATCCGGCGATGGAGGACTTCGCGGTCAACCTCGTCATGGACAAGGGCATCCACGCACGGAGCATCAAGCACCGGCTGCACCGGTTCACGCTGGTCGGCGCGACCACGCGCCCGGGCATGCTCTCCGCCCCGCTGCGCGAGCGGTTCGGGATCTTCCACCATCTGGACTTCTATTCGGAGACCCACCTCATCAGCATCGTCCGGCGCTCGGCCAGCATCCTCGGCGCCGCCCTCGACGACAAGGGCGCGGTCGAGATCGCGCGCCGGGCGCGCGGCACGCCGCGCATCGTCAACCGGCTGCTCCGCCGCGTGCGCGATTACGCGCAGGTGAAGGCGGGCGGGCCGGTCACCGAGCCGGTGGCGCGCGCCGCGCTCGACCTCGAAGGGGTGGACACGCGCGGCCTCGATCGCCTCGACCGCCGCTTCCTGCTCGCGATCGTCGACCACTACGGCGGCGGCCCGGTGGGCATCGAGGCGGTGGCCGCCACCATCAACGACGACGCGGAGACGCTGCAGGAGATGGTGGAGCCGTTCTTGCTGAAGATCGGCTTCATCCAGCGGACGCCCAACGGCCGCCGCGTCACCCGCGACGCCTACGCGCATCTTGGCAAGCAGCCGCCCGCGGGGGCGCCGGGGCAGGTGGGGCTCTTCGAGTGAGGCGCGAATGCATGACGTCGGCCGTGTCCTCGTGGTCCTCGGGATCGTGCTCGTCGTGGTGGGCGTCGTCGTGATGCTCGTCGGCCGCGTGCCTTGGCTGGGCCGCCTGCCCGGCGACATTCACGTCGAGCGCGGGAACTGGAGCTTCTATTTCCCGATCGCCACCTCGCTGCTGCTCAGCGTGGTCATTTCCCTCGTGCTGTACCTGATCGGCCGGCGTTGAGGCGCGCGCTCGCGGCAGTGACAGTGCTGCTGCTGCTCGGGGCTCCCGCCGCGGCGCAGACGGACTCGATTCGCGTCGCCGTCGTCGAGCAGGCGAAAGTCGTCGAGGTGCGGGGCAGCGACGTCGAGGTGATCGAGCTCGGACGCTGCCAGCGCTGCCGGCACCACGCGCTCCGCGTCGATGTCGTGCGCGCGGTCCGCGCGGGGGCGTCGATCGAGCTCGAAGGCGCGCGCGCCACGGGCTTCCGCCTCATGAGCGACCGGCCGCTGAAGATCAACGGCCGCGAGTACCCCGCGCCGCTCGAGCTGATCCGCCACGGCGACGGGATCGCGGTCATCAACGAGCTCTCGATGGAGGACTATCTGCCGGGCGTGCTGCGCGCCGAGGCGGGCGACCGGTTCCCGAAGGAGGCGCTGCGGGCACAGGCGATCGTCGCGCGCACGTACGCCGCCCACCAGCGCGTGCTCGGCCACGGCAAGGCGTTCCACATCCTCGCGTCGACCGCGCACCAGCAGTACGCCGGGCGCGTGCCGCCGACCTCGCCGGTGTGGGACGCGGTCCGCGAGACCGCGGGGCAGATCCTCCTGTGGGAGGGCGAGGTGTTCCCGGCCTTCTATCACACGGAGAGCGGCGGCTACACGGAGGACCCGCGCACGGTGTTCGCCGCGCGCAACATGCCGGGCCTGAAGCCGGTGGTGTGTCCGTACTCCGCCGGCGGCCCGCATTACTACTGGAACCTCGACGTCCCGCTCGCCGATCTCGGCGCCGCGCTCCGTCGCGGAGGGATCGACGTGGGCCACGTGCGGCGCATCACGGTGGCCGAGCGCACGCCGTCGTTGCGCGCGTCGACGGTGACGGTCGGCGGCACGCGCGCGACGACGAACGTGCGGGGCAACGACTTCCGCCGGCTCCTCGGCTACGACACGTTCAAGAGCACGCTGTTCGCGGTGGCGATCGACGGGGAGGTCGCGCGCTTCTCGGGCCGCGGCTACGGCCACGGCGTCGGCATGTGCCAGTGGGGGGCGAAGGGCATGGCGGAGCGCGGCCACACCGCGCGCCAGATCCTCGAGTTCTACTACCCGGGCACGACGTTCGGCCACCTCGACGGCCACGGCAAGGCGGCGCCGCTCGCGCAGCCCATCGGCGCTCGCAAGTGACCATCACCTGGGCGGAGTTCGAGAAGGTCGACATGCGCGTCGGCGTCGTGGTGGAGGCGCAGCCGTTTCCCGAGGCGCGCCGTCCCGCGCTCAAGCTGCGCATCGACTTCGGCGCGCTCGGCGTCAAGCGCTCGAGCGCGCAGATCACGGAGCACTACCAGCCGGCGGCGCTCGTCGGCCGGCGCGTGATCGCCGTGGTGAACTTCCCGCCCAAGCAGATCGGGCCGTTCGTCTCGGAGGTCCTCGTGCTCGGCGCCTACAACGACCAGGGGGAGGTCATCCTGCTGCGCCCCGACCAGGACGTGACGCCGGGCGCGAAGATCGGCTGAGCGCGGCGGCGGTCCCGCCGCCGGTAGACTGACTGTCGTGGATCTCGCCGAGCTCGACTATCCGCTCCCGCCCGCGGCGATCGCGCAGACGCCCGCCGAGCCCCGTGAATCGGCCCGGCTGCTGCGCATCGACCGCCGCACCGGCGTGCTCGGCGACCACACCTTCGGCGATCTCCCCGCGCTGTTGCGTCCGGGCGACTGCGTGGTCGTGAACGACTCGCGCGTGATGCCGGCGCGCGTGTTCGCGGAGGACGCGGCGGGCCGGCGCATCGAGCTCCTGTTCGTCGAGCCGCTCGCGCCCGAGCGGTGGCGCGCGCTCGTGCGGCCGGGGCGCCGCA
>Ga0194131_10009839_pt1 | contig 11932 bp, 12 predicted proteins | sample TA2KigO120mmetaG_FD_148631 | JGI IMG/M metagenome (GOLD analysis project Ga0194131, IMG submission 148631) | Freshwater microbial communities from Lake Tanganyika, Tanzania - TA2015053 Kigoma Offshore 120m | ecosystem: Environmental > Aquatic > Freshwater > Lake | place: Tanzania: Lake... | reverse complement strand
TCACTTCGGGAACGACCTTCGCGGGTCTCGCACCGCTGATGGCAGCCAAATCCCTCCAGGCTCAATTTCTCGTCCCGATGGCGATCTCGCTGGGCTGTGGCGTGCTGTTCGGCACCATGATCACGCTCTTCCTCGTGCCGTGCGCGTTGCTGATGGCGGAGGAATTTGGCCGGCGCCTTGTCCGGTTTCGGCGGTGGCTTTTCATCCCGTTTCGGCAAGTCAAATCTGACCCTCTGAACCAGCCTGTCGATGCCCTGAAGAGTAAGGCAAAAGCATGACCGGAAATCTGCCACGCCGAATCGGTATCGCGCCCGGAGGCTGTCGAACCTTGATCAGTAAACCAAGGACAGCCATGAAATCGAGAATCACCACCGCCTGCCCGCCCCTGATATTCGCGGCCTGGCTGATTATCGGCACCGTCGTGTGGGCCGGCGACCCACCGACCACCGCACCGGCGCCGGTCTGGAAGAGCGGCACCCATCGTCTGACGCTGGACGGACGCGAGCGCAGGTTCATCCTCGACGTGCCCCCGGGGCTGAAACCCGGGGCACCGCTGGTCATGGTCTTCCACGGGTTCACCGGCTCGGCGAAGGATGTTCGCGATCAGACCGGCTTTGCGAAAGTAAGCGAGAAGCACGGGTTCGTGACCGTTTATGCGGAGGGGACGCGAGATGCCAAGGGGAAGACTTTCTTCAACGTCGGTTACGAATTTCATAAGGATCAGACCGTCGATGACGTTCAGTTTGCCCGCAGTCTGGCCGCGCGGCTGACGCAGGATCTCGGACTCGACTCTCGGGCTGTGTTCGCCACGGGATTCTCGAACGGAGGCGACATGAGCTTCCTGCTCGGCACCCAGCGGGAACCGTTCGTCGCCGCGATCGCGCCCGTGGGCGGGACGATGATGTCGTCGTGGGCGAAAGGCTTCCGGCCAGCAGCACGGATCCCTGTCCTCGCCGTGAACATGCGGGACGACAAGACGACGCTCTGGGATGGCGACATCAATAACCGCGATGGCTGGGGCGCCTATCTCGGCACCGAAGCCGTGCTGAGTTTGTGGGTGCAGGGCCTCGCGCTCGAACGCAGCGAACGCGTTGACCTCACCAAGTCAATCCAATTGCAGCGCTGGTCCACGGCTGCTGATCGCACCGAGGCGCGGCTTTATGTCCTTCAAGTGGGCGGCCACAAATGGCCGCGCAATCTCGGTGACGAACAGGAATCCACGGCGGAAGTCATCTGGAAATTCTTCGATGTTCATCGTCCAAACCTGCCCGCCGACCGGCGGGCTCCCGGCGTCCCACCGTCCCCAGGACAGCCTTCCGGAGGTGGCGAACGTTCAGGTGTGGATTGCGAATCGCGCCCGGGAGAAACTGTCCCCGTTATTCGACGGGCTCAAGTTCCTGGAGTTTGCCGGGCACCACCTGATGTTGAAATAGTGAGCGCGTCCACCAGAACCCCGGCATGAACCTTTCCGAGCACGACATTCTTCAGGCCCTGATGCGGGCACGCGTGCGTCTGTCCGCTGCGGCCTGGCTGGTGGTGCGGGACACCCACGCGTCGGAGGACATTTTCCAGAACGTCGCCCTCAAGGCGATGACGCGGGAAGTGAGCTTCGAGAATGAGGCTGCGCTGATGTCGTGGGCCTTCATCACGGCGCGGCGCGAGGGCATCGACTGGCTGCGGCGGCATCAGCGCGAGACTTTCTGCCTCGATGCGGAAATTTTCGAACTGTTGGAACGCGAGTGGCAATCCGAGGCGGCGCATCCTGCCGGGTCGAAAGTCGAGGCGTTGCAGGACTGTCTGGCGGCGGCGCCCGAGTCCGCGCGGCGCCTGCTCAAGCTGCGCTACTTCGACGGCTACACTTGCGAGGAAGTGGCGGAGCAGATGGGGCTTGGCTTGAACGCCATTTACAAACGGATTTCCCGCCTGCACGAGAGCCTGAAGGAATGCATCGAGGGCAAACTTAGCAACGCAGCAGGTAACGGAGGACAGGTTTCATGAAGCCGAACGATTCTCAGCACGAACTCCTGCTGCGCTACCTCGACGGTCGCATGACGCCGGACGAACGCCGGCGTGTCGCCGAGTGGTTGCGCTCGGATGCTGCGGCGCGTGAGTTCTTGCGCACCGTTTCGGAGCAAGCGGTGATGGTCGCGGACTTGGAGCGCAGCGCGGCGGGCCGCAAGGAGGCATTTCATCCGCGTCAAGTCGTGGTGGAGCAGAGGCGCAAGATTCTGCCGGTCAATTTCCACGTGTGGCAATCGTGGTTGGCTGCCGCTGCGGCTGTCGTGGTTCTGGCTGCTGTGGCCTTCCAGTTTCGCTCAAAACACCGACCCGGACTGCTCCGCGTGACCAAGGTGACGGGCTCCAGCCAATACTTCGGTTCCAAGGGCAAAATCGAAAACACGCTGACGTCCGGGACGTCTCTCGGAGCGGGCGACACGTTGGAGACGCGATCCTGTGATGCGTGGATCGAACTGAAGTTGCGCGACGGTTCCACGCTCACCATCGCTGGGAACTCGACCCTGAGAATCCTCGATTCGGAGGCCGGTGGACAGCGGTTCAAGTTGTCGCGAGGAAGTCTCTGGGTCAGCCCCGCCGCGGGAACGGCCGCCAAGCCATTGTCGATTCAGGCGCCGACGATGACTGTCGAGACGCGGGGAACTCAGTTTGACATTCAGGCTTCCTCCGCCGAGACGATGCTGCGGGTCAACGGCGGCTCCGCGCGGGTCCAACAGCTTTTGGACGGCGGCGCAGTCGAAGTGCGGAGCGGACATCAGGTGACCGCATCATTGAGCAAGAGGGAGCCACTCACTGTGACGCCGCAACCCGCGCCGATCAACTATTGGGCTTGTGATCTGTGGAAAGTCCCCGAAGTCACCTTGGGCCGGTGGCTGCCCCCGCTCGGAAACGAGCGAGCTCGCCTGCGGGCCGATCCATTGCTCTGGCCTCTGCCGGGACGGGATCCGCTGATGCTTTACGCAGTAGCCCTCGCGGCCTGGAAGAGCACAGATCATCCTGTGGTACTTCACACCGACTCGAAGCTTAGCTTCCGCGGACGAACCGAGCGGGCGCAAATGGTTCGTTTCGGTTTCAGCGCCCAAAAAATGCGAGGCGCCTTCGCTGGAAAGTTCGAAATAGACGTGCAACCAACCTCACTCGGCTCCGCGGGCGAGACGTGGGAAGTGGAGCTGCTGCTGGCACATTTCCGAGCGCTTCACCCGCACCTGGCCGCTTCACCCGAAGGACTGGAACTGAATGACCTGTATGCCCTGACGATCGACGACGACGCCGGACTCGAGATTAATCACGTCGAGTTGACACCCGCCAGGCTGGTTGTTCCCTCACGTCCGTAACCGGTCCAGCAAGCACTTGCCGGGCAAAGGCCGCGAATTTCAACCTGGAGCGCTCGTCCCGACGGTCTTCGCGACGAAGACGAAACGAGCGATGGACCGTCACTTGGAGTAAACCTTATCCCGCAGTTCCTTCATGTATTTCAATGCCTTGCCCGTTTCGACCCGATAGTCCATGGGTCCGCCCGTCGTGCTCACCCAGGGCGAGGCGGCCATCACACCCCCTTCATAACCGATGTCGCGCAGGATCCTGAACAGCCGGGTGTGATACTCGAGGCGGTCGCCGACGCCCGGTTGGCCGCGATCACCGCAGGTGTGGACGTGCGCCAGGTATTCCGGTGCCTCGAGGATGTCGTCGAGAGGTTGATTGAGTCGCTCGAAGTAGAGCGTGTCCACCATGACGCGGATTTCGGGTCTGGCCACGCGCCTGGCGAACTCGACCCCATCCAGGTATTTGGGAAACAGCGTGGTCGTGTCGGCCATTGGCTCGAGCGCGATGGTGACACCGTGCCGTTGGGCGTGATCCGCCATCATGTGACACAAACGAATGGACTGATCCGTCGCGACGGTGCGCGAGAATCCGTCGGGTGGTCGGAAGAATCCGCCATACACACCGGCCACGCGGACGCCGATCGCGGCGATGCGTCGCAGCGCCCGCTCCACCCAGACCTCGGCCAGTTCGAAATCCACCTTTGGGCCGACGACCGGGAGCACGCCTTCGAGGAAGTGGCTGGCCGTTCGGATCGGCGGAAGATTCCATGACTTCAACAACGCCCAGGTCTCATCCCATTTGATTTCCGGTTCCAGTGGCCGGACGAGAATTTTCACGGGAATCTCGATCAGTTCGAAGCCCCGGTCTGTCTGGTCGATGGGGCGTTCTTCGCGCTCGTGCATCAGGATGCCGATCTTGAACGGATTGGCACCGGATCGTCGCTGCAGGGGAGCCCCGGACGCTGGACGCGGCGTGGCTGAAATCGCCAGGGACGTGGCAGCCAGGCTCATTTGGTTAAGAAACTGTCTGCGATGTATCGGAGCTGTCATGGTGTGAGTTTGCTTTGAAAAAGTGGAGGGATAAATGAGGATTATGGGTTAGTTGTTTTTGGATAGGAAGTCAATTGAGGAGGAACCCCAGATCCGCAGATAGTTCGTTTTATCCACAGATGCACACAGATGCACGCAGATGAGGGCTGGACGTTCCTAGCCCGGTTTAGCGGATTGGAACCGCCATCAGACCTGTCCCTCAGTTGCCGCCTGACAATCTGTAGATCGTTTATCACCAAAACTGTTGCCAAAAAACCTCTGCGACCTTCGCGGCCTTTGCGCGAGAATTCCAGTCCGACCCCGGACTAGCCTCACGCCAAGTCCGCCATGGACGCAAAGGGTTCCTCCGATCCTCCGACACGCGCGGCAGACGGGTTGACTGATCCGCGGCCGATAGGATCGAGGTGCTGCCCAACACTTATCTGGTCCCTTTCGATTCCGATTCCGATACCGATACCGACCCCGATCCATCACCAACCAGGATGCCCTAATTCTTCGCTGTGGTGCGACAAAGGGGCGAAACCGCCATCAGACCTGTCCCACAGTTGCCCCTGGCACACTTCCCCCGCTTCACCCGCACCTGGCCGCTTCACCGGAGATATTCCCAAATCCTCGCCTAAGGATTTTGAAAACGAGTCTTGAGCCGGTGGGCGTGGCATTTTCGATAGACGCGATTCAATACGAAATCTATTGAACCGCGACGTTGGCACGCCCCGAACTGGCCGCATCGCAAGGATGGTTTTGAAGATTTAGGCGAGGAACATGGATGGAGTTGACCGGCGTGTATGCGCTGACGATAATGACGACGCGGGTTTGGAAACCAACCACATCGAGTGGGTGCCGCGCGACGGCACTCGGAAACCCTGAGCCGAGAACGGCTGAACATAAACGATACATTCATATCACGAGCAGCTCCCGCCATGATTGGAGCCCTGCTACTGGCGGCGCTTCCTTGGTCACACGCCGATATGGCGGGTGAGACCTCCTTCGAGGAGCGTCGGGCCGGGCTGGTCGCCAGGCATGATAAGAACGGCGACGGGCGGCTTGACGCCTCCGAGCGGGAGCAAATGAGGCTTGCGCTGAAGACCGAGCGGCTCGAGCGAGGTTCGCGCGGAAGTTCGGAAGTTCCAGCCGAAGTGCTGGCCGATTACGACACAAACAAGGACGGCACCATGGAGGATTCCGAGTGGGCCAGCGCGCGCGTTGCCGAGCAGGCGATTCTCACGCGGCAATTCGACGCCAACAAAGATGGATCGCTCGATGCCTTGGAGCTTGACGCCATGATGCACTTCATTCGCACGAAGAAGGTGCGTTACGCGCGTGATTACTTCGCTTACATGCTGAAATACGACAAGAACGACAACGGCCGATTTGATGGCGAAGAGTACGCCACCGCCCAATCCACGGAGGCAGCGGCGGTCAGAATGGCTTATGACACCAACGGCAATCGCCTGCTTGATGCCGGAGAATTGGCGAAGTTGAGGGCGGACCTCGGAAAGGGACTCATTCCTGGTTTTTTCGCCCGATTCGCGCAGGAGACTGCACGGGGTGGAAAAACAGGCGGCTACCTTGAGGAGCAGAAAAAGGCGCTGGAGTTCGACATCAATCGCGATGGCCTGGCAAGCGAGGATGAAGTCAACCGCGCCCGCGAAGCCAGGAAGGCATCGAAGTAACATCCCAATCGAGTTTCCCCATGCGTTCACACGTTATTTCCGAGAATTCCCGCTGTGATCGAATGCATTGGTTTTCCAGCCGTTGGGCGCGATTCCTTTGCTGCCTTGTTGTGATTGCGACGTTATCGATGCAACGAGGTTACGGGCAGGACAACCGACCCGCTCAAGCTCCCGACCCGGCCGGACCTCCTTCAACTCCCGCCGGAAAGCAGCCAAAACAGGCCGGTCTTTCCGGGAACGAAGCAGCGGAAGTCAAGTTGAGCTCGAAGCGGGGATTTTACGATGCTCCGTTCAGCCTGGCCCTCAGCACCAAGTCGGGCGATGCCACCATCCGTTATACCCTCAACGGATCCGAGCCGACGATGCACCACGGCTTCACTTACCAAACTCCCATCAGTATCTCGCGCACCACTGTGCTGCGCGTGACAGCCTTCGAACCGGGGGGCAGGCCCGGCAAGATCAAGACTCACACTTTTGTGTTTCCCAGGGATGTGATCCGCCAATCTCCCGATGGTCTGCCGCCCGAAGGTTTTCCCTATCTGTGGGGCAAGAACCAGGTGCGGTACGGCATGGATCCACGGATCGTCAACGACCCTCGGTTCCGCGATGAGATCGTCGCCGGTCTGAAAGCGCTGCCCAGTTTCTCAATTGTCACGGACATGGACAACATGTTCGGCGAAAAGCGCGGCATCTATTCCAACCCCGGCGAGCAGGGCAAGGAATCCGAACGCCCGTGTTCGGTCGAGATGTTGCATCCTGACGGAGAACAAGGATTCCAGATTGACTGCGGCATTCGCATTCGGGGTGGCTTCAGTCGTTTGCCAGTGAATGCCAAACACGCTTTCCGACTGTTCTTCCGCAAAGAGTACGGAGAAGCAAAGCTGGAATACCCGTTGTTTGGAAAGACCGGGGCGCGGAAGTTTGACAGCCTGGATTTGCGCACGTTCCAGAATTACTCGTGGAGTTTGTGCGCAGACCCGCGGGCGACCTTCTTGCGCGATCAGTTCAACCGCGACCTGCAGCTCGCGATGGGACAGCCGGCCGCGTGCGGGGAGTTTTGCCATCTCTACATCAACGGCCATTACTGGGGCCTCTACAACACTTGCGAACGGCCTGAAGCGTCCTTCGGCGAAACGTATTTGGGCGGAAAGAAGTCCGATTACGATGTTGTCAAGGTGGACTCGGGCTTCACCACCCGGCAGAGCACCTACAACTTGATTTCCACCGACGGTGACATGGAAGCCTGGACGCGGCTCTACAATCGCGCGGCTGCCGGGCTGACCGACAACACCAACTACTTTGCCCTGCAGGGCCGAAATCCAGACGGGACACGCAACCCCACGTTGGAGACGCTGCTGGATGTGGACAACCTCATTGATTACATGCTGATCATTTTCTGGGGTGGAAACCTGGATGCGCCAATCAGCTCGTTTGGCGGCAATCGCACGCCCAATAACTACCACTCGATGCGGCGCCGGGGAGGCGATGAAGGATTCAAGTTCTTTGTGTGGGACGCCGAGCATACGCTGCTGGATGTCGGGACGGATCGCACCGGCCCGTTCCACACAGGAGTGAAGCTCGGCACCAGCAGTCCGCAATGGCTCTGGCAGCAATGTGTCGAGAACGCCGAGTTCCGCCTGCGCGTCGCGGATCGAGTTCACCGGCATTTTTCACCCGGCGGTGTTCTGCATCCCCTGTCGCTCGGAGAACGCTTTCGTGCCCGCGCCCGGCATATCGAGTCGGCGGTCATCGCCGAGTCTGCCCGCTGGGGCGACGTCAAGCACACGTTCCCCATGGAGCCGGTCCCTCCGCGTGTTGACCAGGACGGCAATCCGCTCACCGGTCCGTTCAATCGGGACGACGATTGGCGGCGCGAAATCAACCGCCTGGTCAATGACTACCTTCCCAAGCGGAGTGGCATCGTTCTCGGGCAACTATTTGCTCAGGGCCTGTTGCCCGACTTGGATCCACCTCAGTTCCGTCGCGAAGCCGCTGACGCGTCGCGGGTGACGTTGCGTTCTGGAGCCGCACGCGCGGAAATTTACTTCACGACGGATGGAAGTGACCCGCGGCTGGAGGGAGGGAAGGTGTCTCCAAGGGCCAGAAAATTCGAAAGCCCGATTTCTCCGCCCACAAATGAATCCCTGCTCCGCGCCCGCGCCCTTCTCAACGGCGACTGGAGCGCGCTCGCCACGTTGCAGTAGGGTGAAGTCCCGAGGTCCGTCCCCTCAACGACAGGGTCAGCGGAGCGTTTCAAGCTGTCCGCGAGGTTTTACGAATCCCAATGCAGGCATCCCCTGTTTCCACCTCGAGAATCTATTCCACCGTCATTTCGACGAGATTGGAGAAGACGCGGGTGATTGTTCCGGTTCGCCCCGCGGAAGCGCGGAACGTCACATTTCCCGGGATTGGCCGATTGAGCGCGACTCGCACCGTGTAGTAGCCGTCGCCGGCGACCTCGTCTCCGTTCGTTCCGTCGTCGTACATCCTCGGCGCCGCCAACGTCCATAAAGGGGTCTTGATATCGACTCATGAACCGCCCGCGGCGTCACGTCGTGTCGAAGTCCTCAGCTCACCTTTGCTCCGCCAAACGACGAATCGTTTCGCCCGAAAGCGCCCGACGAACCAGCTAAAGGGGTCAGTCCCACATATTGACACGGTTGCCCTGTTTGGGCAGGCTTCGGCGCATGGCACGCAAGCTCCGAATTGAAGTATCCCGGCGCGATTTACCACCTGATGAATCGTGGCGACCGGCGGGAAGCCATCTTCCACGATGACCGGGATCGGGAGTTGTTTGTCGCCACGCTGGCGGAGGCGTGCGCGAAAGCTGATTGGCAGGTGCAGGCCTATTGTCTCATGGAGAATCACTTTCATCTGGTGATGGAGATGCCCAAGGGCAATTTGGTCGCCGGAATGAAGTGGTTTCATCGGCACCTACACGGCACGGTTCAACCGGCGGCACAAACTCTTCGGGCACCTGTTCAGCGGCCGTTACAAGGCGTTAGTGGTGGACGCCAGCAGTCCCGGCTATTTGCGGACGGTGTGCGAATACGTGCATCTGAATCCGGTGCCTGCCTGTGCCGCACGGCAGACAGGCAGGCCAAGTTGCTGTGCCCGGAGGAACCGCTGCGGGCGTATCGGTGGAGCAGTTATCCGGCGTATCTGGAGCGGCCCGGGCGGCGTCCGGCGTGGCTGCGGGCCTGCCTACCGGCAGGCAGGTGGAGCGGGTGTTGGGGGAGATGGGGATTCCGCAGGACAGCGCGGCCGGGCGCCAGCAGTTCGAGCGGGTGATGGAGGAGCGGAGGGCGCAGGACGACCCGGAGGAGTATGGGCGGATTCGGCGGGGCTGGTGCTGGGGTGAGGAGGCGTTTCGGAAGGAGTTGCTGGCGCAGGTGGAGGAGCGGCGCGGGGCGTCGCATTACGGCGCGGAGTTGCAGGAAAGCGCGGCGCAGAAGGCGGAGCGGCTGGTGCGTGAAGGGCTCGCCAAGCTGGGATGGACGGAGGCGGAACTGGCCGCGCGGAAGAACGGTGACAAGTCGAAGTTGAAGCTGGCCGTGAAGTTGCGGGCGGAGACGACGACCTGCCTGCCGGCAGGCAGGTGACCTTGCAGTGGATTGCCGCCCGGTTGCAGATGGGGACGGGCGCGAGTTTGTCGAATCTGCTGTCGGCGCAGCGGCTGGGACAAGGATAGCGTCAATATGTGGGACTGACCCCTTTTGGGACGACCTTCCATCGATAATCGCCGGGCGGAACCGTGACGCCGCTATCGTCCTTTAAATCCCACGGTTCGGCGTTGTTACCGGCTTGGCGAGGCACCTGAGCGAAGAGGTTGCGAACTCGTCGGCCGTGGGAGTCGTCGATCACCAGAGCCGCTTCGCCGGCGCGCGGCAACGAGTAGGAAATCGCGACGGGCGGTGGCGTTTCCGTCGTGCTCGGCGCCGCGGCGGAAGCCTGTGCGCAGGTGATGAGGAGCCATGCCGCGAATGAGACGAGGGGCTTCATGAAGGTAGCGGCTGACTGCTGGGGCCCATGCCGCCATGACCAGGCGGCGCGAGCAACCAGGACAAAATGAAGATTCGCTTCATGGCGGATTGCGTGGCCGAACTCTGCCCGTTGTCGTGGCGAGAAAACAACCGCCCGGTGGGATGCTGACTGAACTCGTGAAAGCACCTGGCCCGTTGCCGTGGACCGCAGGAAAACAACGCGCAACCCCTCGTAGAACCAACTCGCCAACCGCCGCCGCCGGCTTCATGCTCGCCAGCAAATGGCCCGCAAACCGAGCACCGAGACCGCAACCGCCATCATCGGCCTCGAGGCCGACATCGGCAAAGAACACGCCGACACCTTTCGCCGCGACCTCCACCCCGTCCACTCTTGGAACTAACCACCCCATGTTCGAACAAGCCTTCCGCAACATCGACGACGCCCTCCGCAAGGAAGCCGGCTGCGCCACGGAGCTCGACTACGCCGAGCAGACCTCCTGGCTGCTCTTCCTGAAATACCTCGACGGCCTTGAACAGGACCGCGCCACCGAAGCGCAACTGGAAGGGAAGAAATACACCTACCTCCTCGAAAAACCCTACCGCTGGGACGTGTGGGCCGCGCCCAAGGACAAATCCGGCCAGCTCGACCACAACACCGCCCTCTCCGGCGATGACCTCCGCGATTTCGTCAACCAAAAGCTCTTTCCCTACCTCCATAAGTTCAAGGACCGCGCCGCCGGCCCGAACACCATCGAATACAAGATTGGCGAGATCTTCGGAGAGCTGAAAAACAAGATCACCAGCGGCTACAACCTCCGCGAGATCATTGACCACGTCGATGAGCTGCGCTTCCGCTCCCAGACCGAGAAGCACGAGCTGAGCGCGCTCTACGAGGAGAAGATCAAGCGCATGGGCAACGCCGGGCGCAACGGCGGCGAGTATTACACCCCGCGCCCGCTGATCCGCGCCATGATCCGCGTGGTGAACCCCCGGCTCGGCGAGACCATCTACGACGGCGCATGCGGCTCGGCCGGCTTCCTCTGCGAAGCCTTCGATCACCTCCGTAGAGCCAACCCCAAGCGCACCACCGCGCAGGACAAGGCCCTTCAGGAGCGCACCTTTTACGGCAAGGAAAAGAAGTCCCTCGCCTACGTTATCGGCATCATGAACCTGATCCTGCACGGGATCGAAGCGCCGAACATCATTCACACCAACACGCTCACCGAGAACCTCGCCGACATTCAGGAAAAGGACCGCTACGACCTCGTGCTGGCCAATCCGCCCTTCGGCGGCAAGGAACGCCCCGAGGTGCAGCAGAACTTCCCCATCCGCACCGGCGAGACCGCGTTCCTCTTCCTCCAGCACTTCATCAAAATCCTCCGCGCCGGCGGACGCGGCGGCATCGTCATCAAGAACACCTTCCTCTCCAACACCGACAACGCCTCCGTGAGCCTGCGCCAGCACCTGCTGGAAAGCTGCAACCTCCACACCGTGCTCGACTGCCCCGGCGGCACGTTCCAGGGAGCGGGCGTGAAAACGGTGGTGTTGTTCTTCCAAAAAGGTGCCCCCACCCGGAGGGTGTGGTTCTACCAGCTCGACCCCGGCCGCAACCTCGGCAAGACCAACCCGCTCAACGACGACGACCTCGCCGAGTTCGTGCAGCTCCAGAAGACCTTCGCCGACTCGCCCAAGAGCTGGAGCGTGGACGCGAAGGACATCGACCCCGCCACCTTCGACCTCTCGGTGAAGAACCCCAACGGCGGCGAGACCGTGACCCACCGCAGCCCGCAGGAAATCATGGCAGAAATCGCCGCCCTCGACGCCGAAAGCGCCGAAGTGCTGGCCGGCATCAGGAAGCTGCTATGAAAAACGATGGGAAGAATCCGAA
>Ga0194131_10009834_pt1 | contig 11935 bp, 7 predicted proteins | sample TA2KigO120mmetaG_FD_148631 | JGI IMG/M metagenome (GOLD analysis project Ga0194131, IMG submission 148631) | Freshwater microbial communities from Lake Tanganyika, Tanzania - TA2015053 Kigoma Offshore 120m | ecosystem: Environmental > Aquatic > Freshwater > Lake | place: Tanzania: Lake... | reverse complement strand
GATGCAGACCTTCATCGACGCAAAGCACTTGAGCCAGGAGAAAATGCTCGATACCTTGCACTCACCTCCGCAGCCGCTGGTGGCTGTCGGATAAGACCAACTGTCAGATCAAGTCCTAGCAAGTACAACGTAGCGATGTCGGCGTCGCAACAGATCGCGGGTGGCCCGCATCTGCTGGGGATAGGGGTAGGCCAGCGGAAAGAGATTGCCGCGCAAGAGGTCGGTGATCACCTTGGAGTCAATGCGGTCGTTTTTCTTTTTGGCGCCATGGATGGCTTTGAGGTAGAGGGCATGGCCGAGGTAAAATGGAATGCCGGCCTGGTGGCAGCCGTCGGCCAGCCAGTACCAGTTGAAGGTGGACTCGACCCCGACGACCACCTGCGGTCGGTAGGGTTCCAAGGCGGCCAGCAAGAGGGCGACCTCGTTTCTCATCTGGCGATGGAAGAGGAGGTTGCCGGTGCGATCCATAATGCACACATACATTGACCGAGCATGCAGATCGATGCCGCAGTAGTAGGTGCTGTCGATCTGGGCGTAGTCCATAGGGCCCTCCTGGGAGAGTGTGGATGCAGTAAAAACGGGACTCATCCATAAAGTACCTTGAGGGCCTTTTGAATAATATCACCGCGTTGCCGGCTCCGGTCGGGCCTTGCCCTCCCTTCGCCCAACCCTTGGTCTGTCACGCCGTTTGCCAGGAGCGGCAAACGCCGCGCCAGCCCTGCAGGTTCGGCAACGCGAAACGTTTTATGCAATGCAGTAAGAAACCAATCTGGAGGAACGAGATGTATACTATTGTTGGAGTTGTGGTTATTCTGATGGTAACTGTGAATTCCCAGTTATCTATAGCAGAAGAGGAGGAGTTAGCACAAGGGGCTCAAGTTCGAGCTGACTCAGTAACTGCCACCTCTCTTTTTGCTCCCTCAGCACGCTTTTCCGGGAAGAACTTCCGGGAGCTCCATAAGAAGTTTGTAGTAACACCCAAGGGAGAATTTGAGACATCCAAGGAGTACCAAGAAAGAGCAAAGAACTCATCGAGTGACGTATTTGCCTTTCGTCTTCCTTCATCGGGTATTCATGTTTACGCCAAATACGATGCTGACAAGGGTCAGTTTGCGATAACCATCGGTGGTGAAAGTCTAATCTCGGGATATGACTACGATTCAAATCGGACGTTGCTTATAGTCGATGAGTCTGATGAGGAAACCGGTAGTTACGTTGGATCAAATGCATTTGGTGTTACGGCAAATATAAGAGAATGGACAAAAAGGCAATGGGGTATCAGTATAGATCGAGAGTCTTACAGACCCTTGGAGCTCGTACTCGAAGTTAGCCCAGAATATGCGCGACTGCTAAAAGACAACTTATGTGTCGTTGTTGAGTGCTCACTTTCTCCAGTAGTTGTTCCAGAGGTGTTGGCAATAACTGGTGATGCAACCGGATACTCTAGCTCGAAGCCGACATTAGAGTTGCCTGTGGATATAACCAAGTACCAGTACGCTATCCCAGCAAGAGTGTTCACTTATTGGATCTTCAACAGAAAATCGGGTGAACTCCTTGGCAAGTATGCCGCCAATGGCTCAATCTACAGGTAGATCCAGTGTTAGAGGAGATAGTCTTTCGGTTGAGTCGGTAGAAGCTGCTGAGCAACCAGGATGATGGGTGACAGATTATACCGGGATGATGGGTAACACTTTTTGGGTGGTATCTGGGTGTCATTCTCGTAGGATCATGTCTCGTTCATCGACCTTGGCAAGGAGGACGTTGGCGAAGTGAATGGCCCAGATGCCATCGTCGGTTTCTTCGAGTCCAACGTGTAGGAGTTTGAGGGGGTTGGCGAGGAAGAGGAGTTTGTCCTTGAGTCGAATGGTGCCGGCCTCGGTGACGCGTTTGACGAGGAAGTGGCCGGGGTATTCGAGAGGGGGGAGTTTTTTGGGGAAGGGTCGTGTGGAGGGCTGGTAGCACTGGCTGGGGGTCCTGGCGTCGAGGGCCTGGTGTGGGCAGTGGCGGGGTGCATGGCTACGGTCGTGAAGGCCAGGGAGGCCCTCCTGGTGGTATCGGGTGAGCCATTTGTAGCCGGTTTTCCGGCTGATGCTGTCCCGGGCGCATAGCTTGGTGTGGCTGTAGGGGCCGAGGCGGTCATCGGCGAGGAAGCGGGTGCGGGAGTCCATGGGTGAGGTCTCCATCCAGGGCATTGCCCAACCTCCGGGTGATGTGGTGGGTTGGTCAGTAGGTTCGGGGATACTGTTACCCATCATCCTGGGAGAATCTGTTAACAATCTACCCGGTTTGTACCCCAAGGAGGCCAAACAAACGCTGACCAGGAGATGAGGAATGACTGAGTTGACGAATCGGCCTGTAAAACCACCCCGGCAAGGAGAAGAGGCTTTGGACGAGAATATCGTGAATGCCGAAGACGGGAATACCAATCACAACAATGCGGAACTGCCCGGAATCGTCTCGACGCTGGGCGAACTTGGGCCGGGAGCCGTGGTGACCGAGGAAGGGCTTGCCCGACTTTTCAGCCGCCACCCCGCCAGCATCAAGCGGGCAGTACAGCGCGGCGAGCTGCCGCCCCCCTGCCGGCTTTTTGGCCGCAATACCTGGACGGCGGGGGCACTGGTTCGTCACATTGAGGCCAGGCTGGACGAAGCTGCCCGTCAGGCCACAAAGATGGCGCAGAAACTGACCAGGCTTTCTCCCTGAACTATGAGTAACAGAAAAGTATCTTACACATATGGGCAAGAGAGCGAAGCGATCCAGAGCAGAGATAGCTGCCGATAAGCGCCGGACTGGAATGCCGCCTAGGTTGGGGAGGGAGAATCAGAGAGCGCGGGTGATGGTAAACCTGACCGACATAGAGCATTCCCGGTTGACGACATTGGCAGGGGCTGAAGGCCTATCCCTATCGGCGAATATCATCCGCATCTTGAAGGAGAAGGGGGTGTTGTAGTGGCAGGGGTACGCTCAAAGGCGAATCGGCGGGGTCGGTACCAGGGGTGGTTCATCAACGCTTCCGGCAAGCAACAGTTCTTTCTCGGCACCCGCAAGAAAGAGGAAACGCGCCGTATGGCCGAGCGTCTAGAGGACGAACACCGGCAAGTGCGGCTGGGGTATCGGCCCGCGCCGAGTACGGCAGACCGGCACAGCCGGCGCGGTTTTGAAGAAACGGTTGCGGAGTATCTGGCCTGGGGCGGGAGCCAGGGAGGAAGAGGTGGCAGGCCCTGGAGCGAAACCCATGCTCGCAACCGCCGGATTTGTCTGGCCTGGTGGAAAGACCGCCTGAGTGTAGAGACTTTGGCGGACCTGGAAGGTGTCCTCCCGCGCGTAGAAAAGGCCCTGCGGGAGCTTCAAGCCAACGGGAAAGCCGGCAAGACTCTTGCCAATCACGCCGAGGCTCTGCACGCGCTGAGCCTCTGGTGCGAACAAAGGGGATATCTGGCCGTTGATCCCCTGAAAGGGCTGGCCAGCTTCGACACCACCCCTAAGACCAGAAGGCGGGCTTTGAGCGCCGAGGAGATCACCCGGTTCCTGGGCGCCTGCGCTCCGCACCTGCGCCTGCTATATGAAACCGCCTTCCTCTCGGGGCTACGGGCAAGCGAACTGCGGAGTCTGACCCTGGGGCACCTGGATCGGGGCCGCTGCGGCCTCCGACTGGATGCCGCCTGGACCAAGAACCGGCAGGAGGGGTTCCAGCCTTTGCCCCGCCCGCTGGTGGAGCGCCTGGTGGCATCTGCCGGGGAGTCAGACCGCCTCTATGTGCAGTCCTACGAGGTGGCCCGGCAACGTCGGCCTGCTCCCAAGGGTCGGCTGCTCTACGTCCCCTGGCACACGGCCCAGGCTGTCTATGCGGATTTGGAGCGGGCCGGCATCCCGCAGTGGACGCCACAAGGCAAGGTGGACTTCCATGCGCTCAGGGTGGCTTTCATCAACATGGTGATCGAGGGCGGGGCCACAGTGAAGGAAGCCCAGGTGCTTGCCCGACACTCGACGCCGGACTTGACCATGAACGTCTACGGACGGACCCGCCCGGAGCGGCTGCAAGAACACGTGGAGCGGATGGCGGACCGGGTGCTTTCTGGGCCGGACTATGTTCCCAGCATGTACAAGCAAGCGGTGGGCGCGGAAACAATAGCGCAACTCCCATGGATTCAAGAGAGTTGCGCTCAGTAATAGTGGTGGGTGGAGCAGGAATCGGACCCACCTGGCGGCGCTCTCTCTCCCCCACAACGGATTTGAAGTCCGATTCGGTGCATTTACGTAAGAAGCAGGATTTTCAGGTACCTGCGCGTATCTGCCCCTTTCTCTTGTTTTTACCTGTTACGTTTGGTTAGCTCAAGTGAAGGGCGATGAGGCACCCTTTGGGCACCCAAATGCAGAAAGGAGTCGCCAGGTGGACACCAAGTGGCCCCTGGTGGGCCACCCCCCAAAGGGGCGGGGACCGCATGACTCGCTGAACTCGGGGAGGCTCCATTCCCTTTACCAGTGGTTTGTTCCTCCTCTCCTGCTCCAGAATCCACGCTAATCCAAGAGAGCCTAACCCTTCAGACTCCTTTGCTTGCCAAAGGTCATCTCTCTAAATTAATCCGGAGTGGCATCAGCCGTCCCAATTCAGCCCACCCTGATGGGAAAAGTACTGAGGTTCCTACGCTTCAGACTTCGGATTCTCTGACGGGAAACGTGGGGCGACATTGGACAAGGACAGGGTGCCATGCTCTCGGTATTTCTCTAGCGTAGGCCTAGATATAGCGAATAGTCGCGGTTCAATCAGTAGTTGTGCGTTAAGTGGCTGTTTGTGCAGTTTGATGCAAGAATCACGTAATGGAATTGGTCTCAGTGTGGGTCCCATGGGATAGTGGATCTGTTTTGAGACTGAGATTGCGGAGAGGTAACTCTAAGTGATCGACTCTCGCTGGCAATACCTACGCAAGTACCAAGGCATACGCCGTCGCGAGACGGCTCCATTGAACGAAGACTTGAGGGAGATGAAATTTGCAGCCCCTGCCGACGCTCTAGATTGGTTCGTTCGCGAGTTCGAAAGTGTCGATGCAAGGAAGATCTACGGCTGCGGACCGTGCTGCAATGACTTCATCTTTTCATTCATTGGAAGACTAGAAAGTGGCTGCGGGAAAGACCTAAACGAGGTTGTGGCAAGTAGATTTGATCTAATGACAGTAGGGGAAAAGCATTCAGTTATTGCGTCATACGAGTGGTTCTTTGGCTATTGCGGTGGTGATGAAGGAAGGGAGAAATTGAGACGGCTAGAGGAGTCATTGAGTCAAACTGAGTTCTTCCGAGAAATCCGAGCCGCGAATGAAGCAGCAAAAGAGAGAGCGAGGCTTGCAGGACTTAAAGAGGCCCATCTAGGCAAATTTAGCGCTGAAGAGTCGGAGATTTCCAGAGAAATTGGCAGTCATCGCCAAGAGATCCAACGGATTCAATCCGAAATCGAAATCCTAAACCGAAAACTGCAGAGTGTCCGTCGAAGCAAGGAGCGAGAGTCCGAGTTATATGAGTTCGACAGACTTTCGGTAAGCAGTCAGATTGCGGCGTTAATGGGCTCAGGAAAACCAATAGCGTACTACGAAGGAAGGCTTGCCAAAATCCTAGAAGAATGTGGTTTCAGACAGATTTCGAGACAGACTAGAGAGAAGTTACTTGCAGACTCAAAGAGTGCAAAACCCGGAAAGCTTCCCCAGGTCGCCAAGTTGCACAAGATCATGAGAGGGGTAGGAAGCAGATGATAGCTGATCTCCTTCTCGACCCGCGCTTGCATGCTCGATAGGCTATGGGAATCTTCAGCATCGCATGGCCATTCGCTACAGCCTCGACGGCCCTCATGGGCCGCGGCCTGGGCTCAAACGTAGGCGCATCCGACACGCGATGAGGGCGACAGACAAGAATGCGATCGCATGAAAGCCCCAGCCGATGACACGGGAAGCCTCATGAGCGTCGAAAGAGATCGGCTTCTCTCCCTCATTGAGTTCTCTCAGCAGTCCGCTCGGTTACGGAGCAGGCCAGCCGCTACCGTCGCCGCACACGGTCTTTTCGCTCTGTACGAGCACGAGATCCAAGGTCTGCCGGGTATCCGCATAAACGTCAACGGCCCAGAGAGCGAGGACGAGATTTGGCTTGCCGTTGAGCGGCTGCACGAGACGAGGCCGCCCGATGTTGCCAGCGCGGTACTTCGACCCTGGATACAGATGACGCAGGGGCCAGCGGAAGAGCCGCGGCTGCGCGAAGCCACGGATGGTGCAAGTCTGATCGCAGCGGGCACGCATTGTTCATCAGGCAAGCCACCTGAGCAAGGCAAACCTGCCATCGACCCTGAGGCGCCGATCACGCTGTCTGACTACGAGGAGGTCGGTCTGGTCCGGGCCCAGTTCGAGACCTACCTCGCAACGAGGTGGCGTCCCTGGGCCGAGGAAGAAAAGCGTCGTCGCAGGACCATCCGCTTCTATTCCCAGCTCTTCACGCTAAAGCAGCAGCTCGAGGGCAGCATTGTTGAAGCGCAACTCGAACTCGTCTGGGGCTTGGGGCTCGGCATCTGGAACTCCAATGGCGCCAGTGTGAGCTATCCGGTCGTAGGTGGGCTGGCCGAAATGTCGCTCAACCCTGTGACGGCCGAAGTGGAAATCCGACCTCGGGATGTCGATGCTCGCATCGAGGTCGACTGGTACGCCTCCGTCGATAACCCTGGCGTTGCCGATCTGGAGATAGCGGCGAAGGAGTTCTTCGGGAGAGCTACGACGACCTTTTCGCCGTTCGACCGCGGCACCTTCGAGCCTCTGCTTCGTACGGCGGCTACCAACCTCGACGCGAACGGCATTTACTGGCCAAACGAAGTGCCAGCGGAGGACCGGACGCTGCCCAAGTCCGACGACAAGCTCAAAGTCACCGACACATGGGTGCTCTTTGCACGTCCGCGCACCAACAACCTGTTTCTGCAGGACCTGGACAAGCTTAAGAAACGAGCCGAAGAAGCTGAGGTTTTCCCGCCGGCTGTGGCCGCCGTCGTGAGAGACCCTGACACGACCAACCCGGTCGTCGAACTGCCGTCCTTCCGCGGCGTGTCCGCCTCGTATCACGCCGAGCGCAGCACGAGCACCAAGAAGGCGCGTGACCTCTACTTCCCCAAGGCCTTCAACGACGAGCAGGTCCGTATCATCCAGCTGTTGGATGACTCCGATGGCGTCGTCGTGCAGGGCCCGCCTGGCACGGGCAAGACACACACCATCGCCAACGTCATCTGTCACTACCTGGCGGAGGGCAAGCGGGTGCTCGTGACCTCCATGAAGGATCCGGCATTGGCCGTGCTGCAGGAACAGCTTCCCGAGGAAATCCGTCCGCTCGCCATTTCGCTGCTGACGAGCGAACAGGAGGGTATGAAGCAGTTCGAGCACGCCATCGAAAAGATTGCCTCCGAGGTGCAAGGCCTCGACCGCAGCAGCACCGCGAGGACCATCAACCATCTTTCGGAATCCATTGATGGTTTCCACGGCAAGCTTGCCAGCATTGACCGCAAGATTAGCGAGTGGGCGAAACGTAACCTCGCTAAGGTCACGTTGGAAACCGAGGAGATCGACCCTCAAGACGCCGCGCGCGAGGTGGTCGGGGACGTCGACCAGTGTGAGTGGATTCCCGACACGCTTGGAGTCACTCCCGAGTTCGCCCCGCAATTCTCGGACGCAGATGTTGTGCGGCTACGGGAGGCAAGGCGTGCGTTAGGCCAAGACATCGACTACCTCGATGCGTCGCTGCCGCAACTCGTGGAGTTTCCCGACTCCAAGGCACTGCTCGAAGTCCACCAGGATCTGTCCCAGTTCGAAAAGCTGAAACAGGGCGTGGAAAACGGCGACGTTCCGGCGCTCGCCGATTCGACGCAGGAGACGCTCGCTCGCGCTCAGCAAGTCCTCACGCATGTCGAGGCGCTCCACCGCGAACGCGACGAGGTAGTGCAGGCGCATCGCAATTGGACGGTCGCCATGCGCGAACGTCTCCGGCGCGGCGGCAACGACAACCTGGTGCCGATTCTGGAGGCCCTCGGCGCCGAGCTTGAGCATGCTGTCGAGCAGCGCAAAGCGTTTCTTGAGCGGCCGGTTACCACGACCGCAGGCATCGAGCTGGATCCCGAGCTCACGGAGGCTGTGCGCAATCTTGCCGCGGGCAGGAGCCCCTTTGGTCTGATAGGGCTGTTCGGCAGGTCCGCCCGAAAGAAGCAGCTGGACAGCATTCGCGTTCTCGGCAATCCCCCTGCCAACGCCGAGAGTTGGGAGCATGTCGTCGAGCATCTGGCGTTGTTGAAATCCCTGCGGCAACTGGCCTTGCGCTGGAACGCTCTTGCCCCCGAGCTTCAACTTGAAGCCGTACCGGGGGACAAACCGGAGGGCGGCCTGGCCGCCGCCCAAGACTACGCCCTTTACCTCAAGGTGAAGGGCGTAGTGAAGGCGGAAGGAGAACTCAGCGCCGCAGCTTCGCTCGTTTTTCCCAACTGGGCTCATGTGCGCGAGCTGGCGGATAACACTGAGCGACTCGCCGAGCTGGAGAGGGCGCTGCGGCACCACCTCACCAAGAAGCGACTCGCCAACGTGTGGGCTCAGAAGGAGCGCTTTCAGAAGGTTCTGGACGGCCGCACGGGCCGCGTCATAGAGGACATTCGCCGGTTTCTCGCTGGGACGCTGGGCAACCCTGAGATTGAAGACGCCCGGATGCAGGCTGAGTGGACGGCGCTGATGGCGGAGCTATCTCGCGTGCTGGGTTTGGGCACGCACCTCGCAATCGTGCGCGAGGTTTGCGACAAGGTGGAGGCCTCCGGAGCGCCGAGGTACGCGGCCGTGCTTAAGCAACCGATTGCGGGTACCGTGGATGGCCTGCTTCCGGACAGCTGGCGCAAAGCCTGGCGCCTGAAGCGCCTCACCGCTTACCTCGAGTCGATTGACGCGCACGAAGAGCTGAAGAAGCTGGCGAGAGATCGCCACGACGTCGAAAGCGACCTATCGCGTGCCTACCGCGACATTGTGGTGAAGCGCACGTGGCTCAAGCTTGCAGAGAACGCCTCCCCCAGCATCCGGGCCGCGCTGCAGGCGTACCTCAACGCCATCCAGAAGATCGGCAAGGGCACGGGCAAGCGCGCGGTGCGGTACCGGCACGATGCGCGCATGGCAGCGTCCCAGGCGAACCCCGCAGTGCCGTGCTGGATTATGCCGCACTACCGGGTGTCGGAATCACTGCCCGCGGAGCTGGGCTGCTTTGACCTCGTCGTCATCGACGAGGCGTCGCAATCAGACCTAACGGCATTGCCTTCCCTGTTACGTGCGACGAAAGTGCTCATCGTCGGGGACGACAAGCAGGTTTCTCCCGAGGGCGTGGGCCTGGAGGAGGAAAAGATTCGCAGCCTCATGAGTCGCTTCCTCGGCAATCAGGTGGAGACCTATCGCCCTCAAATGTCCCCGGAGCGCTCCATCTATGACCTGTTCAAAGTAGTGTTCGCCAGGAGCGCGGTGATGCTGAAGGAGCATTTCCGCTGTGTCGGCCCGATCATCGAGTATTCCAAACGCGAGTTCTACAACCACGAGCTGCGACCACTGCGGATGCCCAAAGCCTCCGAGCGTCTTGACCCGCCCCTTATCGACGTGGTGGTGGAAGACGGCTATCGCAGCGGCGACGTCAATCGGTCCGAAGCACGGTTCATCGTCGATGAAATCAAGGCGATTGTGGCTGACTCGAAAATGGCCGGCCGCTCCGTCGGGGTCGTCTCGCTGCTCGCAGACAGGCAGGCGAGGTTGATCTGGGACCAGCTGACTGACGAGCTCGGACCGGAAGTCATGCAGCGCCATCACATCACTTGTGGCGATGCACGCACGTTTCAGGGCAAGGAGCGCGATATCATGTTTCTCTCGATGGTGTCTGCGCCCAACGACGTTGGTGCGCCGCTGTCTCGCGATAGCTTCGCCCAGCGTTTCAATGTGGCGGCTTCGCGAGCGAGGGACCGGATGTACCTCGTGCGCTCAGTGGCACTGGGGCATCTGAGCGAAGCTGACCGCTTGCGGCGCAGTCTCATCACACACTTTGCGACACCGTTCGCCCAGAACGAGATGCGGATGGAAGACCTGCGCACCCTTTGCGAGTCGCCTTTCGAACGCGACATGTACGACGAGCTCGCGCAGCGTGGCTACTGGATCACCCCACAGGTGCGGGTCGGACAATACCGCATTGATATGGTGGTTGAGGGACACAACGACGCGCGGCTGGCGGTTGAATGCGACGGCGACAAATACCATGGCGCGGACAAGTGGGCCGACGATATGCAGCGTCAGCGCGTCCTCGAGCGCGCGGGTTGGGTGTTCTGGCGGTGCTTCGCTTCCGCCTTCGTCCGCCGGCGCAAGGACATGCTGGACGACCTCGTGAAGACGTTGGCCGAGCGCGGCATCGAACCGATTGGGGCCGAAGGCGCTCCAAAGAGTGTGCATACGGAGCACCGCGTCGTGTCCTCAGTCTCCAAACCGGCGAACGATGCCGAGCTGTGGCCCGCTGAAGACCCCGTAAGCCTCCGGCCGCCAACACCCGATGTCCTGCCGGTATCATCCAACTCCGCAAGGGAGGCCTTGCCCCAGCCACGAGAGCCGCTTCGCCCGCCGGCCAATAATGACGATCCTGTCGGCTGGGAACCGCAGCCCACCCCGCCGATCGGCCCGCGACATGCCGCTCTGCCATTCAGCGACTACGTGGAGTATTCCGGGCCGCCCTCGAAAGATCCCCGTGGCGTCGGCACGAGTGTGGTTTCCGAAGGCATCGTTCGGATCGTCGAGGTCGAAGGCCCGGTAATTGCCAAGCGGGCCTACGAAATCTACCTGCGGGGATGTGGCATTCGGCGGATGGGCCACGAGCTGAAGAGCACTTTGAACAAGGCGCTTGCGCACGCCCTTCGACAAAGGCGGCTTGCCTTTGAGAATGAGGTGACTGAAACGGGCTTGCTGTTCTCCGTCGTTAGAGTGAACGGGAGCCCATTGATCAAATTGCGAACCAGGGGCCCACGATCGTTCGAGGAGATTCCTCCGAGCGAGCTGCAGGTTGTAGCGATGTACTTGGTGGAACGTGAGGGTTTCTCATCGGGCAGTGACAAGCATCTGCGTGCGGTCTTGGAGTGCTTTGATCTCAACCGGCTAACCACACAAGTCGGCACGACGTTGCTGGAGATCCTTGAGAGGAGATTCCCGTACGTTGAGGAGTTCATCAACAGAATCCCCAAGTGAGGCGGTTGCATGGATATGAGCAACCGGGCTGACAGGTAACAGAATTGTCCGCGATGATAGGTGACACTTGTGGGTTGGAAAAATCACGTCATTCTCGTAGGATCATGTTTCGTTCATCGACCTTGGCGAGGAAGAGGAGTTTGTCCTTGAGTCGAATGGTGCCGGCCTCGGTGACGCGTTTGACGAGGAAGTGGCGGGGGTATTCGAGAGGGGGGAGTTCTCAGGGGAAGGGTCTTGTGGAGGGCTGGTAGATTGGCCTGGGGTCTTGCCGTGTAGGGCCTGGTGTGGGTGGGCAGTGGTGGGGTGCATGGCTGAGGTCTTGGAGTCCATCCAGGGCATTGACCAACCTCCGGGTTATGTAGTGGGTTGGTCAGCAAGTTAGGGGAAACTGTTACCCATCATCCCGGTATAGACTGTTACCAATCTACCCGGTTTGTACCGAGCTGGGACCTAACGCCGGGGAAGGCCCGCTTAGGGCTTAACGTGCTTTATAGTCCGTTTTCTGAGGGGATCCCTCTATGCGCCAGAATCGAGTATGAGCTGGTACCCTCATCGGTGACACCTATCGTTGGTCAGCGTTGGCTATGGTTCCCGAACGGCAGGACCCTGTGTGCCTAGATTGGTTGAGACAACTGGCCTGACGAAATTAGTGAGCAACCCCACGGGCGAAGGAGCTTCCAACGGAT
>Ga0194131_10009833_pt1 | contig 11938 bp, 10 predicted proteins | sample TA2KigO120mmetaG_FD_148631 | JGI IMG/M metagenome (GOLD analysis project Ga0194131, IMG submission 148631) | Freshwater microbial communities from Lake Tanganyika, Tanzania - TA2015053 Kigoma Offshore 120m | ecosystem: Environmental > Aquatic > Freshwater > Lake | place: Tanzania: Lake... | reverse complement strand
AGGAAAGCGTTGAAATCAACCCACATCGGGGGCCGCACCAGCGACGCGTTGAATAATTTCTTGCCGTGCTCTTTCTGCCAGAATTGCGCGCGCGCGTTGGACGCGGACATGGGCAGCGGCATGAAGGGGATTTCCAGCACGGCAAAATCCCCCAGCCGGGCCGCGACGCGGGAATAGGCCGGCGGCGACAGGTCGGTCACGTCCACGATTGCGGCGTCTGGCGCGGTGATGGTGAGCATGCGGACGCCGGCCACGAAGCCCACCGCGACGACCGCCCCGGCCGGGACGCTGAGCGCCACGCGGCGGGTGGCCAGGGCGGCAAGCGCGGCCAGGCACAGCCATGCGCCAACCAGGAATACGTAGGGTCGGTGCATTCCGTGAAAGCCGGGGATGGTGTCGTACAAGAACCGGTAAAGCGGCGTGCCCGGCCCCAGTGAGAGGACCAGGAAAAGCGCCCCGCACGCCACCCAGAAACGTCCGCCGGAGCGCCAACCCAGGACGCCCAGCAGGGCCAGCAGCAGCCACGGAGGCGCGCCGCCCGACGGACGCCAGGGCGCCTGCACCCGGTGGAAATCCGCCGGGGACACGCTGCAGTCGACAATTTCGTGGGCCGCGAACAGCGCGGCGTCCGCGGCGGAAAAATCCAGCATGGTGCGGCGGCCGGCGAGGATGTCGGCCATTTTCCGGCCCTCCCGCTGGAGACCGGCGGCGGGCCAGGGATGGGGCGGCGGCGCCGTGTCCATGCGGGTCATCAGCACGGCGACGTAGGGATAGAGCGCGGCGGCGGCCAGCCCGGCGGTCAGCGTCCAGCCAGCGGCCGCCAGAAGGCTGGCGCGGCGAACGGCGGGATCGGCGGCCGCCTCGCAGAGCAGCCGGACAATCCCCAGGCCCAGCAGCAGAAAACCCATGGCGCCGTACGGCACGTTGGCCAGGGCGGTGATCACCAGGGCCACAAATCCGCCCAGAAAAACCCACGGGCCCGGACGCGAGACGAGAAACGCCGCCACGAGAGCCATTCCCGGCAGGGCGAGCATTTCAATGCTGCCGATGGAAACGTGGCTGAACACGTAGGGATTGCAGGCGAATATCGCGGCGGCAACGACCCGCGCGCCGCGCTCGGCGCCCAGGCAGGCGGCGAAATAATGGGCGGCGAGACAACCTCCCACCAGCAGGCCGATCAACAAAAGATTGTAGGCGAGGGCCAGCGGGAGCCAGGCCGCCAGACATCCCCCCAGCCAGGGGATGAGGAAGTGCCCCATGTCCTGCAGCATGTTGAAGCCGACCGGGAAGAAAAGGCGCGGAAGCAGCGGCGCCGCCTCGCCGCGGGAGAGCAGGTCGATGGCCCAGAGATTTCCCCAAAGCTCCCACTGGTGACCCCAGCAGCGGGACACCAGCGACATGGGCAAAGGCCAGATGAAGAAGAGGACCAGCAGCAGGTAGCCGCCCGCCGTCCATCCTGTCTCCCGCAGCCGCTGAAGAAACCGCATGACGCCTGGAGTTTCTGCGCTCGGCGGCGCATCCACTCCCTGGGAGCATAAAAAAGCCTGACCGCCCTTTCAATCGCTTCAGTCGTCATTGGTGTGAGTCATGGGGCAATCGTGCGGCCTGAAAGAACCATGAACTCGGCGGGCGAACCGTATCGGCCATGATTTACACGCTCTTGTTTGCCATTCTCACGCTGAGTCTTTTTGTGGGGATGCTGGTGTGCACGGAGATCGGCCGCCGCATTGGAATTCGCCGCCGGCGAGACGATCCGGAAGGCGCGGAAGTCGGCATCGGCGGGGTGGAGAGCGCGGTGCTGGCGCTGCTGGGGCTCTTGATCGCGTTTACCTTTTCGGGCGGAGTGCAGCGCTTCGGCGGTCACCTCGCTATTGCTCTCGTCCATCAACGACATGTTCGACATCACCACGAAGCGCACCATGGCGACCATGATGCACCCTCCCCTGGTCATCTACGGCATGCTGTTCGGCCTGGCACTGGGCAGCGCGCTGCTCACCGGCTATGCCATGGCGCCCGCGCAAAAGCGCAACTGGCTGCACGCCATTGGCTTCGCCCTCGCCGTCTCGATCGTGGTCTACGTCATCATAGACATCGAGTTTCCGCGCCTCGGCCTGATCCGCGTGGATGCCATCGACCAGGCGATCGTGAACGTCCGCGAGTCGATGAGGTAAGCGCCGCGCTTTCCAGGGATTTTCCGGGGGCCTCTGGTATGGTTGGCACATGACTTTCATTGCCGCAAGCAACCCGCCCGCTGAAGTTCGTTACATGAGCCCGGACGGACAGTGGAACGCCGACGTCGAGCGTCGGCTCGACGCCTTCATCGACCGCGTCGAGCGCGGCGAGATCGCACACCCGACCGCGGTGTTTGACTTCGACGGCACGCTGTGCCGCCAGGATATCGGCGAGAACTTTCTCAAGTGGCAGGTGGCCAACCGCAAACTGCAGGGCGTCGACTATTCGCGCGACATCTTTCAGGACTATCAGGACGAGGTCAAGAAGGACCACGCCACCGGCTACGCCATGTGCGTGCGCATCATGAAAGGGCTCCAAGAGCGCGACGTGCGCGCCTGGGCCGCCGACTTCGCGCGCGAGCATACCGACCAGCACGCCTTTGAGCGCCAGAAGGCCCTGGTCGAGCGCCTGCTCAAGGCCGGCGTCGACGTGTGGATCGTCTCGGCCAGCGCCCAGGTGTTGGTGGAAGCGGCCGCGCCTCATCTGGGCATTGCCCCGGACCACGCGATCGGAATTCGCGGCGAGATCAAAGACGGGAAGTTCACCGGTGAGATCGTGGGACCCGTCACCTACCGCCAGGGCAAGGTGGACGCGATTGACGGAACCATTCAGCGCCGGCCCAACTTCGCCTCGGGAAATTCCTGGACCGATTACGAGATACTGCAGTACGCCAGCGAGGAAGCCCTCATGATCAATCCCGCGGCGGACCTTTTGACCGCCTCAGAGGGCAACGGGTGGGCAATTCAGCAGTGGCCCGGGGACCACTAAGTGGCGCGCGACACAAGTAGCGGGATCACACCCAGAGGTCGAGCGGCGAGCGGTTCACGATGCAGCGGAGGATGTCGCTCGTGGTCACGATGCCGACCAGTTTCTGCTGGGCGTCGAGCACCGGGAGCGAGTGGATGCCCTCGTCCACCATCACCTTCGCCGCCTCGCGGATGTCCGTGGTGGGCAGCACCGTAAGCAGGCGGCGGCTCATCACGTCTCCGACCAGGTTGGCGCGCGGATTTCCCGGAACCGCTGGAGAAGCGGCCCTGAGAAGGTCGCGGTCCGACACGATCCCCACCAGGGCCGGGCCGGCCACGATGGGGACGTGGCGGAAGCCGTGCTCGTTGAGCAGGGCGTGGGCGCGCTCGATGGTCGCGTCGGGAGGAAGCGTGGAGACCGGCGAGGACATGATCTGGCGCACCAGGATCGCCTGCTGGCGCTGCTGGGCGCGCGGGGCAGCCTCTTCGTAGACGCGCTGGACGCGGGTGAACTGGTCCTCCGGCTTGTGGCCGGTGTGCATCGTGGCCTTCGGGGTCGCGGTTGGCGGGACGATGCGATACGGCTCGAAGATGCCGTTGCTGAACCAGACAAAGGCCATTGGGCACCCGCCTTCCCGGGAATGTGCGGCAGCGACTCGCGACAGCCGATGAACACATCGTCCCCCTCAGAAATTCGCGGTATCCAGGAATCCCCTTCAACCGAGGGGGGATCGGCGGCCTCCGCGAACTCCAGGTGGGACACTCACATGCCGTTTGAGGAGGGTACCCATGACCTCGCGCCACCCCGCCCGCGTCGCGCTTCTCCTGATTTGCGCCTTCCTGGTCGCGGCGCCCGCCTGGGCCAACTACTTCCGCATCACCGCGCCAGCCGGCTGGGAGCGAGAGGACGACGAGGATGGCGTCGTCGGCTACTGGTCCCCTGACCGCATGGCGGCCATCGAGCTTGACCCCGAGCAGACCGTGGCCGCGAACAGCCTCGGGCCGGGGTTCATGGAAGGCTACATGGACGGCGCCTTCCGCCGCCTGATGGGCAGCATGACCGACGGGCGCATCCTCCAGGACACCGGCACGCGCGTCGCCCCCAGCGGAAACCTGGAGCTGGCCCGCCGAGCGTTCGTTGTGCAGTATCCGAACGGGATCACCGCCCTGGTCAACATGATCGTCCTTCGTAGCGAGACCCACATCTTGTCCACCCGCTACGTCGCGCTGAGCGCACAAGCGTATGACCAGTACCTGCCGGTCCTCACCCAATTTTTCAGCAACCTGGACAACAACCTGGACGTGGCCAGCGCCAACAAGCCGCAGCAGCCGACCCACGCGGCACACGCCTCGGCCGACCCGTGTTACTGTCCCTGTGACGAGCCCCGGCAGCCCACAGCCAAACCTTCGCCGATCAAGCCCGTCCAGACCGCGCCCGTGACGCCGAGCAAGCCGGCCACGCCCACTCAGCCCGCGAAGCCCGCCAACCGACCGCAGCGCGTCAGCGCGCAGACGCCCGCGCGCCCCAGCGAGCCGCCCAGCATTCGCATCACCTCTCCGGGCACCGCCGCCGACGACAGCCGCGACCTCGTCGTGCAGGGCGTGAGCGACTCCTCGGCCACCATCGTGGGATATGCCTACGGGCCAAACCCCATCGCGGCCGTCAAAATCAAGGACAGGGAAGTGGCCATCGCGCCGGCCGGTCCCAGCGACGCCCCGGTCCGCGAGGGCAAGCGCAACGTGGTGAAATTCTCCGCGCCCGTGCGCCTCGGGCTCGGAAAAAACCAGATCGCCCTCACCGTCGAGGACGTTGAGGGCGGCAGCGGCGCCCGCACCATCACCCTCGAGCGCAAGGAGGGACAGGTGGCGGTGGCGCCCCCCCAGGCCCAGCCCCAGGCGCAGCCCCAGCCATGGCCAAACGACATCCGCGCCGCCAAGAAAGGCAACCGTTACGCGCTTCTGGTGGGAATTTCCAAATACCAGCATCGCGATATCACGCAACTGCGCATGACTTTAAACGACATTACCGCGATTCAAAAGGCGCTTGCCGATCCGAAGGTCGGCGGCTACAAGGCGGAAAACATTCGGGTGCTGCGCGACGACGCCGGGCCGGACGCGCAGCCGAACAAAGTCAACATCGAGAAGGCCATGAACTGGCTCACCGCGATGGCTTCAACGCCGGAAGACACGGTCTTCATCTATTTCTCCGGTCACGGCACGAACGATCAGCGCGGCTCTTATCTACTGACTGTCGAGTCGGATCCGGATGCGCTGCTCTCCACCGCCATGAACGTCACGACCTTCAATCAACTGGTAAAGGATATTCCGGCTCGGCGCAAGGTCATCGTGCTTGACGCCTGTCACTCCGGCGGAATGTCGATCGCCGCCCGCCACGTGAACCGCTTGAGCCAGAAAATGCTGGAGGCGCTGGCCGAGAAGTCTGAGGGCGAATGGCGCTTCCTCTCCTGCAAGGAAACCGAGCAAAGCTTCGAGTCTGATGAGCCTGGGGTAAACCAGGGTGTATTTTCCTATTATTTTGTGAAGGGCATGCGCGGGGAGGCGGATGGAAACAACGATCGCCTGGTAACCCAGGCCGAGCTCGAAGACTACGTCAAGGGACAGGTCTTCAAGTGGGCCGCGATGCGCGGCAAGCGGCAGACCCCCCATGCCAGCGGTGAGATTACCGGCGTGATCATCATTTCCCAGCCCAAGAAGTAGCCCCGGTCCGTTTTCCCGGCCGTGCTATCTCGCTGATCTGGATGTCTTGCGCGCTGATAATCACCGTGACCGATTCCTCGGCGGACGCGCCGGACGGCTTCCATTCGTAGCGCGCCACGGTGCCCGGCACCTCGCTGGAGGGGAATTTCCGCGCGCCCGGCAACCCCGCGTCGTAGAACGCCACCACCTTCTCCGGCGGATCCGTAAAGCGCAGCCACCACGTCTGCGTGTCGGTCACCGGCTGTCCGTGCCGGTCGGTCGTGCCCGCCGACAGTGTGTCGCGCACCTCCGCGCCCGGGTACGCCGGCACCGCAAACACCGCCCCGTTCAAAGCCGGCGCCGTCCGCCCGCATCCCACCGCGAGCAGCATCGCCAGCACGAGAATTCTCAGGGAAGCGGCATCCACAATTCGACCTGGCCGGCGATGATATTCGCATTGTCGTGCACGCGCTTGAGAAAATCCTTGAGCAAGAACAGCACGTCCTGCGGCATGATGCGCTCGACCCGCTCCATGAGCGCGATCTGGTGGTAGATCTGCTCCAGCTGCTGGGTCAGGATGTCGTTGCGCACGCTTGGCTCCACATGGGTCATCAGGATGCACAACGCGTAGGTGGCCAGATAGGCGTCATCAAGAAAACCATAAAAGCCGTACTCTTTCTCCGGAATAAAATCCTTGGGACGAAAGAGGTACGCGGAAACCGAGCCGACCAGCATGCGTCCCATCATCGGGGCGTCCTGGTGCAGGATGATGTCCGTCAAACATGAGAGCACGGCGGGCAGCGCCAGCACGAAATCGCGCGCGTCCTGCACGGCGGCGTCCAGGTCCTGCCCGTCGCAATGGCGCGCCACGTTGGCGCGGAACTGGTCGCGCTGGCCCTCATAAAGCGTCTCTAGATAGTGGTGAAAGGATTGCAGCATCAGTCACTTCCCCGCGGCAAGCACGCCGCGCAGCCAGGACTCCAGGGTCACTAGAAGCCAGATCTTCACGCCACGGCGGGGTCGCAATCCTCCCATGCGGCCGTCGAGCAAGCGCTGGAGCCATTCCCGGCGGAACAATCCCCAGGGAGTGAGCCCCTCCAGCAACCGTTCGCGGGCCATGGGGAGGAGCGGGCCGGAAAACCATCCCTCGACGGGCACCAGCATCCCCGATTTGGGCCGCTCCACGATTTCGGCGGGAAGCAGGTCGCGCACTGCTTCCTTGAGCAGATACTTCTCCACCGTGCCACGCAGCTTGAGCTGCGGGGGAATGGCGAACGCGGTTTCCACCACGTCCCTATCGAACAGCGGGGAGCGCGGCAACACGCCGAACGGGGCGCTCAGCGCGTCCACCTTGCTGAGAATGTGGTGCGCGCCCTTGAAGCGCACGTTCATGGCCATCAGCTTGTTCACCAGCGAGGGATAACGGGCGTCGGCCATGCGCTCGTACAGCGCGTTTTCCAGGGGGGCGAGCGCGGCCCGCGCGTCGTCGCTCAGCATTTCCTCCAGGTCGTCCCAGCAGCGCTGGTGCGAGCGCAGGTACGCCCGCTCCATGTCGTGCCCGTCGTACAGCGCGGCCAGCAGCATCGGGAGATTTTTCGGGCCGCCAAAGCACGGGTCGCCGCCCTCCCCGTTGAGCACCACGCCCACGTCGCGGGCGGCCTCGCGGAACATCAGCGCGTTGGGAACGGTCAGCGGATCGCCAATCGGCTCGGCCAGCAGGGCAATGGCCTCGTCGAGGTGGCGCACCACGGTTTCCGCGGGCAATTCGAGCACCGTGTGGCGCGTGTCGCAGTGGCGCGCCACAAGATTGCTGAAGGGCAGCTCGTTGCGATATTCGTCGCCGAAAGAGACCGACCAGGTGCGGATTTTTTCCGAGTGCATCCGAGCCGCCAGCGCCACGACGAGGCTGGAGTCAATGCCGCCGGAGAGCGTCGCGCCCACCTCGCCATGAGGAAGTCGACGGCGCACCGCTTCGTCCAGGGCCGCGCGGAGTCTGACGCGCAGCGCGCCCTCGTCGGACGGGCCGCTCGGCTCGGCGGGCAGCCGCCAGAGGCGTCGGCGCTCGGGCGGGCGTCCCGGGCGAAACGTCAGCAATTCCCCCGGCAGCACCTCGCGGACGTCTTCCACCATCGTGCGCTCGCCCGGCACGTAGGCATACACGAGATAAGCCGCCACGCTGGGGATATGCACCCGGCGGGCCACCCGCCCGCTCGCCAGGACCGCCCCTGGGGACGGCCCGAAGACGACGCCGTCGCCGACCTGCGCATAAAAGAGAGTGCGCTCCCCCACTCCGTCACGGGCCAGCAGCAGTGCGTCATCCACGCGGGCCGCCAGCGCGAACGCGCCGCAAACCTCGCCCAGGCGATCCAGCACGCGGGCCCAGTCGGTGATCGGCGCGCCGTCAAGGGTGCAGGCGTCCTCGTCCACGAGGACCTCGGGCGGGCCCGGCCACGCCCCGGCGACTCTCCCGCAGGGTCGCGCGCGGACCGCGTCCTGGCCGAGCGGCGGTCCGGGCGCGACGCGCTCAGCCGAAACCGTCATCGCCGCCCTCCCCCGCGCCAGCCTCGCTCTCGAAGGAGTCGTCGAGGTGGACGCCCACCCAGTCGCTGTCGCTGTCCGCGCCGCCCTCCTCGGTCACGGGCTTCGAGATAGCGTGGAACAACCGCTTGAGGACCTGCTCCGGCGGCAGCGCCGCCAGCTCCAGGGAATATCGTCGGAGCCACGCGGCGTCCGCCGCGCCCAGCCCGGGCATGCCGGCCAGCGCGCCCACGGCCGGGCCCCAGAGGGCACGCCAGCCAAGGGTGTGCGCGGGCCGCAAGCCGACGTCCACCACGCGTGCTCCTTGCGTGAACCACTCGGGGTCGTTGGCCAGCACGTGCGCCTGCCCGCAGCCCACCGGAGTGGCATCGTGCAGCGCGAACACCTGCAGGCGGGGATTTCGCCGCAGCATCTTGCGCACGACTTCAAAGGCGTGTGGCGGGTATCCATCGACGGACAATATCGCGCAGTTGTTCTCAAAGTGGAAATTGTTGGCCACCAGCAGGTCAACGGCGGACGAGCGATCGGTGATCACCGCGCGATCGAACGAATAGTCTCCGACGTCCGCCTCCATGGGGCGGCGCCGCGGCAACACTTCCTGGCGCACGATGAGCGTCTCTGGCGTGCCGTGCGCCGCGATCCACTTCTCCAGATGGCGCAGGGTTTCCGAGTGTTCCGGACGGGCCGGGCGGGCGCTGTACATCTTGTACATCAGCGCCAGGGCGGCCACGATCACGGCCGCGCCCGACCAGACGTTGAAATTGAAGGCGAAAATCACCGCCAGCCCGAAGGCGACGAACCCGCACGCGAACATGCAGCCCGGCAGTTGCTTACGCCGCTTCACGATGGCGCGCCGCCACAACTCGTAGGTCAGGTTCTCCGGCAGCCAGCGGATGCGGCCCTGGGCCGACACCGCGTCGATGGCACTCTGGAACGCCGGATCGGTGTAGGGATCTCCAGCGGCCGGCTCAAACGCAAAGGGCCACCGGCAGCCCGGACACTTTCCGTCGCTCCGCTCGGATTTCTTCGACTCGCGGTTGCAGCGGATGCACTTCACGGACGGCGGCCCTTCCCATCCACGAAGATTCGCAGCCACGCCTCCAGCATCGCCAGGCACCACAAACGCTCGCCGACGCGGCGGCGGCGCACGTCATCGGCATCATTCCGCCCGGCCAGCATGGTGGCCACGTACTCAGGACGGAACAGGTCGCGCCGCTTCAAGGACTGTGCGCTGAGCAGATCGTGCAGGGGCGCGGCCAGCGGTCCCAGCGTCCACCGGGTGATGGGCACGCTCATCCCGAATTTCTTCCGCCACACGATCTCGCGCGGGAAATACTTGCTCATGATCAGCTTGAGGACGTATTTTTCACAGGCCCCGTGCAGCTTCATCTCCGGCGGAAGTTGAAACGACGTTTCGGCCAGCGCGCGGTCAAACAGCGGCACCCTCACGTCGATGCCCCATCCGTTCGCGGTGCGCTCGGCGCGCGGCAGAATATTCTGCGAGCCCTTCAAGTGGATGTCGGCCAGCCGCACGCGGTTGAGAAACGTGTCGGCCTCGCCGCTTTCCAGGTAGGGCGCCAGCAGCGCGCGTCTCGTGCCGGGTGGGCCAATCTCGGCATGGAACGAGGCGCTGTAGAGCAGATCCTCGCGGCCGTAGAAGCGGTGGTAGGAACGCAGGTAGCGCGCCTCGCGCGAATCTTCACGGGCCGCGAACATCCCCGAGTACAACTCGGCCGCGATCATGGGCTTGGAAGTCCAGCCGCCGAACAATTGATCACCGCCCTCGCCGTTGTACACGCACGACAATCCGGCCTCGCGGGCGCGCCTGGCAAGAAGATACTGGGGCCCGGTCACCGCGTCGCCAAACGGAAGATCGAGCTTCCACACCAGATCCATCAGGACTGGCGCCAACTCGCTTCCGTCCATGGGCACCCATTGCAGATCCAGGCCCAGCGTGGAGGCCACGGTGGCGGCCTGCTCCTTCTCCACCGAGTCGCGCCCGAAATCCAGGCTGAAGGGCCGCACCTTCACGCCTTCCCGGGTCAGCCAGTGGGCCACCGCCGACGAGTCGATGCCGCCGGAGAGAAATACCGCCACTTCCGATTCGCCGTTCAAGCGGCGGCGGATGCCGTCGCGCATCCGGGAGCGGATCAGCTTCACCGCCGCCTTGCGATCGCCCAGCGCTGGATTGATCTCCTCGCGCAGGATGAAGTACGGACGGGTGACGATACCGCCGCTCTGCGCGTGCAGCACCTGGCCGGGGAGCAGGCGGCGCACGCCGCGGATGGGCACGTCCTCCCCGGGCACGAAAGAAAAGGTCAGATATTTGTGCAGCGCCGGGTAATTGAGCGCGATCGGTAAATTGGGAATGGCCAGCAATTGCTTCAGCTCGCTGGCAAAATACAGCACGCCGCCGTGCTCCAGATAATACAGGGAGCGCACCCCGAACGGATCCCGAATCAAGGTAAGGCGCCCCGCGCCGGCGTCCCAGTGGGCCGCAACGAAAGCGCCGTCCACGGTGTCGAGCCGACCACCGAGTATGTCGGGCATTGCCGCGGCCGGATTTTCCCGCGGCGGGGCAAGGCTGCCGGCGCAGGCCACGAAGTGTGGCGCGGCGCGATGAATGGAGGGGGACTTTCCCGGGCGGTCACCCCACCAGCGATAGCCCAGGGCGGCTTCCTCGGAGTGCCACCTGTCGGTCTGGTCGCCGCGATAGTCGATCGCTTCCAACATCAAGTCGAGCGTGCCGACCGGCGCGTTTCCCATCCATCCGCAGATGCCGCTCATGCGCGCACCTGCATGGCCGTGAGATCCGCGAACGTCTCGCGGCGCGTGGAGAGAGTGGCCTCGCCGCCGTCGAGCACCACTTCGGCCGGGCGCGGGCGATTCAGAAAGTGGCTGGACATCGCGTAGCCGTATGCACCCACGTCGTGCAGCGCGAGGAGATCCCCGGGGCGCAGCGCGGGCAAGCGGCAGTTGCGCGCGAGAAAATCCCGCGAGTGGGTGGTGTTTCCGCAAACTTCGGTGGGGATTTCCAGCAACGGCCCGTCCATAAGCGCCGATATGCGATGGTGCGCGTGGTACACGCTCTCGACGACAATGTTCCCCACCGTGGTGTCCACGCCGACAAAACGGCGCCCGCCGCGCTCCTTCACGGAGACCACGGTGGTGAGGAGGGTCCCCGCGGCGCCGACCAGCACGCGGCCCGGTTCCACGATGAGGCGGATGCGGCGGCCGCGTCGCTGGCAAAGCGCCTCCATGCGCGCGGAAACCGCCGCGCCCAGACGCGCGACGTCCAGCGGCGGCTGGCCCGCGCGATAGGGAATTCCAAACCCGCCGCCGAGATTCAAATACGCCAGATCCGGAAGGGCGTCGCTGGCCTCGAGCATGCGATCCATGCACTCGAGGAAGCGCGCCTCGCGCATCCCGTTGGTGCCCGCGTACATGTGGAGGCCTTCGATGCGAATCCCCGTGGCAACCGCCTGGGGCAGTTCCGCCGCGGTCACGCCGATGCGATTTCCCCGCGCCTCGTCGTCGATCAACAGGCGCAGGCCCACCGCCGCGCAGGTCAATTCCCGCAGTTGATCCAGCGAGTCGACGTTGAGCGCGATGCCGTGCTCGAGCAAGAAGGCGCGGTCATCGCGGTCGAGGTTGGTGCCGCTGTACATGATCCGCGAGGGGAAGACGCCGGCCGCCATGGCGGCGTAGGCGTCGCCCGGCGTGTT
>Ga0194131_10009831_pt1 | contig 11939 bp, 14 predicted proteins | sample TA2KigO120mmetaG_FD_148631 | JGI IMG/M metagenome (GOLD analysis project Ga0194131, IMG submission 148631) | Freshwater microbial communities from Lake Tanganyika, Tanzania - TA2015053 Kigoma Offshore 120m | ecosystem: Environmental > Aquatic > Freshwater > Lake | place: Tanzania: Lake... | reverse complement strand
TCGCTCCGCACGGGCAGCGCGCACGCCGCTGGAGCGCGCAGCCGGCCGCGCCCGGTTCCCCGGGTCGCGTCGGCCGGCTCGAGCCCTGCCGCCGGGGCGCCGCGGGATCGGGACTCGCTATGATGCGCGCGTATGCACACACCCCCAGCGCACCCAGCGGCCGCTCCCGCGGCCGACCCTCGCTACAAGTGGAAGGCGTTCATCGCCATCGCCATCGCCTTCGTGACGCAGGTCACCAGCATGTCGATGGTGTTCGTCGCGCTCTCCTCCATCGCCGATGACTACGGCGTCACCCTGCGCGCGGTCGCGTGGGTCGTCGTCGCGCAGGCGCTCACGATCAGCGCGCTCATGATGCCGATGGGCCGGCTCGCCGACATCATCGGCTGGAAGCGCGTGCACCTCGGCGGCCTCGCGTTGTTCGGCAGCGGCGCGCTGCTCACCGCCGTTGCGCCGACGTTCGCCGTACTCATCCTCGCACGGGTCGTGATGGCCACCGGCGCAGCCATGGGCCAGTCCGTCGGCACGGCGATGGTCGTCGCCGTCTTCCCCCCGGCCGAGCGCGGCACGGCGATCGGCAGCCAGACGACCGCGGTCTCGATCGGCGGCGCGTCGGGCCCCATCCTCGGCGGGCTCGTGCTGCAGGTGCTGCCGTGGGAGGCCCTCTTCTGGCTGCTCATCCCGCCCTGCGCGATCGCGTTCGTCGCCGGCTACCGCGTGCTCGACGACCGCCGGGTGAACCAGCCGCGGAGCGCGCCGCGGCCGCCGTTCGACGTAGCCGGCGCCGCACTGTCCGCCGCCGCCATCGCCCTGCTCGTGGCGACCATCAACAACCCGCTCGCGCTGAGCTGGACCTCCCCCGCGATGCTCGGCAGCGCCGCCGTGAGCATCGCGCTCGTCGCCGCGTTCATCCGCTGCGAGTCCCGGCACCGCGCGCCGATGATCGACCTGCGCATGTTCGCGGATCGCGCGCTCAGCGCGTCCGTCGTCACCCGCTTCCTCGGCTTCCTCGGCTCCACGATCACGCTGCTGCTCATGCCGATCTACCTGATCAGCGCGCGCGGCCTGGAGGAGGCCGCAGCCGGCAGCATCCTCTTCCTAGGCTCACTCGGCATGGGCATTGCCGCGCAGGCGTCGGGGCGGCTCTCCGACCGCTTCGGTCCCCGCCACTTCGCGCTCGCGGGCTTCGCGGTGATGGTCGGCACCGCGCTGTCGCTGGCGTCGCTCACCAGCTCGACGCCGTTCCCCGTGATCATGGTCGCGCTGTTCGTGAACGGCCTTGCCCAGGGCATGTGGAACGTCCCCAACAACACGATGATCATGAGCGCCATCGCCCCCGACCGACTCGGCGTCGTGGGCGCGCTCTCCAACCTCACGCGCAACGTCGGCAACGTCGTCGGGCAGGCCGTCGCCTCCGGCGTCGTCGTCACCGTGATGGCCGCGCGAGGCTTCGACGTCCCGCTCAGCCGGATCGCGACGATCCCCGGCGCCGCCGACGCCTTCATGGGCGGCTGGCGGCTCGCCTACCTGCTCGCGAGCGCGTTCGTCGGCCTCGCGCTCACGTTGACGCTCGTGACGCCGCGCCCCGCCACGCGCCCCCTCGACCGACCCGAGCCCGAACGCGCCTCCGCGCGCGGCTAACGCTGGGAGCAACGCACATGCCGCAGATGCGCAAGGGCTTCCGGCTGGCCTTCGCGCTCGCGCTCCTGGCCGGCGCTTTCTACCTCTACCGCTGACTCCGCAGCGATCCCGCCGGCGGCTGGTCCACGTACACCGCCCCGCAGCACGACTCCGAAGAGGTGCGCCGCCCCCGCTCTACACCGAGCGCCAGGCGTAAGGCCTCCCCGCACCCGCTCCCCACGGGAGCGCCCGAGCAGGCTCGGGCGCTCCTGCTGTCGCCCGCACGGCAATCGTCACGCATGTACCGGGTCGCTACGCTACCATCGCCCGAGGCCTGCAACGAGGAGCGCGCCGATGCCCGAAGGGATGCCCGCGTACGTGCTCGTCGCACGCATCGGCTCGATCCTCGGGATGGCGTTCTCGCTCGCGATCGGGCTGCTGCTGCTGATCGGCGGCCTGGTGTTCCCGGCGCTCGTTGCGTTCGCCGCGTTCGCCCCGGCCTTCGGCGTCATGGTCTACGCGGAGCGTCGCGCCGCCGCGGACCGCGCCGCCTCCAAGCGCGCCGACGCGCCGCAGCGAGGCTAGCGCGGCCCCTCGCTGATCTCGATCGCTAGGATCCGGTCCCCGGGCGGCTGGCCGGGCCGCTGCGGCTCGCGCTGCGTGAGCGCGCGCACCACCTCGAAGCCCTCCACCACCCGGCCAAACACCGTGAAGCCCTCGGCGAGCTGCGGCTGCGGCGCGAGCGTGATGAAAAACTGCGACCCGCTCACCTGCTCGCCGGTCTTCGCCATGGCCAGCGCCCCCGCCTCCATCGGTACCGCGTTGCGCTCCACAGGCAGCCAGTAGCCAGGCCCAGCCGTGCCGTCACCACGCGGGTCTCCGCCCTGCGCGACGAACCCCGCGATCACGCGGTGGAACGTCAGCCCCTCGTAGAAGCGGTTGCGCGCGAGGAACACGAAGTTGTTCACGTGCTGCGGCGCCTCGCCGGCCAGCAGCTGCACGCGCACGTCGCCCTTCTCCGTGCGGATCAGCGCCTCGTACTGCCGCGCCGCGTCGATCTGCAGCGCCGGTGCCGCCGCGTAGCTGCGCACGATGCCCGGCGTACCGGTCGCCGCCGGCGACGCGCTCGCCGTCGCCGTGGCGGCCTGCGGCGACGGGCCCACCGTCGCCGTGCTACCGCTCAGCGGCGGGTCGTCGGCGCCCACCCCGATGTCTCCGACGATCATCGTCGCCGCGATGCTGAACAGCATCACCATCATCCCCAGCAGCACCCACCAGCGGCCGTGCCGCTGCGCCCAGCCCAACACGCCCGGCAGCGGCACATCCCCCGTCGCTGACGCTTGGTAGCGCGGCGCCTGGCCCGCGCGGCGCGCACGCTGCCGCTCGCGCCGCTGCTGGCGGCGTCGCTCTGCGCTCATCCCGCGCGCCGCTCGCCCAGCGCGCGCACCGCGTGCACCAGAGCCTCCGGCGCGCGGCTGGAGACGTAGTACTGCCGCCCGTCCGTGGTCTCCACCGCCACCCCACTCCGCACGAACGGCACGCTCCACGCGCGCACCAGCCGGCCCTCGATACGCGCGAACCGCAAGCCCCACCCGCCGAACCGCCACCAGCGGTACGCCTGCGGCGTCACGCCAGCGATCCGCTCGGCATCCAGAGTGCAGCGCACCGGCCCAAAGCGGAAGCGCAGCGCGCGCTCGTCCACCTCGACCTGCAGTCGTGCGAACCAGCGCCACACCAGCACGAGCACGACGCCCACGCCGACCAGCACCGCCAGCGCCATCGCGCGTTCACCGTCGCTGTCGCCCGCGCGCCACGTCGCCACCAGCCCCGCGGCCAGCGCTGCGCCGGCGACGATCCCCAGCGCGTCGAACCAGCGCGAGGCGCCCACGACCTCGCGATTCCGGGCGCGACCGTTCATGCGGCCCGCACTCGGCGCTGCGACAGCTCCGCCGGCATTAGCCCGTGCCTGTTGCGGCGAGTGACGTGGTGCCCCCGGCAGGACTCGAACCTGCGCACCCGGCTCCGGAGGCCGGTGCTCTATCCGCTGAGCTACGAGGGCACGCGCAAGACCCCAATGCGCTGGCCGCGCCGCGTGTCGCACGCCGTTCATCACGCGTCGCTCCGTGCCCCGATGATACTGTGCCGCCCCCACCGCCTGCACGCCGCCCGCCCGCTCGCGCAGTGCTACGCTCCCGCGCGTGCCGGTGCTCAGCTTCACCATCGCGCTGCAGAAGGCCGAGCTGCCGCAACCCCGCTTCGGGCGACCGCTGCTCACGCTCGGCGGCATCGTGCACGCCTTCGAGGTCGACGAGCTGCCTGACGTCGCCGACCCGTGGGTCGTCGTGGAGGTCGAGCACGAGCCCGCGCACACCGGCCGCGCCTTCGACGTGCGGCTCACGATGCAGGACCCGGGCGGCGCCGAGTACGAGCTCGTTGCCGGGACAATCACCGCGCCCGGCGCCCCGCACGCCGACGTGCCGCCCGTCTCCATCCTCGCGTGGCGGCCGTACTTCGCGCTGTCACAGGCCGGCGCGCTCAGCTTCCGCGTCTACCTCGACGGCGCGCTTGCCTTCACGCGCGCGTACGCGGTGATCGTCGCCGCTCCCCCGCACACCTAGCGCGACGCGCACCGCGGCGTGCCGAACACTCAAGCGCTACTCGACGCGCGCGGAGCAGCCTCCGGCCGGGACCGGCGGTAGGGACGAGCGATGGGCAAGGACACCTTCTCCGAGGTCGCAGGCACGCTCCTGCTGCTCGGCGCCGCAGGCTACGCGTTACGCTACTGGCGGGACGGTCGCAACCGCTCGCCGTTGTGGGTGCTGATCGCCCTCGGCATGCTCATGCTGTCGTTCGATGAAGCGTTGAGCCTACACGAGCGCCTCGGGCGGTGGTCCGACGCGCAGGCGTGGCGCTGGGGACCTGTCAACCATAACGACGACGTGTTCATGCTCGCGTACGTCTTCGGCGCCGTCGCCTTGGTCGTCGTATACGGCCACGAGCTGTGGAACCAGCCGCGCGCGGTGCTGCTGCCGCTGCTCGTCGGCGTCGCGGCGAGCGCAGGCTCGATCGTCGTCGATGCGTTCGCCGCGGTCGCCGGCGTCGCGCCAGTCGCCGAGGAGACGCTCGAGCTGCTGGGCGCCGGCCTGATCCTCGTCGCACTACGCGCGCGCTACCGCGCGCCCGCGCCCGCACCGGATCTCGGCGCTGCGCCGGAACACGCGCACGGCGACGCGGCATCCGCGACGGCGGCCGCGGAGCTCGACGCGTAGCGCTCCGTTCAGCGCAGGCCCGCGAAGAACGCCGCGACGTCTGCGGCGAACAGCTCCGGCTGCTCCAGCGCAGCGAAGTGACCGCCGCGCGGCGGCTCGCTCCACCGCTCAAGCCGGTACGACCGCTCGAAAACCGCGCGCGGCACGCCCCACGGCTCGCCTGGGTAGCGAGCGAACGCCGTCGGCACCTCACAGCGCGCCGCGACCCACGGCGGCTGCTCGTGCTCCGCCTCGAAGTACGTGCGCGCGGCCGGGAGCGCGCACTTCGTGAGCCAGTACAGCGTCACGTTCGCCAGCACCAGCTGCCGGTCGAGCGTCGCCCACAGGTCGTCACCGTGCTCCGACCACGCCCAGAACTTCTCCAGCTGCCACGCGAGCAGGCCGACCGGCGAGTCCGTCAGCGCGTAGCCGAGCGAGTGCGGCCGGGTGCGCTGCAGCCGGCTGTACGCCCCCTTCGCCGCCCACCAGCGCGCCATCGCCTGCTGCCACGCGCGCTCCTCGGCATCCGGCTCGCCGGCGGGCGGCACGAGCCCGGCCGGGAAGTTGAGGTGCAGCCCCAGCACCGCCTCCGGGTGCGCTCGCGCCAGCCGCGCCCCGATGTGCGCGCCCCAGTCGCCGCCCTGCACCCCGTAGCGCTCGTACCCCAGCCCCTGCATCAGCGCGTGCATGCGCTCCGCGATGCGCCCCGGGTGCATCCCCGGCTGCCGCGGCGCGTCCGAGAAGCCGAACCCCGGCAGCGACGGCACAACCACGTCGAACGCGACGCCCTCGACCCCGCCCGCGAGCCGCTCCGCCGCCGGCAGCAGCTCGATGAGCGACCCCGGCCAGCCGTGCAGCAGCAGCAGCGGCACGCGCGGCGCGCCCCCCGGCGCAGCGCCCCGTCCTCCCGTGCCACTCAGCACCACGCAGTGCAGCTCCTCCTGCTCGCCGATCGGCCCGCGCAGGTGCGCAAAGCCGTTCAGCCACCGCTGCACCGCGAACCAGTCAAACTCGAACCGCCAGTAGCGCACGAGCGCGCGCAGCGGCACGTCCTCCGTGCCCGCCGCCCACCCGCTCGCGAACGGCACCTCCGGCCAGCGCGTCGCGTCGAGCCGCCGATGCAGGTCGACGATGGCGAGCTCGCTGAACTCCGCGCGAAACGGCAGGTACGGCACGCGCGCTCCTGCTAGTCGCTGCCGCGCCGCCGGTACTGCACCGCCTCGGCGAGGTGCGCCGCCTCGATCGTCTTCGACCCCGCGAGGTCCGCGACCGTCCGTGCGACCTTCAGCACGCGATGGAACGCGCGCGCCGAGAGGGCCAGCTGCTCCATCGCCGCGGCGAGCAGCGGCTGCGCGCGCTCGGCGAGCCGCGCCTGGCAGTGCTCGCGCACCTCCAGCGGCCCCATCTCCGCGTTCGTTACGTAGCCCGTGCCTGCAAACCGCCGGCCCTGCACCGCGCGCACCGCCTCGGACGGGTCCCCCGTCGCGTCGTCAGTCAGCTCGCAGTACCCCACGTGCGACACCTCGATGAACAAGTCGAAGCAGTCGAGCAGCGGCCCCGAGATGCGCCGCTGGTAGCACGTCACCGTCGCCTCCGCGCACGTGCACGCGCGCCGCCCGTCGCCGTGGTAGCGGCACGGGCATCCGTGCGAGTAATGACTACGCCAACGTGCAGCCGGTTCGCCGGGTGTTCGTGCTTCGTCCGGGACGGCGGTCGAAGCCATGAGCGCCTACCCCGCCGCGCGATCCCCGTTCAGTCCCGACAGCATACCCGCTGAACTTCGCGAACTCCCGCAGTGGGTCGGGTGGCGGCTCGTGCAGGTTCCCGACCGGGCGAAGCCCACGAAGCAGCCGCTGAACCCCCTCAGTGGCACGCTCGCCTCCACGACAGACGCAGCCACCTGGGGCACGTTCGCCGAGGCGCTCGCCTGTCCTGGCACGGACGGCACCGGCTTCGTGTTCACCCCCCATGACTCTTATGTCGGCGTCGACCTCGACGGCTGCCGCGACCCCGAGGCCGGCACGCTGGAGCCCTGGGCAACCGAGATCGTCGCGCAGCTCCGGAGCTACACGGAGATCAGCCCGTCAGGCATGGGCGTTCACGTCATCGTGCGCGGCACGCTGCCCGGGACGCGCAGGCGCAAGGGCCCAGTCGAGATGTACGCCGAGGGGCGCTTCTTCACGATGACCGGCGAGCGGCTTTCCGGCACGCCGAGCGAGATTAGCGAGCGGACGGCCGAACTCGCTGCGCTCCACGCGCGAGTGTTCGAGGGGTCCCCGGCTCCTGCGCCGTCACCCCGGCCGATCCACTCGCACCTTGCCGACGACGAGCTGATTCGCCGGGCGCAGGCAGCGTCGAACGGCTCGAAGTTCGCGGCCCTGTGGTCGGGTGACACGACCGCGTACGACTCGCAGAGCGAGGCCGACCTCGCGTTGTGCGGACTCCTCGCCTTCTGGACGGGCCCCGACCAGGCCCGCATCGACCGGCTGTTCCGGCAGTCCGGGCTGATGCGGGACAAGTGGGATGAGCGGCACGGTGCTCAGACCTACGGGGAGCGGACGGTCGCGACGGCCCTTTCCGGGCGCTCCGAGTTCTTCGATCCGACCAACCGCGTCGGCCCGGGTGGCGCGCCGCCGCAACTCGCGCTGACCCGGTTCATGGAGACGGATGCGGGCAACGCCGAGGCGTTCGCGGAGACGTACCGCGACAAGGTCGTCTTCGACCATCGGCTGAAGCGCTGGCTCATCTGGGGTGAGCACCGCTGGATCGCCGACCATGTGTCCGAGGTCCGCCTGCTGGCGAAGGAGATCGCGCGGGCGCGGCTCCGCGCTGCGACCGAGATCGCCGATGACGAGCGGCGCAAGAAGAGCCTCCGGCATGCCGTCTCGTCGGAGTCGCGGCAGCGCCTCGACGCGATGATTGAGCTCGCCAAGGCCGAAGCGGGGATCGCCGACCGAGGCGAGTCGTGGGACGCGCAGACCGACGTGATCGCCGTGGAGAACGGCGTCGTCGACCTCGCCACCGGTGCGCTCCGACCGGGCCGTCCGGAAGACCGGATCACCCTCGCCATCCCGATCCCCTACCGGCCCGACGCCGAGTGCCCGCGGTGGGAGCGGTTCCTGCACGAGATCTTCAGCGGCGACGAGGCGCTGATCGCCTTCGTGCAACGTGCCATCGGCTACTCGCTCACCGGCGACGTCACCGAGCACGCGCTGTTCCTTCTGTTCGGGAACGGCGGCAACGGGAAGTCCGTGCTGCTGAACATGCTCCGGCGGCTTGCCGGCGATTACGCCCTGAACTTGCCGTTCAGCGCGTTCGAACTCGTTGGACGCTCGCAGCTCACACCGGAACTGGCGCTGCTGCCGGGCAAGCGCCTGGTGACGAGTTCTGAGACAAACGACGGGGCGCGGCTCAACGAGGCGCGCATCAAGGCGATGACCGGGGCTGACCCGATCACCGCGAACCCGAAGTACGCGCCCCCGTTCGAGTTCACGCCGGTGGCGAAGTTCTGGTTGGCCGTGAACCACCTCCCCGTTGTGCATGACGACTCAGAGGGGTTCTAGCGACGGGTGAAGCTGATCCGCTTCGAGCGCGTCTTCGCGGAGAAGGAGCGGGACCCGTTCCTGGAGCGGCGGCTTGCCGAGGAACTGCCCGGCATCCTGGCATGGGCGGTTCGCGGTGCCATCGACTGGAAGGTTCGGGGACTCGACCCGCCGCGCAGCGTGCTCGTCGCCACGGAAACCTACCGTGCGGAGTCCGACCCGCTCGCCGACTTCATCGCATCCCAGTGCGTCGTAGCGGACGGTTGCTCGGTGGGCGCGTCCGCGCTCTACGCCGAGTACGCCGCCTGGGCCGAGCGCCTCGGCATGCCGGCCCGGGAGCGGCTGACGACGACGACTTTCGGTCGCCGCGTGGGCGAGCGGTTCACGAGAAAGAGCACCAAGCGCGGCAACGTCTACACGGGGATCGGGCTGCTCGCACGGGTGGAGGGTGGAGGGTTAGAGGGCAATTTGCAGGAACTTTTCCATGACGAACCTCGCGAAGAAGAGTTTTCGGAAAACCCTCCACAACCCTCAACCCTCCACCTGTCACCAACGTGCGATGACGGCTGCGGCACTCCGGTAGCAGAGCCCGGTCAGTTGTGCGACGCGTGCGCTGACGCCGCGCTGCGTGGAGACCCGCTGTGAGATCGCGTGGACGCATCTACGGTGAACCCCGGCTGTCTGGCGTTGAGCGCGAGTACGCCGAGTACTGTCCGCGTGGCTGCGGCAACTTCCTGTCGGAAGAGTTGCAGGCCGGCGCTAATGGGCGCCTCGCGGCCGTGCTGTTCTGCATCGACGACAGTTGCGGCTGGCGGGAGTGGACGGTATCGGACGTCTGCAGCGACCTCGAAGCACTGGCTCGCCAGGGATGCCGGCCGACCGAGATCGCCACGCGCCTCGGACTCTCCGAGAGGACCGTATTCCGGAGGATCGCCGAGCTGCGTGCCGCCTCGTGAGCACGCCTACTTCTCGCAGGCGATCCCGTCCGCATCTCCGTCGCGGGCGCGGTTCGCCTCGTACAGCGCGTCATCGAAGAGGGGAGTGATGCCGAACGGACGGAGCGAACCCGAGACCGTGTTCCCTGTCACACCAACTCGGGCCACGCCGCCCGGATAGATGGCGTTCAGATCCGCACAGTTGCGGAACACCTGCACTGGGGCCACCGCGGTTGCTGCAGGTGGAGGTGCCGTCGGCGCACTCGCGGAGACGCGGCCACACGCGTTTGGGCTCGCAGCATCCGCGGCGACATACGCCGCCTCTCGCGGGTGCCGTCCATAGCCGTCGCGGCTGTCGTATCGGGCGATCGCGTGTCCGGCCTGGATCAGCTCCAGCCCAGCGTCCCGACCTTCGACATCGAGGTACCGGAGGAGGCGGCCGTAAGCGTCCCGGTTGTCCCGCGCGCCGGGCACGAGAGTCACGACTTTGCCCTCGACGATGCGGCTGAGCGCAGCGGCAGCGTCAGCGAAACCGCACTCGCCCCGCTCCGGCGTGTCGATCCCGATGACGCGGATGCGCTCCTTCTGGCCGGTCGAGGAGACGACGTCGACCGTGTCACCGTCGACGACGTTTGTCACCTGCCACGTCTCCGTTGGCGATGCTGCACCAGGGGATGCCGTGGCTCCCCCGGGGCGGCTCGTGGCAACGACCGTCGCCGAGGCGATCGGTTCAGGTGTCGTACTCGGGGCAGGGGTAGAGGAGGGTGCTGATGTTGAAACCAGTCGCGGCGTTCCAGCAGCGGCCCCATCATTCGTTGCGCAGCCGACCAGCGACGCCGCGAGCAGGAGAGTGAGAAAGGCCGACGCGGCATCCACACGGATGCGTCTGCCTGCGACGAAGCACTTCACGCTGACAACTCTCCTTAGCGGAGCCCGACCACACGGTTGTCTCTGCTCCCGACGGCACGGGTTCATCGCCGCGATCAGCAGGAAGCGCGCCGGGAACGTCGCCGCCCCGCGCACGCGCGAGATCGCCACCGCACCCGCCTCCAGCGGCTCGCGCAGCGCCTCGAGCGCCGTGGCGCCGAACTCGAGGAACTCGTCGAAGAACAGCACGCCGCGATGCAACAGAGACTCCCGAGAACACTTGGGGGAAGGTTGCACGCATGGCACGTATCGGAGTCTACCTGCGAATCAGTGAGGATCGCGACGGGCAGCAAACCGCCACCGATCGCCAACGGGAGGACTGCCTACGTTTCGCGGCGTCGCGGGGCTGGGAAATCACGGACGTGTCCGAGGACGTCGACTTCTCCGCCTACAAGCGGGGGGTTCGGCGCCCGGAGTTCGAGCGGATGCTAGAAGCCGTCCACTCGGGGGCCATCGACGGAGTGCTGTCGTGGAAGCTCGACCGCATCAGCCGTCGGATGCGGGAGCTCGTGCGGCTAGATGAGGCCTGCGTGGACGCTGGACGGGCGCTGGATGGCCTAGAGCGTCATGCACCTCGCTGCTCCCTCCACCTTCGCGGAGCAATCGCGCTAGGCCCTGCTAAGCCCCTCGCCTATCGGCCGGAACAGGCCATGCGATGGAACACCGACTAGGCGCGTCACTACCCACAGCGCTTCACCACGTGCTGCTCCGCAGCGGTGCCTTCAGGCGGGACAATCTCCAGCACTAAGGCCGGCCAAGACCGCCGAGAGTCGGGAGCGACATTCAATGTTCGGACGGGGCGGGCCATCGCTATCGTTGTACTACGCACGCATTGAGGATTTAGCGGCGGAACTGTTGAACAAGGAGTCTGCTGACTGTCATACTCCGGGCTACGAATCGGGAACCGCAAAGGGGATCGCACCGTGGCGCAGGACTGGCAAACGATGCATCGGCAGCTGATGAGCGCCCTGGGCTCGGACATCCCGCCCATCGCGATCACCTTTCGCAGCACCCCGCCAGCTGGCGTGCCTGCCTTCGACGACCCCATGCCCGCGCCGCACGAGGTGGACGGCCGCACCGGGCGGGTCGCCGCCGGCTGCGTGTTCTGGATGAAGTCCACCGACCGCACCTTCACCACGGTCGCCGAGGACCACGCCAACTGCTCCGTCGGCTCCGTCACCCACGGCTTCAAGACCCTCGCCGAGGTCGGCGCCAACACCGACGTCGCCGCGCTCCTCGAATCCGGCTGGGTGACGATGGACGTGGTCCCGCAGATCCCCGTCGTCACCCAGCGACCCGCCGCCGTCACGTACGGTCCGCTCGCCGAGTGCGCCACGGACCCGGACGTGGTGCTGTGCCGCATCACCGCGCGCCAGTTCATGGTGATGATGGACGCGCTGCCCGGTGTGCGCGTCGAGGGCAAGCCCCAGTGCCACATCATCGCCATCGCCAAGGAGCAGGGCGAAGTCGCCATCTCAGCGGGCTGCCAGCTCAGCCGCGTGCGCACGGGCATGCCGAACAGCGAGATGACGCTCGCCATCCCCGCTGCGCAGCTCACAAGCGTGATCGAGCGCATCGAGGCGACCGCCGCGTGCGACAACACCGTCGCCCGCTACGCCGCCGACGACATGCGCCGCTTCGCCTAGCGCCCTTCCCCGCACGCGCCGCCG
>Ga0194131_10009829_pt1 | contig 11940 bp, 7 predicted proteins | sample TA2KigO120mmetaG_FD_148631 | JGI IMG/M metagenome (GOLD analysis project Ga0194131, IMG submission 148631) | Freshwater microbial communities from Lake Tanganyika, Tanzania - TA2015053 Kigoma Offshore 120m | ecosystem: Environmental > Aquatic > Freshwater > Lake | place: Tanzania: Lake... | reverse complement strand
ATGGGATGCGCTCGGACATTGCTGCAAAGCCACTCAAATGTTGATTGCTTTGGATTCGACTGCCGTGCCGCTGATCTACCTCGTGGGCGCCATGGCTTTTTGGATCGGGACCACATTAGGATCGTACGGCAAGCGGTCCGGGGAATGGATTCGATTTCCGGAGGGATCGATAATGGTCGGCGTGACAAAGATGACCAAGTTCTTCTTCTTCGCGAAGTTGGATTCGCTGGTGAAAAGTTTGCCCAAGAGCGGAATATCGCCAAGGACCGGAACCTTGTCTTTGGTCTTCCGGACATCTTCTGAAATCAATCCGCCAAGAACCACGGTCTGGCCGTCCCAGACGATGGCATGAGTAATGACTTGACGCACGCGAATCCGGGGCAGTGGTGTTTCCGCGGTCAGAGCCGCTCCGACTGTTCCGCCCACAGCGAGCTGGCTGACCGCTCTGAATCGACCCCCGATTTCGTCGTAACCCAGAAACTCCGTCATGACCGGAAGAATGGTCATCTGGACGGTGAACCCATCGCTCGAGACGTAAGGAATGACGTCGAGACTGGGGCCGGTGGGAAACTGCTGAGTTGTAAAGGTCAGGTTTTGTTGGGCCGCGTTGCCTCCTCCAGCTCCGGTATTGGCATTCGCGCCACCACCGCCCACCTGGCCTCCCGTGTTCAGACCGGTCACGATGGTCGGAATGTCCACCGCAGACAACTGGGCTTGTCTTCCACTGAGTGCCACGACTTTGGGCGCCGCGAGGATATCAGCTCCCTCTCGTTGCTCAATGGCGCGAAGCACCATTCGGAACTGTGGATCTGTGAGAATTCCCGTCATCGTCATGACCGCCGGAATCGAGCTGTCCGTTCCGCTGATGTTATTGAATGAATTTCTGAGCCCGGTGGTCAGCAAAGTGTCTGATTCGGCCGGAAGCGCGGTTGGAATGCCTGCCGTTCCTGGAAAAATCCCGCTCGGATTGGCGGGCGAAGACGCGCCTGGGAAGGACGGGGCGCTTCCCCCCTGGACACCCAGCTTTCCACCAAGGCCGAGCATGTTGCCCACGCGCCAGTCTGTACCCAGGGCTTTGGTGTCAGACTGGGAAATTTCCGCGAATTTGGCTTCGATCAGGATTTGCGGGGGTGCGGCATCCAGCACGTGAATGGCCGCTTCGATGATGTCCAAATCTGTTGCGGTGGCTCGGACAAACAGATCGCCGCTTCGATCGTTGTAAAACACGGCCTTGCCCTGCGCCCCGCTGAGGCTGTTGGTCCCGCCCAGATCGACACCCGCACTGGTGAAAAAGTTCCTCACCAACAACTGGACCGTATCCATGGTGTTGGTTCGGGTAAGGCCCGTAATTCCGAAACCGGTTGTTCCCTGGCCTCCGGCACCGCCGCCACCTCCGCCCCCGCCGCCAACACCCCCACCCTGGCCACCCTGGCCAAGAAGACCGCTGACATCGACGCGAGGCACGGTGACCAAACCTCCACCCTGTCCGCCCGCTCCACCGGCCCCACCGGCACCACCACCACCACCACCGCCGCCTCCCGCTCCGCCGCCCCCTTGCCCGCCGCTTTGGGCGAAATCCAAGCTGAGTCCGGAGACGCTTTCCAAGCCTTGCAGGAAGGTGTTGGGATTGACCTTGAAAGTGCGGGTGAACAGGGGAAGTGGTTCCGGAACTTTGACCGAGAAAACCACGGCCCAATCCGTGACACTGTACTTCACAGGCTTATCCGTCACCATGGTGATGGCTTCGAGCACGTCCGCGAGCCTCATATTGCGGAGGGCCGGATCAATGGAGACCTGAATGGTCTTGGGGTCGGGGGTTTCCGTGGGCTGAGGTTGCGTGGGCTGGCCCGTGTTGGGGTCGAATCCGCCGCCCAAGGCCGGCTGCTGCAAGGTCACTCCCACATCGATCGGAGAGACGATGAAATTGATGCCGACTTTCTCCGGGTCGCGCAAAATGGAGTTGGTGGTCAGATTCCGCGCCACATCGATGAGCGAAACACCGGGAAAAAAGACTTCGTCCAGACGGATCTTGTCCAACTTGGCGTAAATGGCCTGCCTTCCAGCGCCGGTGTAAACCGTGTTCGTTCGCGCAAAGGGGTTAGAAGTGGGAAGGTTCAGCCTTTGCGTGGGTGCTGTCCAAGCCTTCTGAACATCAAGCAGGGCATCCGTTCCATCGAGAATTCGACGGCGTCCGACCTCATTGCTCTTCGCATTCTTGACGAGGGTCAGGTAGTAAAAGGCAGCCCGATTCGTGGGTTCTTCCTTGATCGCCTCATTCAGCTTGGCTTCCGCTTCATCCAACTTGCCGGCTTGGTAGAGGACAATGGCGTCCTGGACCTTGGTGCCTGTCTTGATATTCTGGTCCTTGAATTCCGGGAGCCGGGCCATGGTGTCCTCGCTCGGCACGCGTCCCTTTTGCGCTTCCAAGCCTCTGTCCACTTCTTTCTTGAGAGCAATGGCTTTGGAATTGAGGGGATCGATGCGGAGGACGCGGCTGACTTGTGCGTCGGCTTCCTTGAGGTTGCCGCTCTTTTTGGCCTTGTCGGCGAGGGTGAATCGCACGGAGCTTAACCCGCCGATGGTTTGTTTGCGCTCCTGTTCGATGCCGACCCCGATCCGCATGACCAGAGTATAGGCCTCCTCGTACAGTTTCGCGGATGAGGCCAAGTCATTGCGCTTCTGGGCGGCTTGAGCATCGGTCAGGGTCTTGCGGAGGAGAATCGTGGCTTCCTGCCTTCGAATCGATTCTTCTTCGGCGGTCTGGGCGATGGACTGCTGGGCGGCGACGGGGGTCGCGGCGTGTAGAAAGAGGGCCAGACTCAGAGTGGTAGTGACTGCTTTGATCATGGGCTTGGGTTTGTTTGAAAGCAAAAGGGGCAAAAAAGCCTTACGGTTCCAGCGCGCCTCGGAACCGGACCGTGGTGTTTTTGCCGTTTGATTTGGCCGACAATGTCACGTCTCGATCGGTGATGGCAACGAGATTGTAGGTCTCGCCGCCGAAGGTGATCTTGTCGTCCTTCCTCATTGCGATCCGGTTGATGTTTTCCGGAGGATAGTTGAGATCGACCATGTAACCGGTGACGGACTTATGCTCGGCTTCGCGAGTCACTTTGAACTCGCGGTTTTCATCGGTCCAGACCAGAGTGAACTCGGTGGGATTATCCGCAGGCCCCTTGATTTCTTTGAGGAGGAGGCCTTCCACTCTGCCACCGGGGGTCAGATAGACAGGCACTTTTCTACGTTTCCCGACGCTCTTGTCAGCTTCGCGGGTGAGTCCAAACTGGTAACGGGTGGTGCCGCCCGCGGCATTGACTCCTTCGAAGGCCACGATGAGGTGCAACGGGGTGACTTTGGTCACGTTGACGGCCGCCGGTCCGATTTCGTTACCGGAGGACAACTTGATGATGGAGCCATCGCCTTTGCGGATCCATTTGACTGAATTGAAGAGATTGTTGGTCCCGGTCAGCACCACGCGCGGAGGATTCTTGAGCTTGGCCACTGCCAGTTCATTGGTCGAAAGGTCCACGGTCTCGTACTTTTTCGCGTTCGGCGGATTGACCACGACACGTTCTGTGTCGGCGATTTTTTCCTCCACCGAAGTCATTTGGAAGTACATGAAGGCGGTTCCGCCGACCGAGCCCAAAAGAACCAAACTGAGAATCAGTTTTTCGTAGTGCTTCTTTAGAAAATCCATGCGCCAATTAGGCTTTCGTAAGCTTGACCACTTCGATCAGCAGTTTGAATTTGACCTTGCTCTCGTCGATATGCGTTCCGGGGGCCTTTCCGGTTTGAGGCTGTTGGACGGCTTGGACCATCGGAGTCATTCCCATGGGAGGCCGGTAGTTGCCCATGCGGCCTCCTGCCCCGCCCCCCCTGCCTAAGAGGCCATAGCGAGCCGCCATGCGGGGATCCATGCCCATGCCGCCGTAGCGGGAGAGCACCGAGGAGGGCATCGAAGTCGTGGACTCGCCGCCTTCACCGGATTGCTCGTCGGTAGTCGAGAAAACCTCCATACTGACGGACTTCACATTGAAACAGCCGGGAGCCCGGAGAAGTGCTTCCATCACGGTTGCCAGTTCCGCTGAGAAACCGACGAACGTGGCTTCATAGGTGGAAGAGATGGCGTCGACCGTGGAATTGGTCTTCAGCTTGTAATGCATGAGATACTCCTCGCCGCCAATTTCCGGATCATCGGGCGTTGGGGATCGTCGGAAGCTGATCACCTGATTGACACGCGCGGCGATGAGGGCCTTCGCAATTTGATCGACATCCTCGAGTTGGGACATCAGGAGCGGAATGTATTTTGATTTGAATTCGACTTTCTTGCGCTGGTCGCCGAATCCAAAATTAAACTGGGGCGGCAGGCTGACGCTGACATTTTTCGCCGCGCGCTCGAGGTTCCCAATCGTGTTCTCAAGTTTCGATTTGTAGGTGGACGGATCGACGGTGTTCGAGACTTGGATGATCGAGAAGTGTTTGGATTTCAACTCCGAGAGGAAGTTGGTCACCCGGGTTACATCTTGTTTGGCCGCTTCGATGTTGTTGAGTTTATCTGTCCCAGGGTGAGGTTTACGTTCCGCGAGTTGGTTGAGCAGATCGGTTTGTTCCTGCAGTTTGGCGGCGGATTCCCCGGCTTTCTGCATGTTGTCCCAGAGAAAATAACCGGCGACACCGAGCAATCCCAACGCGACCACCCCGATGAGGACGAGGCCAAGATTCTTTTTGATCCAGGGCATAGGGTGATTAGAGCTTGATCGGCTTCTTGAGCTTCAAGACCACACCAAAACTGAAGGTGGGTTCCGTTTCGGTAACCACGCCTAACTCCTTGGAAAGTTTCGTGCCATTGGTGCCTTCCAGGAACGGTTTGAGCAGCTCGTGGTTCTGCAACTGATGCTGAAAATCGAAGGCGAGCTCGGTGTTGGCCGAACTCCGGATTCGCATATTATTCACCCCACGGCAGACCGCATTGATGATTTTGACTTCGTTCGTGTTGCCGGATTTTTTCTCTCCGCCATCGGCGGCGGGATCCCCGGTTGCGGCGGGATCTGCGGCAGGATCGCCTCCCGCAGGGGGCCGCATAATGAGGCCGTAGCGTGCCATCATGCGCGGATCCATCATGTACCTCATCGGGCTGGACCCTTCGGTCGAAGATTCACCGGAGCCTGCGTTGGGGTCTTCGGCGGGCAACTCGGGGGTAAAACTCTCGAACCAGAGACCGGTTTCAACTCCGAGCTTCCGGCGGGTGGCTTCCTCGGTTTCCAGCATGACTTTCCGCAAGGCGACGAGCATTTCAGGCCACGTCAAGCGCTCCTGGACGAGCTCACCGAGCACTTCCAACTCCTTCTTCGCGTTGGCAATCTTGGCTTCCTCTTTTTCGAGCCGCTCTTTCTTTTCGTTCAGCGGCACGGCGTATCCTGAGAGCTTCTCGGTCGCTCGATCTTGAACTTCGGTGACTTTGGAGTAGTAGAAACCACCGGCAAACACGACAAGGATCAAACAGAGAGCGGTCGCGATGAAATAAGGTTTCTTCTGACTCAGCTCCTGCCGCTTCAGCAGATGCTTCGGAATCAGATTCAGTTCGACCGGGCATTGGGCCAAGTTGCGCAATCCCAGTCCGACGACTTCAGAGAAAGTATGCGCAACCTTTTCGAGCTCTAAAACTTCCACCGTATCGGACAAGGTCACACTTCGGAAAGGATTGAAGTATTCGATGGGGAGATTGAGCTTCTCCTGGAAGAACTCCATGGCATAGCGCATGACGGAAGCGCCGCCGCAGATGAAGACGCGCTGAGGGGGGGAACCGCCCTGTTGCGTCCGATAGAACTGGATCGTCTGGTTGACCTGAATGTGGAGCCGGGTCAACACTTGGCGGGCAACTTTGGAAATGGCGGCCTGTTTCGGATTTTCCGGATCTTCATAGGCACCGCCCAAGCCGACGAAGCCTTCGTTGATTTTGAACAACTCGGCGTCCGCGAAGCGCATTTTGGCTTCCGCCATGAAGTCCTGCGTTATCGAATTGGCCCCAATGTTGATGCCGCGGGAAAAGACTTTGCCTTTCTCGAAGAAAAGCACGTTGCTGGTCTTGGCTCCGATGTCAAGGAGCATGGAGCAACCTTCCACATCGCCGTAATTAAACTTGAAGGCATTGGCCAGGGCGGCCGGGGAAGCATCGACCAGATGGATGCGCAGGCCGGCCCCTTCAGCGGCTCGATACATGGTTTCCACCAAGTCCGACTTGATGGCCACCAGGAGCACCTCGAGTTCGCCGCTCGCCGTGTTACCCAGGATTTGGTAGTCCCACACCACTTCATTGAGCGGGAAGGGCACATTTTGCTGGGCCTCGTACTGAATGATCTGGGTGACTTTCGAAGAGTCAACCGGGGGCAGCTTGACGAACTTGGAGAAAACGTGAAACCCGGGCGCGCAAGCATTGACTTGCTTGGACGCAAAGCCGCGTTCGGCGATGAGATCCTGCAAGCCTTTCAGGAGGACTCTTTCTCGAGCAGCTTCTTGGGAACCTTCTATCCCCAGCGAGCGAACCCCGAAGCGGAGGAGACGCAAACCGCCTTCGGGCGTCGCCTCGAACTCGGCCACTTTGAGTGTGCCGGCGCCAAAATCGGCGCATAAAAAAGACTTCGACTTTAACATGGTGACTACGTGGTTGCCCGGGGACGATTCACCTCGCACACAGCCCCAAGGCCAAGCGGACGTGAGAAAGTCGTCGGGTCAGTACTGGAAATACGGGGATGGGTCAACACAGAAAAGATCCGGCATCTGAATTTAGGGCTCATGGAGCAATGTCGTCCAAAATTCATTGATTTCAAGCGGCGCAATCCTCGAGACCTCGAATCAGGCAAGGAAAAGAGAGGCCTGATCATCACATCGTGCTCCACAAGCGCGGGCTTTCGCTAGGCTTGCTCATGACTTCGAAGCCAGTCCTCGTCAAAGACACTGGCATAGATTCGATTCCTGACCTCAATCCCTCCTTCCTCGAATCGAACGATCCCGGACAATTGCAATAAATTGAGAACCGGCAACGGAAGGTGATCGTCCAGTGAGGTCCAGCCGGATAAGGCCGCCCGGTAGCTCCTCCATAAAGCCGTTCGCTGCGCGGAGTCCGAGAGCATCCACCGCTTCACAAATTGGAGATTATTGTCGCTCTCCCTCGCTTTCGGGGTCAGGAACAGCTCCCGCACCAGGTCGTCGATCTGTCCAGCCGAGGTAACCTCGGGCCATTCGGCAATGCTCCGCCCGATCCTCTGGGTGAGGTAAGGGTGGCCCCGGGTCCAATGGAAGACCCGATCCATCATGTCCCTCGCTGACTCGGGTTCTCGCCCCAGGCCGGGTGCGAGCAGAGCCGTCTCGGCTTTTGAGAAATCAGCGAGCTCAATCCTGCGTCCGATGTTGAAGGGCGCGGCCCGGGTGTCCCGCACGAGGTCGGAAGGTGTGGCGACGCCAAGCAAACAAAATACAAGCCGGCCCAATTCCGGATCTTCCGAGCGGGCATTGTGAGCTTCGCGGAGAGCGGCGAAGAATTCATCGGTCGAGAACGGCAAGCTTCGCACCACGTCAAGCTCGTCAATGAAGACCACCAGGGGTCCAGAAAAGCGCTTGGGGGCGTGTGCGGGGAGCGTGATGGAGAACCGCGATCCTGTGCCCGGAGCGCTGCGAACTTCAATCGTGCCACCCATCATTTCGCAGAATCGCTTGCTGATCGCCAATCCGAGGCCCGTCCCGCGGTACTTGGCCTGGGTGGCCGCTTCGGCCTGAGTGAAAGCCTGAAAGAGCCGGCCCATTTGATCCTGGTTCATGCCGATTCCGGTATCCTCGACGTGGAACCGCAGTTGCGAGCCCTCTCTGGCCGCACCGAGCGTCACCACGCCGTGGTCCGTGAACTTGGCCGCATTGCTCAGGAGGTTAAAGAGAATTTGGCGCAGCTTCGTCTGGTCGGACTTCATGAGACCAAGCTCGGAAGGGCAATGAACCACGAGTTGATTTTGATTTTTCTCCATCAACGGCCTGACCGTCCCTTCGACGTCACGGACCGCTTTGGCCGGATCGAATTCCTCCACGAACAAGGTCATGCGTCCGGCCTCGATCTTGGACAGATCCAGGATGTCGTTGATGAGTCCGAGTTGATGGCGGGCCGCGGCGTGGATCTTGTCGAGATCGGGAACAATGGTGGGAGCGCCGAGGTCCGGAGCTTCCTCTTTCAAGAGCTCGGCATAACCGATGATGGCATTCAAAGGCGTGCGGAGTTCGTGGGACATGTTGGCTAAGAACGAGCTTTTCCACTGGTTGGCCTTTTCGGCTTGTTCGCGAGCCCGCTCGGCCTGCTCACGGGCGGCCGCGAGTAGGGTGTATTGCTCTTCGACTCGGCGGTTGGCCTCGCGCAAGTCACGGTGGGTTTGCGCGAGATTGCGGGCGAGATGAATGGAAGCGCAAACGGCAAATCCGACGAATCCCGCGTTGGGAAAGAAACGGCTCCAATCCATGAATTCAGCGGCGGAAATGCGACCGCCGAACAACAAGAACCAGAGCACGGGACTCAACCCGCCACCCACGAGCAAAGCCAGAAACCCCAGCGCAATGACCCACGCCCCGGGACGGCGGCGGACAATCGCGAGAACGAGGATGCGCATCATCTCCGCCACGGCCAGCACGGCGAACAGGAGGGCGACCGCGACCCAGACCAGGGCGGAAACGAACCCCTCGGCCAGCGCGGACCCGCTGGGCATGTTGACCGAAATCAATTGATGCATCGCGTCCCCGTTCGAGATGATGGCGAAGATGCAAGCTAGTCCCAGGGCCAGAAAGCACCAGAAAACCTTGGGAAGCTGCTGGTAAAACAAGGAGTAAAGGAAGCGAGGCCCCAGCAAGAGGAAGCCGAGCGCAAACACGGCGCCGATGCCGACGCGATAATCCCGGGCGCCCAGCACCCAGGCCAGCCCGGCGGCCACCATCATGATCAGAGCGTAATAGAAGTTATTGGAATCCCGCGAGTGAAGCAGGAACAGCAGGCCGTGAATCAGCGCGAAAGGCAGCAGGATCCCCGCGAACAATCCGGCATACGTGCGCAACTTCTTATCGTAAATCCCGGTCCAATCGGAGGGCACCCTCGCCTGAGTCAAGGCCACCAGGGCAAGCCCGCGGGTCACCGCGTCCGGATGATGGGACATACGAAGAATCGATTCCAAGGCGCCCACCGTAAGCTGTCCCATTTGCCCCAGCACGAACATGCTGAACCGGCGCTGATCCGTGGCGCCATGGTCGAGTCGATTGAGCAATATCGGCAGGAGCCGGTCCGTCCGTTCCATCAGCGGCACAAAATCAGCCGCGTCCAGGGTGTTCAGGACGGTGGGATCACGCGCCACAAGCCGGCTGAAGGCCTCGGCGTAACGCTCCAACGCCAGCGGATCCCGCCCCGGCTTCGGATCATCCGCCTTGGTGCCCGGAGCCTGAAAATCGAACTGCGTTTCGAGACCGGGAAGAAATCGAGCCTCCACCACATTCGTGCTGAATTCGGGATGCAAAACCCGCATGCGCAACACTCCACCGGGCCGGGGGGCGGTCACCAGGAATTGTCCGTCGCGCCCGAGCAAAAAATCCTGCCTCAACTGATCGTGGTGCCATAGCTCCACCACAATCGAGCGCAACGGCACGCCCCTCCGGTCGAGAACCTGCACGCGCGCCAGGGTCGGCGCCACCCAGTCCGAAGCCAGCACGGGTTTCTCGGGGACAAAGCGAGCCTCTCCGTGCGCCTCGCCATGAAACTGGCCCGGGGCCGAGTCCCGCAGCGACCGGCCGTCGAACGACCATCGCGCCCGCAGCCGGGGGTCGTCGCGCGAAGGAACCAACCCCGGCAGGGAGGCAACGGCGGCAGGGTCCAACTGCCTGGACCAAACCCGGAATTCGTCGATCTGCCCGTCGAATCGGACCGGCGGATCGTTGCGGGTGGTCGTCTGGCCAAGGTAGAACTTCAAGCCGGTCCCCAGGGAATCAGGACCGGCTGAGTGGGGATGGAAACCAACGAGGGATCCATTCAGATAAAGGCGCATCCCCTGCGGAGGTGGCCGTGATGTGATGCCAAAGGTTGGATTGAAGGATGAGGGCCTGCCGCAGTTGGAACAGTTCGCCGCGTGAACCCGCCTTCACGAACCAAAGACCACCTCCCGGCTGGGCGGCAACGCTGATATCACGCAACGGAGCGCCAAAGTTGAAGACGCGCTGGGGAATGGGGTCGAACCGCCGCCACCGCGCCCAAAAATCGACGGTGAGCTCGGAAAGACCCTCCATGGCCGCCGAGGGAAGTTCGACGAAAGCGCCGCTTCCGTCCAAGTCCAGAACTTGATTCGACTCAGCGGGCTGCGCGCTCAAGCCTAAGCCAAGCGCCAGGATGAACCAGACGGCAACCGCGAGTTTCACCATGAGTGCGGCGATTTAGCCAGAAGCCGGGACCCATGGAAAGTCTGGCTTCAAGCGGCGAAAACCGGAAGGCGGAAGCTTCCGCCCATGCCCGGGGCATCCTCCACCGCGATCTCAAACCTTCGAACGTGCTCATCGACCCTGCCGACGAACCCCGGGTCACCGACTTCGGCCTCGCGAAAATCCTGGCGGAGGATTCGGACCTCACAAGGTCCGGGGAAACTCTGGGCTCGCCGAACTTCATGCCGCCCGAACAGGTGAACGGCGAAACGGATCGCATCGGTCCCGCCTCGGACCTCTACGGGCTCGGAGCGATCCTCTACCACCTGCTGACCGGGCATCCGCCTTTCGTCGGATCGTCCGTCGAGGCAACGCTGATGTCCGTACGCGAACGGGAACCGGTCCCGCCCCGCCAGTTGGATTCCGGCATCCCGCGTGACTTGGAAACCATCTGCCTCAAGTGCCTGGAAAAGGAACCGGCCCGCCGATTTGGCACCGCGTTGGAACTTGCGGAGGAACTCGAACGATTTCTTCGCGACGAACCCATCCTGGCCCGCCCGGTCTCGTTCCCGCAACGCGCAGCCCGGTGGGTGAGAAGAAAGCCCGCGCTGGCAACCCGAATCGCCAGCGGAACAGAGCAAGTTCGTCGGACTTCACCCATCCTCAAGGGCATTGGGGACGCGGTGGAACGCGTCCCTCCCCGCGCAAGGGTTGCAGGTATGTGCCCCGCAGAGCTCGACCGCGTTCCTTCCGGGCCGTCTGAGATTCTCGCAAGAACAAGGTTTACCGGTCGAAATCAGGTCTGCTATAAATCTTCGTATGACCCGCCCCATCCTGGCCGGTTTGCTTTGGTGCGCGGCCGGCCTCGGCTGGCTGTGGACCGGGTCTTCCCTGGCCGCATCGGCCCCGGTGTCCGGACCGGCCGCCGAAGCCATGCGCCTCCTCCGCGACGAATGTGCGAGTTGCCACAACAGCAGCAAACGCAAGGGCGGCCTGGATCTGACGAGCGCGGAAGGCTTGAAAAAGGGCTCCGAAAACGGACCCGTCGTCAAAAGGAAATCACCGGAATCGAGCATGCTGCTCAAGGTCCTGGCCCCATCCGGTGACCCGCACATGCCGCCGAAGAAACAATTGGGATCCGCCGAGATTCGAACCCTTCGCGCCTGGCTTCAACAAGGGGCCCCCTGGGATAGGGAAGCGTTCCTGGCGGAGCCACCGCCCAAGAGCGTGGTGTTGCTGCCCAATCCCGATTCCTATCGTCCGGTCCACGCTCTGGCCGTTTCGCCCGATGGACGCCAATTAGCCGTGGCGCGAGGACGCGACTTGTTTCTCGCCCAGGTGGACACCTCCGTAGTCACCTTGAAAACCCGGGTGATTCGATTGGAGGAAACCCTTGAATCGCTGGCTTGGGTCGAGGAGGGCAAGCGCATCGCCGCCGGCGGGTTTCGCCGTGTCTTGTGGATCAATCCGGCGTCCCCCGGATCCGGAATTTCCAGCACGCTCACCCATTCCCTT
>Ga0194131_10009828_pt1 | contig 11942 bp, 8 predicted proteins | sample TA2KigO120mmetaG_FD_148631 | JGI IMG/M metagenome (GOLD analysis project Ga0194131, IMG submission 148631) | Freshwater microbial communities from Lake Tanganyika, Tanzania - TA2015053 Kigoma Offshore 120m | ecosystem: Environmental > Aquatic > Freshwater > Lake | place: Tanzania: Lake... | reverse complement strand
TTTGCCTTTCCCGCTAATCTCCCAGCCTTCATTACACGAAACGCTGTCATTTGTCCAGTATTTTCTGACTGTAGTAGGTTATTTCTGAATGGCTCCTAACGCAGCCCCCCCACGGGTCGCAAGGGGGTCGGTCTTCACTACAAGCCGTTTTCGCCCGTTTTCGAAACGCCCGTATTCATTGCGCGCGACTTAGCAGCCAAAGAATTTTCATTCCGGCTGTTTTTCAGCTCCAACTGCGAAAGTTGGGGTAATAAGAAACCAGAGTGATCAATTGCTCGCTAAATTCTCCCGGCAGGTGTCTCAAAATCATTGACACGCTCCGATGTGGCTTTAGCGGATCGATATACGAAATATCACATATCGAATTTAATCTTTCGTATAGACTCCCTCGACGCTGAGTTGCCTGTGGGGTCGGCGCCAAGGTCTCCGGGAAGCTGAAGCGCTTGACCAGTTGTACACAATGTAGCATAAGTATTGCTCTTATTTAGGCTCAGTACGTGGCACTCGAGACAGCGCGCACCTTCGACCTGGAATGTCCGAAAGGAAGCCGTTGCCCAACCCGTGATGCGTCGCAACGCGAAAACGGTATTCTCGTTTCGGCAGCCACCCTCAGCGCAGAGCTGTCACAGGGTCCCCTCAAGACTCGTAGGTCTTTTGGTCAGGGTCTAGGTTTGGCTTACACGCGGGCTCGTGATTCTGTCGTCCGAGAGCGGTTCGCTAGTCCGACCGCAGGTCAGATCTGATGACTTTGATGGGATCCTGAGCGGAATCAGAAGGCGCGTGCGACCACACAGTGGATTGCATTACACTGGTCCCATGACGAAACGTCGCGCCCTCAGGCTCCCCGATCCCCGGGCCTGCCCCAACGTTGGCGAAAGAAGCGCCGAACTTCTGGCTGGGCATCGATTCTGTCCCATCTCCCTTGCAGCCGCAGCGATGAAGAAGTCTAAGGTCGACCGAATTCGTGGAGGCAGCGGCCCCGCAGAGCCGCTCCCAAAAAGAAACTTGCCTGACGGCGGCTCGCTATCTCCATTCTTTCACCGCCCCGCTCCGAAGAAGCTGAATCGAGTCAGAACTCACCGAGCCTTGAGGTACCTGATCCTGGTGATCCTTGGCATCTGCTTCGATCTCGCCCCGGCCATGTCACAGCAGACAACCTCCTCAGCGCAGGTTCATGCCAACCGGGGTCTGCAGCTAGTGCAAAAGGGCGACTTGAAGGGTGCCGAGTCTGCGTTACGCCAAGCGGCGACATTGGCTCCCCGGAATCCCTTGTACCTTTCGGATCTCGGCAGCGTTCTGCGGGCGCAGAAGAAATTGGAGGAAGCGCTCGGCTGCTACACGCAGGCTCTCGCCATCGATCCGAAAAACTCCGTCATTCGCCGCAACCTGGCTCTCACCCAGTGGGACTTGGGAAAACTTCCCGAAGCGAGAAAGAACTTGGAGAGTGTGCTTTCGCTCCAGCCTGGCGACAAGCTGGCAACCCTAATGCTCGGCATGGTTGCCGAAAGCTTGAAGGACTACGCTGCAGCCCGGAGGCTGTTGGAATCTGTCTCAGATTTGGCGAGCGAGCGGCCCGAGTCGGTCGCTTCGCTAGCTCGAGTGTTCTACCACACAGGAGAACCCGCCAAGGCCCGATCTCTTCTGAAGAGCGCTGGAAGCAAGACCGGGGTGCATCCCCAAACGGTGGTTACCCTGGCGCAAACGGCGCTGGAGGCTGGCGATAATGAGACGGCCGAGAAGCTCTTGATCTCTGTTCGGCCAAGCTATCCGGATCCCACGCTGCTGGGCTATAGCTTGGCAACCGTCCAGTTTCGCGCAGGACGAATAGCCGACAGCGCAAAAACATTGCTCGAGCTGGTCCAAACGAACCGTGCCAACGGCCAAGTCTACAATCTGTTGGGACACTGCTTTCAGAAGCAAGGAAGAACGAAGGAGGCGGTCGGCGCGTTCGAAAGGGCAGTCGAGGAAGATCCGGCTGCGGAGTCCAACTACCTCGACCTTTTGCGCCTGCTCGCAGCCAATAACCTGTGGCGTCCTACGCTGAAGCTCGCAACCCAAGCCGTTCGAACCGTTCCCGGATCTCACACATTGTACGAAGTGAAAGGACTGTCCGAAATCATGCTGTCGTTCACCGACGATGCGATTCGGTCGTACACTCGAGCGCTGGAGCTGAACCCGGAATCGGCGAAAGCCACGGCAGGTTTAGCGGTCGCCCAATCGGCGGCCGGGTTATACCAGGAGGCGGCGTCGACGTTCGAAAAAGGCATCCGGGAATTTCCTAAGGATGCTTTGCACTACCAGGAGTACGGCTTGATGCTTCTGAGACAGGCGGCCGGTGGCGACGCTGCTGCAGAACTTCGAGGCATCTCGCTGCTCGAGACCGCGCTGTCGCTCGACAACTCGCTTTCCGAGCCGCACTATCAGCTCGGAAACCTGGCCCTCACGAAGGGCCAGGTTCAGCAGGCTGTTGAACACCTGGAGCTGGCCGTGAAACTGGAACCGAATCTCAGCAAGATTCGGTTTGTGCTAGCCCGAGCCTATGGGCAATTAGCCCGCGCGGACGACGCTGCAAAACAGCTCGAGGCCTATCGCCAGCTGAAGGCACTCGAAGAGAAATCGAATCCAGGTTTCCCCGCGGTAGGAGCGCAATCGAGATAAGTCTCACCGGCGGAATGTCTGTTGCCCCAATGGGAAGCGCTGACGGATCCCAGCCGGGGTTGATTCGGTCGGGGTTGGTCACCACGGAGCCAGGCAGCGCTCACTTCCCGCGTAATTCCGCGCGTTCCGTGGTGGCAGACCGGATGCCGTGCACTTTGGTGCGCGTCCGAATAAACAGGCTGCCATCGGCGATGGCTGGAGTGGCGAGGATGCTCTCGCCCAGGTCGTTCTTTGCCAACACCTCGTAGTTGGGACTGTTCTTGAGGACCACGACGACGCCGTTTTCTCCCGCAACGTAGATCTTGCCATCGCCGGAAACCGGCGACGCAAAATAGCTACTGACGTTCTCGATTCGCTGGGGAGCGCGCAGTGGCTTGCCGTCTTTCGTATCGAACACCGTGCTGATGCCGCCTTCTTTGACCAGCAGCATTCGCCCTTCCGAGATGAAGGGCGAGACAATGTGGTCGGTGTGCTTTGTGGCGTGCTTCCAAAGCACGTGCGAATCGGTCACGTTGCCTTGCCCGGCTCCACGCACTGCCAGGATGAACTGCTCGGCTGACTTCTCGCCCATCGATGTGTAGGTGGCGCCTGCAAAATTGCTGGGATGCAGGAAGGCGACATCCAATTCCCGCCCTTCCAGCACCCCATCTTTGTTGAGGTCACCCACGTCAAAAGTCTTCTTGAAGAACGATTCCGGGATGCGAACTTCGCCCAAGTAGGCCTGTATTTCGGCCTTCGTCAGTTTGCCGTCGTTGTTGCCGGTTTCCGTCTGGTCTGCCGATGCCAGCCACTGGTTGGCAATTCCAGTGCTCAGGATGGAAATGTAGATTACGCCGTCTACACAGACCGGCGTCGTCTTGATGTTTCGCAACAGCGTTTTCGCGTACCACTGGCGCTTGCCCGAAGCGGGATCGTAACCGATCAACATTCCGGTTCCCGCAACCACGATGTCGTCGCGCCCGTTTGTGGTGCAGACCACGGGATGCGAGTAGTTGACTGCCATATCCGTGCGGTCATCTTTCCAGCGCATCTTGCCGGTCGCCCGGTCGAATGCGTAGATCGCGGGATATAGATCGTCGTCCTGGCAGAACAGAACCAGGTCTCGATAGAGCACCGGCGACATGCCAGGCCCCCACTTGAAGACAAAGAAGGGCGGCGGCAGCTTCTGGTGCCACACGTCACGGCCCGAGCGCGCATCCAAAGCCAGCAGGCCGAGCGTGCTGAAGTAGAAGTACACGCGCCGGGCATCGGCTGCTGGTGTGGTACTGGCATGGCTGTTCGCTTGCGGTATCCACGCCAGGCGCCCCGTTGGCCAGCTGCGCTGCCAGAGTTTTTTGCCGCTGGCTGCGTCGAATGCAAAGAGGCTCACGGTCTGCTCGCCCGTCATCCCACTCACGAACACACGGCCGGCAGCCACAACTGCGCTGCCCACGCCGTCTCCGACCTCCGCTGTCCAGCGGACGGCATCCGATGCAGCAAAATCCGCAGGCAGCGGTTTCTTGGATAGCGACACACCACTACAGTTAGGCCCGCGGAACTGGGGCCAGTCTTCGGCGCTCAGCCCAGTCGCGCAGGCCAGAAGTATCACGCCGATGACAGCCGGGCCAGCGGACGCACGATGGTGGAAAACGTTTGAAGGCGGCATAAGTCTGGCATCCTCGACGCAGCGGCCTCGCTCGAGGGCGGCTTGGCAAGCCAGCCCTTCGCGACGTGCTCACGTCACATGGAGACACGTCTTGCTGTCTCAGAACAGTGGAATGGTCTCTTCTTCTATCAGCGAAGGACGTTGGCTGTCAATCCGGTCAAGCTACTTCTCCAGGGTCCTGTCGAAGTCCGAGCCCTCCCTAACGGTCGGGCTACTGAACAGTTGCGTAACACCAAATCAGTAGCCCGCGCGTCAGCAAAGGCTCCGCGTTCGTGCAACGAGTTATGGGACTTTGACGGGATCCTGGCTACTTCTCTCAAGGCCCCCTCACAAAGTCCCGGAAGATGCGGGTCGGAGTCGAGCCCTCGCCGATGCGCGGGCTAGCGATTTGGCTCACACAGCGGTTGAGTACCGGCCACGCGGGAGGGCTTACGGCTTTGACAAGACGCCGACGCTTCCCTGCTCCCCGTGGTAGGCGGTGTCGCGTTCGAGCGGAAACAGATTGGGCCAGCGGTGCCGGTAGCTGAAATTCGCAGGATTGGCGCCCGTCACACCCGGCGTGTCGACCAGGATGACCTCACGCGCGATGGGCTCGTAGGCTGCCCTTGGAGCCACGACGCCCTTGACGACGATCGTCCTCTTGCGCTCCGGATCGATGCCTAAGCTCAAAAGCTGCTCCAAACTGACCGGCTGCATGCGCCGGCTGGTGAGAACCAAGGAATTGCCCGAAGGGATTTCCACCACGGCCGTCAGTCCCTGGTCGTTGACTCGTTTTCCTCCGTGTCGCACCTGCGTTTCGACGAACACCCCGTCCGCGATTGTCCGAACCTTGCCTTTCACTCGTACTGGACTTCCATGCAGCCTGTCGGTCTTGGCGCCCACGGCCATTTCGACTGGTTGTCGGACACCCGCCGCCACACAGGCGGTCACTGCTTCAGGGTCAAACAAGATCGTGAGAGAATCTTTCCCATGCTGCTTGAGGATCTCCGCGAAGAGAACCGTCGAATCGCCCGGCCCTCCGCCACCGACGTTGTCGCCCACATCCATCAGCACAATCGGCCCCTCGGGCGCCAGAACGGCGCGCCGTACCGCCTCCGCAGGACTCGGAAGCGCTCCAACGAATTCGTGCCGGCGCTGCCAGGCCTGGCTGGCCATCCAGCCAGCAGCCGCTTGTGCCTGCGCGAGGTTTCCATCAGCGGCGGCGACGAACGCAGCCCCAAGCTCTTCAACGTCCGCATATGGGAAACCCATCGCGATGCTCGCCGAAAGAATCCCGGTCTGCTCCATGACGCTGTCAATCGTCGCGTAGAGCTCCCGGGCAGGCGGTTCCTGAGTGTACTGCTTGGAGATGTTGATAATGAGTGGCAGACATGCCAGCGCCTGGACTGGACGAATCGCGCCAGCCAGCGTCCGTCCCATCAGTGAGGCCGCTTCCAGGCCGCGTTGCTTCTGGTCCAGATGAGGATTCGAGCGGTAGATGACCGTGGCTGTCGTGTGCTCAATCATCTTCGCAGACACATTCGCGTGGAGGTCGAGAGTCATGATGATTGGCATCGACTGCCCCAGCAGCTTGCGAAGACGCCGCACGATTTCTCCGTCGGCGTCACGGTACTGCTCAGAAACCGCCGCGCCGTGCAGCGCCAGCAGGAGCCCATCCACCGGCAGCGCTTCCTCTAGTTGCCGCGCCATCTCCCCAACGAGGTCTTCGAAAGCCTCGCTGGCAATCGTGCCTCCCGGCGTTGCGTAGGCAGCCATGATGGGCACCAACTCGAACCCGAAAGTCCGTGAACCTTCGATGAAGCCCCCCAGCTCGTGGTGTGTTCCCTGCCATCGTTCGATGACGGCTTGGCCCTTGGCAATCCCAACCTGCTCGAAATGACGCCGCGTCGTCGGAACCAGCACGAAGGTGTTCGATTCGTGGTGAAATCCGGCAATCGCGACGCGTTTCATCGAGTTCATCCTTTGAAACAGGCAGTCAGCAGGGCAGGCGATATTACCTCATGGGAATGCCTGCCCTCGCGAAAGCGTGGGACGGGAATCTGGAGGTCAGAAGTTCTTTCCAAGGCGAAGGCACCCAGTTACTAACGGAACTGGCGGACCACAATCGGAAGCAGCGGCCAGCACGAGCCTACTTTTCTCACAAAGCTCCGGGGCCAGGCTGCAACGATCGGTTACCGGATCACTGTCGCTGGCAGAATGTGGAACACGACGAGCGATTCCAAAGCGGCAGAAGACTGCCGCACTCCAGGACGCTGCGCGGACCCGGAAGCGTCTGGGAAGTTCGCCAGTTGTGGAGTGCGCCAGTCCTCTGGCGCTCTTGGTCTGGCTGACCACTGGCTATCGATAGCGAACTGTCAACTCGACCTCTGTTAGCTCCAGCGGCTGCTTCACCCGCGGATTGCGTTTTCGCAGAAAGAATCGAACTTCGTTTCTGCCTGGCGCCGGATAAGGTCCCGCCGTCAAATTCAGTTCGATCCAGCGTTCGCTGAACGCCACCGCATCGGCTTCGCACTTCTGCTGGTGGCTCGGGATTTCACTGCCGTTGAGATGAACTGCCCACACGTCAGTTTCGGGAGTGATCCCCGGAACCCCGAGCCTGAGAGTTACCTCCCTGAGATACCCGCCCGCTGCGGCCGCTTTCAGATCGTCGCCGATGACTAGAGCCACGGAGTGGCCTTCAGCAGCGGTGCTCAGTTGCATGGGCAACGGCCTGGGCTCGTCGGCCAGGTCACTCTTTGAATTAGGCAGAAGGAAGTAATGCTTGTCGCGCAGACGGATCGACTCAGGATCGCCGGCCTCACCCAAGATGTTCCGATCTTGCTGGCATAGCGGATGCGGTCGATGGTTGAAGAAGTTGTAGAGATACAGGCTGTCCACTCCAGCTTGCCAATATCGCGAGGCTGCCGCTCGAAACTGCTCGTCCGAAACGTCCTGGCGCTGCTCGAGACAGGGAGCAACCCGAACGCCAGATCCAGCCGCCAGCTTCAAGAACTCTTCGACGGCGACGTCCATGTTGAAGCGAATGTAGTGCTTCGGCACGACCCAGTCGATCAGCTTTTCCTTGACCCAAGCGGCGACGTCCAATCCAGTGTCCAGCCCTGCCTTGAGCGTCCTCGGGACGAGCACGCCGAGCTGTAATCTCTTACCCTTGCTGCCACTTTCCTGGTCCAGGATTTTGCGGACTTCCCGCACCAAAAGAGTCATGGAGTCGGCTCGCCGTGTCCCTTCCCCTGCCGGGAAGAAAAAAGGGTGGCGCAAGAAATCCAACTCGAACCCGTCGAAGTCATACTTGCTGCACACTTCACGAATGTAGGCCAGCCGGAACTCACGCACGGCACTGTGAGAATAGTCGAAAAGATGGCGCTGATAGCCTTCGCCTCCAATTCTCAATTCCGGGTGTTTGTGCCAGAAGGTGCCGGCGAAAAGGCTTCTTTCCGGCCCCTCGCGCGAATAGGCAAAATGCGCGTCGTTCATCCTCAAGTTCAGGAAGTATTCCATCCCGAGTTCCCGGGCACGCTTAGCAAGGGCTTGCGGCGGGTCGAATCCCTTTTCGACCAGGGCCCGGGCGTTCTCGGAATAGCGGTAAAAAACGTGAGACAGGTACTCGCCCTTCGCCAGCTCCCAGATTCGATCGGCAACCCGGGAGTCATGCATCGCGACGCGGCCATCGCCAAGACAAAACACAAAACGATCGACCTGAGTTCCGGAGAATTGGTCGATGAGGTCGGTCAGTTGCCCGACAGACATTGGCACGCGATGGGGCAGAAACACCACGCTGTCGCCGTCGTCGTTGTAGATCAAGCGCGGTTGTCGCGACGTCCTCGCTCCGGCCAACGCGGGCGATGCGCCAGTGCTTGGTGGGACGTGTGCCACCATCGAAAGGCTCGAGGCGGCGCCAGCTTTCAGGAATTGGCGTCTGGTTGTCATCGTTCCTTACAAGCTCCAGATCTGGAACCCTGGCCTCCTTCGCATTGCTGTGAGCCTGGGCGGCAGGCGCCTCAAACGGCAGCGTCTCTTCCCAGGTAGGTTGGAAACACATTGTAGTTGACTTCCAGCCGGAGCGCCCAAAGACGAAGCGGCAAATCGAGGTCATCCGGCCTCTTCCGCAGCTGCAGCCTGAACTCGTTGTCCCCCTGTCGAACCCACTCCCCATGAGTCAGATCGAACGTCGCCTCGAGCTGCCCGTGAACGCCGTTCCAGTTCCAGGGATACTGAAGACTGGGTTCGAGCTTCGCCATCGCCAAGGGAAGCTTGACGCTGTTCCACTGCAGTTCCATTTCCTCCTCTCCGGTGACGTTGCAGAGGTCCAGCCGAAGAACCAGAGAAGCGAGCAGCCGGTCGGCTCGGGCTTTCGCGATATCGTCGGCGATTGGAACACGAACCGTCACACCAGGACCGTTGGGTTGCACCGGAACATCGAGTGGCAACTGGTGTGGGTGCGCACCCAGGGGATCGGGCGTTCGAACATAGAAACTCGTCGAAGCCCGCTGTCCCCGATACTGTCCCCAGTCGCCGGCGATCATATACAACTTGTTTCGATGCTCCAGAGTGTGCGGACTGCCCAGCTCCGAGAGGAGCGTGACATCGTTGGTCCGGTTGGTGACCAGCTGGTGATGAAAGTTGAAGAGATTGATGCCGTAGACGCCGTGGCGCCAAGCGTTCAAGCCGCCGGCCCGCACCGCTTCCAGCGGCGGTGGCGCAAAGCGGCCGGGACCGACGCCTTCCATCACGCTGGCGTACACGTGGCACGACGAGCCCTGAGCGATCTTCACGAAAGCGTCGAACGGAAGCTCGCAAGAGGTGTCGTAGTAGACGGAAGGAGTCAGGACATCCAGAAGCCCTTCGCGTACCCAACGTTCGACGTCGTGGCCGGTATCGCGGCACGCTTGAGGAGTTCCAGGCACCCGAGCCCCCAGTTTGATCGGCCTGCCTCGGCGTTGCCCAACCCGGCGCAGCGCGTCCCGCACGTCCTGCAGATACTGCGTCAACAGGCGAACCCCTTCGTCTTTCATCGCCGAGGGGAAGTTATGTCCGATGTCGCGGGTGAAGTCCAGCTCGATGCCATCGACGTCGTAAAGCGTGCAGACCTCCTCCAATTGCCGCAAGCGATGGGCTCTGACTTGTGGGATGGAGTAGTCCAGGTGGCGGCAGACCTCTTCGACGACATGCGGTATCGGAGTCTAGTGAAGAGCGCACCGACTCCCCAAATAGTACTCCGGATGCGCCGTGCCCAACCTGTTTCTCAGTCCATACGTGTCCGGGTGTGCATCGTTGAAGCGCATTGCACCCCAGAACTCGATTCCGTCCTCATGCGCCTTCTGGATCGCCTTCTGCCAGGGATCGGGAGTCATCCGCACCAGGGCCGCGCGATTTCTGATGTACTTCCAGGTGTTCACGCTGGTCATCGTCTTGGGCTCGACGACCTGCGCGTCTTCGATCGCCGACCGGAACAATGGCACGGCGTCCCCGGCGGAAAACATGTGGCAGATGATGCCACCCACCTGTGTGCCCAGCAGATGCCCGACCGTTTCGTGCACGAAACGCTCAAGGGTGATGGCGGGCTGCACGTACATGAGGAAGGTCCCGTCGTTGTGGTAGTAGAACCGAGGGGCCTTCGATGCGGGAGTGCCACCAGGACTGGCGGCAGGCTGCGGCGGGCCGTTGGACGCGCCGGCTTGCGCGCTCCCGGCGAACACTCCCGATACCAGTGCTGCCGTCGAAGAGTAACCCTGCAGGAATGTCCGGCGCGTCACACCCGTGTTCATCGATCTTGGATTCTCGATTGGCATAATCCCTCTTCAGACGAATCGCGCTTCATGATGCTTTCGGCTGTCGGAACGGTTCGAACGTCTGCGAGACGGGTTTAGACTTATTGAATGCGGTTGAGCTACGGTCATCGAACCACTTGCTTCGACTCGCGACAAGCCCGTTACCGGACTCGGACTATATAGCAGCCAGACTCTTTTCATTGCAGGAAATTTGATGGAAATCAGGTGGGGCGTTCTCCTACTGAGGAGACGAGCAGACATGGACTGCCACGCTTGCAATGAAGCATGCCAGCCCTTGCGGTGTAGATTCCCGTTTTCACGGGAATGGTAGAAGCTGTCACGACGGCAAGACACGTCAGGGCGACGACGACAGCTGCCTTCGAAGCAGATCGAGGGCGTAGGTCGCCAGGTCGTCCCGGCGAAGTTCTCTGCCCTTCCGCACGTTGAAGCTGCGCGCGACAAAGCCCGAGTTGAGCGATCCTGCAGCGACCCAAACGCTCGACGAGCCGTCGTTGCTTTGAACCAACGGTCCGACCGCCAGCGCCCAAGCAACCCCTTCTTTCCCGGCAGTCTTCTTGGCCAATTGTAGGACACCTGGTTCATCTGCCCCCAAAAACGCGACGTTCTCCCGGTAGCCCAGCAGATGGCTCAAGGCCTTCGGACTGGCCGCGACGTAGGCTCCCCGGAAAAGGTCTGAGATCTTCGACGCGCCAAGCAGGCTCGAAGAGACAGCACCCGCGCTGGCGATCTCAGACACCGCCAGCGCCTGCTTCTGCCGCTCCAGAAGCTTTGCCACCTGGTCTTCCAGGGTAGAACCGTCATCTGCATAGAAGTATTCCCCGATGTGCTTGAGCAAACCGGCTCGCAAACTGTTCAGCTGTTGAGCTTCCTCTGGGGAAGTGCCCGGAAACGAGAAGGTGATATCCACGCGGTTCGAGCGGAATGAAGACAGCACCAGGACATCTTCAGGCACCGAAAGATGATCGCGCATGATCTGATCGATGCGCGACTGGCCAATGCCCGCGAACCGCAAAGTGAGCGAATGCCCGACAGGACGGCGCCCGAATCGCGCGGCCAGGTAAGGAACAAGCTCGTTGTTGACCATCGGCTGCAGTTCCCGCGTGGGGCCAGGCAAGGCTGCAATCACGCGGCTACCGTCGTCGAAAACGAGTCCTAAAGCCGTTCCGTTCGGGTTCGGCAAGAACGTCCCTTTCACCGGGACTAACGCCTGACCGCGCAAGATCGGCCTCAGGTCGCCCTGAGCCCCAGCGTAGGCCAGCCTTAAGTCAGCCAGTCTCTGAGGACTCTCTTTCAGTTCAATTCTCGTGTAATCGGCAAGCACTTGCCGGGTAACGTCTTGGCTCGTAGGGCCAAGGCCACCCGTCGTGATCACTAGCGAGGTCTGAGCGCGGGCGAAATCGAGAGCCTTCACCAAGTCACCAGGCACGTCTCCCACAGTGACTGAGCCCAGGCAGCGATAGCCCAAAGGCATAAGTGCGCGGGTGATGAACTGGGTGTGCTCATCAGCATACAGACCCCGTAGCAGTTCGCTGCCGGTGATGATGAGGAAATAGTCGAAGTTCTGTCGCGCCGGTGCGGCCGAGCTGTTCCGCTCGTCGGCGGCGCTCGAACGCAGCGGTGAGACAGCCAGAAGCGACACTACAGCCAAGAATCGAAGGCAGCTGAGCGGCATGGTCATGACCTAACCTCCTCCGAGCCGGGCTGAGTGTGGGAGAGCTCTTCGGTCTCAGAGGGTGTTTAAAAACCCTCTGAATGCTGCGCCAGGCGGCGGAGCATCAGGTGAATCATGGCGATCTTGATGAAAGCCTCACTGGTTTCGGGCAAATACTCGTAGTCCTTGCTGAGTCGGC
>Ga0194131_10009827_pt1 | contig 11944 bp, 11 predicted proteins | sample TA2KigO120mmetaG_FD_148631 | JGI IMG/M metagenome (GOLD analysis project Ga0194131, IMG submission 148631) | Freshwater microbial communities from Lake Tanganyika, Tanzania - TA2015053 Kigoma Offshore 120m | ecosystem: Environmental > Aquatic > Freshwater > Lake | place: Tanzania: Lake... | reverse complement strand
AGCCGGATCGAGGGGTCTTCGTTGGCCCTTTTCAGCATCTCGGCGTCGTCGCCGACGTCGAGCGTTCCGGCGAGCAGGATGTATTCCTTGCCCGCGAACAGCCACGGGCCCTTTTCGCCCTTATAGGATTTCACGATCCGCGGCAGCTTCTCGACATCCCATTTCTTGCCGAGCGCCTTGGTGAAAAGGTCGTCGGGCTCGACCACGTGCGAATCGGCCGACACCACCCATCGCTTCGCCATCGTTTCCTCCTCCAGTCGGCGTCGCCGCTCCTTTTCGTCCGGTGCCGGCGCCAATTGCCTCGTTCGCGGCCAAGTATAGCCCAAGCCCTCGGCGTGGCCAGCCGCGACCAGCGCGAATCGCTCTCAGTCGGCGGTCGAGCCGCCATCGACCGGCAGCACGGCGCCGGTGATGTAGGCAGCGGCGTCGGACGCGAGGAACGCCACCGCCGGCGCGACTTCGTTGACATGGGCGATGCGCCCCAGCGGGATCGCCTTCAGGGTCGCCGCTTCGCCCTCGGCCTGACTCAGGCCGGCATTCTTGAATTCGTTGAGCAGCATCGGCGTATAAGTCGCGCCCGGGCAGACCGCATTGACCCGAATCCTGTCCTTGGCGTGGTCGAGCGCCATGGCGCGGGTCATTTGCAAGAGTGCCCCCTTGCTCGCGCAGTAGGCGAGCGCGTTAGCGCCGCCGACCAGGCCCCAGTCGGATGCGATATTGACGATGACGCCGCCCCGCCCGCCCGCTTTCATCGCCCTGATCGCCGCACGGCAGAGGTAAAAGACCGCCGTCACGTTGACGGCGAAGGTCTCGTCCCAGGCGGCGTCGGTCAGGGTCTCGGCGGTACCGTTGTGGAGGACGGCCGCGCTGTTGACGAGGATGTCGAGGCGGCCGAAGGCCGAGACCGTCTCGGCGACGATCTTCTCGGCCTGCGCCGCTTTCTTGATGTCGGCCGGAAGAAACCCGGCACCGCCGCCCGCCTGACCGAGCCCAGAGGCCGCCTTACGGCCGCGGGCGACATCGCGCCCGGTCAGCATGACTTTGGCGCCGGCCGCGGCCAGGCGCTCGGCGATACCGAGACCGATGCCCGAGGTCGCGCCGGTCACCAGCGCGACCTTGTCGGCGACGCCGCCCGAGCCCACCACCGTGATCGCTTCCGCCATTCTCCCCTCCCCCGAAACGCGACGCACGCCGCCGCGTCGATCCGCGCCGGCGTGCGCGCGAGCGATTCGACGTCAGCGGACCGGCGGCTTCCAGCCGTCGGGCGCGTTGTCGTAGGCGTAGAGGTCGTATTTGTCGAGCTTGTCCTTGGTGAGCTCCAGATTGCGGACGAACGCCGCTGGATAGGGGAAGATTCCCGGGATCAGCCCCGGCGTCGCATCGCCGTTCAGCACCCGGACCGCGTACTGCACCGAGGCCCGCCCGAACAGGATCGCCGGCTCCGCCACCGCCATCTCGATGTGGCCTTCGCGGATCAGTTCGACGGTCTCCTTGGCGACCACCGCGGTCACGACCTTGGCCTTGTGCTTCATGCGCTTGGCGGCCTGAGCGGCACCAACCCCGACCACGCCGGCGACGGCGTAAATGTAGTCGGCGTCGCCGAACTTGAGCAGCAAGTCGCTCGCCTGGGCCTGGCCCTCTTCGAGCGCGATGTGGCCCTTGAAGACGTTGCCGACCAAGTCGAGGTTGCATTTCTTGGCTTCGTCCTGGAAGCCGTCGAAGCGGAGCTTGTTCCAGGCGACGCCCGGCGGCCCGGGCAGCGTGATCACCTTGGCGCCCGGCTTCTGCTTGCAAATGTGGCCCGCCATCATGCGGCCCAAGCCCGGTTCGTCCTGGGCGATGATGAGCGAGGCGTTCTTCGAGTTGACCGGAGCGCCGAGCAGGATGATCTTGGTGCCCTTCTGGGTCAGACGCTCGAGCGCCTTGTCGAAGCCATCGAACGCGGTCGAGAGCAGGATGACGGCGTCAAGGTTCATCGAGCCCGCCGATTCGAGCTGGGCGATCTGCTCGGCGACGTTGCCGTAGCCGCCGGCCGAGAACACCCGCACCAGTTCGACCCCGGCCTTGTCGGCTTCGTCGACGACGCCGTAAGCGACCGAGACAAAGAACGCCGCGTTCAAGTCGGCCGAGGCATAGGCGATGCGGTACTTCTTCTTGGCCTTGACCGGTTCGACCACGCCCAGCATGCGGTCGGCCTGCTGCGCCGCGGCCGGCATCGGGGCCGCGGCGACGGCGACGCCGACCAGCGCGGCGGCGAGCGCGTACACTCCTTGTTTCAACCAGTTCATCGGTAATGCCTCCCTGACATTTCGGTCATGACGCGGATCGAGCGTTAATCATAGACCGGGGCTCGGGCGCTGTAACAGGGCGGCTGGCGCCTTCGGGCTACAAAGGTCTCCCAGTGAATCCATCCGTTGGGGGTATGGAAACCCCACTCTCTCATGGTCGGTCCGGTGACGAAGAGCGTCCAACAAGGACCATCATTCGCCTCGATACGATGAACGGTCCTCGCGCGGCGCAACACGATTGCGCCCGCTCGTCGCTCGGTTCGAAGGTCGGAGCCGTTAGCACGATCGAAAAGTTCCACCAAGGATGATCGTGCAGAACTTCGTCCGGATCGGAGCGCAAGAACTCGTGGAGCCGAACGTTGAAGAAACGGTTGTAGGGGACCAGGAACCAGCGGCAGAAGTGGGCTTGCCCGTTCGCGCCGATGACCGCATCGGGCGCGCGGTGCCGGCCGGTCTCAATCAGAATAGTCGCGAAGCCCCTGACGCGCCGGCTCCGCCACTTCGTCGGGGCGACGCTACGCATGGCGGTGCGGCCTACTGCAGCACCGACATGCCGCCGTCGATGTAGATGACGCTGCCGTTCATGTAGGAAGCGGCGTCGGAGGCGAGGAACACGGTCAAGCCCTTGATCTCCTCGGGCTTGGCCCAGCGCTTCAAGGGCGTGTGCTCCTCGACCATGCGGTAGAACGCCTTGGCGGCGTCGGGCGGTGGCTCGCCCTCTTTGAGCGAGCCGCCGAGCTCGGTGTGGAAGTAGCCGGGCGCGATGCAGTTGGCGGTGACGCCCTTCGGTCCTAATTCAACCGCGAGCGCGCGAGTCAGGCCCTCGAGCCCGGCCTTGGCGGTGGCGTAGGCCGGCATCATCGGCACCGCGATCTTGGGTCCGGCGATCGAGCCGATGTTAATGATGGTGCCTTTGCCGCGCGCCGCCATGTGGCGCCCGGCCTCGCGCGCCAGCACGAACGCACCCGTCAAATGAATGCCGATCAGGCGCTCCCACATGTCGAGCGGATAGTCGGTGACCGGGGCGTACTCGGCGGTGCCGGCATTGTTGACGAGGACATCCAAGTGGCCGTGCTGCTTGACGATATCGGCGACCGCCTTGGCGCAGGCGTCGGTATCGGCGACGTCGAAGGCGGCGCCCCATACCGCGTGCTTCTTGTCGGCCAGCGCCTTGACCTTGGGATCGAGCGTCTTCTTGTGGCGTCCGTTCATGACGACGTGAGCGCCGTAATCGGCGAGCGCCTCGGCCATGGCGAACCCCAGGCCGCGCGAGGCGCCGGTGACGAGCGCGACTTTGCCCTTGAGCGAAAACAGGTTTTTCATCGGTTTCCTCCGCTACGTCCGCCGATTCTAGGCCATCGGAGAGACCGATCCGCGCAAAAAAAGAGGCCCGGGCGTGGGCCCGGGCCTCCATCGTCGCAAACGGTTGTCGACTACTCGGCCGCGATCGTGCGGATTTGGTTGCCGAGTTCCTTGACACGATCCTGCGTGTACATGTCGCTCCACATGTCATAGGAGAACTGCGATACCTTGCGGTAGTCGACGTCGTGCGTTTCGACCGAGATCGGTTCGCCGGCCAGCAGGATATGCTTGAAGCGCTTCTTGTCCATGAGCTGGCTGATGTCCTTCAACGGATTGCCGTCGAAGATGATGACGTCGGCGTGGCGGCCGGCTGCGAGCGCGCCCAACCGGCTGCCATCGGTCATGAAGCCCGCCGTCACCGAGGTGCCGAGACGGAGCGCTTCGCCTTCCGACATGCCGAGGTACTTGACGTAGATCTCGAGCTCTTTGGCGTGCCATTCGCCGTAGGGCGTGATGGCGAAGCCCGAGTCGGTGCCGGTCAGGAGCGGCACGCCCGCCTTGTGGGCCTTGGCCAGGAACTTGAACGCCGTTTCCGCCTCGAATTTCGAGTGCTCGGACCAGCCCTTGCCGGCGCCGTCGGTCGGCTGGCTGAACTCGTAGTTGTTCACCAGCAACGTCAGCGTCGGGCAGATCGTGAGCTTGCGCTTGACGATCTCGTCCAGGCACTCGTCGTCGCCGTAGGAGGCGTGGAAGATGCAGTCGACGCCGGCCTTGGCCGAGTAGAGCGTCGCTTCCAAGCCGCGCGCGTGGGTGATCACCTTCTTGCCGAGGCGGTGCGACTCGGTGGTGTAGTAGTTGAGCTCGTCCTGATTGAACGCCGCCATCAGGCCCGAAAACTTGGAGACGCCGTTCGGCTGCAGCGCGGTGTCGCCGTCCATCGCAAATTTGATGACGTCGACGCCGTCCTTGACCTGATAGCGGATCTCCTCGATGCCCTCGTCGCGGCTGCGGATCAAATGGCCGATCGAGGTCTCGGGCTGGCCGATCCAGGTCGGATACCAGTCGGTCAGGCCCTGCCGGCTGGTGAGGTAAGGACCGGCGGTCGTGATGCGGGGTCCTTGGAACAGGCCGGCGTTGATCGCGTTCCGGATCGAGAGCGTGACGCGCGCCGCATCGCCCGGGTTGCAGATGTTGGTGTAGCCGGCGAGGAGAACGCGATGCGCCATGAACATGCCGCGCAGCGCCCGGAACTCGACCGGGGCGTAGATGTCGATATCTTCCTCGCAGCGCGCATTGCCGTAAGCCAAGTGGGTGTGAACGTCGGAAAGGCCCGGCATCACGAAGTACTTCGAGGCGTCGATCACTTCGTCCTTGGGCGAGGCCTTGGGCGCTTTCGCGCTCGGCCCGGCGTAGGTGACCATGCCCTTGTCGATGACGACGGTCTGGTCCTTCTCGGCCTTGGTGTCGAGACCGGTGAACAACGATCCGCATTTGATATGTTTGGCCATTCCTCTCCTCCACTGGCTATGTGCGGGTTAGCGGCGCTCGGGCCGCCGCCTTGCGACCTAAAGTCAAAACAATCCTAGCACCTTTGCCGCCGGCGGCGCATCCCCTCCGCACGGCTGTGACGCATCCCCTCCGCGCGGTGCAAGTGAGAAACGCTCACAGCACGTAGAGGCTTGTCGGGCCGGCTCAGCCGAAGAAATTGCGTGTCAATTCAAGGAACAACTTGGGCCGGTCCATCGCCGGGCCGTGGCCGCAGTTGGCGAGCCGGACCAGATCGGATTGCGGCAGCTTGTCGGCGAGCGGCACCGCCGCGGCCGCGAACGGCACCGGGCGGTCCTGTGCGCCGTGCACCATCAGGACCTCGCACTTGATCTTCTTGAGTTCGGCCGGCGTCAGCACGCACTGGTCCAAGATCTTCTGCTTGTCGCCCTTGAACATCTTGGTGAAGTAGTCGCGGTAGTTGCCGGTGTTCAAGACGCGCATGCGATCCTTGAGGAACTGGGGCGTCATCAAGGACGTGTCGGCCACCATCTGCGAATAGAACTTCTTGAACGCCGCTTCCGAGGGCGGGAACGTCCAGCCCTGCACCAGCGCGTTCGGGATCTTGTACTTGGCCCCAAGCGACCCGGTCACCAGCACTTTGACGATGCGCGGGTTGCGCGCCGCGAGCCTCAAGGTGAGAAACCCCGACAGCGAATGGCCGATCACGCCGACTGGGCCGCGCGGCGCCACCTTTTCGAGCAGGAACTGCGCCTCCTTCATCCACAGGCCGATGTCGAAGTAGGGCTCGCGCTTCTTCTGCCCGGACTTGCCGAAGCCGATCAGATCGCCGGCCAGGATCTTGTAGCGCTCGGCCAGGGGCCCCATCACCGCATGCCAATTGCCGAACGACGACGCGCCGGGGCCCGAGCCGTGCAGCAGCAGGAGCGGGAAGCCCTTGCCGCCGGCGTAGGCGTGGACGTTGATGCCGTCGAGTTTGTAGTCGACTTCCCTGATCGCCATGGCTCCGCTCCTATCCGAACAAATTGTGCGCCGCGGTCATGAACTTGGCCGGCTGCTCGAGCGCGGGACCATGGCCGCAATGCGCGACGGCGTAGAGGTCGCATTTCGGGATCACGCGGCTCAACGGCAGGCCGGTTTCGGCGAGCTTGGTCGCGCTATCGTCGCGGCCATGGACGATGGCGACATCGCATTTGAGTTTCTTGAGATCGGCGTCGGCGATGACGCAGGCATCGACGAAGCGCTGCTTGTCGCCGGCGAACATCTTGCTGAAGTAATCCTTGTAGGCGGGGTCGCCCAGGACCTTCATGCGGTTGTCGAGGAATTCGGGCGTGATCTGCGACTTGTCGTAGATCAGGATTTCCATCACCCGCTTCAGTTGATCGCGGGTTTCGGGGAAGGTCCAGACCGCGATGCCCTCGGGGCCGATCTTGTAGGGTCGGCCGATCGGCCCGGTGAGCAGAAGCTTGGTCACGCGCGCTTCGTTGGCGAGCGCGATCTTGATCGCGAAATAGGCCGAGAGCGAGTGGGCGATGATACCGGCCGGTCCCTTGGGTGCCAGCGTGTTCAACAGGAACTGCGCCTGGCGCGTCCACAGCGCGAGGTCGAAATAGGGCTCCTTGGGTTTGCGGCCCGAAAGGCCGAAGCCGATCAGGTCGGCGGCGAGGATCTTGTAGCGCGCGCTCAGCGGCGCCATCACGTTCCGCCAGTTGCCGAGCGTCGAGGCGCCGGGGCCCGAGCCGTGGATCATCACGATCGGAAAGCCGCTGCCGCCCTCCCAGCAGTGGACGTTCATGCCCTCAAAATCGAGGTCGCGCTCGTGGAGTGCCATCCTCCCTCACCCGATCGGCGGCGGATTGCGGTTCGTGTCCCGCCGCTCGTTGGCGCGACCGTATCGTCGCACCGGTCAGGGTGTCAACGCGCGCCTAGCGTCCGCGCTTGGCACGCTTCACGGTCCGGCGTGCCTGCGTCCGGGTCGCGGTCTTGGTGCGGCGCGAGCGCGCCGCGATCACGCGCCGCTTGGCTTTGCGGGTCAGCGTTTTCTTCTTGGCGCCGGTCGCGATCGTTGTCATCCACGCGCGCACGGTTTCGACCCACGGGCTCTCGCGCCGGTCGAGGTCCATGTTCGCCTCGAAATGGCCCAGGCCGGGGAAGACGTAGCTGTCGACCCGGCCACGCTCCTTTTTGAGCGCGCGCACGAACGCTTCCGACTGCACAATCGATTCGGGCAGGTCCTTGCCGCCCCACGACACGTAGAACGGCGTGGTGTTGCCCTTGACGTGGCAGATCGGACTCATGCCGGGCGCCTTGAGCGGATCGTGGAACACCTGGTTGTGGATACGCTCCATCACCGAGCCGGGCGTCACCGCTTCGAGGCGGAGATCGTAGATGCCGCTCACGGGGAAGCAGCCCTTGACGACATTGACCGGCATGTCGCGCGCGAGCGAAAGGTCGCGCCTGAGCGCCACCGCCGCCGACAAGTGGCCGCCGGCCGAATGGCCGCCGATGAAGATGCGGTTGCGGTCGCCGCCCATGGCGCCGACCTTGTCGTAGACGAGCTTCAAGGCGTCGACGCAATCTTCGAGGATTGCCGGGAACTTGGCGTCGGGCGCGAGCCGGTAGGAGACCGAGACGAAGATCGCCGGTAGATCGATGATGACCGGCGCCTGAAAGCCCATCCACTCCTTGAAGCCGTTCCGCCACGCGCCGCCATGGATGAAGACGAGGACCGGCACGCCCTTGGCCTTGCGATCGTCGGGGAGATAGAAGTCGACCTTCTGCCAGTAGTCCGGCCCGTAAGCGACGTCCATGACGGTGCGGTGCTTGGCCGCGACCTCTTTCGAGAGCGCGAGAATGCGGGCGGCGTATTCGGGCGCACCCGGCAGCAACAGCGGCGGCATCTTCGGCAGATCGTCGAACGACATGTCGCGGTTCCTCGATTGAAAGACGCTTGAGCGATCGGAGCGACTAGCGCCCGCGGCGTCACTCCGGGGGTTCGTAGACCGGCGGCCGCTTCATCCAGGCGCGCACTTTCTGGACCCAGACGTTGGTCGGGTCGCGGCAATTCTCGCTGGTCTGCGAGTGGCCGGTCTTGGCGAAGACGTGCCAGGCGACGACGCACGGCTGGTTCTCCAGCGCTTCGACCACGGCCGGGCTCTGCGCGACGATCTCGGGTAGATCGTTTTCGCCCCAGGCGATGAAGAACGGCGTCGCGTTGCCGGCGACGTTGTCGATCGGGCTCGCGTCGCGATCGTTGCCCCCGTCGCCGATCAGGAGCTTCACGACGTGCTCGCGCCGCCCGCCCGGTTCCATTTCATCGAGCCGCAAATTGAGCGGCGAGGACAACGGGAAGCAACCTTTGATGACGTCCGCCGGCAATCCGCGCTTGGCGGCGCCGTCGCGCTTGAGCGCGGTGAGCGCGGCCAGGTGGCCGCCGGCCGAGTGGCCGCCGATGAACAGGCGGTTGGGATCGCCGCCGTGCTGCGCCACGTTCTTGTACAACCACGCGACCGCATCCCAGCAATCGTCGAGCTGGCCCGGATGCTTGGTCTCGGGCGTCAGCCGGTAATTGGCCGAAACGAAGATCGCAGGCAACGAGGTGAGGTTGGGGGCCATGAAGCCCATCCACTCCTTGAACCCGTGCCGCCACGCACCGCCGTGCAGGAACATCAGCACCGGCAAGTCCTTGAGCGACGGGTCCGCCGGCAAGAAGATGTCGATCTTCTGGAAGAAGTCCGTGCCGTAGGGAACGTCGATCAGGCAGCGGCTCTGCGCCACCACTTTTTTCGACTCGGCCAGGATCCGCGCCGCGTATTCGGTGGCGCCGGGGAGCATGAGCTGGCCCCGATCCGGCATGTTATCGAACGACACGTCCGCCTCCCCCGCCGCCGCCCCGGTTCCGACTACGCGAACACCGGGGTTCGCGTCATCCACTCGCGTACTTTCTTGATCCAGACGCCGTCCGGCTTGATGCAGTCGCGGTGGGTATCGAAATGGCCGCAGCCTTTGTAGAGGTAGTGTTCGAAGACGCACTTCTCCTTTTTCATCAGCTCGACCATCCGCTTGTTGTGTTCCAAGAGCTCGGGCAGGTCGTTCTCGCCCCAGGCCAGGAAAAACGGCGTCGTATTGCCGGCGACGTTCTCGGTGGCAGACGCATCGCGATCCTGATCGTCGCGTTCGAGGAAATTCTTGATCAGCCGCTCGCGCCGGCCGCCCGGCTCGCACATTTCGAGCCGGAGGTCGAGCGGCGCCGACAACGGGAAACACGCCTTGATCACGTCCTTGGGCACCAGGTGCGCGAGCAGCAGGTTGGGCTTCAACGCCGCGAGCGCGGTCAGATGCCCGCCGGCCGAGTGGCCGCCGACGAAGATGCGCCGGTTGTCGCCGCCGTAGCGACGGATGTTGCGGTAGACCCAGACGATGACGTCGATCACGTCCTCCAAGGGCTTGGGGTACTTGGCGCCGGGCGCGAGCCGGTAGTTGGCCGACACCATGATCCCGGGCAAACCGGTGATGTGCGGCGCCATGAAGCCGTTCCACTCCTTGAAGCCGTGGCGCCACGCGCCGCCGTGGAGAAAAATCAACACCGGAACGTCGGTCGCCTTGGGATCGTCGGGCAGGAACAGATCGAGCTTCTGATAGAAATCGCTGCCGTAGGGGATGTCCCACTCGATCCGCGCCTTCTTCGCGACCAGCTTCGACTGCTCGATCGCCCACGCCGCATAGGCGGGCCCTTCGGGCAGAGACATCTGCCCGAGATCGGGCATATCGTCGAACGACATCGCGGAACGCTCCCCATCGAAACCGACGCCGCCCTTGGTTTGCGGCACGTTCTTTGGCCGGACATTATTAAACGGGCGCGGGCGGCGCAAATGCGCAAATCAGGGAGCTTCGGCTCGATGGACAGGGCACCCTCCGCTCCGCGATGATCCGGCCCTGCCAGGAGGGACATCATGCAGCGACGGAAACTGGGCGCGAGCGACCTCGAGGTCTCGATCCAAGGCTATGGCTGCATGGGCTTGGCCGGCTGGTATGGCCCGCGCGACGACCGCGAGGCCGAAGCGACGCTCTTGCGCGCCCTCGACCTCGGCATCAATTTCCTGGATACCGCCGACGTCTACGGCGGCGGCGAGAACGAGACCTTCATCGGCGGCGTGCTCAAACATCGTCGCCGCGACTACGTGCTCGCGACCAAATTCGGCAGCCTGTGGAAGGACGCGTTCACCCCGATCGGGGTCGATTGCAGCCGCGCGCACTGCCTCGAGGCGTGCGATGCCAGCCTGAAGCGCTTGGGCGTCGAAACGATCGACCTCTACTACGCTCACCGCGTCGATCCCAACGTTCCGATCGAAGAGACCGTGGGCGCGATGGCCGAGCTGGTCAAGGCCGGCAAGGTCCGCTATCTCGGCCTTTCCGAAGCGGGGCCCAATACCTTGAAGCGTGCCCATCAGGTCCATCCGATCACGGCGCTCCAAACCGAATACTCGCTGCTCTCGCGCGAGCCGGAAGCCGCGATCATCCCGGCCTGCCGCGAACTCGGGATCGCGTTCGTCGCCTATTCGCCGGTCGGGCGCGGCATGCTTTCAGGGCACGCGATGCGCGGCGAAGCGCTGCCGGGGACCGATTTCCGCTCGAAGTTCCCGCGCTTCACCGGCGCCAATTTCGAGCACAACCTCGGCGTCGCGCAGCGGCTCGGGCCGCTCGCCAAGAAACGCGGCTGCACCCCGGCGCAATTGGCGCTCGCCTGGCTCCACGCCAAGGGACCCGACATCTTTCCGCTGCCCGGGCCCAAGCGCCGCGCCTACCTCGAGGAGAACGCCGCCGCCGCGGCGATCGAGCTCGCGCCCGCCGAAGTCGCTGCGATCGAGGCAGCGGTCGCGTGGACCGAGCTCAAAGGAACGCGCTACCCTGAAAGTTCGATGAGCCGGCTGGGGATTTGACGATGCAGAAACGAAAGCTCGGCAAGGACGGCCCGGCGATCGCCGCGATCGGCTTGGGCTGCATGGGCATGGCCGGGTGGTACGGCGTGCGCGACGACCGGAGTTCGATCGCGACCTTGGATCGCGCGCTCGAACTGGGCGTCGAGATGTTCGACACCGCCGACGTCTACGGCGGCGGCGAGAACGAGGAGTTCGTCGGCCGCTGGCTCAAGGGCAAGCGGAACCGCGTGTTCCTGGCGTCCAAATGCGGCAACACCTGGGGTGGCCAGGGCTTCGCCGGCGTCAACGGCTCGCCCGACTACATCCTCAAAGCATGCGACGCGAGTCTCAGGCGCCTGGGCATCGAGGTGATCGACCTTTATTACCTGCACCGGGTCGACACCAAGGTGCCGATCGAGGACTCGATCGGCGCGTTCGTCAAATTGCGCGAGGCCGGCAAGATTCGCTTTATCGGCTTGTCCGAAGCCGCGGCCCCGACCATCGCCCGCGCCGCCAAAGCCGCGCCGATCGCGGCGCTGCAGAGCGAGCTCTCGCTCTGGACCCGCGACAACGAGGCGCACCAGTTACCCAAGACCAAGGAGCTCGGCATCGCCTTCGTCGCCTACTCGCCGGTCGGACGCGGCATGCTGACCGGCACGGTCAAGAGCGTAAAGGACTTGCCCGCCAGCGACCGGCGGCTCGTCCATCCGCGCTTCAAGGACGGGAACTTCGAGAAGAACCAGGAACTCGTCCAGCGCATCACCAAGATGGCGGCGGCCAAGGGCGTCACCGCCGCCCAGCTTGCGATCGCCTGGGCGTTCCACCAGAGCGATAACATCATCCCGATTCCGGGGACGCAGCGGCCGAAGTACCTCGAAGACAACTGCGCCGCGATCGACATCAAGCTCACGCACGAGGAACTCGTCACGT
>Ga0194131_10009825_pt1 | contig 11946 bp, 7 predicted proteins | sample TA2KigO120mmetaG_FD_148631 | JGI IMG/M metagenome (GOLD analysis project Ga0194131, IMG submission 148631) | Freshwater microbial communities from Lake Tanganyika, Tanzania - TA2015053 Kigoma Offshore 120m | ecosystem: Environmental > Aquatic > Freshwater > Lake | place: Tanzania: Lake... | reverse complement strand
CGAAGTCGCAGCTGGGCGCTATAGCTATTGGCCACGCGATGGGATTCGTCACGCACGCGCTGGAGCAACTTAACCGCCGGATGGTCTAAGCCGAGGCGCAGGGGCGTAGCCTGACTGGGGCGGTAGATCTCCTCAAACTCCTTGGCGAGACCAACGATGGGAATTTGATTTAAGCCGAGCTTCGCCAGTTCCGCACACGCGGCGTTAAGTTGACCACGCCCGCCATCAATAAGAATCAAATCCGGCAGGCGCGTAGCGGAGGGCGTCTTGGGCACCCACGGCGCGGTGAGCTCGTCACGCACCGCGGCGTCGTGGAATATAGCATCAAAGGCGTTGGTAGGGCGGGATTCGGGAGCTTCTTCACCAGCGTCGAGGGCTTGCAAATCTGGCAAAGGTGCATCGGGTGAAATAATCGGCCTAAGTAATTCTCCCTTCGCAATTTCCTTGGCCACTTCTTTCTTCAGCCGGGAATAACGCCGTTGGATGGTCTCCGCCATGCAAGCGAAGTCATCTTGGCCGGTGACAGTCTTGATCTTGAAGCGACGGTAATTCACACGGTCGGGGCGACCCTGCCAGAAGCTTACCAGTGAGGCCACGGCGAACGTGCCGCTGATGTTCGAAATGTCGAAACCCTCGATGCGTTTGGGTGGCTGCTTCAAGCCAAGCACGCGCGCCAGTTCACGCAAGTCGGATTCAGGGTTGATAGCCACTGGAAGCTTGTAGGGAACGCGCTCAAATTTTTCAGTCTTTTCCGTCGTGCGCTGCAAGTCCTTCAATAGGTCACGGAGCTGCGCGGCTTGCTCGAAATCCTGTGCGGCAGCAGCCTTTCTCATTTGTGCTTCGAGGTCGCTCGCCATCTCATCGCACTGGCCGTCCAGAAAGTCGCAGGCCGCAGTCACCTGCATGAGGTATTGCTCGTGCGAAACGTTACCTATACAAGGCGCAGTGCAGACTTTTAGGTGGCCGTACAGGCAATGCTTATAGTCGCCAGCTACCGGCGTGAGCGGGCGGCAACCTCGCAAATTAAATTTGTGCCGGACCAAATTCAGCGTGCGCCGCACCGCGCCGCCATTAGCGAAAGGCCCGAAGTAACGCGCGTTGTCGTCCAGCCTCAGGCGCGTAAGAGTGAAACGCGGAATGGGATCGCTGAGGTTAACCTTGAGCAGTAGAAAACGTTTGTCGTCGCGGAAGGAAACGTTGAACCGCGGGTGAAACTCCTTGATGAGCTTGCCCTCGAGCAGCACTGCCTCAGCGTCGGACTTGACGACGTGACAGTCAAAGTCGTGGATGGCCTCGACGAGTGCGTTGAATTTTAAATCCCAACCCATACGTCGGGAGTTTTGGAAATACTGCGCAACACGGCGGCGAAGATCGCGCGCCTTGCCAACGTAGATGACTGTGCCGAAGCGGTCTTTGTGCAGGTACACTCCGGGCCGGTGAGGCACTTGCGAGAGCTTGCTGCGAATGTGGTCGGTGACGGGCATCGAGTGTGGGCGCCTCTGCTAAATCCAGAACAAGGTACTTGCTCGTATCGAGGAGAGCAACGGAGTCCGTTGGCTTGGGGTAAAATTTCCAACTCGCCTCGAACAATTTGGCGGCGTTGCGCCTACTCGGCTTTGCCAGACGGTGCGGATGTGCTCAGTAAGGCCTTAACTTCGGCAGCCGTCAGCGCGCGCCAGCGGCCTTCGGGAAGCTCGCCCAGCCGGATGGGGCCGATTTGTGTGCGCTGGAGTCGCTCCACCAGCAAGCCTTGCGATTCAAACAACCGACGCACTTCACGATTCTTGCCCTCAGCCAATTCCAGTTCGACGATGCTGTGGGAGTTGTTCGCGTCCACGAGGTGAGCGCGCTCGGCCCGTAGTCGTTCACCCTCGTGCTCGACGCCCTCGGTGAAGCGTCGAAGCATCACTGGCTCCACCCGGCCCTCGACGATGGCGCGGTATTTCTTGCGGACGCCAAAACGCGGGTGGGTGAGACGCAGGGTGAAATCGCCGTCATTGGTCAGGAAAATCAGCCCCTCGCTGTCGCGGTCTAGCCGACCGACGGGATGGAGGTGAGACCACTCCCTCGGCAGCAAATCAGTGATGATGCGCCGCTCCAACTCATCGCTCCGCGTGGAGAGAAAACCGCGCGGTTTATGCAGGGCCACGTGAATTTTTCGGCGAGCCTTGACCGGCCGACCCTCGACCTTTACCTCGTCGTGGAGCGGGTCAACCCTTGCACCGAGTTGCTGGACGACGCGACCGTTGACCTCAACCAAGCCGTTGACAATCAACCTTTCGCCTGCGCGGCGGGACGCCACACCAGCCTCGGCAAGAAACTTTTGAAGGCGGACTTGCACCAGCAAAAAGGCCGTCGCACCTCGCGGCGGACGGCTGTCTATCCAATGAGTCAACTCTGGCAGCGCGGCCTAAACCGGGGGTTTAGTCTTGCGGAGGCCGGTGACACGGTCACCTTCCTTCCACTGACCAGCGTTTTTAAGGACTTGGACGCGCTCGTAACGCTTGAGGACGTTACGCTTGGCCCCAAGGGTGCTTGAGGCGCGGAGACTGCGATGTTGCGACATAGGTAAATGAGTCGTCCGGTCCGTCCGAACGAATTGCTTTTATAGCATCGGATTGCTGGGATGCAAAAGGTTATTTCGGTCGCCAAGCGAGCGTGATGTCCGGAGAAAGTTTTTGCACTTCGCGCTTCCGTGCCTACACTCCGCCCTTTGGCTTGACCATGAAACACCTTTTAAGCCTTGAGCAATTGTCCCGGGCGGACATGGAAGCGATCCTCGTGGCGTCCGCTGAAATGAAGCACGCACGCGGCCGGCACGCCTGCCTACCGCTGGTTGGGCAGACGTGGGCGCTCATCTTCGCCAAGTCGTCGACGCGCACGCGCGTGTCTTTCGAAGTCGGCCTGCGGGAGCTGGGCGCCAACGTGATATTCCTTAACTCGACGGACATACAACTCGGACGCGGCGAGCCAATCAAGGACACGGCGCGGGTGCTGGGCCGAATGGTCCACGGCGTGGTCTTTCGCACGTTTGCACAGGCAGATGTGGTGGAATTCGCGCGTTACGCAGGGATTCCCACCATTAATGCGCTGACAGACGAGGAACATCCCTGCCAGATCCTCACGGACATTTTTACCTTCCAGGAGCGGCGAGGGCCGATCCAAGGCAAAGTAGTCACCTTCGTGGGCGACGGCGCATGCAACGTGCCGGCCAGCTGGGTGTTCGCAGCGGCCAAGCTGGGCTTCGAGTTGCGCATCGCCGCGCCGAAAGCGTTTCAACCGCCGATGTCGCTGCTCGAACGCGCGGGCTTTACGCACGTCCACGCGCAACCAACACCCACAGGTGAAGTCATCACCGGCAGCATTGCCGGCAAGGGTGGGAAGATTGTCCTCACCGCCGACCTTCAAGCCGCCGCCAAAGGCGCACACCTGCTCTATACGGACGTGTGGATCTCGATGGGTAAGGAGGCTGAGGCGGCCGAACGCATCCACGCGCTGGCCGGCTACCAAATCAACGCGGCGCTAGTGAAGCTCGCCGCGCCGGACGCGTTGGTGATGCACTGCCTGCCAGCATATCGCGGTAAGGAGATTGACGAAACGACCTTTGAAGCCAACGCGCCGACCATCTTCGACGAGGCAGAGAACCGACTGCACACGCAGAAAGCCATTATTGCTTGGCTGATGCAGCAAAGCGCGCCTACTTCGCGGGCGTGAAATGGAATAGTTGTGCGCCGCGCGGGGGTAGCGCGAGGTAAAGGCCACGTGCGGCCATCTCACTGCCGTTGCGACAGTATTTTTCCTCGCCCAACAGGTCATTCATCTTCCACTCGCGCCGCGCCAGGCCCACGACGGTGGGCGTGACGTAACACTGGCTGGGCTGCGAAGCGAGGTTGACGACCACGAGATCGAAGCAGTCAGGCGCGGCCTGCCATTGCACGACTACAAAGCACTGGTCAGTCGGGTTGTCGAACCACGCAGAGCGCGGGCGCAGAATTTCAAATTCGCCTTGGCCGACAGCAGTGGCTTTCAGCGCGGCCAATAGATGCGTGTAGAAGGAGCTAATTTGCGCGTCGTTTGGCTCGACAGGCCTACGCGCGAGATGCACAGGCAGGCGCACGCGTGCACCCTCGAGCTGGCCCTCGTGCAGAAAACGCATCCCCGGCAGGCCAAAGGTTAACACGGCCGCGACCTTGTGCTCCTCGAAAGTAAACCGTGTGGCGGCGCGCTGCTCATCGTGGTTCTCAAGGAAGTGGGCACTACGGCAAAGGAAGTCCGGCTCTAAGTTGAGCAGGTGGCTTTGCGTCTCGGCGTAGTTGTCGTAGGCGAGATGATCGTAAAGCCACTTGTCGTAGGTGTAATCAAAGCCGAGCCGCTGAAGACTCCGCTCCAGGTCCCAATACACCTCGGCCAAGAAAAGAAAGCCGGGGAACTCGCGCTTCACGGTGGCGATGGCATCAGTCCAGAACTCACCCGGAGCCTGCGGGGCCGTGCTTGGAAACGCCGCCCACGTCTTCTCGAAGACTTCGCGAAGCATGAGCATTGCCATGTCGCAACGAACTCCATCACAGCGGGCAGCGACACTTTTAAGAACTTCCTGCATCATGGCCTGCGTGTCAGAGCGCCGGTAGTCGAGTTGCGCGGTGTCGTTCCAGCATGGAAAGAACGGATCCTTACCGTGAGCGATCCAAGCCTTGCCGGCGTTGGTTTCCGTGACGAATGTTTCATGCGCGCCGGGTTGTCCCTGCACGAACAGCTCTGGTTTTGTTTTTACCCACGGATGTCCCAATCCGGTGTGATTTGGAACGAAGTCGAGAATAAGCTTCAGCTCGTGCGCGTGAAGGCGCACGCGAAACTGCCGCAGGCCCTCCTCGCCGCCGAGCGACTCCGGCACGCGATAGTCGGCGACCGCGTAGGGTGAGCCAGCCACGTCGCTGGGCGTCCAGTCGGGCAGCACGCGGCGGAATTGGTCAACAAGCGCTGAGTCATTTAGCGCGGCCTCACGAGCACGAGCGCAAGTGGCCCAAGTGCCCATGAGCCAGACGTGCGTGAAACCGTTCCGTTTCCAGGCGATGAACTCCTCCTCCGGCACGTCGCCGAGTTGGATGGTTCGCCCAGCCCGCACGGAAAGTTCGCGCAGCCAACAGCGGGTGTTTATTTCGTAAAGGAGAGGGTGCAAGCTGGAGAGAGTCAAAAAGGGACACTAACATTAAGGAATAAACCGTTCAACGGCGGAGTGCCGTCCCGGGACAAATCCCTTACCGCTGCTTCTCCGCCGCCAGTAAGGCGCGAAGTTTTTCAAACTCTTGGCCAATGGCTTTGATGGTTAGCAGGGCATTGTCCCAGTCGGCGGCGACAGTTTGCCCTTCCAACTCAGCGCATATCTTCGCCAGCGGTTTGGCCCCAAGATTTTTTGCGCTGCCCTTGAGAGAGTGTGCGGCAACCTTAAGCGCCTCTTGGTCGCGGCAGTCGAGCGAAGTTTGCATGGCATGCAATCGATCGGGCGCGTCCTCCATGAAAAGATCAATTAACTCGACCACCGGGTCGGGCTGACCCGGCTCGCTTAGATCGCGAAGAGTGGCAAGGACGGAAAAATCGAGGGTGGTCTCGTCAGCCAAGGCCGTTGTCGCCGAATCCTCTTTCAGCGGAGAATCGCTTCCAACAGCAGTGGAAATGACGTTAACGCGCTCCAACGCGGCGCTCAACTCCGGAAGATGCACGGGCTTGGTAATAAAATCGTCCATGCCGGCGGCGAAGCAATGCTCCGCATCGCCGCGCCCAGCGTCAGCGGTCATCGCGAGGATGCGCAGTCGCGGGCGGTTGCTCCGCTGCTCCCACTCACGAATGAGCTTCGTGGCGGTGTAACCGTCCATTACGGGCATGTGACAGTCCATAAGCACTACATCATAGGGCCGAGACTGAACGGCAGTAACCGCCTGCTCGCCGTTGAGCGCGGTATCCGGCTCGTAACCTAGTTTTTTGAGCTGAAGCAGAGCGACGCGCTGATTCACCGAATTATCTTCGACCAACAAGATGTGTAATGGACGCGTCTCGCCCGGTGGCACCTTACCGCGATGAAGGAAAGCTGTCTCCGAAGGGCTTGGCAGTGCCAATGCACGGTCGTTTTGCGTGAGCACACGCAGTAAACAATCCTCGAGGCGTGAAAGTCGGACGGGTTTGAGTAAGCTGCCAGAGAGGCCAGCCAACCTCATGATTTCCACCTCGAGGCGTTGGCCTAGCGGCGTTAGGAGGATTAGCTTTGTGTCTCCGATGGCGGCCTCCGCCTTGATGTTCTGCGCCAGCGTGAGCCCGTCCGCACCGGCGAGCTTAATGTCGAGAATTGCGACGTCGAACGGAGTCGTGTTTGCCACAGCATCGCGCAGCGCGTGTAGGGCCTCGTCGCTTGTACTTACACCTGCGCAATTCATGCCAAGAAGGTTCGTCATGCTGGCGAGGGCTTGACGCAGGTGAGTGTTTTCCGTGACGACCAACAGCCGCACGCCCACTAAACGTGAGCTAACTTCGTGCGATGGACGCCCTGGCTGCTTCTCTAGGGAGACGGTGAACCAGAAGGTAGAGCCCATGCCCAGCACGCTTTGCAACTCCAATTTGCCGCCCATTAGCTCTGCGAGTTGACGCGAGATAGACAGGCCAAGGCCAGTGCCTCCGTATTTGCGCGTGGTCGAACCGTCGGCCTGCGTAAACGCTTGAAAAATCTTTGCCTGAGCCTCGGCTGCAATCCCAATGCCGGTGTCCTCAACAGCAAACTTCAAGGTTACGCGCGTGTCGGTCTCAGACTCTTTAAGGACCCGCAACACGACCTCGCCACGCTCGGTGAACTTGACTGCGTTACCGATGAGATTGACAAGGATTTGTTGAATGCGCACCAAGTCGCCTCGCAGGTGTGGCAGGATGTCCGAGGCCATCCAAGACACGATTTCGAGGTTCTTTGCCTGAGCGCGATACGCGAGCAACTCAGCGCTGCGCTCGACGACTTCGCGCAGGTCAAAGTCGGTCACCTCCAAGGTAAGCTTGCCGGCCTCAATCTTGGAGAAATCGAGGATGTCATTGATGATGTGCAACAGCGCATACGCACTGGAGTGAACCGTTTCAGCAAACTCGCGCTGTTGAGGCGAAAGATCGGTGTCCAACAGCAGCTCAATCATGCCGACAACGCCGTTCATGGGCGTACGAATTTCGTGGCTCATAGCCGCGAGAAACTGCGACTTGAGCCGCGTGGACTCCAGGGCGGCGTCGCGGGCCTGCTGGAGATCGCGCTCAGCGCGTTTGATTTCGGTGATGTCGCGGGAGATGCCGATGATGCCGGTAATGAAGCCCGCGCGGTTGCGCAGCGGCACCTTCGTGACTGAGGCCCAAATCTCCCCTCCATCCGCGCCAAACTGCCGCTCGACCTTGTTGATGATGGGCGTGCCGGTGGAGAGGATTTTTTGCTCGTCGGCGAAGAACTCGCGGGCCAGCTCTGATGGGTGGAAGTCGAAATCTCGCTTGCCCACGACCTCCTCGGGGTTCTTCAAACCGAGGCGCTTGGCCATCGCCATGCTGCACTGGAGGAACTTTGATTCGGTGTCTTTGAAGTAAATGCGGTCAGGGACGTTGTCGAGTAGCGCACGAAGGAGGTCGCGCTCAAAGGCGAGTTGTTCCTCCATGCGCTTGCGCTCAGTCACATCCCAAAAAATACCCTGAATGCCCAAGGCCTTTCCGTCGCGATCAAAGAGCGGCGTTTTGACAACCTGTACGTAGGTCTTACCACGCTCGGGGGTGAAGTGAGCCTCGACAGCCTCAAATGGTTTGCGTGACTGAATGATGCGCTGGTCATCGCGATGGTATTTCTCCGCGAGGTGCGCTGGGAAAAGGTCGAAGTCGGTCTTGCCAGTGAGTTCCTCACGCGACTTGCCCATCTCCTGACAATAACGCTGGTTTACAAAGGTCACGCGCCCAGCCACATCTTTGCGAAACATATTTTGCGGCAAGTTGTCCACCAATGAATGGTAGAGGAACTCGGATTCACGCAGTGCGGCCTCGGCCTGCTTGCGATCGCTGAGGTCATGAAAAACGGTCAGCACCAGCGGATCCTCGCCAGCAACCTCGACAAATGAGACGGATAACTCGACATCCACTGTGCGCCCATCACGTAACGTGATGCGTCGCTCCATGTGCTCAGGGATGCTGCGCGCGGTGTGCTCCTTACGGAAGCGATCCAGCCGCGCCTGTGCGTCCTCCCCTTGGTCGTAATGGTCCGTGTAGGGCCGGCCCAGCAGCTCCGGCTCGGTCAGGCCCACAAGCCGACAGAAGGCGGGGTTCACGGCGCGCGTGATACCGTCTTTGTCGATTAGTCGCATGCCGTCCACGGACTTTTCCCAAATGGAGCGGAAGCGGCCCTCCGAGTTACGCAACATTTCTTCGGCGCGACGGTTTTCCGTTACATCGTGCAGGATGCTCAGGATGAGCGGATCTTGCCCCTCGATTTCAACGAGCGAGTTGGACAATTCCAAAATCGCGCAGCGGCCATTGCGAAAGAGGATTTTCCGATCTATGTGCTCGGGAATGTTCCGCCGCTGGTAGCTCTCCTTGTAAAGCTGGTGTAGTTGCCGCACCTCCTCGCAATCTTGGTAACTGGCGGTATAACACTGCCCGATCAGCTCCGCCTCGCTCATGCCCACGATGCGGCAGTAAGCGGGGTTGACCGCGCGCAATACACCGTCCTTGTCCGTGAGCCTCATACCATCTACGGACTTCTCCCAGACAGACCGAAAGCGGCGCTCCGCCTCCTGCACAGCAAGCTCAGCGCGCTTGCGCTCGGTGATGTCTTCGACAGTGCCCTCGTAGTAACGGAGGTTACCGGCGGCGTCGCGAACAGCACGGGCATTTTCGGCGATCCATATGACATCGCCCCGCGCATTGAAGACCTGCGACTCAAAGTTCTGAATTATCTCCCGCTCGTGCATTAGTCGCACGAACTCCTCGCGCCTCGCTGGGTCCACGTAAAGCTGACGGGACACGTCGCTTAATGCTGTGACCAGTTCCTCCGGCGTGGCAAAGCCGTAAATCCTCGCCAGCATTGGATTGGCGGAAAGGAACTTACCATCGGGCGTGGTCTGAAAGATGCCATCCGTGGCGTTCTCGTAAATGCCGCGGAACATTGCCTCAGTAAATCGCAGCGCGTCCTCGGTCTCTTGGTGCTTCTTGATGGCACTCTCTAAGTCGGCGACATGCCGACGAACTTCAAGCTGTGTGAGCACTTGTCTTGAAAGCCGCTGCAAAGCTAACGCCTGCTGCCCCGTCAGCCCGCGGGTCACACGATCCATCACGCAGAGCGCGCCGACACACTGCCCCTCCGGCGTGACTAACGGCTGCCCCGCGTAAAAGCGCACCGGAGACGAATCCTTCACGAGCGGATGCTCACGGAACCGTTCGTCCGCCAACGTATCGCGCACCACAAAGGTGCCCGCCTGCTGAGCGGTGTACGCGACGAAGGAGTTTTCCCGCGGCGTCTCACCTGCGGTGACACCCGTGCGAGCCTTGGCCCACACGCGGTCCGCATCTAGCAGGCAAACCGCCGCGATGGGCGTGTGGCATAACTGCGCCGCAAGCTGCACAAGATCGTCGAAGGCCTGCTCTGGCGGGGTGTCGAGGATGTGATAACGCCGGAGCGCCTCGAGTCGTTTGGCTTCCGCATCGTTCATGAGTGGCAAACCACACGGGTAAAATCCCGGCAGGCAGGCGGCTTGGCAAGCGCCGACTTGGGCGGCACTTCTGATTTAGGCGGTGCGTCGGGCATCTGCAAAAGCAGGTAAATCCAACACCGGCGCTTCCCTTGTAGAAATCGGCGTGACTACGTTGGCTAATTTGTTATTTCAACGGCAGTAACTCGACCTATCTCATGAACCCCAACCGCCGCCAATTCCTCACCTCGGCCGCGCTCGGTTCGGCCGCGCTCAGCGCGCCGGCCCACGCCGCCGATAAATCCTCCGGGCTCACGTCCGGCATGACGTTCTCGAAACCGTCCGGTATGAAACTTGGTACCGTTACCTACAACCTCGCCAAGGACTGGGACATTCCCACGATCATCAAAAACTGCACTGAGGCTAAATTCGAGGGCGTCGAGCTGCGCACCACACACGCCCACAAGGTCGAAGTCGATCTCACTAAGGCCCAACGCGACGAGGTACGCAAGCGCTTCGAGAATTCGAAGGTCGAGCTAATGAGCCTTGGCAGCGCGTTCGATTACCACACCCCCGACCAGACGAAGTTGCGCCGAGACATCGAGGCCACAAAGGAATATATCGTCCTAGCACACGACGTGGGTGCGAGCGGCGTAAAAGTGCGACCTAACGGGCTCCCCAAGGAAGTCCCGGTCGAGAAAACGCTCGAGCAAATTGGTAAGTCCCTCCAAGAACTAGGCCAGTTCGCCAGCGGCTACGGCCAGCAAATCCGCGTTGAGGTCCATGGCGCGGGCACCCAGCTCCTGCCGCACATGAAGACCCTCATTGACATTGCCAGCCACCGAATGGTCGGCGTTTGCTGGAATTCCAATCCCACCGATCTAGACGGCGCAGGCTTCGACCACAACTTCGACCTTGTGAAGGGAAAGATTTTCACCGTCCACATGCGGGATCTGCATCTGGAAGACTATCCCTTCCGACGCTTACTTACGCGCCTCAATGAAATCAAATTCCAAGGCTATTGCCTCGCCGAGATTCCCGACAGCAAAGATCCCGTGAGACTTATGAAGTATTACCGCTCACTCTGGCTCGCGTATCAGGGGCTGCTTTGAGCAAACCATCTCTCATGCCGGCCTAGTTGGCTCCACCTGCAGTTACTTTGACAGTCCTTACAGACGTTGGTAGCCGAATAGATTTTTCTGACCCCAATCCCAAGTTAAATCACCAAACCAAAATTATGTCTGAGGTTGATATTCCGAAAGATGCCGACAACAAGGAGGATAAGCGAGTTGGTATCAAGATCGCCATCATCGCCGTCGTGATGGCTATCGTCTCCTCCTTTGGGAAGAACGCCGCCAACGACATGATCATCAATGAGGTAAAAGCCTCTAACGGCTTCGCTTGGTACCAGGCCAAGCGCATTCGCAGTGCCATGAACGACCAAGTGATCGCCCAAATTGAATTAGACTTGCTGGGCAGCCCAACTGACGCCCAGCGCGAGTCCATGTTGAAGCTTAAGAAAAAACTACTAGAAAAAAACGCAGAATACAAAAAGGAAAACGAGGACATCCTTAAAGAGGCCGAGGTCACCAAGGCCGAAGCCTCATTAGCTGGAAAGAAGAATGACGCATTCGACCGCGCGGAGATCGCGCTCCAAGTCGCCGTGGTGCTCTGCTCGCTGACGCTTCTGGCAGGGAACCGAGGCTTTTCGCAAGCTGGGGTAATTTTGGCGTTAATCGGTGCGGGTCTCGCCATTATGGCGTTCTTCAAAAACCCGGACCCGCCAAAGGCAGGAGCTCGACCCGCGCCTAATGCCCAAGCCACCGCCACGCCGGGCGCACCGACCAATGGTGCAGCCAAAAAGTAGTTCTGTGGCAGATTTTGCCCGGGGATTCGGGCGCTAAACGCTTTGCTTCAGTCAGTCGAACTTGACTGAGACGAGTTTCCGCTTGGAAGCAAGGTCGGTTTCGCTACCGTCGCGCATCGGTGCCGGCCCGATTCGCCGGATTTGCTATGGCCCAACCTCCCGTCGCCCCGACGTCCTTGCCCCACGGCCGCAGCGCTTTCCTCGCGCTGCTCGCTTCTCTGGCCGCAATTCTGGCCATGCTATTCGCGAAGAGTTTTCTCCCTGAATACATCGTCTTCGCCAACGATGGGCCGCTGGGGGCGAACTCCGCTGCGGCCGGCCGGATGCCAGAGGCGATGCTGGGTGTGTGGGCGGACTTAAACTGGGTGGGGAACGAGGGCGTGGCTTCCGCGCCGAACG
>Ga0194131_10009823_pt1 | contig 11948 bp, 18 predicted proteins | sample TA2KigO120mmetaG_FD_148631 | JGI IMG/M metagenome (GOLD analysis project Ga0194131, IMG submission 148631) | Freshwater microbial communities from Lake Tanganyika, Tanzania - TA2015053 Kigoma Offshore 120m | ecosystem: Environmental > Aquatic > Freshwater > Lake | place: Tanzania: Lake... | reverse complement strand
CATCAATTAATGTTTTTTGTATTAGGAAAATGATTTTGAATTGCTACAAGACACCACCACAGAATATGAATATATTATAAATACTTTTTTTCCTGAGGAAATCTGTAGGTTAAAAAATTAAAATTTTTTTTTTTTTAATGGTTTTTATTTTATTTTAGTTGGTATAGCTTGGCCAGCTGAGGCTCGACAAACTTTGGAAGCTAAAATTCCTTGGGAAACTGAATTTTGTCAATTTGAGCTAGAATTCTCTTTTCCATTAGATGGTGAAGAATATATTTTTCCCTCCTTATTACCCAATTTACCCAATACACGTTTTGCTTTTTTTGGTCTGTTAAATGTGCCCAACACTAATTTTCAAACATTTAAAATCCCTATGAAAATGGATTTTATTAATTTTAATTGGTTTACAGGAACACAAAGCAAACTGGTAAAAAAAATTTGTGAGTCTGAATTTTTATTTGATTAATGTTAGATTTTTTTTAGAATCAAGAATTTGAAGAAGCCCTTACTGATCAAATAGAAAATGTGTACAAGGATTCCTGGATTTTTAAATACTATAATTATGACGTAAAAGTAGAAAATGGCACAGTATTTTTTTTTGATTCCAGAAAAAACACTACTCCCAATAAGAATAATTTCCAAATTTATATTTATACTCCCAGAACTTCGCAATCTTATTTTTTACCAAAGTCTCAATGGAAAAAATTTTCACCTACCGATAATCTAAATTTGGAAACCGAATTGATTAGTAAAATTCCTCATGGTACTCGAGCGAAAGCTTTTCCTTCATCAAAATCCATTTTTTATCACTCTCCTTTTTTTATTGTTTTTAAAAACCCTGGCTCAATGTCAAATTTTTTAACTTTTAACAATTTTTTTCATTCCAATTCACCCATGTGTGTACTGGCTTTAGTTTTATATGAAGAAGAACAAAATAATTTTATTCCTTATTTTGCTCCAGGAATAAAATTATCTAGTTTGAAATCCTTATGTTTGGATAAAACATTGGAATTTATTCTGATTGATTCACACCAACAAATAGTGTCAGTTGATCCTGACAGTCAGTTATTTATACAGATTAGTATTGATGAATGAATTACAGATTGAAAAAAAATGGCTGACTCTAACAACTCATCTTTGGAAGTGAACATTTTAGACGAAAATTTTGAAAAATTTAATTATTATTTTGATTTTCCCCAAAGTGTGGAAAAAGGATACATAGAAATTTTGGAAAATGAAATCAACCTCTTCTTCCCCATTATGGATTTGGTTGAACACAGCAAATATAGCTTGAACCAGCGAGTTTTATTGTTTATTAATGGTCAACTGTTATTTTCTTATGATTGGTTGCCCATCTACACCAACAATGACTTAATAAAAATTAAAGAAATGTTAACCAAATGTTATTATGTTTTTTCTGATAAAATAAAAAACCAAACAGAAAACATAGATTATACGCCAATATTTTATGATGAAAAAGAAATGTCTTACTCTACCAATTCATTCAAGTTCAATGACTTAATAAAAATTAAAGAAATGTTAACCAAATGTTATTATGTTTTTTCTGATAAAATAAAAAACCAAACAGAAAACATAGATTATACGCCAATATTTTATGATGAAAAAGAAATGTCTTACTCTACCAATTCATTCAAGTTATATTGTTTTGAAAATCGTTTTGTTACTTCATTAGAAATAAATATTACTAGTCCAGAATCACCCCCTCCACCCGATAAAACTTGCCACATCAAATTTTATTTAGGACCTAATTTAATTTTTTGTTCTCAAAGAGATCTGGCCTCCTTGTCTTCTAAAGATTTTTCCTATATATTATCTTTAATTTTACACAAGATTATTAAGTAAATTTTAATTTTTTTCAGAAAAACAAAATGTCTGATATGATCATTCAATACTCAGAAATATTTTGGCAAATGAAACAGATTTCTCAAGAAATAACCTATTATTTAGGTAAAAATAAACTAAAATAAAAAATAGTTTCAATGATTAACTATCTTTTGTTTCAGAAAATGAAGGGGCTTGTAATTTTGAAGAAGCTGAACTTCTTGAACTTTATCAAAAATTTATTGATGATCAAATTATTCCAGCATTGAAACAATTATTGAATGAGTATTCTCAGTGGTGGAGATTTAAATCAACTTCTTCCCTCAAAGACTATTTGGTTGAACAAAATATTCATTTGGAACCATATTTTTGTCCTTCTACTTTAATAAATGCGATTATGGATGTGGCTGAAACAAACTATATGTTTCTTAAAGACAATTCTAAAGTTATTGTACCAGATACAAAACTGCAAGAGTGTCTAAACAGTTGGTTTATATTTACTGATGAGATATATACCTTATGTTTGCCTCATATTACTATAGCTTCTGATGAACATAGTTTTTTATTAACACATAAAGCAATATCAGAAAATTTGCACTTGGAAACACCTATAGATCTTATTTACAAAGATCCTTCGTCCTTGTTCTGGTTGCATCCTGATTTGAATTGGAGCATGAATTCAGAAAAAATTATATGGTCTTGGAAAGAACTTTGTAATAGGTTTTTGGATTTTTGTACATCTAACACCAATCATTTTACTCGTGTAGGATTATTTTTCTTTGTAAAAAAATCATCGCCACTAGCCAGTATTTTAAAATTTGAATATTTTCATGAAGAGCAAATAGAAACAATATTAAAAAAGCTTACTAAATTTTTAGGCAAACACAAAAACTTGGAAAATTGTAGTCAACTAAAATTTTCTTGCTCCAATAAATTTATTTTTAGATTTATTGAATTATATATTAATAATTATAACCAACTTTTACCAGAACACAATCTTTATATTGATATATAATTTCAGATGGACATTCTTACAAAACATGCCTCATCCTTGTTGCCAGAATATAATAAAAAATGTGGTGAATGTTTGAATTTTTTCAATCACCGAGACATTGTACTGGAACGCGACCAAATATTTAGGTTTGATTTGGGTCTTTTTTTTCCCAACAATCCAAACTTCATACTAGAGATAAAACCCCATCTTTGTAACAAACCGTGGAGAATTTTGGGTCAATTTTTTTCTCCTCATCCTAGTGATGGTCACACTTTAATTATTCCTATCATTTCACCCAAAAAATGTTTAATTAAACGTGGCCAAATTCTTTTTCATGCTGAGATAATTTCTCCTAATGCTGCTTTCATTAAAATAAAAGGTAATTTTATAGTAAATAGAAGGGTGATATACACAAATAATTTTTTTTTTCTAGAACAGGATGAAATATTCTTTTCTGATGATGATGATGATGCTGCTGCTAATGAAATATTTTGAGGTCAACATATTTTCAGAATTTTCAAAATGTCTTTTTGTATGAATGTAAACCAGATGTTAGAAAAATCATTTCTGTTGACAACTCATTCCCGGCTACCTATTGTGTACAACAATATCCTCATAGGTAAATAACCAATAATGTTTTTATTATACCAATATCTAGCCTCCCTCTCTTTTTTCAGATCCTTTGCTGCATCATATTTGGTCTTTACCAGCAGCATCTTTGAAATTTCCCCAATATACAGATTTAATTGAAAGTGTTAAAATAACCCCACGTGAAACTAATACCAAGTTTGCTTTAAAAGAAATGTTACTGCATTTAACTAGTGTCCTTAACATTAATATAAACATTATAGGTTTTAAACGTTCAAGCAACTATTCCAGTTGCAATAAAAAAAAATGTCATTTTCCATATTACATTTTCCAAAATACTTTAGTAAAACTTTTGCGTCAACCTTCTTCTTTTCCTACCATTAATATTGTATATTTTGCTACAAAATATCATGTTTTGACTGATCAACAATTGTCTTTTATGCCATATCTCCTGGATAAACAGCTAAAGCATTCACCTCTCAACAATTTAATTATTGAAAATGAAAACATTATGAAAAGAAATCTACTAGATATTATATCTGATAGTTTAGTTCATTACTCTTTTAATGTTATAGTGTACTCCACATATACATATGTAAAGGAAAAACATAACAAAATTTTAAATAACAATATAATAGGCATACATTTTAATGAAAATTGTTTAAAAACGTTACATATATTTATTGCACCTGGTTTAAATTTCCATACTTTTAATTTTTATACCCTTGATCAACACACTACTCCACTAAGCTATCTTAATAGCAAAAATAAATTTTCCAATAAACATTTCAAAGAAGAATATAACATCTATAAAGAAAAATGTGATACAGAAAAAATTTTAAATCAAGAACATTGTATTTGTGATCATCCCAACACTCCAAATATTTTTACCAGACAAATGCTCTTATAACTTAGGTATACATTTTTTTTTTAAAATATCCGCTAAAAACCTGCTAAAAAAAATATTTTTTTAGCCTCCAAATCAATGCAAAAAATGTTTCTTTGGGAAAATCTAGGTAAGTTATCAGTATAGTCAGCTTGAACATTTTCATATATTATTTTGTTTTAGATGCCTTGGGTCTTCTTACAGATGATTTGAAAATTCGACTTAAAATTTGCAGTGAAATTTCTCTTATTAGGTTGTATTTTTGCTTTAATTAAAAAGTAAATTTTATCAAACATAGTTCTCTTCTAGTTTTGACACTGAAGCCCTCAACAAAAGTCTATCACAAGCTGATTTTTTTGATACACCCGACTTTACTAATGATTTTCAAGCAAAATTTCAAAAGAAGATAAATTTAGGAATTCAACAACTTTATACAATAGGTAGGTTAAAAATCAAATAATATGTAAAGATTATTTATGATTTGTTTTGATTTTTTCAGGCTTATATGATAACATTCCTAAATCAGAAGTTTATAATTTATTGGAAAAATGTCTGCCTAAAGCTTGTCTAATGAAAATAAAAAAATATACCAATGCGCCAAGTAGCCGACTAAAAAGCCATCTTAGTTGGCAATATGTCAAAGAACAAATTGATAATGCTGATACTGGTATATGTGAACGAGATTTAATAAATTTATTCCAAAACAATTCATTTTCTGAAAAATGTGTCAAAATCTTTCATATTTCTAAGAATGATCAATTAAATGCACGACATGAACCTACTTTAGAAAAAACTTGCCAAATGATTTATCATTTCCTAACTTATACTTATCAAAGAAATGTTCTAGCAACAATTATAAAATACATTTTATTAAAAAAAATAATCTTTCAATTTGATACCTTTCCTGGTCAAAGTAAAAAGGGAATCTTTAGCCTTATGCAGAAACGCTTGACTGAAACTATTTTTGAGTGTATCTTGACAGCTTTTAATGGCTCAAATTATGATGTATATCTCTTATGCAATCATTTAATCATTATTCAGACAAAATTAAAACAAAAAATTAAAATATTTAAAAAGGGTTCATCAATAAGTACTGTCATATTGCAATTTAACAAAAATCTCAATTATTTACCAGATATAATCCAAGCTAAAAAGGTTTCCAACAAAAAACCTTCAGTTAAATGGTTATCAAAAGTTTATATTAAAGATATTAGAAATCTAGTGGCAGCTAACATGTCCCTGGATAAAATAGGCCATCTATTTAACTTAGAAATTCCCAAACTATGTTTTCCTTACCATCAAGCTACTACAATTAAAAAATTAAAATCCATTGATTCGCTACATCCTAGAAATAATGAATTTTGGAAAGATAGTTTTTCAACCAAAACAGTGTCATTGGAAACTCGTCTACATGCTCAAAACATATTTGAACAGCAAAACTTTAAAAATCTGTATGAATATAATTCATATTATTTAACACAAGATTGTTTACTTTTGCATGCTATTGTTTATACGTTATTCAATACTTATTTGAAAGATGATATAAATATATTTTTAAGACGCAATTTTTCTCAATCTAGTTTATCATATCAACAGTTTTTTATCATAGAACCTGCCAAACAAATAAAAGAAATTATGGCCCCCAAAAAAATTAAGCATACATTTTTTAATTATTTGATAAAGCAAGCTGTAACTGGAGGAATATGCACTAGTTTTGTTCATGGTAATATTGATGAAAGCACCATTATTAATGATCATCTAAACTATATTAAAGATCCACCATTAAATAAAAATGTTTGGCCTAATTTTTACAATCTTTTACCCTGGAAAAAATGTTTCAATGAAACAGCTGCTGGTATTTCTACTATTGACATTAGATCTTTATATCCTAGCGCTGCATGCAAAAAACTCCCTGTTAATGCTCCTTTATTTTTTTCTCGCTTTACTAAAGAAGATTTACATAATATAAGAGATAAAAAATTAAGAACATTGAATCTTCAATCATTTTGCACTAATGTCCAAGAAAACAACCATGAAACATTTTTTGCGTTGTTAAACAAACCACCGGGTTTTCAATATGAATTTAGTGCTATAAAATACTATCTCCAATCACTACCCCATGATATTCAAATATTGAGATTTCAATCTAGTTTCACCGCCTTAGGACAACTTTATTTTGATGAATATCCTATTGATGGTTTTCTGTCATATAAAAATCCCAATGATAATAAAATATATTTGAAAATTATTCAATACAATTCTAATTACTATCATGGACACAAAATAATGTGTAAGTTATATAATCAAGAAGAAAATAAAATAAAAGAAAGATATACACAAGAAATAAAATGCAAAATCCTAAATCTGTGGCATCAATTTAAAAAATGTTTTAATTTATCTGCTATTGAAATGGAATTGGTTGAATTGGCTGAATGCGATTATTTTTCACACAAAATTCCTATTGATAAAAGTTTTCTCTTCTATTTTAATAAAGAATACACATATTCTTCATTTTTAGAAAATATTTATGCTAAAAAAATAACTGGATTTATTGTAGTAAAAAATCTAGAAATAAAAAAATACAGTCAAAATCCTTTGTTTGGTTTTCTTATTCAAAAAGTTGAATATGATCTAAAAAAATTATCACCTTATAGTCAAAAGCATTTAAAATATTTAAACTCTTACAAAAGAGTAATAGCTATCAACAAATGTAAATCATTTATGGTAATTAGCACGGAATATTTCAACTGGCTTCATGACAACTTTGGTTTTGAAGGAACGCCACAAATTTATCATGCTCTTTTATTTCAAACAAGTTATTATTTAAAAGAAAACATCGAAAAAAAATTAAACGAACGAAAGCAATTGAAAGATTTATTAAAAATTGAAACTAATCCTCAAATAAGACAAAATTATGAAGTAAAATCTGAACTCATTAAGTTAATGTTAAATTCTTGCTATGGCTTTACACTATGTAATTTAACATCTACCAAATTTAAACACTTTGAAAATCGTTGTCTTTACCCCCGTCAAGTAATTAAGCGTAAGAATATAGTTTCCTGTGTTAAAATTGTTAATAATGTTTATCTAATAGAATGTAAAAAAGAAATAGAACACCCTTTTCAAACTCTGTTAGGTCATATTGGTTGCTCCATCTTGTTTTGGAGCAAAATTATTTTACTTAAAAGATTGTTTTTTTTATTGAGATTTCTTAATCCTACTCAAGCTCAATTATTATACATGGATACAGACAGTGCTCATTTTTTATTAAAACATAAAAATTTTGAAGATAATGTGGATACAAATTTAAAACCTATGTTTTGTAAACTCTTTCCCAAACACTTTGAAACAGGTAACAAATTAAGCGGTATATGGGTACAAGAAGGTTTTTATAAGACAGCTGAATACTTAGGTGAAAAATCCTACAAATTAAACAATGACAATCAATATTTAACTCATATGAAAGGTTTAAATAATTATTTTCAAAATCGATATGCTACCCAAAACATAGATATTAAAACCAATCCTTTCATTGCCTACAACACATTTTTAAAATCCCCTGATTTTATTATTTTCAAATCATATATGAGTAAAGATTTGTTTTCAAATTTTATGCCTATCAAAAGATATTTTGTTATTCCCAGTGGAAGTTTACCTTTAAAATTTTGATTGCAGAAAAAAAAATGGACTTATCCAGTTATCTACAAGTAGCTAAACTTGGTGATAATGCTACTATACCCACTCAAGGCAGTGATTTAGCAGCTGGTTATGATCTATATTCTGCTTATGATTATCAAATCAAACCTAAAAATAAATGTTTGATCAAAACCGATATTCAAATCTGTCCCCCTCGAGGCACTTATGGACGGATAGCTCCCCGATCTAGCTTAGCTTTACATCATTTGGATGTAGGGGCTGGTGTTATTGATGAAGATTATAGAGGAAATATTTGTGTTATCCTCTTTAATCATAGTAATCAGGATTTTTATATAAAAAAAGGAGATAGAATTGCTCAACTAATATGTGAAAAAATTGAACGCCCTCCCATAATAGAAGTCAACTATTTAGCCCCAACCAAAAGAAATAAAAGAGGTTTTGGATCTTCATAATCAAACTATTTTTTCAGAAAAAATGTTGAAAAAAAAAGTATCCTTTGATTTAAGTCAAATTCAATATTGGTATGAACCTGTGGAACAATCAAAAGCTTTACATGAAGCTAGAAAAAGTGATTTTCTACAAAGACAAGCCGACAAAATGAGAATGGAACATTTATTAAATCCTATCTTGTCAACATCTCATCGCCAAAAAATTTTCCAAAAATTAAATTCCTAATTTATATTTTCAGAATGCCTAATACAATTCCTGATGTAAAAAAATGGGGACAATTATTTTTGAAACATAGTCAATTACCAGAAAATATAATAAATGTACCATTTTTACAAGAAATATTGATAACAGATTTACATAATCCTTGTGGCACTATAGAAGATTGGAAACATTGGAATACTATTGCTAAAATGAATAAATTTATATTTCCTTGGAATTTACATTTTATTAGACAATATGCCAAAAACCCAATGTGGGATAGATGGGTTAAAGAGGCTTACCAGGAACAGAAAAAAGTAGAACCTTTTCCTCCTCTACCCTATGAAGTTATTGAAAAACATACCAGATGGACTAACTTTTGTTCTTTTGAATGTCATCAATATTGTCAACTTTTATGTGAGGGAAAACACCTTCCTAGGTGTGACAATTGTGAATGTGAAGATAATAATTTTTGTGTACATGCTCTTGATGCTTACAACTATTTTATTAAAGAACTTTATCCTTTATATTAAAAATAAAACTTTACTTTTTAGATTAAAAATGTTGCCTGGACCAGATCTCTTAGAACTGGTGTCTGCTGTAAATTTTCTGGCTTATACTATGAAAATAAAACAACCAACTTTAAATGAAATTATTCTACAAAAATTTAAAGAATGTTTTTACCAGATCCTGCAAAGTTATTACTTAAACCGTTTATGGGGACCTAGCCAGTTACCCAATTTTAGTGTTATTCGTATTCAAAATGAAGAAATAGATTATCGCATCCTTCAGGCAGCTGAGTTGTGTGAATTGTCTAAAGATTTTATAAAAAAATGTTTTCCTTCCCAGTTATTGTTATGGATAGATCCCACAGAAGTTTGCATACGTTTTAGTGAAAAAGGTCCCACATTAATAATTTATGATGTTAATGACAAACAAGCATGGGAACCGCCTTTATGCAAAAAATATAAATGTGATCCTATTCAACTATTTAATGTAGATAAACTTATTGAAGAATTTGAAAATCTCTAATTTCAGAAAAAAATGAAAGAGAATTTTCACATTGCTATTGAAGGTATTGTAGGAGCAGGAAAAACTACATTATGTGAAAACTTGTTAAAATATTTCAATGAGGTTGAAAAAAATATAAATATAATTACTGAACCTATAGATCAATGGACTGGATTTGGGACTAATAAAATAAATTTATTGAATTTAATGTATTCCTCTCCAGAACAATATGCCTATGATTTTCAACACATTGCTATTGCAACAAAATTTGATCAACTGCAGAATAATAACCAGCCCAAAATAGTGGAAAGAAGTATGCTATCTCAATCAAAAGTTTTTATCCCTATTTTACAACAAAATAATTATATCAATGATTTTCAAGCTGAAATTTTACAATATAATATTACCACTGCTTTAAAAAGTAACAACATTAAACCGGATACAATTATCTATCTGCAAATATCTCCAGAAAAAGCTTTAAAAAGAATTAATAATCGGAAAAGACCAGGAGAAGAAAATATAAGCCTTCACTATTTAAACCAACTGCATCAATATCATGAAATTTGGTTGCAAAATGAAAAAAATCTTCCTGTAATTATTATAAATGCTGATGAAAATTTTGATTGTAATAAAATAAAAAAAATATTAGAAATTAATTAAAACTCAAATTTAATCATTGATTTCAGAAAAAAAAATGAGTGATTATTCAGAATTTTTCTGTCTTTATTTGGCTTTATTGACACTAGCCCTGTTTGCTAAATCAAGCTTCTTTATAACGCTGTTGACACTAGCTCCTCTGTTTGTCCTAGTTTGTATAATGATATTTATCAATGTTATTTGTTTAATAAAAATGCATGTCACAATTTTACAGATGATAAGTTTGTTAAATCCTACAGAAAATAGAGATGGTCTTTTAAACTAAAAATTCATTTTCAGAAAAAATGAATGAAAACTCAAACGCATTCTGTACCTGTCTAGCCCTGTTTGCTATAGTTTCTATAATGATAATTATCTATGTTATTTGGTTAATAAAATTACAAGAACATTATGATAAATATCCCTGTCAAAATTTTACAGATGACCGGTTTGTTAACTGTTACAGATACCATAGCAAAATTTCCACCTAATATTTTGTACCATATAAAATTGTATCTACGTATCTACAGAAGCTGTTGAACGTAAACTTATCAAATTAATAAGAAACCTAATTACTTTATTTAATCCATTTACTATTGTCAATTTTAATTTAATTTAACCAATATTGTTTAAAAGAAAGTAAACAAAATATGTTTCAATAAAAAAAAGAATTGGAATATATTCAGGATAAAAGTTAATATAAAAAATAATATTTTCAGATATAAAATGACTCAAAAAGTTCATTATTATAAAACCCATCTGGTCCCAGATATGTTTTCTGCTCCTCATTACAATGAAGCCAGATATTATTTTAGTGAAAAAAGCTTTACTTTAAAGCCAAAAGAAGAGATAATAATTATTCTACGTAATACTGGACAACACTTGTTAAAACCTCAAACGTTTCGATTTATTGAACTAATCAATGACAAAATATCCAGTACAGATGATGCAACTCTTTACCAACCTTGTCTTTGGATAATAAATACATCTACAGATGTTACATTAAATATACCTAACAATTCTAGTTTAACAGTATTACTTAATAATCATGTAATTACTTTTGAATATTCCTTAATCAATTTTTGTTCCTTATACAAATAATTTCAGAACAATGAATACCGATAAATATCAAGCCATAATGTGTTACATGGGAGATGTAATAAATATACCTCATCCTGTTACAAATACCATAGCAAAATTTCAACCTAATATTTTGTACCATATAAAATTTTAAGCAATAAAATTGTATTGTAAAAAATTTTAAATATAAAAAGTGAAAACGCCTCTATTACAAAATAGAAAGGTCCAAAGGCCTGAAATTCAAGATTTCAAATTCGTGATGGCACTTTTTATATTTAAAATTTTTCTATTATGGAAGGAAGGGGGAGGGGGGGCAAAAAAAAACTTTTTTTAAAAAGTGAAAAAACGGGTCAACTTTTGCAAATTCCACGCTATTTAACAGGCTACTCAGGCAGAGCTTATTAAGGCTTATTTATTTATTTATTTATTTGGTAAATAAATGCATCTCCAGAACATTCTAATTGCATCAGGAAGAATCCAGAACATTCTAATTGCGAGTGACCTTGACCCTCAGTAAGCGACTCCTGCACCTGCATCTCCAGAACATTCTAATTGCATCAGGAAGAAGGTGGGAGAGGGGGGGGGGCAAAAAAAAAAATTTTTTTA
>Ga0194131_10009818_pt1 | contig 11955 bp, 11 predicted proteins | sample TA2KigO120mmetaG_FD_148631 | JGI IMG/M metagenome (GOLD analysis project Ga0194131, IMG submission 148631) | Freshwater microbial communities from Lake Tanganyika, Tanzania - TA2015053 Kigoma Offshore 120m | ecosystem: Environmental > Aquatic > Freshwater > Lake | place: Tanzania: Lake... | reverse complement strand
GGGCATACGTTCGAGATACCCGATACACTGGCAATGGGCTGGACGCCGCCCGTTCGGACGGATACGCCGGGCCGTGTCGTGGGTGTCGATTTTGGGCTAAAACGGCTGGGAGTTTCGGTAAGCGACCCGGAAGGGCGTATCGCGCAGGGTCTGGAAACGGTCGATGTCGGCAGTCCCGACGACGCACCAGCCCGTATCGCGGGAATCGCCGAACGATATGGCGCCCGTTGTATCGTTGTTGGTCTGCCAAGACACATGAACGGCAACGAAGGCGACATGGCACTCCGGGTCCGTATGTTCGCCCAAACGCTCGAACGCCTCTCCGGTGTTCCGGTGCATACGTGGGATGAGCGTCTTACCAGCCGAGAAGCGGAACGGGTGCTTGCGGAGACCGGGGTTCGGATAAAAAACGATAAAAAGCAAGTGGATCGAACCGCAGCCATATTGTTGTTGCAAGGTTTTCTGGACCGCCGTCGTTACGGATACAGTGCAGACGCCGACGGAAAGGAGGAGGAGGAAACATGTCGAAGCTGAAAACGATCTTGGTGCTTCTTGCCATCGAATCCGCCGTGCTCGCGCTGGGCGTCATGGGAGTGCTTTATTTTGCCCTTCGACCGGTAGACAGCACAGGAGAGGTCAAAGCCATCGTCGTCGAACCGGGCATGAATTTGACCCGAATCGCCGACAAACTGGAAGCGGAAGGGCTGATCCGGGATGCCTTGTGGTTCAGAGCCTACGCCCGGTATCTCAAGGTGGACGATCAGGTTCGTATCGGACGATATGGATTCCGTACCGGAACGGCGCTTGATGTCATTCTCGAAAAGCTGGCCACAGGAGATGGCGGAACGCGCACGGTTACCATCCCCGAAGGGTTGACGGTTCCGGAAGTAGCGGCGTTGCTTAAAGAAAAGGCGAGTATCGATTCAGCCGGGTTTGTCCGGCTGGCGTTTGACCCGAACTTTATCGTCAAAGCGGGTATTCAAGCCCCTTCGCTGGAAGGATATTTGTTTCCCAACACCTATCAGCTCTATACGGGCATGGCGCCCGAGTTTGTCCTCCGGGAGATGACCTCGCTGTTTCAAAGAGTTTTCAAGGACGAATACAAAACGCAGGCGGAAAAACTTGGCTATTCCATGCACGAGATACTTACATTGGCATCCATCATCGAGCAAGAGGCACAAATCGAGACGGAACGCGAAACCATTTCAGGGGTGTTTCATAACCGGCTTAAGATCGGCATTCGTCTGGAGGCAGACCCCACGGTTCAATTTGCCATGGGCACGCCCAATGTGCGCCTGCTCAAACGCCATCTGACCACGCCTTCACCCTACAACACCTATATCCACGCCGGACTGCCTCCCGGCCCTATATGCAGTCCCGGTGTGGCGTCGATCAAGGCGGCGTTGTATCCGCAGAAAGTGCCGTATTTGTTTTTTGTCGCACGTGGCGACGGCAGCCACATCTTTTCCAAATCCAACCGGGAACACGACGAAGCCCGCCTTTTCGTAAAACAACAGCAGAGTTGACGGGGTTGTGTCAAACGATGGTATACCCGCCGTCCACGACCAGGGTGTGTCCCGTTACCATCGAGCCGGCCTGTGACGCAAGATAGACGATGGCACCCGCGATTTCTTCCGGTTCCGCCAGCCTGCCCATGAGGATTTTCTTTACCTGCACCCGGAAACCTTCGTTTTCCATGGCCTTTTCGACAAGCGGCGTACGCGTCATGGTCGGCGCAACGGCGTTGACCGTGATGCCATGTTCAGCCCATTCGGCGGCCAGCGATTTGGTGAGGTTGCATACACCGGCTTTCGCGCCCGTATATACGGCCCGTAGCGGTCCCCCAACCACGCCTACCTGAGAAGAAATGTTGATGATGCGCCCGCCCTTGCCCCGCTCGATCATGTGGCGCGCAACCGCTTGGCTAAAGAAAAATACGTTCTTCAAGTTGACGTCGACGATATAGTCGTATTCTTCTTCGGTCACCTCGATTGCCGGTTTGATTTTGTTGTATCCGGCGTTGTTGACCAGGATGTCGATGCCGCCCGACACGGCGACGGCTTGCCCGACAAAGGCGTCTATCGACGCGACGCTGACCACATCCACCGGAAAACAGTGACATTGGCGGCCAAGTGCCCGGACCTTTGCCGCCGTTTCTTCGAGTTCGGGCATGGTCCGGCTTCCGATCACCAAGTCGGCTCCTGCCCGCGCGCCCTCCACCGCAATCGCCCTGCCGATGCCGCGCCCCGCACCCGTGACGACCATCGTCTTGCCCTCAAGCGAGAAAAGAGACAGATCCGCCATTTTCTTCTCCTGTTCTGAAAGTGCAAACCACATCTCTAAAGCCTATCCGAAAACCTCATACGGTGTACAAAACGAGCCAAAGGGTCTTCAGATAGACGCCAAGTCGAAACGGTTACCGGAAAACACTTATCAAAAAAGACGACAGACCACGTCAAAAAAGGTAGCGTCTCTTGGCTTCGCTGTCAAGCGTGGTGGCGGAAAGAAAGGGGCATGATTTGTCCGCTTGCCGAAACCATGGGACGACCCTATTTTTGCATCACCGTCTTTCGGACGGGCCCGGCAAAGACATCCCCCTACTATTCAACCAAAGGACCTGCGCATGTCTTCCACCCCAACCCGTGCCCGGTACGGCGCTGAAGCGGTGGTCGGGCTAAAGGGACAACTTCCCAACCCCTTCCCGCGCACCATGGGGCCAAACTGCATGAAATATCTTCAGGAAGTGGTCGATTCCGGACTTACTTCGCCCATGATAGGACGCTTTGAACAAGCTTTTGCCGAGGCGATGGGTGTCCGCTACTGTATCGCCACACCCGGATGCACACCGGCGCTGGCCGTACTGGCTGCGGCGTTTGCCTTCGAGCCGGGTGACGAGATCATTGTCTCTCCCGTTACCGACTATGGTACGGTACAGGGACTTATCCGCGAAAACTATATCCCCGTATTTGCCGATACCGAGCCGGGAACCGTCAACCTCAGCGCAGACACCATCGCCCCGCTTGTCACCGACCGCACCCGCGCCCTCCTCGTCGTTCACAAGACCGGATTGGTATGTGACATGGACCCGATCAACACACTGGCAAAAAAACACGGGTTGATCGTCTATGAGGACGTATGTCAGGCGGTTTTTAGCCGTTATAAAGGGCGTTATGCAGGAGCGCTTTCCCACGCTGCCGGGTATTCGTTCGATTCGGAAAAAACGATGGGGTCCGACATCGGCGGATGTGTCGTTACCGACGACGATGCGCTGGCCGAACGCATCAGGTTTATCGGGCAAAGCCGTGGCGGAGAGATGCGTCCGGGATTTGGAAGGGTGCATACGGAGCCGGGATACGCGCATCGCATGACGATGTGTACGGCGGCCATATCGCTGGCCCAACTGGAAATCCTACCCGATCAGGTAGCCCGACGGGATGCCATGATCCGACTTGTCAGCCGTCTGCTGTCCGACATTCCCGGTATCCACCCCCTGCCCATCCCGGATTATCAAGAGGTGTATTCCTGTTGGATGGCCGGATTCAACATCGACAAGAAGGCGTTTCGCTGTGACGCGGACACATTTGCCGCTCAGCTTGCCGAAGCCGGTATTCCGGGTATCGGAACCGGAAAATACTATCTGATGCCGGAGGCGCTTACCTTTCTCCAAAAACGCGCCCAAAACCAAGTCTATCCCTTCTCCTTGCCCCCTGCCTCGCGGCGGTATGCTTACTCCGCCGACTCCTGTCCCGTGGCGCGTGATTTTCTCGATACTTTTATCCGTTGGTCCACGTTCTGCGAAAAATATGAACCGGTCCACTGCGAACAGATCGCTCATCTTGTTCGATCTGTGGCCGAAAGGAACCGTGTATGAGCGCCCGTGTGCTCCATCTTTCCGCCCGCTACTACCGAGCGCTGCCGACCGACCATCCCGGATGGGAGTCGGTGACGTTCGAACTGCCGCTCAATCGGACGGCTTTTGTGGGAATGCACTGCTGGAATATCGGATGTCCGGACGGTCCGGCGGTGGACTACGGCTACTGCGTGGGTATGGGATGGCCGGAGGCGGCGGCAGAGTCGTACCGCATCATGAAGGAAACGATACGTCCCGCCATGGACGCCGCCCGATCAGCAGGCATGACCGTGTGTCACGTTGAAACCGACTGGATGGACGCCCGGTATCCTCATATACCATCGCGCCGTAACAAACCATCCACAGGGACGCCACACCCGCTTCAGCAGGCTATGCTCGACCGGGCACATGGCCCGGAATACCTGAAACGCTCCCCGCTCGCGGGCATGAAACGCGCCGCAGTGGTATCGCCCGTAGACGACGAACCGTTGTTATTCTACTCCGATACGCTGGACGACTATCTCAAAAAACGCAACATCGATACGCTGATCTATGCCGGATTTGCTGCCGACATGTGTGTGCTCAACGCCGAAGGCGGGGCGCGCCCCATGCTGGGACGTGGCTACCGGTGTATTCTTATGCGCGACGCGACGGTCGGCGTGGAGACGCCCCAGTCGTTTCCCGAACGACTGGCGACACGATACGGTATTCATATCTTCGAATGGTCCCTCGGATTTAGCACCACGTTTGCTGAGTACATGACGGCGTTGGAAAGGCTCTCATAATGTCGCTCTCTATCTGTCCTTGGAAATACGGCAAAAAATGGGTGTATTCCATTACGTACGACGAAGCACTGGCCGACCTGCACCGATTTGCCGTTCCCATGCACGAAGAGTATGGCATTCCCGGACACGTCGAAGTCGTGGTCGGTCAGATGGGCGAAATCCGACAGATCGGCCAATCGAGTTACAACGGCTTTCGCCACATGAACGGCGAGGAACTGAAGGCACTTATCGGCGCCGGATGGGGCGTAGGCAACCATTCATGGAGCCATGAGATCATCCGCCCGGAGAGGGTGGACCACGAACTGCGCGAGGCAAAGGATGTGTTGGAGGACGCCATCAGCAGACCGGTCGTTTTTTTCTGCTCACCCGGCGACAACACCAATATGGCGGATCATGTGCTCGACGCATGTCGGCGCTACGGCTATCTGGGCGCGATGAGCATCACAGACGCCCTCAACCGCCCCGAAGAGGAACTATTCTGGATCAACCGGACCCCTCTACACGACCATTACTACGCCCCGTTTTTCAGCGCGTACGATCCATTTCGCAACATACGTCATGCGCAGGTGGTCAACGGATGGATTATAGACTACTGTCACTGTCCGCTTGAGACGCCGGTGCACCCCAACAAGGACTGTTCGCAGGCGCAACTGCGTCAGCGTTTCGAGATGGTCCTATCGGAAGGCGGCGATGAAGTGTGGACGGCGGTTCCCGAAGAGGTAGTCTCCTATCATTTGATGCGGCGTCACACACGGGTCGAAACCGTAGACGAGTCGGCGCTGGAGTACCGCTACCGGTTGTATGTGGAGGGTTTGCCGGGTGTCGTACCGTACCGGACGCTTACGTTCGAGGCGCTTGTGCCGGCGGCGTGGTGCCGCGATCCCAAGGTGCGCGTGGACGGCGTGCCGATTCCGGCGACGCTGGCACGGCCCCAGACCTTGCGTATCACGGTGGAGACGCGGGACGGGATGGAAATGGTGTTCAGGGCAATGCCGTCACCGTAATCCTTCTTGACTCTGTTTGGTTCATTGCCGCTACGTGATAGGCCCGGTATTGCCAAGCCCCAGTTCGATGGCGCGGGCCATCATCCGGGCACGACGCGGTCCCGCGGTTTGAATCAGTCGGTCACTGTAAAACCGTCCCCACCCGCGCTTTTCTCCTTCCAGAAATTTCATCAGCCATTCGAAATGAACCGGGTTGCGCTCCGGCGTGGTATTCTGGCTACAGTTGATATGAATGGCGCGACGCCCCGGACGGTCGCTCAATGCGGCGTGAAACAGTTTGTGGTTCATAAACAGCACGTCACCCGGCGTGTTGACGATGGGATACCGTCCTGGAATATCTTCGGCACGCGCGCCGAGATTCAAAATCCGGTCCCGTAGCGAAATGTTGAACTCGTGAAAATGGCTGCCCGGAATCACGCTGAGACATCCGTCGTTAGGTTCGAGTGGATCCAAATACAACGCGGCTCGCATGGTGAAAAAACCATCAGGGGCCATCGCATCGTGATGCCACCGTGATCCACCCGCGTGGATGATGCCCTCCGAGAGCGTAAAAATAAAATCCTCGCCCATAAACGCCTCGAACGCGTCCATGAGTCGAGCATCGTCCAGCAAGGGATAAAAGACGTCTGGATTGTAGTCGAAAAACGGAACCACCTGCTGTCTTTTGGTCGAATACCCCAGTTCGTTGCGTTCGAGTACGGGTTCGGCGGCCCCACCCCGCGCTACCTGCATGGCAACGTCGAAGGCATTGGAAATGTCGCGTATCTCGGAAGGAGAAAAGAGTCCCCTGCATACCACAAACCCCAACGTCTCGAAATGTCGTATCTGTTCCGGCGTCAGCATGACAGACTCCTTTTCGATAAGATATGGCCCGATCCACAAGTCTCGTCTACCCGTACATACTCTGCGACGTACGGAAAACGGTTGAAATTTTCGCTTTCTCCTTCATATTAACCTACCGGGGGGGCGGTTGCAACGTTCAATACGTTCCGCACCACAAAACAGGCAACCCGTATACGCCATCTGAACCCCCGAAACCTCCTACGCAACGATCTCCGTCCTTGTTTACCCACCTTATGGAGCACCCATGCCCGCCGCCAAACTGCTAAACGACCAGGCCATGCAGAATTTTATCCGGCAGGGTTTTGTAAAGATTCATACCGACTTTTCTGCCGACTTTCACCAAAACGTTTACGACCGAATGACGTCGATTCTGGAAAAGTCTGGCAAGCCGGGCAACAATCTTCTGCCGAATATTCCGGAAATTCAGGACGTTTTCAACCATCCTGCCGTGCATGGCGCGCTGACCAGTGTGCTGGGTCCCTCCTATTACACGCATCCTCACCGTTACTGTCATGTCAACCCACCCCACACGCCGGAGCAGAATTTGCACAAGGATGGGTATTCCAAACGACATCACCGGCTACGATGGGCCATGGCGTTTTACTATCCGCAAGATACTCCGGTGGAGATGGGACCGACCGGTGTGGTTGGTGGTAGTCAGTATTTTAACGTCGGTCCGTGGCATGGACGCGAAACACCACTTACCGGGGAAGCCGGTACGGTGGTGATCGTACATTACGATTTGTGGCATCGAGGGACGTTTAATTCGGGCGACAGAAAACGGTTTATGCTCAAATTTCTCTTTGCCCGGCTGGACGAACCCGAAGCGCCCCCGTGGGCGTTCGGAGACACAGCGAGGCAGAAGTCCGACTCCCCGCTGGAGGGGCTTTGGGAGAGCCTATGGAACTGGAATCGGGGCCATTTGTCGACAGCGACAGGAGAGCGGAGTGATGTGGCCGAATGGGCATATCGGCTGCAAAACGGCGAAGAGGTGGAGCGGCTCGAGGCGGCGTATGCGCTCGGGGCTGCTGGAGAAAAAGGGGTGGAGGTCGCTGCACGGCTGATGCGGTCGGAAGATCCGGTTTTGCGGCGTAACGCAGGTTATGCGCTTTGCGCAGGGGGGGGCGGTCCGTGGAGACGCTGGCCCAACTGGCCCGCGAAGATACGTCGGACGCGACGCGTGCCGCTGCGATCGATGCGCTCGGCGATATGGGAAAGATGGCGCGTGAAGCGGTTCCTGTGGTTACGGAGGCGTTGCGAGACAAGGCTGTCGAGGTGCGGCGCGCTACGGCGGACGCACTGGGCACGATACAGACGGTCGATGAAACGGCGTCATGTGGTCTTGGCGAGGCGTTGAGCGAAACCGACGAATGGGTGTGTCGCAACGCGGCAATGGCGCTGTTACGTATCGGTCCCGCCTCCGGCCCGGCCACCCTGGCGCTTATCGGTGCGTTACGACATGATAACCGGTACATGCGACTCAAGGCGGCAAGGGCGCTCGAACGTATCGGAACATCCGATGCGCTCGAAGCGGCACTTGGGTTTTACCGCACCCATGTCTGGTGTCCCATCACCGACACGACGACACCGTTTTGACACCATCCCGACCTAGACTCGGCGTGTTATCCGCTTACCCGTTTTGTCGCTCGTTCCCGAACTTCCGGGCGTAGTGCGATGCCCAGCCCAGGGCCGAAATCGAGCCATGCCCGTCCCTCGCGTATCGGGAGCGGCGTTGCAACGATATCGAGATAGTAGCCTTCGTAGAACCCGCGCACCACCTCCATGACGACCGCGTTGGGCGCGGAAGCGCACAGGTGAAGACAGGCAAAAACGTTGACCGGGCCGGTACAGTCGTGCGGCGCGAAACCGAGGTGATAGGCGTCCGCCATGGCCGCAATCTTCTGCGCTTCGGTCAGACCGCCCGTCCATATTACATCGATCATGACGATGTGCGCGGCGTGTCGCTCCAGCACCTCGCGGTAGGTGTAGCGGGTAAACAGCCGCTCGCTGACGCACTGTGGAACGCGGGTTTCCCGGACAAGCCGCGCCAGATCGTCCGCGCTGTCGGGTTGTATGATGTCTTCCATCCACACCACTTCATAGGCTTCGAGCGCGCGGGCGATGGCAAGGGCGCAATTCAAATCCCATCGTGAATGTCCTTCGATGGCGATATCCATTCGGTCGCCCACGGCACGCCGGATTTCCTGTATCGTCCACAATCCCTGCTTGAGATGATCCGGTGATAGCCGGTGTCCGGGCGGACCGACCGCAGACCATCCGGCGGGACCAGTCATCTGCCGACTCTGCATCTGTGGGGCAAAACGATCCCACGGCCATACCTTCATCTGTGTGATGCCGCTTGCCAACAGCGATTCGGCCAACTCGCCGGGCCGCTCTAAAAAACCATCCTGATCCGCGTATTTCAGGGTGTTGACACAAGTGTTGTACACCGGGATCGACTCCCGACATCTTCCCCCCATCAGGTTGTACACGGGTTGTCCGAGATATTGCCCCGCCGCATCCCACAACGCGATGTCGATCGCGGAGATGGCACGCATCTCCGCGCCGGCGTATCCGAAGAAGTTGGCGTATGAAAAGAGCGTCTGCCAATGCGACTCACGGTCAAATACCGGCTGACCGATCAACAGCGGCGCGGCCCAGTCGTGTATCACGGACTCCACTGCGCCAGGGATGTAAAACGTCTCCCCAAGCCCTACTACGCCTTCGTCCGTATGTACCTGAACCCATATAGTATTGGGATGCTCAGGCAGTCTCAGCGTCTCAATTTGAGCAATGCGCATCGCCTCTCCTCTCTTCACCCTTTACCCTTCAAACGTCACGCTTCATGAAAGTTCCATGCCGCCAGTGAAATTGAATCGCTCCGCCGTCACATACGAAGCGGCATCGGACGCTAACCACACGGCGGCTTGGGCAACTTCTTCCGACGTTACGCGGCGGTTCATGGGCAGTCCTTTGGTTCGCTCCGCCCGAAGTTCTTCGGCGCTTTTTCCGGTCACGCGAACCAGATCGGCTTCGAGCGCGTCGATCATCCCCCCGGTCATGCGTCCGGGCGCTATGGTGTTGACCGTAATGCCGTGCGGGGCAAGGGCGACCGCGGCAGCGCGGCTTATGCTGTCCACCGCCGCCTTGCTGGCCGCATACGACAGAAAATGCGGGAATCCCATTTTGGAGGCGGGTGAAGTAATGGTGAGGATGCGTCCGAATCGTTGGGGTATCATGGCTTTTGCGGCGGCTTGAATCAGAAAGAACGCGCCACGTGCATTGACGTCGAACACCCGGTCCCAGCGTTCGGGCGTGACTTCGAGCATATCGTCTACCAGACAGATCGCGGCGCAGTTGACCAGAATGTCGATCCGTCCCGCTTGACTGACGCAGGTTTCCACGAGGGTGTGACAGGCGTCCGCATCGGTGATGTCACCGCAAAGCGCCGTGCCCCTTGTCGGCGCGGTCAGCGTCAGCGTCTCGCGGGCACTTTCTTCGTTCCGGTCGGCCACGTACAGCGTCGCGCCTTCGCTGGCGTAAGCGCCGGCAATCGCGCGGCCTAGACCGGCGCCGCCGCCGACGATCAGGGCGATGCGATCATGTAACGGCATCAGAACCTCCAAAAAGTGGTGAAAGGGGAACGACAGGGCTGACGGGAAGATAGAGCGAACAAAGATGCGCGACAACGGGAAAATGGATGCGGGTTTCTCCTGCTACGTCCGTCTTTTCGCTTGACACCTGTGGATACACGCCATAGCTTGCGATCTATCCGTTAGGGGTGGTTTTTGTCGCGCAAAATGCTGTGCGGAAAGACCTGAGAAAAAACCCTTTGAACCTGAACTGGGTGATACCAGCGTAGGGAAACGGCTGAATATTCCAGCCGTTTCATTGCGAAACGGCTTTTTTGTTGGCCTTCTTGGAAACCGTATGTCTACCTCTTCTCGATCGACCGATGTCGCCGTTGTCGGAGGCGGCATCATGGGGCTTGCCATTGCTTGGCGGCTGGCGACGGACGGGTTTGGGGTCACGGTGATAGAACGCGGAGAAACGGGACAAGAAGCCTCGTGGGCCGCCGCCGGAATGCTCGTGCCGGACTGCGAATTCGAAGAGACTACGTTTTTCTCGTCCGCTTGCCGCCAGAGTCTGCGCATGTATCCGGCATTTGTGGAAGCACTCGAAGCCGAATCCGGCAGCCGGATCGACTTTCGCCGATTCGGAACGCTATATCCGGCGTTTGACAACCGGGATCAGAAAAATCTCGAAGCCCGTCTGTGTCGTCAACGACAGGAAGGCGTCGCCGTACATTCGCTGACGTTAAAGGAAGTTCGGCGGCTCGAACCCAACCTGACTTCTAAAGTACAGATGGCGCTTTATTATCCGGAAAACAATCAAGTGGAAAACCGGGACGTGGTAAAAGCGCTTCGCGTAGCGGCGGAACGCGTCGGAGCGGAGATACGTCCGCATACGGAAGCGTTGGGTGTGTTGTACGACACCGAATGCGTCAGGGGGGTGGAGACGGCCACCGGTACGGTAGGGGCGGACATCGTCATCAACGCGACAGGGAGTTGGTCACGCTATCTTTCCGGACTGCCGGGTGTGTGTAGCCCCCCTGTGCGTCCGGTTCGGGGGCAGATGCTGGCGCTGAGCGTTGTCGGCGATCCTCCGTTCCGACATACTATCTATTCCAGCAAGGCGTATCTCGTACCCCGCACTTCCGGGCGTTTGCTGGTGGGGGCTACGGTCGAGGAAGCGGGGTTCAAAAACCATGTGACCGCAACCGGTGCGTTGCGTCTGCTCAGGGACGCGATAGAGGTAGCACCTGCGTTGCGCGATTTCCCGATCGAATCCATGTGGGCAGGACTGCGACCGGCCACGCCCGACGGTTGGCCGGTCATAGGCCCCACACCGCTCAAGGGTTTGTATCTGGCCACCGGACACTACCGCAACGGTATTTTGATGGCCCCGCTCACGGCAGCATGGATGGCCGAAATGCTGACCGGTGGCGAGGTTCCCCCTGCGGCGCGCCCCTTTCTGCTCGAACGCTTTCATGCTTCGGCGCCCCCTGCATAAACACAGGATACCACCATGACGATCACGTTAAACGGCATGTTACGCTCGTTTGACAAAGAGATGAGCGTAGCAGAGTTGCTTTGCGCCCTCGAAATCGCTTCGGAAGGCACGGCGGTGGCGGTCAATGCTTCGGTCGTGCCGCGAAAACAGCACGGACAGACCTATGTCCGAGAGGGCGACACGGTCGAGATCATCCGGGCCGTGGCGGGCGGATAAAAAAAGAAAAACCGTAGCAAACGCGGAAAAATTTCTTCTTCAACGTGGGGGAAATGTTATCAACTACCCCGTAGCAAGCAACGGGGTTTGTAGTTCAACACCAAAGGCGTTGTCCACGATGGGCCGGTTGATAGCGGCCCTGCGGATGTTCTGCGCAGCGATGCTGTCGGCAAGTCCAGCGTGA
>Ga0194131_10009817_pt1 | contig 11956 bp, 9 predicted proteins | sample TA2KigO120mmetaG_FD_148631 | JGI IMG/M metagenome (GOLD analysis project Ga0194131, IMG submission 148631) | Freshwater microbial communities from Lake Tanganyika, Tanzania - TA2015053 Kigoma Offshore 120m | ecosystem: Environmental > Aquatic > Freshwater > Lake | place: Tanzania: Lake... | reverse complement strand
CATCAATTATCCCTTCGTGGGGCACGTGATGGCGATGGACACCGTGTTTCCGGGCAATCCGCTCACCTGGCGCGCGATCCACGATCCGCTGCTGTGGCGCGTGTCCTATGCCCTGCTCATCGCCTGGGAGTGCGCCGCATTTCTTTTCACGGCGCTGGCGGCCGGGCGCTTCGCCGGCGCGGTGCGCCGTCCGGAGGCTGAGCCCGCAGCGCGCCGTCTGGCCTGCAACGCGCTGGTGTTCGGGCTCCTCCTGTGGCTGGGCGCCTTCATTACCATCGGGGGCGAGTGGTTCCAGATGTGGCAGTCGCGGGAATGGAACGGTGTGGACGCGGCGCTGCGCAATTTCGCCTGCCAGGCGCTGGTGCTGTTGTACGTCAACCAACCCACGGAATAAAAAAACTCCCCGAGTGAGGTCGGGGAGTCAACCGTCGAATCAGCTCGCGATCTTCACGCGCTCGATGCTCATCTGGCCGTCGGTCCAGCGGACCACGCCGGTGTAGGGGCGGCCCTTCGCGTCGAACAGGTCGCGAGTGGTCACCGGCTTGCCCGGCTCGGTGTAGAGGATGCGGCCGCTGGCGATGAGCCGCTCCAGGTTCTTGCGGACCCGGCTGGTGACCTCGGCGTCCTTTGCGAGGCTGCCGTCCTTGTCGACCAGCGTCTCGACGACCGCGCCCTGGAACATCCCGTACTGGTCGCCGCTCAGGGTGACGCGCACCGGGCGGGTTGCGTCCTCAAGCGTTGCCGCGCGGTTGGAGGACGCGAACGGCCCCTCGCCCGGCACCACCTCTTCCGAGGTCCGCAGGATGCGCCGCTTCTGGAACACGCTGGTGAGCAGCGCCGCGTTTTTGCCGTTGTTGTGCTGCTGGTCGGCGCGAATCATGGCCTGGGCCATCTCGCGGAAGGTGAAGTCGCCGCGCGGTGCGGTCTTGAACAGGTTGCCGTACATTTTCAGGCTCTCGTCGCCGGCCGCGCGCAGCGCCTGCTCGGGGGACATCCCCGCGGCGAGATTGGCGTCGGTCAGGCCCTTCAGCACATCGTTGAACGCGCCGGTCCAGAGCCTCGCGAAGCTGTGCGCCTCGCTGCCCAGCTCGTTGGGGCCGCCCGTGTCGGGCAGCGTGGACGGGTCCTTCCACACGAAGTTGTTGCGCGCCGTGCGGACGTAGTCGCCGCCGGTGACGTTGCGCCCCACGCTGTGGTTGATGGCGGCGCCCAGCTCTTCGCCGGTGTCGGCCAGGAAATTCGGCTTCGAGAGATCCCCGCCGGTCTGCTTCGCGAGCGCCGCGACCGCGCCGTCGTCTTGCAGGGTGACGAGCATCGCAACCACGTCGCCGAACGCCTCGTGGAAGGCGGCCGGATCCGGCGACCAGGTAGAGAAGTAGCCGGGACGCAGCCCGTCGAGGATGGCGTGGCCGGCCTCGTGGGCCACGACCTCCCCGGAGTCGGCGGAGAACACCGTCTTGCCGGTCTTCGGATCGTCGGCGTGGAAGAAGCGCAGCCCGGCGTCGTCGCGCGAGTAGTACGCGTTGAGATCCTCGCCGGCGTCGGCCACGATCCCCAGCTTGTCGGCGCGGAACGCCCAGTCTATCTTGTGGCCCAGCGACTTTTCCATCAGGTCGATGGTGCGGCCCACCGCGGCCAGCGACACGGCGCCGTGGTAGCGCTCGTCGGAGGGCGTGAATACGTAGCCGTTCTCGTTGGGCGTGATGCCGGGCCCTTCCAGGCGGGCCTTCTCGACCGAGGGCCCCGGCCCCATCCGCAGGGTGATGGTGGTCGGCGAGAGCACCGTCCCGTCCTGCGTGTTGAAACTGATCGCGGTTTCCTTCAACGGCTCGCTCGGTCGCGGCGGACGCGCCGGCGCCGGACGACTTCCCACCTCGGACGTCAAGGCGTTCAACATTTTCCAGCCTCCTACTTCTTCTACTCAGCCTGACCCCACCATTGGAGCCTACTCTTCGTGATCCGAGGCTATCATGGAAAAAACCTGAAATCGTTTCTGAATTGTAAACAACTGGATCAGTCTCTCTTGATGATCTGAAGCAGGTTGCTGTAGTCGTCGGTCCACGGCGCCAGATCGTCGCGCGGCTTTGCGGGCGTGCCCTTGCGGCCCAACGGGGAAATCGCGAACTCGGGCTGGCGACTGAGCAGCACCCACGTCGAGCCGTACAGCCCCTCCGCGTCGTCGTCCTTGGAGTCCTCGACGACCACCGCGCGCGCGTTCAGGTCGCGCGCGTGGCGCGCCACGACCGGCTCCAGCTCCAGATACTTGTTGGAGATGTGTACCGCCAGCACGCCGTCCGGCTTCAAGTGTCGGAAATACAGCTCGACCGCTTCGCGGGTGAGCAGGTGGACCGGGATGGCGTCGCTGGAAAACGCGTCCACCACCAGGACGTCGTACGCCTGGGGCGGCTCGCGCTCCATGGTGAGCCGCGCGTCGCCCAGGACGATGTCCACGTCGGCCGGCGCCTGCGGCACAAAGGTGAACTGGGTGTTGGCCACTTCCACGACCAGCGGATTGATCTCGTAGAAGCGCACCGCGTCACCCGCCTTGCCGAAGCCGGCCATCGAGCCGGTGCCCAGGCCGATCACGCCGACGCGCCGCGCTCGCTCGGCGTTGTGCAGGCGCATGGTGAGGCCGATTCCGGAGGCCGGTCCGTAGTAGCTGATGGGTTTTCCCATCCGAGGCCCGGCCACGAATTCCTCGCCGTGAATGATGACGCCGTGCTTGAGCTGGCGGATGGTGGCGGTGCCCTGGCCGCTCTCCTTCACCCGCAGGCCGCCGTAGAAATTCCGCTCGACCAGCCGATAGCCGCGAACTTCAGCGTCGGCGATCACCTTGAGCTGCAGGGCCAGTCCGAAGGCCCCGACCCCGAGCACCGCAACCGCCGCGCGGGAAATGGTGGCGTGGCGTGGCTTCTCCTCTTCGGGGCGCGGGCCGTACTTGTCGCGGGCCAGCAGAAATACGGTGAGGAACGCGGTGGCCACCATCCCCAGCGGCAGCTCGTAGCACGCGTCGAAGAGCGTGGGCGCAACGACCGCCACGAAGATCCCCCCGAGCGCGCCGCCCAGCGACACGGCCACGTAGAACGAGGTGAGGTAGCGGGGATGGGGCCGCAGCCGGGCCACCTCGCCATTGCACACCATGCAGGCGGCGAAAAGCGTGCCGGAAAACAGCGGAACGAGGATGCGCATGTCGGTGACGCGGTACACGTCCTCCAGGATGTACGTGGCTGTGCCGAAGCCGCCGAACATCAGCGGAATCCACAGCCAGCGTAGGTACCAGCGGGCGCTTTCAAAGCACAGAATAAATGAAAGGAGGTACAGCGCCAGCGTGATCACCCAGAAAAACGGGATGGCGGCGACGTCCTGCGACATGTGGTTGGTGATGGCCATCAGCAGCACCGACGCGCAGGCGGGCAGGGCCAGCCAGAGCCACGCCTGCGCGGCGCGGGGAGGCGGCGGGGCGGATTCCTCCTCCGCTTCCGGCGGCGCCTCGGGAAGCCGCAGCGCGCGCCAGGCGCATCCCGCCGCGAGCGCCACGAACAGCGCGTAGCCGGCCGACCAGTCCCGCATCTGCACCTGGGTGGAGAAGCGCGGCTCCAACAGCACGGGATAGGTCAGGAGCGCCAGCATCGAGCCCAGGTTGGACAACGCGAACAGGCGGTAGGGCAGGCCCTCTCGGTTGGTGCGCAAGTACCACGCCTGGAGCAGCGGCGAGGTGGTGGACAGCAAAAAATAGGGGAGGCCCACCGAGGTCAGCAGCAGCATCAGGATGCGCCCGATGGGCTCCTCGCTGCCGCCCGGCTTCAGGGTGGGGCTGAGCTGGAGCGGGATGCTGAGCAGGCTCACCGCGAGCAGCGCGAGGTGCACTTTCCCCTGGGCGGGCCCGCTGAGCCGTTCCACCAGCGCGTAGGCGTACAGGTAGCCGAGCGGCAGCACGAGCTGGAAAAACAACAGGCAGGTGGTCCAGATGGCGGCGCTGCCCCCGAACCAGGGGAGGATGGCCTTCCCGATCATGGGCTGCACCAAAAACAACAAAAAGGCGCTGACAAAAATGGTGCAGGCGTACATTGGCGGGGGTCTTCCCCGCTAGACCTTGTGCCACCTTCGGCAGTGGGGACAGCGCTCCAGGCTGTACGTCACAAGGTTTAGAGCCAACAGTGGGCGCGGATATTCCTGTCCGCAGTCCGGGCACACGGAGGTGCCGAGCAGACCTTTGAGGGTGGTCTTGCCGGCGTATTGCATCTGCAAGAAGACGAACGCGGCCACGAAGCCCAGCGCGGTCCACAGGGTGAGGATCGTGCCGCGAATTCCTCCGATAATTCCCAGCCAGGCAAACACGAAAATCGGAAAATTCACCAGCCAGTGGGCGAACACGGCCAGCCCGACGCCGCGGGGCAGGCGATCCAGCCGACCGAGCACCAGCGAAGTGAAGGCGGCGTGCATGAAGCACACCTCCAGGCGCTCGGAAAGAAACGGAAAATAATTATACCAGGGAAGGTCCGGCGTGGTGGGCGCGACCAGTCGCGCGATGAACCACATCTCGCCGATGCCGAAGCCAAAGCCCAGACACACCGCGGCCAGCACGTAGTTCTGCCGGTTCAGGCGGGCGCGAAAATACGGGAGCAGGGCCAGCCAGAATTTCGCCGGCTCCTCCGTGGCCGGCGCCTCCAGGGTCTTGAGCGCGAGATACGGCCAGGTTCTGCCCAGCAAATCGCGCAGCATTTCGTCCAGCGGAAGACGCACGTAATAATAGGCCAGCGGGCACATGGGCAGGGCACCGACGAAGAGCGCCGCAAGCCAGCCGCGGTCGGATTTTTCGGCCAGCCGCCAGACGCAGATGGCCACGATTGCGGACGCGATGACCGTCCCGACGGTGGCCATTACGTACAGCCCGTGCATGGTTATTTCCGCGGCACCCGAAGTCCGCCGATGATCACGCTGCTGTCCTCGAGATTCACGCCCCCGTCCGAGCGTGGCTTTCCGTTCACCGCGTCCGCCATGCGCAGCACGTCCAATTTGCCCTGCGCCTTATCCCGGGCGGCCTCGGCCTGGGCGGCCCGGGAGGCGGCCCGGGAAGCCTGCCGCGAGAGGTGCTTTGCCATCCCCTCGCTGGATTGATATTCCTCGTTGAGCGGCTCATATTTCGCCGTGATGTCGGCGTGCTTCTGGCGCTGGTGTATGCTGTACACGAAGCCGAGCGCGCCGGCCAGCCCGCAGACGATGGGCACGGCGCTCAAGGCCGGGTGGACGCTGCCCAGGCCGCTGGTGACCGAGGCCAGCAGGAGCCCGCCGAGCCCGCCGAGTCCAAACGTCTTGATGCGGCCAACGACCTTGCGATCCTCCGCGACCAGTGGGTTGATCTGGCCGGCGAGATCGCTCACCCGTTTCTGCACCGGGGCCAGCGCCGCGCTGTGGCCGGCGGCGACCGCCTGCAATTCTTCGGCAATGATGCGATTGCTGGCGACTTCCGCTTCCAGGCGGGCGGCGTCGGTGTCCGGCACCCCCGTCACGGCGACGGCGGCTTTCAGCGCGGCCCGCGCCTCGGCCATCGCGAAGGTGGCGTCTGCGGCCATGTCCTTGGTCCGCCCGCTCCAGTAGCCGGTGTCCCCATATCCATCGAACGCGGCACGTTGCGCCTCTTGCAGCGCCTGCTTGAGGAAGGGGCCGGCCGTGGCGGCCATCCCCGCGTCGTACTTCGCGGCGACCTCCGCCACTTCGCGCGCGGCGCGCAGGGCAAACTGCTTGGCGCGCTTCGACCAGTAGTCGGTGCCGCCCAGGCCGTGCCACGCGACCTGCTCGGCGTGCTGCTCAAATTTCGTGCCCAGGGCCTCGATGTCGGCCAGCGCCGCGGCCCGCTCGGCGTCGTTGTACGTCCGCTGCGACGCAACGGCCATCTCGGTGTTGGCGGCGTATGCGCCGGAGCGGAAGGCCACCAGCTTTCCCTGCTTAGACCATGCGTCGACGTCGCCGTAATGATTGATCGCGAGTCCCACGACGCTCTCTGCGAGCGGGCGGGCCAGATCGCGCAGGGTTTCGGAAAGCTGCTGGCCCCGCGGCGCGGCGGCCTGGGACTGCGCGCTCAGCGTCTGAGTGTCCAGGGGCGCCAGCTCGCGCGCCATGGTTTTTGTCCGCTGGCTCCAGTACGTGGTGTCCCCGTAACCGTCGAAGCCGAGGTGTTCGGCCTGGGTGAGCGCGCGCTTCAGGGTGTCCGAGAGGGCGGCGGCCATGGGGCCGTCGCACAGTGCGGCGGTGGTGGCGACCGTGGCCGCGGTTTCGAGTGCCAGGGACTTCGCGCGCTTCGACCAGTAATCGATGTCGCCGTATCCCTGGGCGAGCCCCTGCGCGACGCTCGCGTAGCGGCGGTTGTCCGCCTCGATGGCGGCGAGGCGGGCGCGCTCGCCGTCGGCGGTGTCAACGACGTCGCGGGCGGCGGTGAGTCCCACTTCAGCGGCGTGCTCCAGGGCGCGGAAGGCGATGTGCTTCGTCTGTTTCGACCATGACGAAACGTCGCCCGTATGGCCGAACGCCATTCGGTCGAGGTCGTCAAACAGGCTGACATTCGCGCCGTGGATGTCGAGACCGGCCACTCTATGGCTCCCTGGGACCCTTGGGGGTCGGATGGTAGAACGTGCCGTCAGCATACCGCGCCCTCCTGAAAAATGCTTGGAAGGGCAGGCGCCTGGGGGGGTCTTGCCGTACCATGATGGCATGCTTCTGCGGGCCCGCGCGCACCAGATAGCCGCCTACGACTTCGCTTCCCAGAGCAAGTGGCAGGGGCCGTACTTCTTTGTTCAGGCTGCCGATCCGCAGTTCGGGATGTTTGACAAAGACGAGCGCTGGGATCGCGAGACCGTCCTGTTCGAGCGCACCGTTGCCGAGGTCAACCGCCTGCGTCCCCGCTTCCTGGTAATCAGCGGCGATCAGGTCAACGCGATGCCGGGCGGGCCCCAGTACCACGCGCAGAACGAGGAGTTTTTCCGAATCGTGGGCATGGTGGATCCGTCCATCCCGGTGATCTGCCTGCCCGGAAATCACGACACCGGTGACTCGCCGGACCTCTCCGCGTTGAAGTCCTACCGCGAATACTTTGGAGACGACTGGTACGAATTCTGGCTGGGCGGAGTCTGCTATCTGGTCATCGATACCTGCCTCTACCACGATCCCAGCCGGGCGGCCGCCGAGCAGGACGCGCAGCACGCATGGCTGGCCGCCACGCTGACCGCGGCGCGCGCGAAGAATCCCCGGCACATCGTGCTGCTTCAACACCATCCCTGGTTTCTGGACGCGCCGGACGACGGCGACCAGTATTTCACCATTCCCCGCGTGCGTCGCGAGCCTGCACTGGCGCTGCTCCGCGACGCGCAGGTGGCGGCCGTGTTTGCCGGCCACTATCACCGCAACGCCGGCGGCTGGGACGGCGACCTGGAAATGGTCACCACCAGCGCGGTCGGCATGCCACTGGGCGAGGACCCGTCGGGCTTCCGCGTGGTGGAAGTGTACGAGGATCGCATCCAACACCGTTATTTCGGTCTGGACGACGTTCCGACGCGTATCCTCCTGGACCCGATGCGGGAGACTGCCTAATACGCCTTGAGCATAAAGTCCAGCCCCTGGCGTTCCAGGGTGCTGCGCACCTTGTCCGACGCGCTGACCACCCGAAGCACCCGACGGCTCGATCGGAACCGCTCAAACGCGGACACCAGCGCCGCCAGGCCGCGCGCGTCGAAGCGGCGCACGCCGCTCAGGTCGACGTTGACGACTCGTTCCCCGGGCGACGTCGTCTGGTCGAGCCATTCATCCAGAAACGAACATCCAGTGCGATCAAGATTTCCATTGAGCGCGAGGATCGGCGCGCTTTCGCGGTCCATGCGCTGAACTCTGCACTGTAGCGAGGTGGTCACGAGGCAGTTCCCCCTTGCCCTGACAAAATAGGGTTCGCGCAGGCGGCCCCGCAGCAGTTGCCGCGCTCGTTTCTTTTACCCGCCGCGCGGCACCGGCAAACGTTGCGGGTGATTCAATCTTCCCGTTTTCTCGAGCCGAGCGAATTCCCCCTGTGGTCTGAAGGCCGTTCAGGTTCAGAGAACGAAGGCGATGTTCGCCATGTCTCGCATCCTCTTTGTCGACGACGAGAATCTTCCCCGCCAGGTCGCGCGCCGCGTGCTCCAGGGCCGCTACGACATCGAGCTTGCCGAGAACGGCGAGGATGCCATGCAGGCGCTTTCCAGCGGGCACTACAACCTGTTGATCACCGACATCCACATGCCCGGCATGAACGGGCTGGAGCTTATCGACCAGGCGCGCGGCCTTTATCCCGAGCTACCCTGCCTGGTGATTTCCGGAAACCTCAACGAGTACGACTGGGAAGTGGCGCTGCGCGACGTGCCGGGTCTGCAGAAGCCGTTCGACATGCAAGAGTTCCTGGTGGCGGTGGAAGCGGCTCTAAGCTAAGTGGCGCGCGACCCAAGTAGTTCCGGCGTACGGGACGTGAACAACCGATTTGGGGCCTGGTGGTCCGCGCCCGGGGCTCCAATTCATGATCAGACTTGCGCCGGGGACCACTAAGCTAGGGCGAAATGCCTCGACAAGATCGTTCACATGGCCGAGTCCGTGCCTTTCGGGTAACGTCAGCGCTTACTGTGAGTCCAAAATGCGTACGGGCATAATCCCGGACGGAGGGATCGGTCATGGGCATGCGAAAAAAGTCGGCGCCCCGCCGCCTGCTGCGCTCCGTCTCGCACGACTTGAACAACCTGATTACGGTGATCCGCGGCTACGGGCGGCTTGCCCAGTTGTCGCCGTCTTCGGCCGTGCTGTCGGATTGCCTCGAGCGCATCATGTCCACCACCCACTGCCTGGAGACGCTGGCCGAAGATCTGGAGCGGTGCGGCCACGGCGACCGTTGCGGCGTCCGCTGCGTGCCCACTGCGTTTCCCATGGAAGGCGCGATCCGGGCAGCCGCCCGCTCGGTGCTTTTTGACAGCGCGCTGCACCGCATCGAGGTCGAGGAAACCCCACTGCGGGTGCGCGCGGATCGCAAGCGCGTCGTGCAGGTCCTGGTAAACCTGCTCGGCAACGCGGTCAAGTACAGTCCGCGGGGAGGCGTGGTGCGGGTCGCCGCCGCGCGCCAGGGGTCCATGGTGCACGTCGCGGTGCACGACGAGGGAATCGGTATCGAACCGTCAGAGCTCGGCAAGGTCATGCGCCCGTTCTACCGGGTGCCCAACGAGGACATCCCGGGAACGGGCCTGGGGCTGGCCATCGCGCGCAGCCTGGTTGAAGCGCACGGTGGCCAGCTCTGGCTGGAAAGCGCGCCGGGCCAGGGGACCACGGCGCACTTCACGCTGCCGGAAGCCTGAGTGGAGCGGTCAACACCCGTCACCTGGTTGGGGGCGAGCAGTGCCGACAGCATGAATCTGGGCATCACCAAAATCACGGGCGGCGCGATGACGTCATTCCCTGCAGTTTACGTCCCCGCATGCGGGACGCGGGAAAACCGTGCTCGGACGCGAAGACCCGCGCCGATGCTTGCCGTATCTCATTTTCAGGGCGCCCGGCGTGCTGCAGCGCCGCGATTGCGCGAGATCCGCTACCCCTCCGTCGCGTTCCGCGAGGAGGTGCTCTACGCCGCTCCGGTGCCCTGCTGCCAGTCGCGATCTAGTGCGGGTCCCGTACCCGACGATCGCGCGCCATAGCGCGCGGTGAGCGACCTCCTGGTGGCGGGCGGCGGGCCCGGCGGGCTTGCCGCCGCCATCCACGCCGCCCGTGCGGGGATGCGCGTGGTGCTGGTCGAGCCGCGCGCTGGCCCCATCGACAAGGCGTGCGGCGAAGGACTGATGCCGCGCGGCGTGGCGGCCTTGCACGCGCTGGGCGTCGCGCCGCCCGGAATGCCCTTCCGGGGGATTCGCTACCTGGACGGGGCGCACGTCGCCCAGGCCGCGTTTCCCGACGGCTGCGGCCTGGGCGTGCGGCGCGTCGTGCTGCACGAAGCGATGCTGCGCCGGGCCGACGCGCTCGGCGTGGAGCGGGTCACTGGCGTGGTCGAGGGGCTCGCTCAGGATACCGCCGGGGTGGTCGCGCGCCTCGCGTCCGGCGAGCAGCGGAGCGCGTCGTGGCTGGTGGTAGCGGACGGATTGCACTCCCGGCTGCGCGCTGGGCTCGGGCTCGCGTCGGTGACGCGCTGGCCGCGCCGTTACGGGATCCGAAGGCACTTCCAGCGGGCTCCGTGGAGCGATCTCGTTGAAGTCTACTGGGGGCCCCGCGGAGAGGCGTACGTCACGCCGGTCGGGCCGGACACGGTCGGGGTCGCCTTGCTGTTCAGCGGAAAACAGCGTTTCGACGCGCTCCTGGAGGATTTCCCCGCCCTGCGCGCGCGCCTGGACGATGCCGCTTGCGGTGACGCAGCCGGGGCCGGGCCGTTCGCGCGGTGGGCCGCGCGGCGCCAGGTCGGGCGGGTCTTCCTGGTGGGCGACGCGGCCGGCTTTCTCGATCCCCTCACCGGGGAAGGCGTGCGGCTGGCCGTGGAAGCCGCGGGCGCCGCGGTGACGTGCATGCTGCGAAACCGCCCTCGGGACTATGATCCTCTCTGGCGACGGATGGCCTGGCGGTACTGGACACTGACTTCGCTGTTGCTGACGGTCGGCCGGCTCCCCGCCCTGCGCGCGCGCCTGGTGGGATTTCTGGCGCGCTGGCCGGGGATCATGCGGGTCGGGCTGGCTTGAGCTGAACGAGGCCCCACCCACGCGGCGCACACGATGGAATTGCGGGTCTGGGCGCTCTGGCTGATATTGCTGTGCGGCGCGGGCGTCGCGGGGTGCGGTGGTGGCGATTAGATTTTCCAGCGGGCCATGGAGTTGCGCAGCAGCTCGCCGGCCATGCTCCAGGCTGTGACGTTCGCGGGCGCGTCGAGCGAATTGTTGAGGTAGCGCTGCAGCGTTTCCGAGCGGCGGATTTTTCCGGACGACGTGCGGGGCAGCGTGCCCGGCGGCAGCAGAATAATCTGATCGGGTCTCAGACCGGTCGCCTGCAAAATGGCCTTGTGGCAATCTTCCTCGAGTCCGCTGCGCAGCGTGCGGGTTTCCACGAAAACCAGCAGGGTTTCGCCTTCCGCGCGGATGTCCGCGACCGCGGCCGAGCAGCCGGTGCGAACGTCACCGACCGCGTCCAGCGCGCGCTCCAGATCCTGCGGATGATGATTTTGTCCGCGGATGACCAGCACGTCTTTGGCGCGGCCGGTGACGTACAGCTCATCCTCCCACAAAAATCCCAGGTCGCCGGTGTCGAGCCAGCCATTTTCCACCGGCGAGTCTTCGCGGTTGAAATATCCGCGCATGACCCAGGGGCACTTCACCCAGATGCGGCCCACGCGGCCTGCCGGGAGCGCGCGATCCGCGCCGCGAATTTCCACTTCGGCTCCGTGCAGCGGGCGGCCCACGCTGACCAGCTCGCAGCCGCGCCGCTCGTCGTGCAGCAATACGGCCTCTCCGCCGGCCAGCGCGTCACGGCGGAAGAGCCTGGTGCGGAAGGCGCGTTCCGGCTCGGAAAAGGTGACCGCCAGCGTGGCCTCGGACAGGCCGTAGACCGGGGTCATGGCCTCGGCGCGCAAGCCCCACGCGGCGAAGCGACGGGTGAACGCGCGCATGGTGGCCGCCGTCACCGGCTCGGCTCCGTTGAGCGCCAGCCGCCAGGAGGAGAGGTCGACGCCGCTCAGCTCGTCGTCCTGGATGCGCTCGGTGCACAGGGAATAGGCGAAATTCGGAGCCGGCGAAACGGTGGCGCGATGGCGGCTGATGGCGCGCAGCCAGACGGCCGGTTTTGCGAGAAACAGCTCCGGGGGAATCAAGGTGAGCGTGCCCGGGCGGCACAGCGCCACCAGGATGCAGCCGATGAGCCCCATGTCATGGTAGAGCGGCAGCCAGGAGACTCCGGCGTGGTGATAGGGTCGGCGATCCGGCGCGAC
>Ga0194131_10009816_pt1 | contig 11956 bp, 9 predicted proteins | sample TA2KigO120mmetaG_FD_148631 | JGI IMG/M metagenome (GOLD analysis project Ga0194131, IMG submission 148631) | Freshwater microbial communities from Lake Tanganyika, Tanzania - TA2015053 Kigoma Offshore 120m | ecosystem: Environmental > Aquatic > Freshwater > Lake | place: Tanzania: Lake... | reverse complement strand
GGATCAGCTTTGGATTAGGAACTATGCCCGCTTGCACCCGCTGCGCCGCCGCCACCTCGCTGCGCTGCGCGGATACCGCCAGCAGCGGGTGTTGCTCCATGGCGCGAGCCACTGCGTCCCGCTGCGATAACGCTATCTGCGCCAGGCATGGGACCGCGGGTGCAATCAGCCACAGCCTCGACGTCATGGGTGGTCCCGCAAAGCCTTCCGTCCAGCTTCAAGGACTTTGAGGATTGCATCCGCATCGTAGACACAGCCGCCCCAGGCTCCGCCGCTTGCATCCTGCAGCGCGGCCCAGAGGCGCGTGTCCGCGGGGAGATCAGGATCGGCGGCAAGGTCATCGCGAACTGGGCGGCCCGCCAGGATCGCGTCGCCCGATTCCACCGTTCCGTCCGGACCCACCAGGTTCACCGTCGCTTCGAGCTTCACCCGGTCAATCTCGATCCGCACCGTGTCGCCGTCCTCAATCTTGCCGAGCGGACCACCCGCCAGCGCCTCCGGCGACATGTGCCCGATGCAGGCGCCCGTCGAAACGCCGCTAAAACGCGCGTCCGTCAGCAGCGCGACGTGCTTCCCGAACGGCAGATGCTTGAGCGCGGACGTGATCTGATACGTCTCCTCCATCCCCGAGCCGAACGGACCCCGGCACATCAGCACCATGATGTCGCCCGACTGAACGGTGTGATTCTTGATGGCCGCGATCGCGTCACGCTCGCTGCGGAAGACTCGCGCCGGCCCTGTCATGCGGAAGACGCCATCCGGGTCCACCACCGACGGATCGATCGCCGTACTCTTGACGACGGAACCATCCGGTGTGAGGTTACCGGTTGGAAAGCAGACGGTCGAGGTGAGTCCGGCCGCACGGGCGCGGTCCGGACTCATGATGACGTTGTCCGGATCGATGCCGTCACGCGTTGCAAGCAGGCGCCGGAGCGCGGCACGGCGTTCGCTCTGCTCCCACCAGTCCAGCAGCGAGTCCCAGGTCTCGCCAGCCACTGTCAAGGCGCCGGATTCAAGCAATCCGGCCCGGCGGAGATGCAACATCACCTCTGGAACCGCACCCGCCAGGTACACCTGCGCCGTGATGTGATTCCGTGGACCGTTGGGCAGCACGTCGACCAGACGCGGCACGGCGCGATTCACCGCGGCCCAGTCCGCCGCCGACGGACGCCGCAGTCCCGCGGAATGCGCGATGGCCGGAATATGTAGGATCAGGTTTGTCGATCCGCCGAAGGCCGCATGCACCACCATGGCGTTGCGCAGTGCCTGGCCGGTCACCACATCGCGGTTGGACTGCCCGCGGGCAATCATTCCGAGCAGGGCGCGGGCCGAGCGACGCGCCATGTCGGTCCACACCGGGTGTCCCGATGGCGCCAGCGCGGAATGCGGCAGGCTCAAGCCGAGCGCTTCGCCGACCACCTGGGACGTGGCCGCGGTACCCAGAAACTGGCAGCCGCCACCCGGAGTCGCGCACGTGCGGCATCCCGCTTCCGCTGCGTACTCGAGCGTGATCTCGCCATGCGCGTAACGCGCGCCAAGCGTCTGGGCCTTGCCCGAATCCTCGCCGCCTTCGGCCGCCAGCGTCACTCCGCCCGGCGCCAGGATCGTGGGTTCGCCGTGCATGGCCGCAAGCGCGATCATCATGGCCGGGAGTCCCTTGTCACACGTGGCGACCCCCACCACGCCCCGCCGTGTGGGCAGCGAACGGATCAGCCGCCGCATCACCAGCGCCGCGTCATTGCGGTAGGGGAGCGAATCGAACATCCCGGTGGTGCCTTGCGAGCGTCCGTCGCATGGATCGGTGACGTAGCCGGCAAAAGGAACCGCGCGGTGTGCCGCCAGCTCGCGCGCCGCGGCCTCCACCAGCATGTGGACCTCAAAGTGTCCGGTGTGATAGCCGAGCGCAATCGGCTTTCCGCCGCTCTCCCGGAGTCCGCCATGCGTGCTCAGGATCAGGATGTCGGGACCGCCGAGCTTGGCCGGATCCCAGCCCATGCCCGCGTTCTGGCTCCATCCGAACAACTCGCCCGACGCGCCGCGGATCAGCATGTCGGGTGTGATTGGCAGGGAGCCTGAAGGGCCGGGCGCCTTGGTCTGAATGTCGTAGAGGGAGGCGTCGTTGGAGTCCAGGATCTCCTGGATTCGGGACTGGGTCATGAGTCTCCATCTTAGTTTAGGCGTTCCGGGCTACAATGAACAGAAGGCTGCGAATTTCCCGCGGCTCCCACCCACCCGTGACCGCAATCTATCCGGGCTCGTTCGATCCACTCACCAACGGCCATCTTGATCTCATCCGGCGCTCGTCGGGGATGTTCGACAAGCTGGTGGTGGCGGTTTTGAACAACGAGTCCAAGCAGCCTCTGTTTTCCGTCGCCGAGCGGCAGGACATGCTGCGCGATGCCATGAGCGGGATGCCCAACGTTGAGGTCGGCACGTTCAGCGGACTCCTGGTCCACTACGCCAAGGAGCGTGGGGCACGGGTGATCCTGCGCGGGATCCGCGCGATTTCCGACTATGAGTTCGAGCTCCAGATGACGCACATGAACCGCCGGCTGGAGCCCGGAATCGAGACCGTTTTTCTGATGGCCAACGAGGCCTATTCGTTCGTGAGCTCGCGCCTGGTGAAGGAAGTGTTCCGCCTGGGCGGCGATGTCACAGGCCTGGTTCCGCCGCAAGTGGAGCAGCGGCTGCGCCAGCGCATTCGAGGAGAAGGACTATGACAGCAACAGCACTCGCACTCGCTGACCGTCTGGACACGATCAGCGTTTCATCCACTGTAAAAGTATCCGCCGAGGCAGGCCGCCTGAAGCGGGAAGGAGTCGACGTGGTGGACTTCGGAGCGGGCGAACCCGACTTCCCCACCCCGGACAACATCAAGAAGGCTGCCATCAAGGCGCTGGACGACAACTTCACCAAGTACACGCCCGTCGAGGGCACGGTGGATCTGAAAAAGGCGATCGTTGAGCGCCACGCGACCGACTTCGGCACCAGCTACGCGCCCAACGAGTGCGCGGCCACGGTGGGCGGCAAGCACATCATCTTCAACCTCATGCAGGTGCTGGTGAACCCGGGCGACGAAGTCATTATCCCGGTGCCGTACTGGGTCACCTACAAGGATGTCGTCAACTACGCCGGCGGCAAGTGCGTGTTCCTGCAGGCGGACGAAGCGAGCGGATTCAACTTCACTGCCGCCGACGTCGCGCGGCTCATTACGCCCCGCACCAAGGCCGTGCTGATCAACTCGCCGTCGAATCCGAGCGGCGGAGTGCTGCCCGATTCCGAGTTCATCAAGATCTTCGAGCTCACCTCGAGCCGCGGGATCTGGCTGATCACCGACGAGTGCTACTGCCGCTTCCTGTACGCCGCCAAGCCGTTTTCGATCGCATCGATGCCCGGCGCCAAGGACACTGTGATCGTGGCCGGGTCGCTCTCGAAGACCTATTCGATGACGGGCTGGCGCATCGGTTTCGGCCTGGCGCCGAAGTACGTGATCGACGGCATCATCAAGCTCCAGAGCCACATGACCTCGAATCCCACGTCGATTGCGCAGCGGGCCGCGATCGAAGCGTTGCGCGGGCCGCAGGAATCGGTCCAGCAGATGCTCGCTGAGTATGCGAGCCGGCGGGCATTTGTGATCCCCCGGCTGCGGCGGATTCCAGGCGTCACCGTGCAGGAACCAATGGGCGCGTTCTACGCCTATCCCAACATCGGCGGGGCGATGCGCAGCATGGGGATCAAGACGGCGCTCGAGTTCACCGAACAGCTCCTCAAGAAGGCGCACGTTGCCGCGGTGCCGGGCGAGGCGTTTGGAACCGATTCCCATATCCGGATCTCCTACGCCGCCTCGATGCACGAGATTTCGCGGGGCCTCGACCGGATCGACAACTTCATTCAAGGCAAGTAGGCGCCCTTCCGGATGGCAGCCTTCAGGATTGAGCCCCGGTTCGTCGAACGGGTCTGGGGCTCAACCGATTTGTCACCGCTGTATGGCGCGGTTGGCGTGCGAATTGGCGAAGTGTGGTTCGACGCGGGGCCGCTGCTGATCAAGTTCCTGTTCACGACAGCGCCGCTGTCGGTGCAGGTTCACCCGGATGACACCTACGCACACGAACACGAGCACTCGCGCGGGAAGACGGAGATGTGGCATATCCTTCGCGCCGATCCGGGCTCGTGGGTCTGGCTCGGATTCAAGGATCCGGTCACGCGCGGCGAGGCAGAAGCCGCGGTCCGCGATGGCTCGATCACCGGGCTGCTCGGCGAGTTTCATCCCCAGGCGGGAGACACCTATTTCACGCCCGCCGGCGTCGTGCATGCTCTCGGTCCAGGCCTGGTGCTGTGCGAGATCCAGCAGAACTCCGACGTCACATACCGGCTCTATGACTACGGCCGCGACCGTCCGCTGCACGTTGACCGTGGACTCGCGGTGTCGAAGTTCGAACCCTTCCCCGGCGCGGCTGCGCCTGTTCCTCTGGGTCCGGGTGGAGAACGGCTGGCGGCTTGCCCGTACTTCGTAACGGACCGGTGGACCGTTTCCGGAAGCCGGCGTTTCCAGGGCCCGGCGGTATGGATCGCGACCGGTGGCAGTGGGATCATGGAAGGACAGCCGTTCCGCCCCGGTGAAGTGTTCGAGTGTCCGGATGGCGCGGTGATCGAGTCCGCGGGCGGGGCCACGCTGCTTCGCACGCATGTTCCGTAGTCCTGCACGCACGGTCTGGATTGCCGCCCTGGCGGCCGTGCTGGTCTTGGCGGCATGCAGCCGCCGCAAGCGGCTGCCCGTGATCGGCGAGGCCTATTGCGCGCCGATCTCGCTGAACCTGCGCCAGGATCTCGCGCCCCGCGCAGCCATCGTTGCGACCGTAAAGCATGGCGAACGGCTGCAGATCCTCACGCGCCGCCGCCGGTTCGTGAAGGTGCGCACCGCGGCGGACATCGAGGGGTGGGTGGACAGCCGCCAGCTTCTGTCGCCGCAGGGGATGCGCCGGCTGAAACGCAATCACGCCTGGGCCGCGCGCCAGCCGTCGCAGGGTAAGGCGACTCCGATGGACGTGCTCAACGTCCATATTGATCCGAACCGCTACGCTCCGTCGTTCGCGCGGATTTCCCCCGACAGCGACGCTGAAGTGATCGGACGCGTGGTGACCACGCGCGGCCCCTACACGCCGGACTCCGCGCAGCCGCCCATTCCACCTCCGGATTCTCCGAACTCGATCCGTGATGACTGGACTCACGCCCGCCTGGAGGATGGCCGCGCGGGGTGGGTCCTGTCGCGCATGCTGATCATGAACCTGCCGGAGTCGGTGGCGATGTTCTCGCAGGGCCACCGTATCACTTCGTTCCATCAATTGGGACTCGTCAAGGACCGTGCCCGCCGCCAGGTGAACAACTACCTTTGGACCTCAAGCTCCGTGCCTCCGCTCGCATTCAACTTCGACCGGTTTCGCGTGACGGTTTGGAACGGCCGCACGCGCCGGTTCGAGACCGGCCACATCGAGAGCAATATCCGGGGGTTTTACCCGATCACCGTCCACACACGGCCGGAAGAGCCGGTGCAGCGGTTCACGTTGATTTATGCTTCTGGCAAGAGTCCGGTGCTCGAACACCAGTTCGAGATGGTGGACCGGAAGGTGAAGAAGACCGGCAGCGCGCCGTGGAATCCACCCCCGAAGGACGCGGATGACGCGGATCCGTTGTTGGAGGTTGAGGAGGAGACGGCCAACACTTCCGCGTGGGACAAGGTGCGAGGATGGGTCAAGAGTGTCACCGGCCACTGAGTCCAGACTCCAACCCACTGCCGAGTCACGATACGAGTCCGTCGACGCCCTGCGCGGGCTGATCATGATCCTCATGGCGATCGACCACTCGAGCGCCACGATCGCCCGCCAGCATTCCAGCGAATTCTGGGCCGGCGCAATGAGCGCCTACGTGAGCGCCCTGCCCTTCCTCACCCGCTTGATCACCCACCTGTGCGCGCCAGGATTCTTCTTTCTCATGGGCGCCGGCATCTACTGGTTCTCCGCCTCACGCATCCAAGCCGGCTGGACGGAGTCCCTGGCCGCGCGGCGGGTCGCGCTGCGCGGGTTGTTGATTTTCGGACTCGCGCAGATCTCGGAAGCCCCCGTTCTGTTCCTCTCGAACCTGCTCAAGCCGGCGGCGGTCCGGCTCAGCCGCGTCACCGCCCCTCCGCCAAACGACGGATCGGACCTGTATTGGGGACTCATCACGCTCTCCGGCCTCGGCCTGGTGATGATTGCCTGCGCGCTCCTTCTGCGCGCCCGGCCCTGGATATGGCTCGCCACCGCGGCCGCATGCGTCATCGCCACCAACTCACTGCTTCCCGCCAGCGGCAAGCCCGGACCCCTATGGCAGACCATCCTGCTCGCGCCCGGCCTGTCACAGCACGTGATCGTCGTTTATCCGGTCATCCCCTGGCTCGCCGGAGCAGCCGCCGGAATGTACTTCGCCTGGTGGTGGCGCAAGGATCCAGCAACCGCCGCCCGCAGCGTGTGGATACTGGGCACGGCACTCGTGGCCACCAGCCTGATCCTGCGTGCGGCAGGCGGCTGGGGCAACATCCGCCTGCCACGGGACTCCGGCTGGATCGAGTTCCTGAACAACGTCAAGTACCCGCCGTCATTGGTGTTCTGGACGTTGTTCCTCGGAGTCAATCTCCTGCTCCTGGCCGCGCTGCCTCATCTTCCCAAGGCGTGGAACTCCGTGCTGGCCGTATTCGGGCGCGCGCCGCTCTTCTTCTACCTGGCTCACTTCTACGTTCTCATCGCCTTCGCGTTCGTGTTCTTCCGCGAGGCCGGTTCCCTGGCGGCGCTCTACGGAATGTGGATCGTCACCGTCGTGCTCCTCTATCCGGCCTGCCGCTGGTTCGCCGCCTTCAAGGCCCGGACTCCCGCCGGTTCCCTCTGGCGGATGTTGTAGCGGCTACCCCAAGTACTTCGACACCAGCAGCGCCAGCTTCTCTTTCGCCTCCGCCGGAACCGCGCCCGGCTGCGTGATCAAGGCGTGCGCCAGCGCCGACTTCGCTTTCGCGTGGCACTCCGCCGGAATCAGCTTCACGGCCGCCGACACCACCTTGGCCGCGTTATCGGCGTTCTTCATCAGGTTGGCGATGATATCGTTCACCGTCACCGCGTCATGATCCGGGTGCCAGCAGTCATAATCGGTGACCATCGCGACCGTGGCATAGCAGATCTCAGCCTCGCGCGCGAGCTTGGCCTCCTGCAGGTTCGTCATGCCGATCACGTCCATACCCCAGCTCCGGTAGACATTCGACTCCGCCCGCGTCGAAAACGCCGGACCCTCCATGCAAAGGTAGGTTCCGCCTTTCTTCGTCCTGACGCCCACCGCGGTCGAAGCCCGGTACAGCACGTCCGCCAACTCATCACACACCGGATCGGAAAAGCTGATGTGCGCCACGAGCCCGCCGCCAAAGAAAGTGTCCGCGCGGTGGCGCGTACGGTCGAAGAACTGGTCCGGAATCACGAAATCGAGCGGACGGTGTTCTTCCTTAAGCGATCCCACAGCGCTGAGCGACATCAGCCAGTCGACACCAAGCGTCTTGAATCCCCAGATATTGGCGCGGAAATTCAGCTCCGTGGGTGAGATGCGGTGTCCGCGTCCATGCCGCGCCAGGAAGGCGACGTTGCGGCCATTCAGCTCTCCCAACAGGTAGGCATCCGATGGCTCGCCCCACGGGGTTTCGAGCCGCAACTCTTCCCGCGCCTCAAATCCGGGCATCGAATAAAGCCCGCTTCCGCCGATAATTCCGATCTCCGCTTTCACGCTCACTCCTTTTCCTCAATCAACTCCAACAGCACCCCGCCGGTCGACTCGGGATGCACGAACACGTAGGTGTGCCCGCCCGCGCCAGTCCGCGGCTCATTCAGGATTCTCGCTCCGCCCGCACGCAGCCGCTCCACCGCCTCAGCGAAACGGGCTGTACGCAGCGCGACATGATGCAGACCCTCACCGCGCTTGGCGATCGAGCGCGCCACACTCGACTCCGAGTCCGCCGGCTCAATCAGCTCGACACGCGAGCCGCCCACCGGAAGCATCGCCACGTGGACCCGCTCCTGTTCCACGGTCTCCCGGTGTGCCAGCGCCAGGCCAAGCTGTCCGGCATAGAACCGCAGTGCCGAATCGATCGACCGCACCGCGATTCCCAGATGATCGATCTCAAACCCTCCGGCCCGCTCCATTCGGCGCCTCGGCTGGCCGGACCGCGACTCAATGGCCGCCGCCAGTTCCGCGATTCCCTGCCCCTGGCTGGCCACCGTCTTCACCAGCGGGACGCCCGGCGCCTCCTGGTGGATCTCGCGCTCCAGCTCACCCACACCCGCATGATCGGCCTTGTTGATCACGAACACGTCCGCGATCTCCATGAGTCCCGCCTTAATCGCCTGGACCCCGTCACCCATACCCGGCACCAGCACCACCGCGACAACACCCGCCAGACGCGCCACCTCAACTTCGCCTTGTCCCACGCCGACGGTCTCGATGATCACCACTCCGCGCCCCGAAGCATCGAGCAGCGCGGCGATGCCTTCGGTCGCGCGCGCGACTCCACCCGTCCAGCCGCGCGATGCCATCGAACGGATGAACACTCCTGGATCGGCGTGATGATCCTGCATCCGGATCCGGTCGCCGAGTATCGCCCCGCCCGTGAACGGACTCGAAGGATCCACCGCCAGCACTCCCACGGTCTTGCCTTGAGCCCGGTAATGGCGCACCAGGTGGTCCACCAGCGTGCTCTTGCCCGCTCCCGGCGCTCCGGTGACACCGAGCACCAGCGCGCGCCCCCGGTGCCGCTCAATCGCCGCGAGCAGCGCGGCCGCTTCCGGAGCGTTGTTCTCGATCGCGGTCGCAGCCCGTGCCACGGCGCGGATTTCACCCGCCAGGATCCGCCGCGTCCAGTCTTCCAGGTTCAGACCAGTTCTTCCTTCTGCGCGTCCCACCGGACCGTGCGTCCCAAGCGGTAGCTCTCCACCGCCATCCGGCAAGCGATCGAAACGCGGTAGCCGACATCGAACGGACACGAAGGCGTCTCCGAACCACGAATCGACGCCAGGAAGTTCTTCATGTGCGCATCCTTGGGCGCGGTGGACTTGCCCGTCACCTCAGCTTCCTTGGGCAGGTTCACCTTCTGCGGCGAATACCGGATATGCTGGCCCCGCGAGATCGTGCCATCGGTGCCCAGCACATCCTCGGTCGCTCCCAAGTGGTCATTGCCGAATCCGGATGTCCAGGAGAACAGAAGCTCCTCGGGATGCTCCATCGACACAGCCATTGTGTCCGGCACTTCGCGGCCATCCTTCCACAGGTAGATCCCGCCCGTCATCGTGGCCGCCTTCGGGATCTTCAGGTCCAGCGCCTTGTACCAGAACGAAAGCTGGTGGCACATGTTCTCGTAGACGTTGCCGCCCGAGTAGTCCCAGAAGAAACGCCAGTTGACGTAGCGGTTGGCGTCGAACTCCCGCGCCGGAGCTTCGCCGAGAAACTGCTTCCACAATACGTTCTCAGGCGTCACATCCGGATACACCGGCCGCGACCACTGCGGTTTCCCGTGCGGCGTGTTGCGGTACATGTGCCCGGCGATCGCCGTGATCTTGCCGATCTTTCCACTGCCGGCGAACGCGAGCGCGTCGCGCATCAGGCCCGACGAACAGGACTGGTGTCCGATCTGGACCACGCGTCCGCGCGCCTTCTCGTACGCCGCGCGCATCCGCTTGGCATGGTCCACGGTGAACGCCATCGTCTTTTCCTGGTAGACGTGCTTGCCCGCCTCCAGGGCGGCGGTGAAGTGCTCGCAGTGCAGGTGCTGCGGGGTCGCGATGATCACCGCATCGATCGTTTTGTCTTCGAGCAGATACCGGTAGTCGAGGTGCGTGGCCGCGGTGGGCACAACAGCGCGCGCTTCCTCGAGGCGCCGCGTGTAGATATCGGCGAATGCGGCGAACTCTACATTGGGCTGCGCGATCGCATCGCGCACCAGTTGCATCCCGCGCGAGCCCGGACCAATGATTCCCATCCGGATCCGGCTGTTTGAGCCAAGCACGGACGGGGGCGCGGCAAGAGTCCCTGCCAGTCCTCCGGCAAACTTGGCGACGAAATGGCGTCTTGAATCGCTGCTGCGGGTCTCCATCTCTATGATGTTATCCCGAAAACGGCAGCAGCATCGCGAAGCAGGACCCCTTGCCCGGCTCCGAGGACACCTCCAGCCGGCCGCCATGATGGCTGACAATCTGCTCGACGATCGAGAGTCCGATTCCCGTGCCGGACTCGCCGCTCGCTTCAGCCCGCTGGGTCCGGTAGAACTTGCGGAAGATACTGGCGAGCTCTTTCGAATCCATGCCGATGCCCTGGTCGCGGACGGCGATCCGCGCAAAGCCGCCAGCGGAGGCCCCTTCGATCGACACCTCTGTCCCGCCGGGCGAATACTTGATCGCGTTGTTGATCAGGTTGTACACGGCATACTCGAGCAATTCCTGGTCGCCCGCCACCGCCGGCAGATCGAGTGGTGCGGACCGGATGCGGATCTCCTTGCTCTCAGCCAGCGGCAGCGCGCGCTCCACGCACGCGTTCACCAATCCGGCCACGTCCACCGGCGCACGCTTCAGCTCCATCTGGCCTTCGCTGAGCCGCTCGACATCGAGGAACGTGCGGATCATTTTCGCCAGGCGTTTCGACTCCGTGTTGATGTTCCGCGTCATTTCCGCGCGCTTGTCCTCGGACAGCTTGTAGCGGCCCATCAGTTCGCTTGATCCCTGAATCGTGCTGAGCGGCGTTTTCATCTCGTGCGCGACAAAGTGAATGGCGCGCTGGTAGCGGTCCTTTTCGGCCTCTGATTTCCGCAGCATCCGCCGAACGAAAAAGTATTGATAGCTTGCCGCTGCCACAATCGAGATCCACGCGGAAGAGAACAGCGGCGCGTAGGGCAGCACGAATCCCTGGCGGAACGCCACCGGAGGCGCGAGATGTACCGCCGCGAGCACCGCCGCTGCCAGCGCGTACGCCGGCCAACCCGCGAACCAGGCGAAGATGACGCCTGCCGCGGCGGCCAGTAAGAGGCAGAGTCCGAACTCGACGGTGTTTGAGACCGGACGCGGGAACGAGCCGCCCGCGAGAGTCTCGTAGGCGCTCGCGTTGATCTCGACCCCGGGCATCGTGCGGCCGAAAGCGACCGGCGTCGCGTGCCGGTCCTGGGACGCCGATTGCGCCGTAATCCCGATGAACACCACCTTCCCACGGATCCGTTCCATCGCTGCTTCCGGCTGCGACAACAACTCGTGCACCGCAAGCACCGGTAGCGCCTCACGGCGGTAGCGGATCAGCATCGGGCGAGACTCCTCGCGGCGGGCCGGAAGCTCCGCGCCCGCGATCGTGATCGACTCCGGCGCTTCGAGAATGTCCGCCTTGTGCGCCACGCGGAATGCCTCCAAGCTCAGCGCGAACCTGCGGTGAAGCCGGTCCTGGGTGATCTTTTCGAGCGCCACCTGGCGAAGGACATTGTCATAGCGGTCGGGGTCGGCGTGGACATGGCCCACCGCTACGGCTGACGCGCGGAAGATGTCCACCGGGTCCTCCCACGCTTCGCCACCCGGTGTCAGGTCGGTGGCGAGAACCAGGTTCGGCACCCGCGCAAGCGCCTTTGCCAGCGCGGCATCATCCGCCGGATCCGTGTCAGCCAGCAGGATGTCAACGGCCACGGCCCTGGGTTGAGAATCCGCAAGCACTGGCGCCAGGTCAGTGAGAATCCTGCGGATGGCGCGGATCCCGCCCGGCGTCGACCTCAGGGTCTGCTCGTCAATTCCGACGATCAGCGATGAAGGCACGGACGCCGGATCCGGCGCGGTGCGCATCAGAAAATCGTAAACGTCGTTGTCGAACTGGCGGCCGAGCGTGGTCCAGGCGGCGCCGACTGAAATCACGAAACAACCAGCGAGCA
>Ga0194131_10009814_pt1 | contig 11958 bp, 10 predicted proteins | sample TA2KigO120mmetaG_FD_148631 | JGI IMG/M metagenome (GOLD analysis project Ga0194131, IMG submission 148631) | Freshwater microbial communities from Lake Tanganyika, Tanzania - TA2015053 Kigoma Offshore 120m | ecosystem: Environmental > Aquatic > Freshwater > Lake | place: Tanzania: Lake... | reverse complement strand
ACGCACCTCGTTGCCCGAAGCGACGTCGTCGTAGATCTCTTCCAGGATCTCGCGGCAGGGATGGTAGGAGGCGTTGTAGGCCTTGCGGAAGGCGGCCTTCTCCTTGTCGTCGAGCTCGTCATAGACCGCCTTCAGGCCCGAGCGCGAGATGGTCTTGCTGATCGGACCGGTGATCGACTCCGACGTGTTGAGGTAGGCGTCGTCCTTGGCCATGCCGTTGCCGACATAGCGGGCATAGAGGCTTTCGGCGATGCCGTGCACGGCGCCGAGTAGGATGCCGCGCTCGCCGAAAATGTCCGAACGGTACTCCGATTCCAGCGTCGTCTCGAACGTGTAGGGCGAGCCCAGCGCCACCGACCAGCCGAGCGCATAGTCGGTCGCCTTGCCGTTCACGTCCTGGTGCACGGCGAAGCTCGCATTGATGCCCGCGCCGTTGACCTCGCGGCCCTGCTCGTAGAGGCGGCGCACCGACGGGCCCATGCCCTTGGGGCAGACGGCGACGACGTTGATGGTCTTGGGGAAATCCTCGCCCTGCGCCTGCAGGTGCGACAGCAAGAAGCCGTGGCTGAGGCCGAGCGTCGTGCCTGGCCGGAAGGCGGCGAAGATCTCCTTGTAGTTCTCGGCGAAGGCGGCGTCGGAGATCAGGAGCAGCGACATGTCGCTCTCGCGGATCACGTCGTACATCTCGCCCAGCGTGCCGTTGGCTTTGGAGAAGCCGACTGCTTCCGCCTCTTTCATCGACGACGAGCCCTCGCGCAGGCCGACCTTGACCTTGATGCCCGTGCCTTCGAGCGATTCGCGCAGGTTCTGCGCCTGCGCCGGGCCTTGCGAGGACCAGCCGATGACGCCGATCTGCTTGATGCCGTCGAACGCCTTGGGCAGCAGCGGAAAGAGGTGCCGGCCGCCGGCGACGATGGTCTCCTCGCGGTCGGCCATCTTGACGGTGCGGGTCTGGAACACCTTCGACGTGAAGCTCATGGTAAAGAATCCTCGGACGGTCTGGTCGCTTGCCGGCGCCTCTATGGCCCGCCCGGCCCGCGCTGCCAAGGGAAATTCATCTGTGGTATTATGATACCGCTTATCTAATTGATTGAATTCAAAAGATTATCCCGCCCCATTTGACAGGCCTAGGCTTTGTCTCCATAAGCGCCCGCTCAACGCAGAAAGAGCCATGAAGACCTTCACTCTCAAGACTGCCGACGTGCAGAAGAAATGGGTGCTGATCGACGCCGACGGGCTGGTGCTGGGCCGGCTCGCCTCGATCATCGCCATGCGTCTGCGCGGCAAGCACAAGCCGACGTTCACCCCGCACATCGATTGCGGCGACAACATCGTGGTGATCAACGCCGAGAAGGTGCGGCTCACCGGCCGCAAGGCCGAGCGGGAGTTCTTCTACTGGCACACCGGCCATCCCGGCGGCATCAAGGGCGAGACCTTGGGCAAGCGCCTGGAAGGCCGCTTCCCCGAGCGCGTCATCGTCAAGGCGGTCGAGCGCATGATCACGCGCGGGCCGCTCGGCCGGGCGCAGATGAAGAACCTGCGCGTCTACAAGGGGCCGGCGCACGAGCACGAGGCGCAGCAGCCCGAGAAGCTCGACGTCGCCGCATTGAACCGCAAGAATTCGAGGATCGGCTGATATGGCTACCGAACTTTCGTCGTTTGCCGAGCTGAAGAAGGCGCCGATCGCGCCGGCCCAGACCACACCCGCACCGATCCGCGAAAAGGAAGTCGACGGCAAGGGGCGCGCCTACGCCACCGGCCGGCGCAAGAACGCCGTCGCCCGCGTCTGGGTCAAGCCCGGCACCGGCAAGATCACCGTCAACGGCCGCGACCAGACGGTCTACTTCGCGCGCCCGACGCAGCAGATGGTGATCCAGCAGCCGTTCGACGTCACGCAGCGCCGCGACCAGTTCGACGTCGTCGCCACCGTCTCGGGCGGCGGCCTGTCGGGCCAGGCCGGCGCGGTGCGCCACGGCATCGCTCAGGCGCTCGCCAAGTTCGAGCCCGCCCTGCGCGGCGCCATGAAGAGCAGCGGCTTCCTGACGCGCGATCCGCGCGTCGTCGAGCGCAAGAAGTACGGCCGCGCCGGCGCCCGCCGCCGCTTCCAGTTCTCCAAGCGCTGAGGCTCGGCATCGACTATGCTCGAAGGGCGCCGTGCGGCGCCCTTCGTCTTTTTGGGGAGGCACCGTTCGATGTCCGGTCTGATCGTCCCGCACAAGGGCTTCGTGCCGAAGGTCGCGCGCTCGGCCTTCATCGCCGCCAACGCCACGCTGGTGGGCGACGTCGAGGTCGGCGAGAACGCCTCCATCTGGTTCGGCGTCATCCTGCGCGGCGACGGGCCGGGCATCCGGATCGGCGAGAATTCCAACCTGCAGGACGGCACCGTGGTCCACGTCGCGGCGCGTGGCCTGATGACCGTGGTCGGCAAGAACGTCACGGTCGGCCACATGGCGCTGCTGCATGCCTGCGAAGTGCAGGACGGTGCCTTCATCGGCATGCACTCGACGGTGCTCGACGGCGCGGTGGTCGAAAGCGAGGCCATGGTCGCCGTAGGCGCCGTGGTGACGCCGGGCAAGATCGTGCGCCGCGGCGAGCTGTGGGCGGGCAGCCCGGCCAAGAAGTTGCGCGACCTGACCGACAAGGACTTCGCCACCTTCAAGCGGATCGCCGCCGGCTACGTGAAGCTCGCGCAGTCCTACACGACGGACGAGACGGCGAAGGCCGCTGTGTGACATCTGGTCAGTCGCGATCGTCGGGCGATCAGAACACCCGCTCGCCCGCGAAGTGACAGCGGCTGAAATGGCCCGGCGCCACTTCGCGCAAGGCCGGCGCCTCGGCCTTGCAGCGCGCCTCGGCGTGGCGGCAGCGCGGATGGAAGTAGCAGCCCGACGGCGGATCGGCCGGGCTCGGCACCTCACCGCCCAAAATGCCGTCGCCCGACTTGACGCGCGGATCGGCGGCGGGGACGGCGCGCATCAGGGCGGCGGTGTAGGGATGCTGCGGCTGGCGGAACAGGGCGTCGGTCGGCGCCAGCTCGACCAGCTGGCCGACATACATCACGGCGATGCGGTCGGAGATGTGGCGCACCACCGAGAGGTCGTGGGCGACGAACAGGAAGGTGAGTTTCAGCCGCGCCTGCAGCTCGAGCAGCAGGTTCAGGACCTGCGCCTGGATCGACACGTCGAGGGCGGAGACCGGCTCGTCGGCGACCACCAGCCGAGGATTGGTGGCGAGCGCGCGGGCAATCCCGATCCTTTGGCGCTGGCCGCCCGAGAAGGCATGCGGGAAGCGGTGCATGAACTCGGGGCGCAAGCCCACCAGGCGCAACAGCTCGGCGACGCGGTCGGCGCGCTCGCGGCGGTTCTTCATGCCGTTCACCAGCAGCGGCTCGCCGACGTTGTCCAACAGCGTCATGCGCGGATTGAGCGAGCCGAACGGATCCTGGAAGATCATCTGGATCTCGGCGCGTAGCGGCAGCAACTCGGCCTGCGGCAGGTTGGCGAGATCGACCACGCGGCCCGCACGCGTGCGATAGAGTATTTGGCCGCCGGTCGGATCGATGGCGCGCAGGATGCAGCGCGAGGCGGTGGTCTTGCCGCAGCCCGACTCGCCCACCAGCCCCAGCGTCTCGCCTTCCTCGACGGTGAAGTCGACGCCGTCGACGGCCCGCACATGGCCCACCGTGCGCTGCAGGAAGCCGCGCGTGATGGGAAAGAATTTTCGCAGGCCGCGAACCTCGAGCAGGGGACCGCGGGCCTCCAGGCTCGCATCATGAGTCGTCAGCGGGCCTGGAGGCCCGCGGTCCGGCAAGACGTCACTCATGGCTCTGCCTCGTCATGATGCAGGAAGCAGCTCGCGAGCTGGTTGGCGGCGACGGGCATCGGCTTCGGCACGGCGGCGGAGCAGCGGTCCATCGCGTCGGGGCAGCGCGGATGGAACGGGCAGCCGGTCGGCCGGTTGAAGGGATGAGGCAGGGCGCCCGAGATCACCGGCAGGGCGACGCGTGTCTTGCCGTGCAGGCTCGGGATCGAGCGCAGCAGCGCCTGGGTGTAGGGATGCTTGGGCGCGTGGAAGATGTCGTCGACCGGCCCTTCCTCCATGACGCGGCCGAGATACATCACCACGACGTAGCTCGCCATCTGGGCGATCACGCCGAGATCGTGGGTGATGAAGATGATGGCGGTGTCGTAGCGCGCCTGCAGATCGCGCAAGAGCGCCAGCACCTGGGCCTGTGTGGTGACGTCGATCGCCGTGGTCGGCTCGTCGGCGATCAGCAGGCGTGGCTTGCACGACAGCGCCATGGCGATCATGGCGCGTTGCCGCAGGCCGCCCGAGAGCTGCCAGGAATAGGCATCGACGCGCTGCTCGGGCATCGAGATGCCGACGTCGCGGAACAGGCCGACGGTGATGTCGCGCGCCTCGCGACGGCTCAGGGCGCGGCCGGCCTGCCAGCGATGACTGTGCAGCAGGATCGCCTCGATGATCTGCTCGCCCACGGTGTGGACCGGGCTGAACGCCGCCATCGGCTCCTGCGGGATCAGCGCGATCTCGCCGCCGCGGATTTCGCGCATCGCCGCCCCGCGCGGCTCGAGCTGCGCCAGGTCGACGATGCCGTCGTCGCGGCGGAAGCGGATGGCGCCGTGGGTGATGCGGCCCGGCCGCTCGACCAGTTGCAGGATCGCCCGCATGGTGACGCTCTTGCCGCAGCCCGATTCGCCGACCACGCCCAGCACCTGGCCCGACAGCACGTCGAAGCTCGTGCCGTCGACCGCCCGCACCAGGCCCTCGTCGAGGGCGAAGGAGACGCGCAGGTCGCGGACCGAGAGCAGGGGGTCGATGGCGGTCACGGCGCGCTCAATGGCTGTACGGGTCGGCGGCATCGCGCAGGCCGTCGCCGACCAGGTTGAAGGCGAGCACCGCGACGATCACCACCAGGCCGGGGATCAGCAGCCACGGCGCCAGGGCGAGGGTCTGGATGTTCTGCGCTTCCTGCAGCAGCACGCCCCAGGAGATGGCCGGCGGCCGGATGCCCAGCCCGAGGAAAGAGAGCGAGGTTTCGTTGATGATCATCACCGGGATGGCGAGCGAAGAGGTGGCGATGATGTGGCTCATGAAGGTCGGCACCATGTGGCGCAGGATGATGCGCAGCCGCGAGCAGCCGGCGAGTCGGGCGGCCAGCACGAAATCTTCCTCGCGCAAGGCGAGGAAACGGCCGCGCACCTCGCGGCCGAGCGTCGTCCAGCCGACCAGCGACAGGATCACGGTGATGGCGAAGAAGATCTGGGTCGGCGTCCAGTCGCGCGGCAGGGCGGCCGACAGCGCCAGCCAGATCGGGATGGTCGGCACCGACTGCAGCAACTCGATCAAGCGCTGGATGAACGAATCGGTCTTGCCGCCGACGTAGCCCGAGATGCCGCCCAGCACGACGCCCAGCACGACCGAAAGCGCCACGGCGACCAGGCCGACCGTCATCGAGGTCTGGGTGCCGTGCATGATGCGCGACCACTGATCGCGGCCCAGCCGATCGGAGCCGAGCAGGAAGATGCGCTGGTTGGGATCGACCGGCGCGATCAGGTGGCGGTCGGTCTCGAACAGGCCGAGCAGCTTCCATTTGTAGCCGGTGCCGAAGAAGTGCACCGCGATCTTGCGCGTCGGGTCGGCGGTCCATTCCATGCGCAAGGTCGTGGGATTGCGCTTGCCGACCACCGCCGGCACCCAGGGCGAGAGCTTCCCGTCGTCGAACAGATGGACGGCCTGCAGCGGAATGAAGGCCTGCCGCGCGTCGGTGCGCTCGGGATCCTGGGTCGAGAAGAAATCCGGCGCGAGTACGATCAGGTACATGAAGATCAGCAGCACCGCGCTCGCCACCGCCAGGTGATGGCGGCGGAAACGCCACCACACGAGCTTCCAGTTGGAGGCGACCGCGATCCGGTCCTCGGCCTCCTTGCCGGCGAGATCGAGGGTGGTCATCGGACCGCGGGCCTCGAGGCCCGCTCAAGCTCATGAGTGGGCCTGGAGGCCCGCGGTCCGGAAGACGAGGTGCCGTCCATCTTCACCCCTCCACCCGGATGCGCGGGTCGGCGAGCGCCAGCAGGATGTCCGACAACAGCGTGCCGACGATGGTGAGGAAGGAGTAGATCAGCAGGATGCCGCCGGCGAGATACATGTCCTGGTTGACCAGAGCGCGCAAAAGCAGCGGGCCGATATTGGGCAGGTTCATGACCGTGGCCACGATCAGGCTGCCCGAGAACAGCATCGGCAGGTACCAGCCGATGGTGCTGATCAGCGGATTGAAGGCGAGCCGCACCGGATAGCGCAGCACCAGCCGCCATTCCTTCATGCCCTTGGCGCGCGCCGTCACGACATAGGGCTTGTTGAGCTCGTCCAGAAGGTTGGCGCGCATGACGCGGCTCAGCCGCGCGGTGCCGGCGATGCCCAGCACCAGCGCCGGCAGCCAGAGATGCGCCATGAGATCGGCGAGCTTGGCCCAGCTCCACGGCGCGTCGGCGTACTCGGGTGAGTAGAGGCCGGTGACGCTGAGGTCGAAATAGGCGAACGCCACCCACATCAGGATCAGCGCCAGCATGAAGTTGGGCGTGGCGACGCCGACATAGTTGATCACCGTCAGCACGTGGTCGCCGAGCGACCGTGGATGGGTCGCCGAGTAGATGCCGGCCGGGATGGCGATCGCCCAGGTCAGCACGAACGAGAACAGCGCCAGCGCCAGCGTCAGCCCGATCTGCTCGCCGATCAGCTCGGCATTGGGCCGCTGATACTCCAGCGACAGGCCGAAATTGCCGTGCAGCAGATGCTTCACCCACAGCCAGTACTGCACGATCATCGGCTGATCGAGCCCGTATTGGGCGCGCCATGCCTCGATCTGCTCCTGGGAGATCGACGAGCCCGACGAGGCCAGCGTCGCGACATACGCCGTCAGGAAGTCGCCGGGCGGCGCCTGGATGATGACGAAGATGACGAAGGAGTAGACCACCATCAGCAACGGCAACAGCGCCAGCCGCTGCAGGATGTAGCGGGTCATGCCCGGGTACCGCGGACCTCCAGGTCCGTATCATGAGTATGAGCGGACCTGGAGGTCCGCGGTCCGATGACACGTCCCCGCGCGGAGCGCGGGGAGGAATACCGATCACTTCGCAAAAAAGAACTGCTCCGTCCGCGCGTTGCCGGGGCTGCGCAGCGGCCAGTCGTTGCCGAGCGTGGTCGGCACGTTGCGGAACTTGGTGTTGGTCACGACGACGCCTTGCACCATCGGCGTGAGCCCGACCGTGCCGATCTCGTAGAGATTGTCGGCCCAGATGCGATAGAGTTCCTGGGCGAGCTTGACCTGCTCGTCGGGACCGACCGTGCGCGCCGTGTCGACGATCTCGACGATGCGCTTCACCTCGGGCGGCGGCTCGGCCCCTTCCTTGCCGCCGGTCGCGTACCAGCGCCGCCACAGCGGCCCGGTGGTCAGGATCGGCGCGTTGCGCGGATCGGCCTTGGCGTTGCCGGTGTAGGGGAAGGCGCTGGTATCCTCGTTCCACACCTCGACCATCAGCTCGTTGTTCTCGTTCATCTTGAAGTGCAGGGCGCGCTCGCGAACCTGCACGATGGTCTTGATGCCGACCGCCTCCCAGTCCTTGGAGACCAGCAGCGCCACGTCCGGCCAGGCGCCGAACGCCGGCACGACGCTGATCTCGATGGTCGCGGGCTTGCCCGAGGGCAGCAGCCGGATGCCGGCGGCGTCCTTCCTGGTGAGGCCGAGCCCGTCCAGGAGCTTGTTCGCCTCGTCGCGCTTGAACTCGGTGTGCTTCTGCGCCCATTCGGGTCCCGGGAAGTAGGGATGCCACGGCGCCGGCACGCCTTGCCGCGCTTCGCCCAGCCCCAGGAACACGCTCTCCTTGATCTGGTCGCGGTTGATGGCGAGCGACAATGCCACGCGGAAGTTCTTGGCCGCCATCAGCTTGCCCATATCGGGATCGGCCGCGTAGGTCGAGTTGATGGCGAGCACCGCATCGGCGCCGCCGAAGGTCGGCCAGGCGATGACGCGATACTTCCCGGTCCGCTCCTGCTCCTTCAGCACCGGGTAGTTGGTCATGTTGATGTGGCGCTCCTGCATGTCGAAGGTGCCGGCGATGGCCGCGAGGTTGAGCGCCTGGGCGTCGGCGAAGTAGGTGAACCGCACCTCGTCGATATAGGGCAGCTGGTTGCCGGTGGGATCGACGCCGACATAGTAGGGATTGCGCCGCAGCGTGAAGATCGGGTCGCTGGCGCGGCTCGCCGGCGCCCACGCCGCCATGGTCGGCCGCTCGGGGTTCTCCGGCGGCGCGTTCCTGTTGGCGAACAATTCGGTCCAGCTCTTGAAGCCCGCCGCTTGCGCTGCCTTGTCGAGGTCGGCCTTGGGCGTGTAGGCGGGATGGAACTTCTTGAGGTAGTGCGCCGGCAGGAACATCGCGAAGGTGCGGTCGGCGCCGTCCTGGTTGGCGACCGCCGTCAGGAACAGCGTCGCCGGCGCGGCATAGGTGAAGCGCACCGTCGTCTCGTCGACCTTCTCGACCTTGGCCGGCGTGCCGTCGGCATTCCTGATCCAGCCGGGCAGGGTGGCGATCAGCTCCTTGTTCAAGAGCACGTCGTTGTACCAGAACAGGATGTCGTCGGCGGTGAAGGGCTGGCCGTCCGACCATTTCGAGCCCTTGCGCAGCTTGATCGTCCAGCTCCTGAAGTCGGCCGAGGGCGTGGCGCTTTCGGCGATCTTGGGCTCGATCTTGGCGCCGTCGGGCGAGAAGCGGAACAGCGCGTCGTAGACCACGCGCACGTAGTTGTTGGCGTCGGCCGGGCCGAGGAAGGCGCGCCGCCACGTGCCGCCATACTCGCCGGTCCGCTCGACCGTCGGCACGACCAGCGGGTTCTCCGGCAGCCGCTGATCGACCGCCGGCAGGCGGCCGGCCTTCACCTGGTCCGCGAGCGCGGGCGCTTCCTTGTACTTGCCCTGGGCGAGCGCGGCATCCGACAGCGCGATCAGGCTGATGCCGGCAGTGAGAGCAGCGAGCGCATGGCGACGATGGAAGGAGCGGTTCATGGCGTTCCCCTCTGCTGTGTTTCTTGTCTTGTTTCCCCGTCGAGCAAGCCTAGCATCGAGCCAAGGAAAGGAAAGGGATGAAAGTCTTCGTCTTCGATCTGCTCGCCTACGGCGAGAACCTCGATCACCTGAAGAACGGCGGCCAGGAGCTGCCCTATCCGCTGAGCCGACGGCACTTCAAGGCCGAGGTCGCGGTGCGCACCTATGCCGAGCATCTCGAAGCCTGGGAGGAGCTCGACCGGCTGGGCTACGACGGCGTCGGCTTCAACGAGCATCACTGCTCGCCCTACGGCCTGATGAACTCGCCCAATCTGATGGCGGCCGCCGCGGCGCAACGCACCAAGCGGCTAAAACTCTTGATCTACGGCAACCTCCTGCCGCTGCACGAGCCGCTGCGGCTCGCCGAGGAGCTTGCCATGCTCGATTGCCTGTCGGGCGGGCGCATCATCTCAGGCTTCGCCCGCGGCATTCCGCGAGAATACCAGGTCCACAACGTGCCGCTCGCCGACTCGCGCGCCCGCTTCGAGGAGGCGTTCGAGATCGTGACCCGCGCCTGGACCGAGGATGTGTTCTCCTATTCGGGCCGGTTCTGGTCCTACAAGGACGTCGCGATGTGGCCGCGGCCGGTGCAGAAGCCGCACCCCAGGATCTGGATCCCGATCGTCGGCAGCAAGGAATCGATCGAGTTCGCCGGCCGCCACGATATTCCGATCACCCCCGGCCTGGCGGGCGGCGGCTTGCGCAACGACATCATCCGTTTCTACGCCAAGTGCCTGGCCGCTGCCGGCCATCGCATCACGCCCGATCATCTGTCGCTCGGCCTCAACGCCTATGTCGCGGATTCCAAGGCCCAGGCGGTGCGCGAGGTCGCGCCCTATCATCTCTATTTCAATCGCACCCTGTTCAGCCACGGCAGCTTCACCGAGACCGCGGCGCAGCGGAAGGTGGGTTATGTCAGCGACTCTTCGACCGACTATGTCCGGCCGGAGAACCAGCGCGCCGCCGCCCTGCTGCGCGAGGATTTCCGCGGCATGACCATGGCCGATGTCGAGCGCATGGCCGAGCGCATGCCTTGGGGTACGCCCGACGAGGTCGCCCGTCGCATCATCGCCGAAGCCGACGCCGCCGGCGCCAACAACGTGCAGATCGGCTTCAACCGCGGCGCCATGCCTCATGACATGTTCATGCACCAGATTCGCCGCTTCGCCGCCGAGGTCCTGCCCATCCTGCAGGCCCACGAGGTCAAGACCGTCCCGCTCGCCGAAGCGGCGTGAGGCAGTTCACGACCTCCTCCCCGCGCTACGCGCAGGGAGGAATATTTACTGCGGCAACAAATTCAGCCGCCGCAGCAGCTCGCGCTCTTCTTCGTAGGTGCGCGCCATGGCGTCGCGGTAGGCGGGGCCGTCGAGCAGGATCAGGGGTTGGTCCATGCTCTCGAGGAATCTCAGATGCTCGGGCTCCTGCGCCGCCACCTTGAAGGCGTTGGCCAGCACTGCGACGGTCGCGGCGTCCATGCCCTTGGGCCCGACCACGCCGCCCGGGCTTTCGACGACCACCGGGAAGCCGAGCTCGCGCACCGTCGGCACGTCGGGGAAGCGCTTGGCGCGCTGGGCGGTGAACACCGCGAGCAGGCGAAGCTGGCCGGCCTGCACCATCGGCGCCCAGCCCGAGGCCTCGGAGGCGAAATCGATCTCGCCGCCCAGCAGCGCCCGCAGCGTGTCGGCGGTGCCGCGATAAGGCGCGTGCGTCCAGGTGAGGCCTTGCTCCATGCCGACCCGCTCCATCGCGAGATGCTGCGTCGAGCCGATGCCGAGCGTGCCCCAGTTCAGCTTGCCCGGGTTGGCCTTGGCGTAGGCGAGAAGCTCGGGGAGCGTCTTCCACGGCGCATCGGCGCGCACCACCACGCCCATGACGAAGCCGGTGATCTGCAGTATGTAGGTGAGGTCGTTGATCGGATGATAGGTCAGCGACTTGTTGAGCAGCGGCTGGCGCAGCACGCTCATATGCATCTGTGAGATCATGTAGCCGTCGGGCTTGGCGTCTTGCAAGGCGAGCGCGCCCATGATGCCCGAGGCGCCGGCCTTGTTCTCGATCACGATCTGCTGGCCGAGCTGCTTGGATACCGACGGCCCGAGGATGCGGAAGCCCGCGTCGGCCGGCCCGCCGGCCGCCCACGGTATGATCAGCCGGATCGTCCGGTCGGGATATTTGCCCTGGGTCTGCGCGCGTGCCGTGGCGCCGGCGACCGACAAGGCCGATGCGCCCGCAAGCGCACCCCGTCGTGTGATGTGTTTCATGCTCTGCGACTCCGACTCCCCGAGGGCCAATCTCAGCATGCGGGCGACGTTGCCGTCCACCTCAATCGCGGAACCGAGTTGACCGTCGGCGCCCCGACGCCGAGATTTTCCGCATGAGCCAATCCCTTCGACGCAGCCATGCCGACCTGGGCGATGTTCGCCTGCTCTGCGTCACGGCGGGGAAGGGGCCCGCGGTTGTCCTGCTGCATGGCTGGCCGCAGATCTGTTTCATGTGGCGCGAGGTCATCCCGGCCTCGCGGCGCACCATCGCGTCATCGCGCCCGACCTGCGCTTGTTCGCGGTCGTGGGTGCGAGCGGCGAGCCGGGCTTGGGCGTCTTAGAGCGCGACCTGACGCCGTAAGGATGGATTTTCGATAGAGACAGCGGCTTTTCCGCTTGAGCTATCGCGCCCCCAGCGCCGAAGCTACCTTCTCGAAGAGAGCTTTCGCAGATGCGTGGCTGACCTGCCCCGATTCTTCGGACCACGCTTAAGTTGAAAGAACCGGCGTCTCCTGGTCGTTGAAACGTCCCTGCAAGGACGGTGTTGCAAACGGGCCGGGGCGCGAAGCCCCCGTGTCGCGCAGC
>Ga0194131_10009813_pt1 | contig 11959 bp, 13 predicted proteins | sample TA2KigO120mmetaG_FD_148631 | JGI IMG/M metagenome (GOLD analysis project Ga0194131, IMG submission 148631) | Freshwater microbial communities from Lake Tanganyika, Tanzania - TA2015053 Kigoma Offshore 120m | ecosystem: Environmental > Aquatic > Freshwater > Lake | place: Tanzania: Lake... | reverse complement strand
CGCTGCCCGACGCGCAGTTCCGGGTCGAGTGCGATTGGGCGTCGCAGGAGATCGAGGCGCTGCCGCCCGAACTCGAAGGCGCCATCGACGGCCACATCCTCTCGTCGCAGCTGCTGGAGCCGGTGGGATGGTGCGTCGTCGGCGGTCCCGGTCCGAATCGCTACGACATGGGCCGCATCGCGGCCGTCTTCGATTGCGGCGGCGACGATCGCTACGAGTGGCCGGATCGGCCGTTCCCGCCGCCCGACCTCGACCCGGAGCGAGTCATGCCGGTGCAACGGGCGATCATGGCGAACGCCTGCGCCATCGTCGATCTCGACGGAAACGACACCTATGTCTCCAAGGGCGTCGTGGGTCCGGGCGGCGCCCTCCTGGGCTTCGCGTTCCTGCACGATCTCGCGGGAGACGATCGCTACGAGGGCGGAACGCTCTGCTCGGGCGCCGCGATGCTCGGCGTCGCCGTGCTCATCGACGAGGCGGGCAACGACACGCACGTGTCCGGCGCCTGGAGTCAGGGGGCGGGCTTCTACGGCGTCGGAGTGCTCGTCGACGAGGCGGGCGCCGACTCGTACGAGGGACGCGTGCTCTGCCAGGGCGTCGGAGGTCCGCGCGCAGCCGGTGCGCTCGTCGATCGCGCGGGCGACGATCGGTACTCGACGCGCGGCGCGCCGAGCGCCTACGACACGCCCGCCACCGATCGCGGCTTCTCGCAGGGCGTCGGGTACGGGATTCGCCGCGATCTTCCGGGAGGCGTGGGGCTGCTCGTCGACGACGCGGGCAACGATCGCTACGAAAGCGGCGAATTCAGCCAGGGCGGCGCGTATTTCTTCTCGCTCGGCGTGCTCGCCGACCGAGCCGGTGACGATCTCTACCACGGCGATCGCTACGCGCAGGGATTCGCGGCGCACCAGGCCTTCGGCGCGCTGCTCGACGCGGGCGGCAACGACTTCTACTACTCGCGCACGGCGGCGGGCCAGGGCGCCGCGTGGGACGAATCGGTGGCCGTGCTCGTGGATCGATCGGGCAACGACTGCTATCGCGCCGACGGACTTTCCCAGGGCGCGGCGGCGCAGCAGGCGATCGCGGCGCTCGTCGATCTCGGAGGGGCCGATTCCTTCGACGCGCGCGGCGGCGCGACCCAGGGCGCCGGCGGCGGCGCCGAGTACCACTTCAAGGAGTGCGGGTGCTACAGCCTGGGCGTGCTGCTCAAGCTCGGTGATCTCGCGCCGCGACTCAACGGTCGCACCGTCGGGCAGGACATGGTGCAGGTCGGCGGCAGCACTCCGCGCGACGGCGACGGCGACGGCGAAACGATCGTCTCGAGCGACATCAAGCCCGACGATCCGCGTGCGTCGAAGGCGTACGGCGTTCGCATCATTCGCCTGAAGCCGGCGACCATGAGTCTGCGCTGAACGGCGCGTCCGCGACCCGTACACTCCGCCGCATGCCGGAGACCGCGAAGCGCCGCTGGCCGCCGTTCGTCGAGGAATTCATCGCGCTGGCGATCCGCATTCGCGACGACCGACTGCCGCAGATGGCGGCGTCGCTCGCGTATCGCACGCTGCTCGGGCTGATTCCGATGCTCGTCGTGGCGACCGTCGTGGTGCGCGGCCTCATGGCGGAGAAGTTCCCCGAGTTCGTGAGCAGCCTCATCGAGAACCTCGGCCTCCAGGGGCTCGACGTCGTGAGCGGCGGCGAGCAGGTGTCGGTCACGGAATGGGTGCGCTCGCTCATCGACAAGGCCGGCGAAGTGAAGCTCGCCACGCTCGGATGGGTCGGCGTGGGCGTGGTGCTCTTCACCGCGATCTGGCTGGTGGCGGGCATCGAGGATTCGCTCAACCAGATCGCGCGATCGAGACTCTCGCGAAGCTGGGGGCGACGCATTCTTCTCTACTGGTTCCTGCTCACGGCGGGCCCGCTCATCCTTGCCGTGCTTCCGTACCTGACCACGCAGATCCAGGGCGCTGCGGCCGTGCTGCCCGATTGGACCTGGATGCTCCTGCTCATTCGAAGCGCCATCAGCGTGGCACTGCTCTGGCTGCTGCTCTGGGTCGTGTACACGGTGGTGCCGACCACGGAACTCCGCAAGCGCGATCTCATGCTCGGCGCGTTCGCGGCGGCGGTGTTCATCGAGCTCGGCCGGCGCTTCCTGACCGCGTACGTGATGCACCTGCTCACCACGCGCGGCAGCCTCTACAGCTCGCTCGGCGTGGCGCCGATCTTCATGCTCTGGCTCTACTTCATGTGGCTGTTCGTGCTGCTGGGCGTCTCGCTTGCGTCGCACATCGACGTTCGTCGACGCGCGGCCGCCAGTGCTCCAGCCACGCCCGCTCCAGTTCCGTGATCGGGCCGAACGCCTTCTCGAACTCGCCGATCCGCACCGCGGCGCGCCACGGCGTTGTCTTCGCGAGCGAGCCGAGGTAGTCGGCGAGGGCCTGCGGTCGCTCGGTGGCGAGCCAGTCGACGATTCCCCACGAGTGGGAGTACCAGTCGAGGCACTCCTCGGTGCCGCCGCGAGGCCGGGATCCCGACGCCACGAGCGCCGCGAGCGGACGCAGCCGTTCGCCGTGCATCGCGCGCTCCAGGCGCTCTCGACGCGACGGCACGTCGAAGCCGGGACCGAAGTCACCGATCGACCGCTCCGTCTCGAAGCAGCAGGCGAGCCCCTCGGCGAGCCACGCCGGGCAGCGTCCCCCCTCCGGATGCACGCCGCGCTCGAAGAGCACCTGGTGCGCCGCTTCATGCGCCGTGAGCCTGCGCATGCGCTGGCGGAGGTCGTCGACCGCTTCGTCGATCGCCGCGCGCCGCGACGCGGACGACGCGATGCCCGGTCCGGCGCTCGCGCCGGCGATTGCGCCGTCGCGCCACTCGAGCGCGCGCCGAAGCGCCGGCGACGGAACGGGCGCCGCGAACGCGCATCGCTTGGCCTGCGCCGCGTAGTGCCCCGCCGCGTTCGAGTCGTCGAGGCGGTCCTGCGCCTCGGCGAATTCGCGGTAGCGATCGATCGAGCGGAAGAGCACGGCAAGGTGCGCATGGGGCGCGGCGCGCATCGTGGCGCCGATCGTCTTCACCGCTCTCGACACTTGCGCGCTCGTCGCATCGAGCAGCGCCAGCGTCGGCGCCGCCGAACCCGTACCGGGACAAGTTGGTCACCAGGATGCGGGAACTGGCCGTTGCGAATCTGACCTTCCCCCACTGTTGAGTCCACAGTTTACGCAGTAGTCGTCCGATTCGGAAGCCGCTGCTTGACGGCCCGGAGCGAAGCGGAGGGCGGTCCAGCAGCGATCGCCTCCGGTGCCGGCGGGCGGTACCCGAGCGCGCTGTGCGGGCGCACACGGTTGTAATGCTCGCGCCACCGCTCGATCAGCACCCGTGCCTCCGCCACCGTGTAGAAGATCTCGCCGTTCAGCAGTTCGTCGCGCAGCTTGCCGTTCAGGCTCTCCACGTAGCCGTTCTCCCACGGGCTGCCGGGCTCGATGTAGAGCGTCTTCACCCCGACCTTCCCGAGCCACTCCCGCACCGCCGTCGCGGTGAATTCGCTCCCGTTGTCGCTGCGCACGTGGTCCGGCACGCCGCGCGTGGCCATCAGCCACGAGAGCCGCTCCAGTACGTCGTCCGAGCCAAGCTGCCTCGCCACGTCGATGGCCAGGCACTCGCGCGTCCACTCGTCCACCACCACCAGCAGCCGCAGCGGCAGCCCCTCGTGCGTCCGGGCCAGGACGATGTCGTACGCCCACACGTGGTCCTTTCTCTCCGGCCGCAGCCTCACGCAACTGCCGTCGTTCAGCCACAGCCTGCCGCGGCGAGGCTGTTTCCTCGGTACCCTCAGGCCCGCCTGCCGCAAGATCCGCTTCTCCCGCTTGTGGTTCGCGTTCCGGCCCTCGTTGCGCAGCATTCCCGTGATCCGCGGCGATCCGTACCGGCCGTACACCGATGCCAGCTCGACGATCCGCCCGGTCAGCGGCCCTTCGTCGTCGCGCACACGCGCCGTGTATCGCTTCACCGCCCGCGGCTGCCCGAGCACGCGGCACGCCCGTCGCTCGCTCACCTCGGGAAGCGTGCGCCGGACTTCCTCGACCGCAGCCCGGCGGCGCGCCGGGCTCAGAAGTTTCCCCAACTTTCAGGAGTGGGCGGCCTCCTTGAGGATCGCCTTGTCGAGCTCCGCGTCCGCCAGCAGCCGCTTCAGCCGCGCGTTCTCCTGCTCGAGCGCCTTCAGGCGCTTCGCCTGGTCGACCTTCATCCCGCCGTACTCCTTGCGCCAGCGGAAGTACGTGGCGTCCGTGATCCCCAGCAGCTTGCACACCGCCGCCACCGTGCTCCCCCGGGCGAGCTCGACGTCCGCCTGCCTCAGCTTGTTGACGATCTCCTCCGCCTTGAATCGCTTGCCTGGCATGACCTGACCTCCTGAAATGCGCCGGATACCAAAATCCGGCTTGGTACGGTTTCAGGGGGGAAGGTCACTTCCATTTCGGGGCTCCGGGAGAAACTTGAATGAGACGAGTGTTCATTGGTGGTTGTGCAGCGTTGATGGCGCTTGCAGCGGTTCGAGCCAACGCAGCTTCGAGTGGTTCTGGGGTGTTGGGTTGGGGAAGTGCCATTGACCGGACTATCCTTAAAATTTCAAATCGGAACTTGACATCGGCGGCAAGGCAGCCATCTTCGTGTGCTATGAAGAAAATTTTCCCGGTTATGTCGTTGCTTGCCGTCGTGTTTTCGTCGAATTACGCGCGCGCGCAGGCGCCGGCTGTCAAGATCCAGTTCGTCAACGCGACACACGGTGAGCAGGCCGACTCGAATATCTGGATTAACTTTTCGGAGGGCGGAGCGGCTGTCGTCGCCCCCGGCGACGGAAGCGTTTCCTACAATTCTTTCCTTCCTATCGGAACGGCCAACATCTGGAACGACACAACCGGAACCTACGTGTCGACGAGCATTTTCACCAACTCGAGCTACCAGCTTTCTAAGATACAGAACGGCGAGATATCGATCAGCACCTTCGGCGGCGGGCGCGCATACGCGAGCTACGGTGCCGGGCTGTCCACTATCGCCAGCGGGAACGCCCCGCAAATAGGGCCTTACCCCGGGTGGCAGCCCGCGCCGAGTCCTCCCGACCCGACTTTTACCCAGCGGTTTCAGGCATTCGAGCTTACCATCCAGCCTAAGGTAGTACAAAGCAACGGAAGCTGGGCGTTCAGCGACGAGAACCAGGCATATGCCAACCTCTCCTACATCGACCAAGTCGGCATCTCCACGGGCATCAAAGTAGTCAACCCTCCGACCGGAACCAAGAACCCGATCCAGACAAGCCACAACACGCAAACGCTCTTTAACGCCGTCCAGATTTATGGTTCTGGGGCCGCGGGTGCGACCCTCACCGCGCTGACAAACGTCGTTACCAAGGCCGCTCCAGGCCAGCCCCAATACTACCAAGTCGCCGGCACCGACCCATCAATCAACTACTCCAATCCCGGCTCGACCAGCATCGCAAACCCGCCACCCATCACATCTACCGCAGCAGCGTGGAACGTCGTGCGCGTAGCCGGACCCGGCACGATGCCCACGGACGGGACTGCCGCCGGCGCCACCACCGTATATCCCACATGGGACAATTACATCACCGCACTCACTCCTGGCGGCAGCCTCAATTTGAGCGGCACTCTCGTCACGAACCTCGCGGGTTCCTACGGGCCGACGGGGGTACCCGCGCAACCCTACGCGGCCAGCGCCACTTTTAACGCGGGGCCTGTCACTCTCGGCAGCACAGTCTACACGGGATACATTCTCATTTCCGACTTCACCTTTAACGGCAGCCCGCAAACCGACCTTTATGTCCCCTACTCCTCCCTTACCGCGTCGACCGGGCTTTACGGGACAAATCCCACCTACTCTGTCGGGGGCGGTGCGCTCGTTCCAGTACCCCCCAACAATCTCCAGACCCTAGTGGTCGGCGATGTCGTCGCCGGCATGAACTTCGGGCTAGTCGGAAGCACCGTGGTGGCCACATACGACGGCAAGACGCAAGCGCTCGCGGACTTTACCTCGCAAGACTGGTGGAGCATCGGAGTTCTCAATCCGCACCTCTTGTTCGGAGGCGCCCAACCCACCAATCCCACCTTCTACAACACGTATGCCGCCGCGCTCCAGTTCCTCACGTCCGGATACGGTTTCGGCATCCAAGACAGGCTCGGCGCAAACACAACCGAGTTTAACGTCACTCTTGGCGACGGCTCGAACCCAACGCTGCAATTCCTCATACAGCCTGACGTCGCCGCCGTCCCCGGACCCGGGACATGTCCCGCGGATCTGAACGATGACGGTGCGGTGAACGGCGACGACCTCGGCATCCTGCTGGGCGCCTGGGGCCCGTGCGGTGCCGGCGCCTGCCCGTCCGACCTGAACGGTGACGGCAAGGTGGACGGCGACGACCTCGGCATCCTGCTCGGTGCCTGGGGCCCGTGCCCGAACTGACCTGATACCTAAAGAAAAGGGCGGTGCAAAGACCCGCCCCCTCCTGCTACGAGCATGCCCGCAGCAGGACGGTTGACAGGGGTGCGCTGAACAGATCCACCCCCTATGAGAGACTTACACGGCCCACAGGGCCGAGAGGAGTCTCCGATGAAGCGTTCGAACAGGGAGCGTCACCGTCCCGAGGAGGTGGTGGCCAAGCTCAGGCAGGCTGACGAGGCTCTGGCCAAGGGCACGCCGATCGCCGAGGTGGCGAGGTCGCTGGGGGTGTCCGAGGTGACGCTGCACCGGTGGCGTGCCGAGTACGGCGCGGTGGACCGGGACGCGGTGAAGCGGCTGAAGGAGCTGGAGAAGGAGAACGCCCGGCTGAAGCGCCTGGTGGCGGACCAGCAGCTGGACATCCAGATCTTGAAGGAGATCGCCAAGGGGGAATTCTGAGCCCGGCGCGGCGGCGCCGGGCGATCGAGCACGTGACGCTGGTGATGGACGTGTCCGAGCGGCGTGTCTGCCGGGTGGCTGGCCAGCACCGGAGCACGCAGCGCCGCGCGGCGCCGCCAGCGAGCTCGACGCGTCGGTCAGCAGCACGAACGATTCGCCGCGATGGGCCTCGAAGTCCGGAAGCCGCTCGAGCGTGGCGTTCCATTCCGGCGGCGCATCGCCGTCGATCGTGAAATCCCGACCGACCCTCGACTCCGACCGCGTCGAGCCGGATCCCGCTGCGAACGCGGAGCGCGGGCAGATCGTCGCCGCGAACATGAAGATCGCGCTCGAACCCACGAATCGCCGTCGCGTGCAGATCATGATTGGGGGGTTCCCTTCGCCACGGGCCGTCATTAGAATGGCGATCGGTTCCCCGGGCGAGTCGCTTCATTCCATCGCGTCGTCGACGATTGGGTCGCCGATGCGTCGGACTCGGAACCTCCGGTGGAATCGTCAGGAGCGTGAACTCCGTCATGGCCGTCACCACCGAATCAGGCAACGCTCCCGTCGATCTCGACGTTCGACACGGTCATCTCGTCGCGCAGGTGCGAACGCAGCTCCTGGGGCAGAACGAGGCCCATCTCGTGGCCGAAGCGCTTGCGAAGGCGCTTCGCGGTTTCGAGGGCAAGGGCCACTATTTCGTGCTCGATCTGAGCCAGGTCGCCATGCTCTCGAGTCTCGGACTCGGCATGTGCGTGGACACCCGGCACCGCGCCATCGAGCGCGGCATGCGGCCGGTGCTCTTCGGACTCAGCCCGCAGCTTCTCGAACTGCTGCGCATGATGAAGATCGACCGGCTCTTCACCTTCGTGCACGGCGCCGCGGAACTCGAGAGAATGCTCGAGGCATGAGCACGATCTCGGCCTGGCATGCTGCGTTCCGGCGGCGCACGATCGGCGATCGCACGCGCAGCGCCGTCGCGCGCTCGGCGCCTCCCGCGGGCGCGGCGCCACGACTCGGCGCGGCCGCCGCCGCGGCGCTCGTCGTGCTCGCGGCGGGCGGTTGCTACGAGCACGTCACGAAGGGCGATCCGTCCACTCGAGAAGGACACTCCCGCTTCGAGCCGAGCACGGAGGAGGAAGGCCCGAGCATTTTGAACGAGCTCATGTGGGGGCCGCCGCCCAAGGGCGAGGATCCGGTGAAGTACTACCGGCGCAAGAATTCGCTCGGATTCCAGCAGTAACCGGCGGCGCTGCTACTGTTCCGTCCCCATGGGCATCGAAGCCGCACTTCCCGTCGACAGCATTCTCACCACGCAATTGCAGCGGGTGATCAACTGGGCGCGCCGCTCGAGCGTCTGGCCGATGCCGTTCGCCACCGCCTGCTGCGGCATCGAGCTCATGGCCACCGCGTGCAGCCGCTTCGATCTCGCCCGCTTCGGCGCGGAGGTGATGCGCTTCAGTCCGCGACAGGCGGATCTTCTCATCGTCGCCGGCCGCGTGGCGGTGAAGATGCTGCCGGTGCTCCAGCGCATCTACATGCAGATGACGTAACCCAAGTGGGTGATCTCGATGGGCGCCTGCGCCTCGACCGGCGGCGTCTTCGACACCTACGCGGTCGTCCAGGGCGTCGATCAGTTCATTCCCGTCGACGTCTACGTGCCGGGCTGCCCGCCGCGCCCCGAGATGCTGATCGAGGGCATCATGGCGATCCAGCGCATCATCGACGAGGATCGGATCCCGCGCGATCCCACGGGTCGACGCGTGCCGCTCAGGATCGCGGTGCAGCCCAACTACGAGCTGCGTCCGCAGCCGGTGCCGGTGACGGTCGGCGTCACCTGAGCGCCGCGGCGTGATCGTTCGCCGCGTGCCCGGCGCACGGCGGTTCGATGCCGCGCCAGCGCCGTTCACGGCACTCGCATCGTCGTCAGCAGTTCGGCCACGAACGCCGGCACGGTCTCGCCGGCGGGGCCCTCGATCGTGCGGTCGAAGTGCTCGCTGATCTGCGTTCTCGTGAGATTGAACTCCACGCACTCGGCGCCGCGCGCCCGCGCCGCGTGCACGAATTCCGCGGCGGGCCAGACCGCGCCCGCCGTGCCGATGCAGAGGAAGAGCGTCGGATCGGCCAGCGCCGCGTCGATGCGCTCCGCCTCCATGATCGCCTCGCCGAACCAGACGATGTGCGGGCGCAGCACGCCCGTCTCGCCGCTGCGCGGACACGGCGTCTCGGGCCAGCACTCGCCGTCCCAGAGATGAACGTCGCCGGTTCGATCGTTGCGCACCTTCACGAGCTCGCCGTGCATGTGGACCACGCTCACGGCGCCGCCTCGCTCGTGCAGGTCGTCGACGTTCTGCGTGATGAGATGCACGGGAGCGGACCAGCGGCGCATGAGTTCGCCGATCGCGCGATGCGCCGCGTTCGGCTGGATGCGCGGGTCGCGCAATCTCGTGCGGCGCTGGTTGTAGAACGCGTGCACGAGCCGCGGATTCCGCGCGTACGCCTCGGGCGTCGCCACGTCCTCCACGCGATGACCCTCCCAGAGGCCGTCGGCGCCGCGGAAGGTGGCAAGCCCGCTCTCGGCGGAGATCCCGGCGCCCGTGAGAATCGCGATCGGGCCGATGCGCGCCGCGCTCACGGGCAGTCCGGCAGATCGGTGCCGGTCTGGAAGACGTGGAATCGAAGACCGTAGGGATCCGCGAACATGGCGCTCGTCGGCGCATAGCGCGAGGTCTCGCGGCAGCCGGCGCCTCGCAGCGCCGTTTCGGCGGAGGCGAAGTCGGCGACTTCGAATTCCCAGAAGGTCGTGCCGGGCGTCTTCGCGCCGTTCGGCGCAGGGCCGGCGCCGGCCGTCGACGCGGCGCTCGACGCGGACGCGCCGTCGATCCCCTCGACGAAGAAGGTCATCGGCCCCTTTCGCAGCTTCGTTTCGGTCGCGCCTTCCTTCAGCACTTCGAATCCCAGCACTTCTCGATAGAACGCGACCGCCCGGGAGCGTTCCCTTACCTGCACCGCCACGTTCGGCGAGAATCGAAAGTCGATCGTCATGGCAGTTCCTCCGCACGAAGGCTACCTCGGGACGCGACGGCGGCGCCGCGCATGGACCCCGTGGGCGGCGAGCGCGATGATCGCCCTCGTGGTCGGAGCGCTCGCGACGGTCGTCGTTTCATGGGCGTTCGCGCTTCGCCCGATCGCGACGATGGAGCTCGAACTCAGGCGGCCGGGCTGGGCGATCGCTCCCGCGCCCGGTTGGCCCGATCGACCCGACACGGGTTACGACGCGTTCGGCGCGGGGGTCGCGCACGGACGCTGGTGGATCCACGGAATCCGGATCGAGCGGAACGAGCCGGTCACGTATCACCAGATCGTGTGGGCGACGGGATGGCCGTGGCCCGCGCTCTGCTGCGAACACCGCTCGGTTCCCGGCGACGATCAGCGCTGGCTCGACCCGGCGACGAGGGGCCTGCCGCCAGCCGACGGCTGGCGCTACGCATGGATCATCGATGCGTCGGCGCTGCAGCGCGCCATGTGGGCGATTCCAGGCCTGCCGTTGCGCCCCGTGTGGCCGGGCTTCGCGCTCTGCTCGCTCTGCTACGGCGCGATCGCGTGGCTGCCGCTCGCAGTGTTGGCGATCGTGCGGCTTCGGTGGCGCCGTCGACGCGGCGCCTGCCTGCGCTGCGGCTACCTGCTTGCGCCCGACTGCGAGCGCTGCCCGGAGTGCGGCGCGCCGCCCACGCCGAGTTCCGCGAGCAGCGCGTCGCACTCGGCGGCGGATGACCGGGCCTGACCGGGCATCGCCGCATCGACCTCGGCAAGCGTGCCCTTCTCGCGAAGCGCCTCGAGCATGTCCGCGCACGCCGTGAAGTGCTCGCGCGCCGCCCTGGCGTGCGATGCTGCCGCGTGCTTCGGCGCTCCGCGCTCGCGCGCCAGGACGAGTCGACACTCGCCGACCTTGAGGTGCGACACCGCAAGACTGCGATGCGCGACGGCGTTGCCGGGATCGGCGTCGCTGTGCTCCTTGCGGATCGAGAGTGCCTCCTGGAAGTGCGGAAGCGCGTCCGCCGCCGATCGCACCCAGAGGGCCTCCCCCATCTTGTTCCGCGTGTACGCAAGATCGGCTTGCGCCTGTCGATTGCCGGGATCGGCGTCCACGCGCTCGCGCACCGACGCGAGCGCGGACTCGATCTGCGCGATCGCTTCGTCCGTGCGGCCGAGTTCGAGCAGCATCGCGCCGAGCTGGTTGCGGATGATCTCCACGCTGCGCCGACGAACGGCGCTGCCGGGCTCGACGCGCACGAGCTGCTCGGCGACCTGGAGCGCCTGCTGCTGGCGCTCGAGCGCCTCGTCGAGGCGGCCGATCCGGCCGAGCACGAAGCCGACCTTGTTGAGCGCAATCTGGAGATTGAAGCGATCTCGATCGACCGAGTCCGGCGACTCGGCGATCGCACGCAGGAGCGCGGTCGCCTGCTCGAGCGACGCGAGCGCCGGGGCGAGATCCGAGTTCCAGCTGAGCGCGTCGCCGATCTTCAGGATCGTGGCCGCCTCGATGCGCCGCTCCGCAAGCGGCAGCGCGCTCGCCGGATCGCGCGAAGGCCCGCGAATGAGCTCGAGCGCCCGCCGATGATGCTCGACCGCCGTCTCGCGCTCCCCTCGCGCCGTCCGCACGTCGCCGCTGCGGTTCTCGAGCGACGCCACGGCGCGCCGCAATCGGTCGTCCGACTCGGGCTCCCCGATCGACGCGAGGATCTCCAGCCCGTGCTCGTACTCGCGCAGCGCCGCGCCCGTGTCGCCCAGATTCACGCTGTTCGGATTGCCGAGCAGGTCGCCAAGGCGTTCGTGCCCGGCCGCGACCTCGATGAGCAGCGCCGGATCACCGCCGCTCTCGGCGGCGAGGCTCGTCAGGTATTGCATCGCCGTCGTCACGAGCAGCTCGCGAGCCGGCCGCGAACCGTTCAGATCGGAGATCGAGTCGTGGATCTGGAACATGAGCGCGTTCGCCAGGCCTCGCACTTCGTCGAAGCGACGGTCGGCGCGCACGCGCTCGCGCACGGCGCTGCGCCAATGCCACGAGGTGGCG
>Ga0194131_10009812_pt1 | contig 11959 bp, 10 predicted proteins | sample TA2KigO120mmetaG_FD_148631 | JGI IMG/M metagenome (GOLD analysis project Ga0194131, IMG submission 148631) | Freshwater microbial communities from Lake Tanganyika, Tanzania - TA2015053 Kigoma Offshore 120m | ecosystem: Environmental > Aquatic > Freshwater > Lake | place: Tanzania: Lake... | reverse complement strand
AGAGCGAAGCTGCTGAACTCCGCGCGTACCGACATGATTCACGCTGAGGGTCGTCTTCTTCGTGAGTTGCCGTTCGACGCCCAGGCTGAACTGCATCGTGTTCGGCAGCTGAACTCGGGAATCGAGGTCAATACGTTCTTCGACGACACGTGGCGCGTATCGAACAGGCTGACCGTTAACTACGGCGTGCGGTATGAGCTGCTTTCGCCGCCTTATGAGGTGTACGTACAACCGGTGGTCGAACTTCAACGTGACGACGGCGCAGCTTGAGATTGCGGGCAAGGATGGTCCGAACCGGAGCCTGCGCTACCTGGATACGAACAACGTGGCGCCGCGTTTGGGCATTACGTACATGCTGACTTCCGATCGCAAGACGGTGCTTCGCATGGGCTTTGGCAGTTCGTTCGTGGAAGCTGGGCAGGGCGGGGGACAGCTTTATAAGAACCTGCCGTTCTTTTATTCGAATGTGCTGGCGACGGATCAGAACGCGGCTCCGGTGCTGCGGCTGTCGCAGGGCCTGCCGGCGCCGGCACCGCCGGATGCGGGGAATCGCGCGCAGCTTTCGGGTGGGAATCCGAATGCGTGGGATTACCGGCTGCGTTCGACGAACACGCTGCAGTGGAGTCTGGGCATCCAGCGTGAGATCCTGACGGACCTGCTGTTCGATGTGACCTACGTGGGGACGCGGACTCTGGGGTTGATCTCGAACATCAATGTCAACCAGAGCGTGCCGGGGCCGGGCGCGCAGCCGCCGCGGCGGCCGTACTTCGCGATCAACCCGAACGTGACGAACATCACCTACAGGACGAACATGGGTGCGGCGAAGTACCACTCGCTGCAGGGGCGCGTTGAGAAGCGGGCCCGGGGCGGGTTGACGATGTCGCTGGCGTATACGTGGTCGCATTATCTGGCCAATGGCGGGAACATCAACGGAGGCGGCAACTCACCGCCGCAGGATGCGCGGTGCTACCGGTGCGAGTGGGGATCGATGCCGGAGGACCGGCGGCATGTGGCGGTGTTCAACCATGTGTGGGAGCTTCCGTTTGGCCGGGGCCGGCGTTTCGTGTCGACGGGACTGGGGTCGTGGCTTATCGGCGGGTGGAATGTGAACGGCATCTGGTCGATGGCGACGGGTGAACATTTCACGCCGGGGCTGGCGGCGGCGGTGTCGAACTCAGCGGGCGGCGGGGGTGACCGGCCGAACCGGATTGCCGATGGGAATCTTTCGAAGGGGTCGCGGACGATTGACCGGTGGTTCGATCTGGGGGCGTTTGCGACGCCGGCTCAGTTCACGTTCGGGAATGCGGGGCGGGGGATTCTGGTGGGTCCTGGGAACTTCAATGTGGATGCGGGGATCCACCGGCAGTTTCCGATTGGGGAGCGGTACAAGGTGACGTTCCGTTGGGAGATGTTCAACGCGTTCAACCGGGCGAATTTCGGGTTGCCGAACACGGCGTTGGGGAATCCGCAGGCGGGGCAGATCAGCGGGACGGCACCGGCGCGAATTCAGCAGGCGGCGCTGAAGTTCGTTTTCTGAAGGTGTGCTCGGGCCGCTTGATGTCAAATGGAGAGCGCCGTGGCGAGATTATGTACCGTTCGGATGAAGTGATCAGAGCCCCGCGAGATCTCCGTCCCCATGTGGTGATTCTCGGCGCTGGAGCGAGCCGTGCAGCGTGCCCAGACGGGGACGCCCGTGGGAGGAAGGTGCCGTTAATGAACGACCTCGCCGAAACCGTGGGATTGACTTCGATCCTAGGCTCCGGCGAGAACTTCGAACTCGCGTACGAGCAACTCATCCGCCAGGGATGCGATCATGAGGCTGCGAGAGTTCGCAGGGCCGTCTGGGATTATTTCGTTGATCTCGAACTGCCGGACGACGTGACCGTCTACGATCAGTTGATCCTTTCACTGCGGGCCAAAGATCTGATTTTCACCTTCAACTGGGATCCGTTCCTGTTCGATACTTGGGCCAGGAATTCATGTATCGATGGCGTTCAGCTTCCGGAGATTCATTTCCTGCATGGAAACGTTCGAGTAGGTATCTGCAAGGGTTGCTGCGGAAAGTGGGGGAGGGTCTTCACAGTTTGTCCGGAATGCGGTGACAGGTTTTCCGAGCTGCCGCTGCTATTCCCTGAATCGGACAAGAACTACGAGGGGAACTGGTACATAAGGTCGGCCTGGGAGCAGGCCAAGGAGTTGATCGCAAATGCCTTTACCGTTACAGTTTTCGGTTATGGCGCTCCCGCTTCAGACAGGCGGGCCGTTGAACTGCTGAAGCGGGCATGGCTTTCGCAAGAAAGCCATGTATTCAAGCAAGTGGAGGTTGTCGACATAAAGAAGGAAATCGACTGTGACTCGCTGTATAACTCGGCGAAGGCCTGTTCGAAGTAGATGTTGTTTTCCCAGAGCGTGTCATCGGCATCGATGAGCAGGTGCTGTCTCATGTTCCTTCCAGGGCCTCCGGGGGCATGTGCCCGTGGCCGTTGCGCGGGGCCACGCGCCGTCCGTGATTGGTGCGGACCCGCTGAGCGGCCAGTTCCGGGAAGTAGGCCGCCAGGCGGCGCAGCCGGGCGCCTTCCTCGCGGAGTTCAAGCAACTGCTGCTTCAAGTCGAGATCGGGGGCGTGCTGGGCCAACTGGAAGCTGAGTTGGGTGTCGTCCCAGCGGGGCTCAAAGCGCGCAGCGCCGGGCTCGGCAAGGTGGGCCTGCTTCCAGCCGCCGATGGCTGCCTCGCGCAGCGATGGGGGGAACCCGCGCGCCGGTTCCAGATCATCGAAGAAGTCTACTTCGGCTCGAAGGTACTCCTGTTCATCGTTGAGGCGTCGGACTTCGAACCGGCGCCGCCCGGCGGTGAGAATGTCGAGCCGTCCATCGGGGTAGCGGTTGATGACCTTCTCAACGATCGCCGTGCAGCCGGCGGGGGCCAGGCCGCTCTCGCGCGCCAGGATGACGCCGAACTCGCCGCCGGATTCGAGGATCTGGCCGATCATGAGGCGATAGCGCGGCTCGAAGATGTGCAGAGGAAGATAGGTGCGCGGCAACAACACAACACCAAGAGGGAAGAGAGGGAGGAGACCGTTCGGCACTGTACTATTATTACTTTGCCGTGTGGGGAGGACTGTGCGGATCAAGGACTCAGTGGTGCTGATCACGGGCGCGTCGGAGGGGCTGGGCGCGGCGTGCGCGCACGAGTTTCGCCGGCGCGGCGCCCGTCTGGTTCTGACGGCCCGGAACGCGGAGAACCTGGAGCGTGTGGGCGCCGGCGAAGACTGCGTGATTGCTGGGGACATCACGGTGGACCGGCACCGCGAGCAACTGATTGCGGCGGGGCTTGGGCGGTTTGGCCGGATCGACATTCTGATCAACAACGCCGCCCATGGCCTGTATGCGCCGGGCTCGAGTTCGCCGCCGGAGTTGGTGCGCGCGATGTTCGAGTTGAACTACATGGCCGCGGTGGACCTGACGGCGCGCGTGGCGCCGGGAATGCGGGAGCGGGGTACGGGCGCGATCGTCAACATCAGCTCGATTGCGGGACGCATGACTCTGCCCTGGTTCACTCACTATTCGGCGTCGAAGGCGGCGCTGGAGGCGTTCACGCGCGGGCTTCGCATGGAGCTTGGGCCGCACGGGGTTCACGTGATGTCCGTGGCGCCGGGCTATCTCAAGACGAATTTTCAGGATCATGTGTCGGGCGGGACGCCCCCGGCTTCAATTCGCGGCGGGCGGCGGTTTGCCACGACGGCCGAGCGGTGCGCGGGGGATATTGCGCGGGGCGTGGAGGCGGGCAAACGGTCCGTGGTGAGCCCGGGCGTGGCGGGCTGGGCACTGCTGGCGATGAACCGCGCGCTGCCTGGCTTGACCGAGGCTATCCTGGCACGCTTGAATGGGAAGTTGGACAAACAGTGAACCTTAAGCTGAAGCGAACGCCCGGGATCTATCTTGCCGGTTTCATGGGATCCGGGAAGGGCACCGTGGGGCAGGCGCTGGCCCGGGAACTGGGCTGGCCGTTCGTGGATCTGGATGCGATGATTGAGCGGCAGCAGGGCACGGCAATCGCGGCGATCTTTGAGAAGCAAGGAGAGCGTGCGTTCCGGGAGATTGAGACGGAGGCCATCCGCTGCTGCATTCGCGACGTGGAAGCGGGCCATCCACGCGTGGTGGCGCTGGGCGGTGGAGCGTTCGTGGAACCTGGAAATTTCGAGCTGCTGGAGAACAACGGCGTGACTTTGTGGCTGGACTGCCCGTTCGAGATGGTGCGGCGGCGGGCCGCGGCCACGCCGGAGCGTCCGCTGGCCCGCGATCCCCAGCGGTTTGAGCAACTCTACAACCAACGCACGGCGGGCTACGCGCGGGCCGATTTCCGGATCCCGATTGAGTCGGATGATCCGGCCGATGCGCTGCGCACGATTCGCGCGTTGAAGATTCTGAGTTGAACGGCGATGAACGTTGCAATCACAGGCGCCACCGGATTTCTGGGGCGCGCTATTACGCAGAGCCTCCTCGAAGATGGCCACGCGGTACGGCGCATTGTGCGGCGCGCCGCCTTGCCGGGCGATTTCGAGACGGGTGCGGCGGGCGAGATTCCGGAACAGGCGCTGGACGGCGTGGACGCGGTGATCCACCTGGCGGGGGAGCCGGTGGCGCAGCGCTGGACGGCGGAGGCGCGGCAGCGGATTCGCGCCAGCCGTCTGGATGGGACGTGGCGGCTGGTGGAGGCGCTTTCGACGCAGGCACACCGGCCGGAGGTGCTGATCAGCGGGTCCGCCGTGGGGTTCTATGGCGATTGCGGCGAGGAGGAAGTGGCTGAGGATGCCGAGCGCGGGTATGACTTCCTGGCGAAGCTGGCGGTGGAGTGGGAGTCCGCCGCGGATCTGGCGCAGGCGCTGGGCATTCGCGTGGTGAAGTTGCGGACGGGGATCGTGCTGGGCGCCGAGGGAGGCGCGCTGGCGAAGATGCTGCCTCCGTTCCGGTGGGGCGTGGGCGGGCGGCTGGGAAATGGGCGGCAGTGGATGCCGTGGATCGCGCTGGATGACTTCGTTTCGCTGGTGCGGTTCGCGCTGGCGCCGGGCTCGATTGCGGGCGTGGTGAACGCGACGGCGCCGAACCCGGTGCGGAACGCGGAGTTCAGCAGCACGCTGGCACGCGTGTTGGGACGGCCCGCCATCTTTCCCGTGCCGGGATTCGTTTTGAAAGCGCTACTGGGTGATATGGCGCAGATGCTGCTGGGTGGACAGAAGGTGATGCCGCGCGCGGCGCTGGCGGCGGGGTTCACGTTCGCGCAGCCTCACCTTGAGGGTGCGCTACGGCAGGCGTTGGCGGGGAGCCGGAGCGGTTAAACCCGGCTAATGAGCCGCGGGTTCGTCTTCCTTCTGCCTGGGAGCGGGCTTGGGCGGCGCGGCGGCCTTCGCCGGGCCGATGATGACATGGAAGGCGCGGCCTTCGAGTTTGGGTTGACCTTCCACCTGGCCGATGCCCTGCAGGTCCTGCGCGAAACGCGCGAGCAGTTTCTGGCCCAGGTCGACGTGCGCGATTTCGCGGCCCCGGAACTGGACAACGGCTTTCACGCGGTTACCTTCCCTGAGGAAGCGAATGGCGTGGTTCTTTTTGAAATCGTAGTCGTGATCGTCGGTGTTGGGACGGAATTTTACTTCCTTCACCAGGATGATGTGCTGCTTCTTTTTCGCCTCGTGCTGCTTCTTCTTGTTCTCGTATTGCCATTGCCCGTAGTCCATGGCTTTGGCGACGGGCGGTTCGGCGGTGGGGGAAACGACAATCAGATCCAGGCCAAGTTCCTGCGCCCGGCGGATGGCAGCCGAGGTAGGCATGACTTCAACGGAACCATCGGGAAACACGGCACGCACTTCGCGCGCGCGAATGGTTTCGTTGACGTTCTCTCTGACCTTGATGGGGCGGCGGTTGGGAAAATTTCTGGGCGGAAACATCGTTGCGTGGGTCTCAGCGACTGCCGCCAGGATTTGACAGGGAGTGATGTGTCATCAGGTGTTCACCTTGATGCTATCAAATTTCCCGGCCAGTGCAACCGCCGGGCCTGGCATGTCTAACTCGCCGCCAGGGAACTCCGGAACTCTCAGAATCCCGGGGGCGGCACTCGCTTGCGGGTTGCCTGCTCAAAGGAGTAGGCGAGTTCGATCAGCTTTGGTTCCGAGCAGGCGCGTCCGGTGAAGCTGACACCAAAGGGCGATGGCCTGGGAGTGAAACCTTCGGGCCACTTGGCGTTCGGCTGATTGGCCACCATGGCGAAGGGCACGATCACGGTTGGGTAACCGGGGCGGGCCGCGATGGCGGCTCCGTTGGCGCCGGGGAAGAGCAGAGCGTCCAGGTTGTGCTGGTTCATCACGGCGTCGATACCGCGCACGGCGGCAACGTCCAGGTCGCGAGCGCGGTCCCCTTCGTAGCGGGCCTTGTCGGCCACCAGGTCCATCTCGTCGGAGATATCGAGCCGGGATTGGCCGTAGCGCATGGCGCCGGCGCGTTCGTGGGCACGGTTCCAGTCGCGGAGTTCGGTGAGGGTCTTGACGGGCGCGGTTGGACCGAGGCTGGCGAGCCAGGCGTTGAAGTCGCGCTTCATTCCGTACTTGAAGACCACAGAGCAGTTGGAATCCTTGCCCTTGGCTCCGTCGGCGCCGCCGCAGACGCCCCAGCGGATGACGTTGCGGGCGGGGTCCGGTTCGACGACGCTGGGAACAACGGCCGGGTCGACGATGACGGCGCCTTCGCGCTTCAATACTTCGATGGCTTCCGCCATGGCCCGTGCCTCTTCGGGTTCAAGGCCTCCGCGGGCGCGATCCTCGCCTGGCAGACGGTCATAGTAGAACGGCCGGGGGATGCCGATGCGCGCGCCGGCCAGGCCGCGGCGGTTGAGGAACTTCGTGTAGCCGCCGGGCGGGGGTTGGCAACAGCCGGTGGCGGCGTCGGCTGGGTCCTTTTGACGGCTTTCGATGGCGTCCAGAAGGAGGGCCGCATCGGCGACGAACCTGGCCATGGGGCCGGCGGTATCCTGATCGGCCGTGATGGGAATGATGCCATTGCGGCTGACACGGCCGACGGTGGGCTTGATGGCCGCGAGCATGTTCTGGTTGGCCGGGCTGAGGATGGACCCGGAGGTTTCGGTGCCGACGTTGGCGGCCCAGAAGTTGGCCGCGGTGCCGATGCCCGAACTGGAGCCGCCGGTGGCGAGCACGGGCCGCAGGTCCCATTCGCGGGGGTCGCGACGGGGGTCATAGGGGTTCCAGCCGAAGCCGCCCACGGCGTTGTAGTTGCCGGGCATGGGCGTGGGTGCTCCGCCGATCCAGTTTGCCAGTTCCGTCATGCCGGTCTTGGCCAGGATGATGGCCCCGCCGTCTCGAAGCAGCCGCGTGAGGGTGGCGTCATACGGAGGAACGAACCCGGTGAAGGCCAGCGCGCCGCCCGTTGTCGGCATATCCGTGGTGTGGATGTTGTCTTTGAGGGCGACGGGGATGCCGTGCAATGGTCCGCGGAGTTTGCCTTGGCGCCGCTCGCGATCAAGGCGGTCCGCTTCCTCAAGGGCGCGTGGATTTATGTGCAGGGCGGCGTTCAGGCGGTCCTCATGCAGGGCGATTCGCTGCAGGTAACGCTCCACCAGTTGGCGCGAGGTTACGCGGCGTCTCTTGAGAGCGGCCTGCATGTCCGCGATCGAAGCCTCTTCGATACGGAACGGCGTCTGCTGGGCGAAGGCGGCGGCGGCCAGCAGGAGGAGGAGAGTGCTAGTCGGCCGAGGTATGGTCATGGATCACCTTCCAGGCGCCTTGCGTCCGTTTCAGAACCAGGGTGTAGCGGCCGCTGGCGGGACCGCCCCCCGCCACGGTGCGGGCCAAGGCAAAGCGGCCCAGGACCACTGCGGCAGTGTCGCCGACCAGGCGCACTTCGATCTCGGAGAATGTCAGGGTGCCCATGGCTTCACGCGTGGGGTATCGCTTGCGGTAGTTATCGAGCACAGGACGGTAGCCTCGGGTGATGCCGCCTTTGCCGAGAAACGTGGTCTCGGCGGTATTCTCGTAGGCTTGCATGAAGGCCTCGACGTCGCCGCGGTTCCAGTCCGCGGCCTGGCGGAGGAGGAGGGCTCGGATTTCGTCGCCGGGCGCGGCGGAGAGCGCCAGAGCGGCGAGGAGTGTGCTCAGCATGCGTCGAGTGTACCGTATGCGATGGTACCGGGCTCGTTTCCCATGGGTACGAACGGGCGTGCTATTCTGACGGCAACGCTAGTGTGGTGCGCATTTCATCCTGAAAGGATGGCTTGCCAATGTCAGGTGTTCGTCTCGCGCTATTGGGTCTTGCGGCAGGCACGCTCGCCGCGCAGAACCTGGGCCGGTTTACTGGCCGTGTGGAGGATCCCGCCGGGGCCGCCGTGCCCGGGGCGGCCGTGGGGTTGTCGCTACCCCGATCCCAGGCCAAGCTCTATGTGACTCAGACGTCCGAACAGGGGTACTTTGCCTTAACGGGTATCCAGGCCGGTGAGTATGACGTGCACATTCAATCGCCGGGATTTCAAAACAAGCTGATCTCGAATCTGAAGATCGACCCGGGGCGGGAGTTGAGCATTCCGCGGATCGCGCTGGAGATCGGCGCGGTGACGGAGACGGTGAACGTGACGGCGGACGCGGCCACCGTGCAGACGGCGAACGCCGAGGTGGCCACCACGGTCACCGCCGGGCAGGTGCGGAATCTGCCGGCGCTCGACCGGCAGGTGATCAATCTGATCAAGACGCAGCCCGGTGTGAATACGGGGCGGGGGCCGACGTCGATCAACGGACTTCGCACGTCGACCGCCAATGTGACGCTCGACGGCATCAATATTCAGGACAACTATTTCCGGCGTAACAGCCTGGATTTCATGCCGAACCGTCCGACCGTTGACCAGATGGCCGAGTTCACGATCACCACCTCGAACTCGGCGGCCACGGTGGGCGGCGGCGTGGCGCAGGTGGCGATGGTGACGCCCTCGGGATCGAATGACTTTCATGGCACGCTGCTGTGGGCCAACCGGAACAACTCCTTCGCGGCCAACAACTGGTTCAACAATCGCAACGGGTTGGCCAATCCTTTCCTCAATCAGAACCAGTGGGGCGGGTACATCGGCGGGCCCGTTCTGCGGAACAAGCTGTTCTTCTATTCGGGGTATGAGCGGCTGGATGCCCGGCGCCAGCGGGTGGCCAACCGGCGCATCCTGACCAATCCGGCGCGCGGCGGTGTGTTCACGTATGGCACCGCGGCGGCGCCGCGCCAGGTGAACATTCTACAGTTGCTTGGCGTGACGGCGGACCCGATCATGCAATCGATGATGGCGAATGTCCCCGACGGCGGCAGAGCGAACAACTTCGATCTGGGCGATTCCCTGCCGGGGTTCAACCGCAACACGGCGGGCTATGCCTTCAACATGCGCGCGAACAACACGCGCGACAACGTCACGGCGCGCGCCGACTACTACGTATCGACGAAGCACACGATTTCCGGCACTTATCTCTGGAACAATGAGTTTGTCGATCGCGGCGATGCGCAGGACGACAGTGCGGCGAACCTGAACGGCTACGGTGTGACGCCGGGGATGTTTACCGATGCGAATCGCAACCTGGTCTCGCTGACGTGGCGGTGGAACCCGGCGTCGCGCTTCACCAACGAGGCGCGGGGCGGGTTCAATCTTGCGCCCACCGCGTTCAGGATCCCGGGCGACCTGGCGGAGTATTGGGTGCTGTTCCCTCTGTATTCCAATCCGGCGGTGAACCAGGGCAATCAGGGCCGGTCAAACAACACCTTCCACTATTCGGACAACGCAACGTATGTGCAGGGACGGCACACGCTGCTGTTCGGCTTCAACATGCATCAGCTGCGGGCGGGGCCGTATGACAACTTCGTTGTGCCGTCGTTCCGCATCGGCCTGGGCCTGTCGCGCGGGCTGACGCAGGCGGAGTTGCCGGGCGCCAGCGCGCAGGATCTGGTGAACGCCAACACGCTGCTTGCGACCCTGGCCGGGTACATCGATCAGGCCGCGCAGACGTTCAATATCCGGGACCGGAGCAGCGGTTTTGTGCCGCGCTATCCACAGATTCGCAACATGCGCGCGATGGACTATGCGCTGTACTTCCAGGACAACTGGAAGGCGCGCAAGGGGCTGACGCTGACGTTGGGCGTGCGGTGGGAGCCGTTCATGCCCGTGGACGAGCGCGATTCGCTCTACCTGCTGCCTACGCTGGTCGACGGCAATCCGCTGCGCAGTCTGGGTGGGAACAACACGCTGGACTTCGCGGGGAAGTCGGCCGGGCGGCCGTGGTACAGCCGGGACATGAACAACTTCGCTCCGAACATCGGGCTGGCGTGGGATCCGTTCGGCGACGGCAAGACATCGTTCCGCGCGGGCTACATGGTGAGTTTTGTGAACGACAACCAGGTGCGCACGGTTCAGAACAACGTGGGAACCAATAGCGGCCTGCAGCAGACGGTGCGGCTGGGCGGGCTGGCCACGACGATGTCGCGGCGTCCCACGATTGCCCCGCCGGCGTTCCGGGTACCCACCACGTTCGCCGAACGCTATGCCCTGGACCGCACGAACGCCGTGGGCCTGCCCGACCCCGGCCTGGTGACACCGTATGTGCAACAGTGGACGGCCGGCATTCAACGCGAGTTGGGGGGCAATGTGCTTGAGGTCCGTTATGTGGCGAACAAGGCCACAAAGCTGATGCGCGGCATCGATTTCAACCAGATCGACATCCGGGCCAACGGCTATCTGGACGACTTCCTGCGGGCGTTCAACAACGGCAATCTGGCGCGTACGGCGACAGGCGTGTTCAACCCAAACCACAATCCGGCCATTGCCGGCAGCCAGCCCACGCCTCTTCTGGCCGCGCTGCCGAACAGCGGCAGCATGAACAACGCGTTTTTCCGGGGCCTCATTGAACGTGGTGAGGCGGGCGCGTATTTCAACAACCTTCAGATCAACGGACTCAACGGCAACGTCAGCTTCTACCGCAATCCGGTGGCGCTGGGAACGAACATGCTGACGAATTACAGCAACTCGAACTATCATTCGCTGCAGGTGGATGTTCAGCGGCGGATGAAGCACGGCTTGCAGATTCAGGCGAACTACGTGTACGGCAAGGTGTTGAGCGACTCCGGCAGCGAGACCGACGAGCAGTTTGAGGCGCTGCTGGACATCAACAGCCCGAGAATCGAACGGGCCCGGGCGACGTTCGATCTGACCCACGCTTTTAAGATGAACGGCGTCTGGCAGGTGCCCCTGCGGCGTCCTTCCAGCCGCCTGGCGCGCGCCCTGATGCACGGCTGGATGATGAGCGGCAATCTCACGTGGCAAAGCGGCCAGCCATTTTCGGTTTTCTCACAGCGCGGTACGCTCAACCGCGATGGACGGTCCAACGTCAACACGGCGAACACCACGCTGAACAAGAAACAGCTGGATGAGTTCTTCCGGTTCCGCATGACGGGGAGCGGCCCGATGTTCGTGCCGGAGAGCGGACGCAATCCGCTGGATGGACGGCCGGTGGCCGTGGATGGCGCCGCGCCATTCCAGGGCCAGGTATTCTTTCACCCCGGTCCGGGCCAGCTTGGGCAGACACAACGGCGCATGTTTTCGGGGCCCAGCGCATTCAACCTGGACGCGGCCGTGCTGAAGAATATCGAGATCCGCGAAGGGCAGACCGTGATGCTCCGGATGGAAGCGTTCAACATGACGAACCATCCGACGTTCGCGATTGCGGACCAGACTCTGGCGAACACGAACTTTGGCCGGTTAACGGGGTTGTTCTACGACCGGCGTATCCTGCAGTTCGGATTGCAGTACCGGTTCTGATATGAAACGACCTGTCAATACCTTTCAGGGATATTGACGCTTCTTTTCTCTGGTTTCAAGTGCCTCCAGCCCGCCAGGGCTGGAGGCACTTCCGTTTGCAGTTGCCATTGAGGACAGCGGT